>Ga0136613_10002330_pt1 | contig 10163 bp, 12 predicted proteins | sample AntDrymUQ2722106_2_FD_106649 | JGI IMG/M metagenome (GOLD analysis project Ga0136613, IMG submission 106649) | Polar desert sand microbial communities from Dry Valleys, Antarctica - metaG UQ272 (21.06) | ecosystem: Environmental > Terrestrial > Soil > Desert | place: Antarctica: Dry Valley... | reverse complement strand
GTCGACATGGAGCCGCCCCACGGATGGGCCCGGCTTCTCGGTCCGGCTGCCCGTCTTGCCTGTCTGGTGGGCGGAGCCGACATCAACGCACGTCCGTGGACGGTGCTCGACAGGACAGCCACTGACGTGCAGTCATGGAGCCTGCGTGGCGGCCATGTCCAGGTGCGAGTCGGAACCCTCTGACCCACAACCACGCTTGAGGAGTTGTCATGCCCATCCCGCAGCCCGCACTGATCATCTTCGACGTCAACGAGACGCTCTCCGACATGTCCCCCCTCCAGCAACGTTTCGAGGAGGTCGGACTTGACGCACGCGAAGCGACCACCTGGTTCGCGAGCTTGTTGCGCGACGGCTTCGCCTTGACCGTCACCGGCGCCAACCCGTCCTTCGCCTCGCTGGCACGCGGATCACTCGAGGTCTCCCTGGCCGGGCACGTCCCCGAGGAGACGCTCGAGCACGCCGTGCTTCACATAGTCGACAGCCTCAGCGCCCTCGGTGTGCACGATGATGTTGTGGACGGAGTCACTGCCCTGGCCGAGCAGGGCCGACGGCTCGTGACGCTCAGCAACGGCGGAACCGCCGTGGCGGAGGCGCTCTTCGCCGCAGCCGGGATTCGCGACCGTTTCCAGCAACTGCTCACGGTCGAGGACGCACCTCGGTGGAAACCGGACCAGGAGGCCTACCACTACGCTCTGAGGTGCTGTGAACTCGAACAGCCCGGCGAGGCCATGCTGGTCGCGGTACACCCATGGGACATCGAAGGGGCGCGCAGCGCTGGTCTCAGCACGGCGTGGATCAACCGGTCGGGGGCGCGCTACCCGGCCTATTTCGGCCAGCCCGACTTCGAAGCCACATCGGTTCTGGATCTGGCGCGTCAGCTGGGGTCAGGGCCGGCGTGAGAGCAGCACGATGTCCCTGCCCGCCGGGGGTTCGGGTGAGATGAGGGCGGGGCGGCCGCACGGGCCACCCCACCGCTCATCTAAGGGTGTCACAGTGACGGGGCTGCGGGCAGGTCGAGCTCGGTGTCCACAAGATGGTTGAAGTAGTTCGTGAACAGGTTGAGCGTCACGTGCGTGCTCAGCTCGGTGAGCTCAGTGTCGGACCAACCTGCCTCCAGCGCCCGGTTCCACGACGCGTCGGCGACGGTCCCCTTGTTGGCCGTCATCTCGCGCGCCAGGGTCAGCAGGGCCGCCAGCTTGGCGTCGAACCCGACGCTGTCTCGGCGGACCTGCACCATCTCCTCAACCGCCAGGCCGGCGGCCTTGCCGCCGGCGGTGTGCGCCGCCTGGCAGTACGAGCACTCATCGACATTTCCCACCGCCAGTGCGATGGCCTCACGCGTGCGCCCGTCGAAGCTTCCGTAGTCCGCGATCACCTGCTGCAGCGCGATGTAGGACTGCAGGACGACCGGCGAGTGAGCCATCCCTCCATGGATGTTCAGGACCTTGCCGAACTTCGACTCCAAGTCCTTGAGCTCCGCGCGGCTGTCCGCGGGCGCGGACTCCACGGTGTGCACGGGGATACGGGGCATGGTGCTCTCCTTCTCTCGTTGACGTCGTACCCCCTCAGAACCCGGCGAGGTCGGCGGCCCATTCCACAAGGTGACGGACGTCTCGGAGGCAAGCACCTCTGATGACACTTCTCGAAACCGGGATGCCCAGGCCATCCCAGCGGGTTTCCCTCACCAGATCGCCTGGTCCACACAGCACTCACACAGGAGAGTTCATGACGCAGCCCGCCCCGACCACACCCCGAGTCGAGGTCATGTGGCGCCCAGGATGTCCTTTCTGCGGTTCGCTGCGTCGAGGGCTCAGGCGTGCGGGCGTGATGACCGTCGAGCACGACATCTGGTCCTCCGTCGACGCCGCCGCCCGGGTGCGAGCAGCCACCGGGGGCGACGAGACCGTGCCGACCGTCTTCGTGGGACCGCGTGCGCTTGTGAACCCCTCTGTTGACCAGGTCGTGGCCGCCATCAGAGCCGATGACCCCGGCTACCACCCGACTCCCCCGGGAAGGACGGTCCGCGCTGACGCCTCCGGGTTCCGGTCGTCGGTCAGCGCAGGACTTGTCTGGACGCTCGCGGTCGCAGTGGTGTGGATCCTGCTCGTCGCATGGCGCCCCACCACGACGTGGCACCTCGCGCCGCTGCTCATGGCCGCCGCCTGGCCGTGGGTGGTGGGCCAGGATCTCTCGGCGAGTGACCCGACGGCGCGCCGAAGGGTCCTGATTGCCGGCGCCGCTGGCCTGGCCACCGGCTCGGCTCTCATAGCGATCCTCGCTCTCGCTGGTCGCCTCGACGGGCCCACGTGGACCGGCGGCGGCACACCGGTCGTCGAGGCGTTCCTGCTCGCGGGTGCCGGCGCGCTGGTCGCGACACTAGTGGGCGTCATGCGTACCGTCCGACGTACGATGACCGCGTCAGCCAGGCTGGGCACGCGGTCCTTCGCATCGTCCGAGGACGTCGTGAACGTCGAGGGGAACGCGTACTTCCCCATCGACATCGTGCCGGAGGGCGTGCTGCAGCCCAGCAGCACGACCAGCGTCTGCCCCTGGAAGGGCGTCGCGAGCTATTACGACGTCCACGTCGACGAGCAGGTCATCCCCGACGGCGCCTGGACCTACCGGCACCCCTTACCTTTGGCCCGGCGGGTCAGGGGCCGGGTGGCCTTCTGGAACGGGATCGAGGTCGACCAGACGTGAGCCGTGCCCCGTCTCCGCCCACCATCTGTCGAGACAGGGCGATTCGCCCCGACGTGACCCCCGAGGCCCGCGCGTGATCACCGCCGCCATCACCGGCGCGCTCGCCGGTGTCGCCATGGTTACGTCCTGCAGCGCGGGCGGATGTGCTTCCACTCAACCGTCAAGAACTCATTGGACGGCCGGTTCCTGCTCGCCCGCGGAAGGGGACTGGGCGTGGCCCTGGCTTCCGTGGGGCTCGCCCTGCTCTTCTTGCTGCCGGGCACCAACGGACTCAATCAGGGCCTGAGCCTCCGGCCGATCGCGAACGTGGTCGGCGGACTCGTCAGCCTGGGGGTGGTGATCACGGCAGGATGGGCGGCACTGGGCGGCTCGAACTTCGGCCCCAGCTCCGTGGGTGCCGTCGCCAGCGTGGCGGGCGGCTCCCTCAATCTCCCGACGTTCTCGCCGCAACATGCGAAACGGAGAGTGCGCAAGTCGACAGTGGCTTGCAGGTGGCCATGATCCTCATGCCGGACTGCCGCTCGCCGGTGAGTCCGTCCACCGACTCCCGGATGAGGTCGGCGTGTCCGTTGTGCCGGGCGTACTCCTCGATCATGTGCACCACGATCCACCGCACGCTGGGCGTGCGACCGTCCGGCAGGCTGCGTCGTGCCAGCTGGTCAAGGCCGCCGCCCGCCAGGGTCCCGGAGAGCAGATCGCGGGAGCGGGACACCGCGTCCTGCCAGAGGGTGTGCAGCCTCTGGGGGGAGTCCTCGGTGGCCGAGTTCCACTCCCAGTCCGGATCGTCGTCCCAGTAGTCGTCGCTCCACACGGCTTGGCGCTTGTTGCCCCGCATGCGGTGGGAGAACCAATGTCCTCGTAATAGGCAAGGTGCTTGAGCATCCCTCCCAGCGTCATCGTCGACGCGCCTAGGGTCACCTTCAGACCGGCCGCCTCCAGGCCCGACCATTTCCAGGCGAACGTCGCACGCTGGTACTCCAGGAAGCCAACGAGGGTCTCGGCCTCACCGGAGGCGAGCGGAGGCTCGGGGCGGCCCTGGTCGTCCCGGAGATTCATGGTTGACCTGCGCGCTGACAGAAGTCGATGCCCATGACGATGCGCCGAGGGGTGGGCCTGCTCACCTCGACGAAGCCGGCGGCGGTGAAGATGCTGGGAGTGCCGACGTGTCCGAACTCGCTGAGGTGCGGCTAGCCCTCCAAAGCACGGGCACCCCGTTGCCGGGCGAAGGCTACGGCGGCACGAGCGAGTGCCTTGCTGATGCCGCGCCGCCGAAAGCCTGCCCGGGTTACAAAGCAGGTTACCGCCCACACGCTGTCATCGGTCTTGTCTTCGGTTCGATCGACCCAGGGGACGGGACAGTGACTCAATAGGCGTGGGTTTGCCGGTCGCGGGTCGACGGCACACCAGCCGACTGGTTCACCGTCAACGTAGGCGACTAGGCCGGTCGTCGTGGTCGACTCCGGCTGGCCGCAGGCGGTCTGCTCCTGGAGCCGGGAGGCGAGTCCGTTCGTTCCAACTGAGGCCCAGCTCTCCTTGGGTCGCAGCAAGTGCGCTGAGTTGCCTCCGCCCGGCGGCGCCGTCGAACCGATGCGAAGCCATGTTGATAGTCAGCCGATGATGGTGGAGGACCTCCAAACGGCCACGTGGTGAGGTCTGTCACCGCCGTAGCCCGTAAATCGATCCACCACCGGATCAGGAACACCGCGAGCAACAATGGCGGCATGTCCCTGACGCTTGGCCGACACCGGCCGTTGTCCAGTACAGGACCGGTCACCGTGAACTACGAGATTGACGGGCCGCGGCACCGGCTGTTCTTCGATCCGTTCCCGCGCCGCATCCGCGCCTTCTACGGCGGCGAGCTGGTGCTGGACTCGGTGCGGGCGATGCTGCTGCACGAGAGCAACTTGATGGTGGTGCTCTATGTGCCGCGCGAGGATGTCCTGGCGACGATGACCGAGACCGAGCATACGACGCACTGCCCGTTCAAGGGCGACGCGTCGTACTGGGACGTCGCGGCCGGTGGCCAGACGGCGTCGAACGCCGCCTGGGGTTACCTCGAACCGCAGCCGGAGGCGTCCTGGCTGGCGGGCTACGTCGCCTTCTACTGGGACGCCATGGATGCCTGGTTCGACGAGGACGAGGAGACCGGCGCGCACCCGCGCGACCCCTACACGCGGATCGACGTACGTCGCACCTCACGGCCCGTGCAGGTGAGCGTGCGCGGCGAGGTGGTCGCCGAGAGCCGAGGGCGCTGGTGCTCTCCGAGGGGCACCTCCCGAACCGCTTCTACGTGCCCCGGCGGATGTCCCCGAGGAGCTGCTCGAGGTCTCCGCGACCCATACCTACTGTCCGTACAAAGGGCAAGCGTCCTACCTGCACGTCGCGGGAGTGCGAGACGGCGCGTGGCACTACCCGGAGCCCTACGACGGGGTGAGGCTGATCCGTGAGCACCTCGCCTTCCACGGTGAGGGTCTTAAGGTTCTCGTGGCTGGTGAACTGATCGAGACGGGCATGCCTCCGCGGTCCTGAGCGCACTGCCGAACGGTCGCGCCGCGCACGCTGTCATCTCGGCATCCCCGTGATCGGGGCGTCTCGGCTCAGGCCGCACCTCGGGCCACGCGCAGACGGGATAGCGACGTCTCAAGAACTCGAGCGATTGCTGCTGCGCCTTAAGGCACGTCGTGTCGACGTCGGCTAGTAACCCGACGTCAGCTGGGTCGTCCTCAGCGACCCGGAAGGCAACGAGTTCTGCGTGCTCTCACGGTCGGTTCAGGGGGGCTCTACCCCTGCGTCCAATCGTGTCCCGTGAATGATCCGGTAGCGGTCACGATCGACGCGCCTGCGAATCAAGCGCAGTGACACGTCTCACCGTAAGCCCATTTGCTCACTGTGCCGGTGCCGGTGCCGGTGCCGGTGCACTGGGCGCCCCGGTTATATTGTTCGGCTCCGTGGAGCCCAAGATCATTTCCCGGTGACGTGGTCGTGACAGGTCCGTTGCCGACGGTGGAATCGGTAACTATTCAGTGCCCCATGCGGAGGACTGGCCAGCAGCACGCGGAATGCGGCAGACATCCGGTTGCTGCGTGACCGCCCACCAGGAACACTTGAGACATGCTCATCACCGGGCTCCTGCCTCGAGCGGGACCGCGTTCTAGCGCAGATCAACGGCTTCGTCGGCGCCTGACCACGGACAGGTGCTCCCCACGGGCTTTCACGCGGCAGAGTTGCGGAGAGGGTGCTCGTCGGTACCCTTTCTCCAACCTCATCCATCGGCCGGACTGTCCATTGGGGAGTTCACCTATCGAGGCCGGTGGCAGGCCGTGCGTTGGTTGATGGGCCGGGCCGGTGCGGCAGCCGGGTCAGGGTCTGTCCGAGAACGGTGTAAGCAGCGGGTTGGGACCTCGGGACCTGCAGTTTGTCGAGTCGCGGGGTCAGGCGCGCATAGCTCGGCGCAGCCGTCGTCCGATGAGCTCGATGGTCGCACTCACGGCGAAGGAGGTGGCGAGCAGGGTGGTGACGACGGGGAAGCGGAACGCGGCGAGGTTCTCGGCGAGCAACCGACCGAGGCCGGCTGCTCCGACGATGCCGACCACGGCGGTTTCCCGCACGCAGATCTCGAAGCGGTAGAGCGTGTAGGTGAGCAACTGGTGGGTCGCGTTGGGCGGTGAGGTCTTGTTGGTCGGTGGAGCAGCGTGCGTAGCCGATGAGAAGCGCCGCCATGGCGCACCTCCTCAGATGGGCCGATCCGCCGTGGGCGCGGTGGTCACCGGCAGTGCGCCGAGGCACACCATCGGCAGTCGACTCCGATGCCCCCCGCCAGGTCTACCAGGAGTAGACTTCGGGTATGGGTGATACCACCACCGTCAAGGTCCATACCAGTACCCGCGACCTGCTTCTCGAACTAGGGGCCTCGCGGCGCCAGAGCGCTGACCAGGTCATCCGCGCCGCTCTGGCGGCGATGAAGCGCGACGAACGCAACCAGGTCGCGGCTGCGGAAGCTCGCGCAATCAAGGACGATCCCGTCGACCTCGCCGAGATCCGGGCGATCCAGCAGGATCTGGCCGCGCTGAATGAGGGGTGAGGTCTATCGGCTGCCAGCTCGAGGCAAGGGTCACGAGCAGCGGGGCCCCCGTTACGCCGTCGTGCTGCAGCCAGACTGGCTCACGCTCAGCACCTGGATCGTCGCCTTCACCAGCACCAGCGCTCGCGAGACCAGCTTCAGACCACCCGTGGAGATCGCTGATCAGCCGACACTGGTCATGTGTGACCAACTCGCCACCGTTGATCTCAACCGCCTCACCGAATCTGTCGGCTTCCTGACCCTCCAGGAGATGCAGCGCGTCGACGAGGCACTCTCCCTGGTCCTCGATCTGTAGGTGCCATCCGAAGGGGGATCCTCCTGCGGGGGATCGCGCAGCCCACCAGAGTGGTGGGGTTGAGGCTGCGGTTGTCACGAGGCCATTCACCTGAGCGTGGCGGTTGGTCGCCGCGGAGCGTCATATGTCGCCAATGCGAGACTGACGAGTGTGACCAGCAGTAAGGTCTTCCCCTCGGGATCGTTCCTGCGGTACTGGCGAGCCGGTGCGGTGTCGGGGCTCGGCACCTACGTCACAGTGTTCGCACTGCAGGCGCTGGTGGTCCTCACCCTTCACGGCTCGGCGGCGGACGTCGGTTGGCTCAACGCCGCGCGATGGCTGCCGTACCTGGTATTCGGGCTCGTCGTGGGCGCGATCGTCGACGGCAGGCGCCGGCTCCCGCTCATGGTGGGCACCGACCTGTTGCAGGCCGCACTGCTGTTGACCATCCCCCTGATGTGGTGGCTTGGTCTGCTGTCGCTGCCGGCGCTGATGCTGATCGTGATCGCCTACGGCACCGCCTCCGTGGTCAACGTCGCTGCCGCGATGTCGTTGCTGCCGCGACTGGTCGAAGCGCGGCACCTCCAACCGGCCCACGCCCGCATCGACGGGGCCGACGCCGTGGCCTCGACTGCGGGCCCGGCGCTCGGCGGGCTCATAGTCAGCGCGGTCGGTGCCCCGCTGGCCGTCCTCACGGACTCCCTCACCTACGTGTACTCGGCGCTCACGCTGCGCCGGATCGACCTCGACGAACCGATACCGCGCACGGGGGTCACCGCAAAGGGGCTCCTGAGCGAAGTTGCCGACGGCATCCGCTGGGTCTACCGCGGCTCCGGCTTGTCCGCGCTCGCGCTCTCGACTCATGCGTGGTTCGTCGGAAACGCGGTCGTCGGGGTCGTGCTCGCCCCCTACGTTCTCCGCACCCTCGACCTCACGGCTTTCCAGTTCGGCATGGTCGGTGCGGCCGGTGGAGTCGGTGCGATCGTCGGCGCCGCCGTCACCACCGGGGTGGGTCGACGGCTAGGCACTGGCCGCACCATCATCGTCTGCCACCTCGTCACGACCCTCGGCGTCATCGCGATGGTGCTCGCTGGGCAGAAGATGGCGCCGGCCGGGACGATTGCCGTCATCGTGGTCGGGCAGGGCCTCTACGGGCTGGCGATGGGGATGAGCAACTCCCACGAGATGAGCTACCGTCAGCTGGTCACGCCGGATGAGCTGCAGGCCCGCACTAACACCACCATGCGTTCGCTCAACCGTGCGGTTGTCGTGATCATCGCGCCAATCGCAGGTATCCTCGCCGACGCCTGGGGGATCCGGCCCATGCTGGTGCTGGCGGCCGCGATCTTCGCACTCGTCGCGGCCGGGCTCGGCGCAACCTCCTTCCGCGACGTGCGGGCCCCGATGTAGACGGAGTCGCGGGTGCTGCAGACGATGGCGGCGGCGGACGTCGACGCCGCGCCAAGCCGTGCAGGAGGTGGCTTCGGCGCAAGCCCGAGGGGAATTCATCTGGCAGCACCGCTAGCCCAACCCTCTGCGGCACCATCTCCCGGCCGAACTGGAGCGACGACGAGTCCCTGCGGCCGTTTCAATTGGGGATCCCTCAGCGGGCAGAAGTATATCGGGAGGTCAGCTCGCATCGGGACGCATCAGCTCGTACTCCGCTTCCCCTTGCTCCCAGCCGGGGATCGGGTCGTCCCACTCCTGCACATGGGTTCCGACGAGCACGAGGCCTACCTGCTGAAGCACACGCCGCGAGGCACAGTTGACGTCCATCGTGCTAGCAACGACTCGAGTCACGCCTGGCGCTGAGAGCGCCTGGGCCACCATCACGCGCGCTCCTTCTGTTGCCAGGCCCCGTCCCCAAGCAGCGCGGTGCAGCCGGTAGCCGATGGAACTCATATCGAGGTGGTCGACGAACGCACTCGCTCCCCACCAGCCCACAAACTGCTCGGCGTGGTAGCCGGCCCAGTAGCCCAGGCCCCGCGCGGCATCCGTACGTTGCGAGAGACGTTCGGACCACTCCGCCGCGGTCTCCGCGGGGCTGGCCGGTCTCCCGAGGATGTGCGCCATGACCGCCGGGTCCGAGTTCAGATCGACCATCAGGGATAAGGCGTCCTCGGTCACTGGCCGCAGGCTGAGACGGGCGGTCGTGAGAAAGGGGAGCGGCATGAGCTCAATTCTGCCGACAAACTCTGTCCCGTCCAGCCTTGGGGGACACGCCGGAAGACGATCGGTTTGCGACTCTAATCGGACGCCACGGTGGAGCGACCCCGGTACCGGACGGACTCGGCTGAGCCAGGCGTGCACCTCGCGGGGCGACCATTTGAGGTTCTCTCGAGTCGAGAGGTGCACCAGCCCTGCCTCTGTTCGGCCGAATCCGCACGCGCGAAAGTAGAACCGCGCGAGTTCCGGCTCGAAATCGACGTGAAGCCACTCACAGCCAGCGGATTGGGCATTGACGACCGCCCACGCACAAGCTCGGTCGGCACCAGATTCGGGACAGTGAACGTCCGGAATGCGTGGCAGTGTTGACGGCATGACGCTCACCTTCGCTGGAACCCTCGACCGCTCCGCCGTGACTGCCACCGTCGATCAGCTCACGGACCTGGTTGGGTCCACGGAGGTGGCCGACGCATGGGACCGGGAGTCGGCGCTGCCGGGCATGACCGTCGGCGGGCTGGCGCGCCACCTGGTCAGCCAGCCCGAGTGTGCGGTCGAGTTCCTCACCACGCCCGGCCCGCCCGACGCCCAGGTGCTGACCCTGGTCAGACACTACGAGCGCGTCGACTGGCTACACGCGCCGGTCGATGCCCCCGAGAACACCTCCATCCGCGACGACTTCAACCAGATGGGCTCGGCGGGGCGCACCGAGTCGGTCGCGGTCCTCGCGCGGTCGCGCGAGCAACTGGGCACCGCGATCGACGCGGCCGGTTCGACGACGTACGTGCCGTGGCAGGACTGCGCGCTGCCCACCGACGACTTCCTCGTAGTACGGCTGATGGAGATCGTGGTGCACGCCGACGACCTGGCGTGCAGCGTCGGAGTAGCGGCCCCGGCGTTCAGACCGGAGGTGCTCGAGCCTGTGCTCGCCCTCCTCGCGGCGCT
>Ga0136613_10002328_pt1 | contig 10164 bp, 6 predicted proteins | sample AntDrymUQ2722106_2_FD_106649 | JGI IMG/M metagenome (GOLD analysis project Ga0136613, IMG submission 106649) | Polar desert sand microbial communities from Dry Valleys, Antarctica - metaG UQ272 (21.06) | ecosystem: Environmental > Terrestrial > Soil > Desert | place: Antarctica: Dry Valley... | reverse complement strand
TTCATCACGCTGATCACGTAGCCGCGATCAAGCGAGTAACGCCCGCGCTTGCGCCAACGCTTCGTCGATCTTTGATGCGTCTTTGCCAGCGCCACGCGCGCTGTCCGGCCGGCCACCGCCCTTGCCACCGACGATCGGCGCAATCGTTTGGATGATCTTGCCGGCTTGCACTTTCGACGTGAACTCCGGTGCAACCGACGCAGCAAGAGCCACGGTGCCATCAACGGCACTCGCCAAAACCGCGACGCCTTTGAACTGCTGCTGCTTCAGCGCATCGGTGATCGCCTGCAATTGATCGCCGGTGGCGGAGCCGAGATTTTCGATGATCGCTAGCGTTGTGCCGACCGACTGCGCCTTCGCGACCAGCTGACGCGCCGTTTCGACGGCTTGCTTCTGCTCGAGCGACTTCATCGCTTTCTCGAGCGCCTTCTGCTGCGTTAGCATCGATTCGATGCGCTTTTCCAGATCCGCGATCGGCGAATTCAGTTTGCCGGCAATTGAGCGGATGAACTCCTGGTCGCGTTTCGCCTGCTCGTAGGCGTTCAGTCCCGCGACCGCTTCCACGCGCCGCACACCGGCCGCGATCGCTGCTTCGCCGTCGATACGGAACAGCCCGATCTCGCCAGTCCCCCGCACGTGTGTGCCGCCGCAGAGTTCCATCGAGTAGCCATCGAGCGCGCGCGGCTGTCCGCCGATCTGCACTACACGCACGGTGTCGCCATACTTGTCGCCAAAGAACTGCATGATGTCGGGACGCGCTTTCACTTCCGTGTATGGCATCTCCACCCACGAGACGTGCGCGTTGTCGACGATGCGCTCGTTCACCAACTTCTCGACATCGCGCACCTGCTCGGGCGTGAGCGCCGCGCTGCTGAAATCAAAAGTCAGCTTATCCGGTCCAACGTAACTGCCCTTTTGCACCGCATCGCGTGAGACCACTTCGTGCAGCGCCCAATGCAGCAGATGCGTGACGGTGTGATGCCGCTCGATCGCGCGGCGTCGCGGGACATTAACGCGCACCGTCACCTCAGCGCCCGGCTCGGGAGGCGCGCCTTCGCTGATCACGTGCACAGTGGCGCTGCCGGCTTTTTGCGTATTCGCCACGCGCCAGCGACTGCTGTTTTGTGACAGCTCACCTGTATCGCCAACCTGTCCGCCCATCTCCGCGTAGCACGCAGTCTTGTCCAGCACGACACCTACCCGGTCTTTCACCGTCACTGAATCAAGGACCCGCGCGGACGTCTCCCGCTGCTCATAGCCGACAAAGTTTGTGGCGCTGAACGCCTCCGCATCCGAGACGCTGATCGTCTCCTTCTTCTGCGCCGCACGCGCACGTGCGCGCTGCTGCTCCATGAGCGCATCGAAGCCCGCAACATCAACGGTGAGTCCGCGCTCGCGCGCCATCAGCTCCGTAAGATCGAGCGGAAATCCTTGCTCGTCGTACAATCGGAAAGCAAATGGTCCTGAGATTGTACCGGCGACACTTCCTGCCTCCGCTTCGAAAAGCGCGATCCCCTTATCGAGCGTGCGATTAAACGCTTCTTCCTCGCGCCGCAGGGTGTCGCGGACGAGCTGCTGCTTCGCGCGCACTTCGAAAAACACGTCGCCCATTGTGGCGACTAGCACGTCGACAAGCTTGTAGAAGAATGGCTCATGGAAGCCGAGCATGCGGCCGTAACGAACCGCGCGTCGCAAGATGCGTCGCAACACGTAACCGCGGCCTTCGTTGCTCGGTTGAATGCCGTCGGCGATCGCGAAACTGAGCGTGCGGATGTGATCAGCGATCACGCGAAAGGCGATGTCGATCTTCTCTTGCTCGGTGTCGCCTGTGCTGTCGGCTTTTGGGAGGGTGGAGCCGTAGCGTTTGCCGCTTAGCTTCTCGATTTCGTCGAAGATTGGGCGGAAAACATCGGTCTCATAGTTCGAGGTCGCCGAGGAGAAGTCAGTGAAGTGTTTTGTGTTCTGGATGAGCGCCGTGACACGCTCGAAGCCCATTCCGGTATCGACGTGACGCGCCGGGAGCGGACTGAACGTGCCATCCGCGTTCGCATTAAACTGGATGAACACGAGGTTCCAGATCTCCATGCACCGCGGGTCGCCGGCGTTAACGAGGGAGCCGCGGGTGTCGCCGTTCGGCGTGAGGTCGATGTGCAACTCTGAGCATGGTCCGCACGGGCCGGTGTCGCCCATCATCCAGAAGTTGTCGTTCTTGTTGCCGTTCACGATCTGCACCGCGGGATCGAGCCCGGCTTTCGTGAACAAACGTGCCCAACGGTCGTGCGCTTCCTGGTCGAACTCACTCGGTTCGCCGTCACCCGGCTTGTAGACGGTGGCGTAGAGGCGCCGCGGTGGGAGTTTCCACCGCTCGATTACCAGCTCCCACGCCCAATCGATCGCTTCCTTCTTGAAGTAATCGCCAAAGCTCCAGTTCCCGAGCATCTCGAAGAACGTGTGGTGATAGGTGTCGAGGCCGACGTCATCGAGATCGTTGTGTTTCCCACCGGCGCGGATGCACTTCTGCGTGTCAGCTGTGCGCGGCGGGTTCCACGGGGCTGATTGCTGCGCGAGAAAAATGGGCACGAACTGGTTCATGCCTGCGTTCGTGAAGAGCAGGTTCGGCGCGCCCGGTAGCAACGACGACGAAGGCACGATCGTGTGCTGCTTCTCGCGAAAGAAATCGAGGAAGGATTGGCGGATCTGCGCGGAGGTCATGTTGTGGAGAGCTGACGGTAGCGCGAATCAGCGAGTTTTCACCAGCGGCGCGGAGGTCATTACGGTGCTGCGGAGTCGCGCCGCGCGCCTGGCCCCAGCCACCAGGAGAAATCAGCCTCGTGTTATTTATTCCGGCAAAGTAGAAATCTTGCGTCGCGAATTGGCGCCCGCCCAGGAGCCCGCCAGCTCCTTGACCTTCATGAACGATTTAGTCGCAGGAGCGAATGCAGACGAAACTCTCCGGGTCTCGGAGACGCGTTTCAGTCTTCTCATCGATCAACTGCCGTTCAGTCTGCAGATCGTCGATCCGAGCGGACGCACCGTGCGGGTGAACCGCGCCTGGGAAAAGCTTTGGGGGATTACGTTCGCGGAGCTGAGCAATTACAACCTGCTGGAGGACGAGCAGCTGGTGGAGAAAGGCATCATGCCATACATCCTCCGCGCCTTCAGCGGCGAGGCGGCGGAAATCCCTGCGCTCCCGTACGTACCGAATCGCGGTCACTACAAGGGGCAGGAACGCTGGACGCGCTCCATCATCTATCCCGTCCTCGATGAGCATTACGCTCTGCGCGAGGTCGTGCTCATCCATGAAGACATCACGGAGCGTGTCGGGGCGGAGCAGAAACTGCGCGCGAATGAAGCTCGGCAGGATCTGCTGCTGCGCTTGTTGCAACGCCAGCGCGAGACAGCCGATCCCGATGCGATGATGGCAGCAGCAGCGGAAGCGGTCGGACGGCATCTCCGCGCCAATCGCGTCGGCTTTTTCGAAATGGTCGACGACGAGACCCTCCGCTTTACCGTCTCGTGGACCGACGGGGCGCTCGAACCGCTCTCCGGTACACTCCAGGCAGCCTCGCTGGGGGCAGGTTATCTGGCGGAAGTGCGCGCCGGACGCACGCTCGGGTTCGCTGACACCTCGCGTGAACCGCTGACCGCGGGTTCGCTGTTCGGGGAAATTGCTGCGCGTGCGATCATCGGCGCGCCCATCATCCGCAACGGGCGCTGGATTGCGGGCCTTTACGTGAATCACTCGCAGGTTCGCGCCTGGCACGACGACGACATCGCGCTGGTGCGCGAAGTGGCAGATCAAACCTGGGATGCCGTTGAGCGCGCGCGCGCGCAGCAGGCGCTGCATGAGACGCAGGTGCGACTTGAGGCAACTCTCGTTGCCAGCGAGATTGCCACCTGGACGTGGGACGTCGAACACAACCGTGTCACCGTCGATCAGAATTTGGCGCGCATGTTTACGCTCAGTCCGGAAGCCGCCGTGGGTGGGAGCCTCGAACGATATCTCGAGGCGGTTCACCCTGAGGATCGCGGGCGTCTCCAGAGCATCATCGCTGAGGCACTGCACAGCCCGAGCGGGCGCTACGAGATCGACTACCGCGTCCTGCGTGCAGACAGCTCCGTTCGTTGGGTGGCCGCGCGAGGTCAGGTCGAGCGGAACGCGGAGGGCAAAGCGACCCGCTTCCCCGGCGTCGTCATCGACATCACCGAACGCAAGCGCGCCGAAGAAGGCGTCGCTTACCAGAAACGTCTGCTCGAAGCGCTGACGGAAAGTGTTTTGGATGCCATCCTGATCGTCTCGCCGGAAGGGAGGGTCGTACACTTCAACGAGCGCTTCCTCGAGATGTGGCGTTTCCCGCCGGAGGTGATCGCCTCCCGCTCGGACGCCGCAGCGTTGCAGTGGGCTGCGCAGGCGACCACCGACCCGGCAGGATTCCTCGCGCGCGTCACCGAGATTTATGCCAACCCCGATCGCTCGATCCGGGAGGAACTCACGATGCGCGACGGGCGTGTCTACGAGCGCTTCGGCTCTCCAATTCGCAGCGGCGATGCCCGCCTGGGCTGGGTGTGGACCTTCCGGGATGTCACCCAGGCACGCGCCGCCGAAGGAGCACTGCGCGAGAAGGAGGCGTTCGTTCGCTTGCTGCTCGATTCCGCCGCTGACGGCTTTTACGGCGTTGATCGTGAAGGCGTCACGACATTCTGCAACGCCGCCTTCCTGCGCATGCTTGGGTTCAAACGCGAAGAAGAGGCCATCGGCAAGAAGCTGCACGGCGTCATCCATCACTCACAGCCGGACGGAAAACCCTACGCTAACCACGACTGCCCGATCTACCGCACCGCGCAGACAGGTGAACCGGCGCACATCGACAGCGAAGTCTTTTTCCGGATGGATGGCAGCAGCTTTCCGGTCGAATATTGGGCGTATCCGATCATCCGCGATGGCGTGCTCTGCGGCGCCGTCACCACGTTCGTCGACGTGACGGAGCGGCGGCAGACGCAGGTGGCGCTGCAACGCGCCAAGGAGGCGGCCGAGGAAGCGAATCGCGAGAAGGATCGCTTCCTCGCGATGCTTTCGCACGAGCTCCGCACGCCACTCACGCCCGTTTTGATGACGCTGGAATCGCTGCGGCAGGATGTGAATATCAACGATGCGGCCCGCGCGGATCTGGAGTTAATCCAGCGGAACGTTGAGCTAGAGACGCTCTTGATCAACGATCTGCTCGACGTCACTCGCATCGCGCATGGCAAGTTCGAGCTGAATCGGCAGGCCGTCGATGTGCATACGGCGATCGAGCAGGCGCTGGGCATTTCAGCGGCCGATGTGCAGAAGAAGCCGCTTCGCGTCACGAAAGAGTTCGCAGCCCGCGAGCATCACAGCTGGGCAGATGCGGCGCGGTTGCAGCAGGTCTTCTGGAACATCATCAAGAACGCCGTGAAGTTCACGCCGCCGGGTGGCGAGCTGCGTATCACTACCCGCAACGACGCTCAACATCGCATCGTGATCGATTTCACCGACACCGGCATCGGGATCGAAGCGGACGTGCAGGCGCGGATCTTCGACGCCTTCGAGCAAGGGAGCCGCGCCGTCACTTCTGAATATGGCGGGCTGGGGCTCGGCCTCGCCATTTCGAAGCGCGTGATCGACATGCACGAAGGTCTGATCAACGCTTCGAGCCATGGAAGGGGCCTTGGCACCACTATTTCGGTAACGCTGGCGGCAATGCAGACCTCGTTGCTGGAGGGCCCTGCTCCGCCGCTGGTGCGCCCGCCGCGCACGTCGAAGTCCTGCTCAATTCTGCTCGTCGAGGACCACGTGGACACCGCACGAGTGTTGCAGCGCATGCTCGAGCGGGCTGGCTACACGGCCGTGCACGCTACCACGCTTGCCGGGGCGCGCGAGCTCGCCGCACGGACGCCGTTCGATTTATTGATCAGCGATGTCGGCTTGCCGGATGGCAGCGGGCTTGACCTGATGCGCGACCTCCGGAAGGAGCGGCCCTTCTCCGGAATCGCGCTAAGCGGATTCGGGATGAAAGCCGATCTCGAGGCGAGTCGCGAAGCCGGATTCGCCGAGCACTTCACCAAACCGGTCGACTGGGAGCAACTGCGCGAGGCGATCGATCGACTGGTCGAGCAGGGCGCGTGATGAGGCCGTTGCCCCAGCAAAAATCGCCGCGATTGTCGTGGGATCCGTCCACTGGCGAGCGAGTCCAGGAGTGGATCGACCGCCACTACGCTGAAGGTCTTCAGCGTCCAGCCTTTCACATCGGGAAAGTAAGTGACCAGAGGCGCAGAGGATGCCGGTGAACTCCGAGGTAGTCGGGTCCGGATTCGGCTGGTGCGCGCAATCTGCCGCCAATGAGCAAACGCGTAGTCAAGGGAGCCAGCAGCGATGGCGACCGCGGATTCCACCGTGCCCGCGGCTTGCGCGCCCCATCCCGGAGGTGGTCGCGAATGCCAGCGCGATCATGATCGAGAGCGAGAACACGATCACGAGCACAGCGGGCAGGATGCTGCCGCGGTTGTTAGGCAGGAGCGTTCTCACTGGTACTTCGTGATTTGGTAGCGGTAGGGCACGCGCGCGTCAGCCAGCTGCATACTCGTGGCTTTGAGCGCGCGATCGCTATAGGTGGGGTCCAATGCACTCAGCGTCACGGACGTATACCGCGTGTCGGGCGTGCCACTTTCGTTCAGCGGCACTTTTGAATGGAGTCGCGCTCGCACGATCGTCTGAGGCCTTCCAGCCTGGGAGTAATTCAAAGTCACGGCGGCTTTCATCACCGAAAGCGAGTTGCCCTTCCACGTTGCGCCGCTGTCGATGATGGTGGTCTTCAGCGTTCCGCTCACCACCTGCTTACCGGTCTAGAGGTCGACGAATACCGGCACGTCGTTCGTTACGGTTGTGCCCGCTTTCAGGACAGCTGGCACATCAGGAGGCACGAAAAACGGCGTGTGAGAATCTGGTCGATCTGGTCCTGGCCACGCTTTGTGCCACGGCCCGCACGCGGCTGTTGACCACCTGGCGGTTCGTCAACGTGAGAGCGCAAATGGCGGTCGCGCCTACCATCACGAGAACGGCGCTGGCGACGAGAACCTCGCTCAGCGTGAAAGGAGCCTTCCCGCGTCTCCGGCGTGCCGGTCGGAGGCGCAATGGTGGCGTCTTCGTAGCTTCTCCCAGCCCAGAGCGCAGCTTGCGCACCACGGATGTCACCTAAAGCCCGCGCGGAGCTATTCCCGCGCCCAAACCGTCTTGTTCAAGAACCGTTCGCGGCGCGGGAGACCGACCGGCGTTGCCGTCGTGGAGGCTTAGGTGTTCACGTAGCTTTCGGTGGCTCCGTGGCGGGATACAGACTTCCCGCGCGTGCGCTTCCATCACCAGCGCGGAACGATCAGGATCAGCGCCGCCGCCGCGACGGTTCGGCGCTCGTCGCCGCTGGGCTCTAAAAGCCTACGCAAAATTGCGCACCCTTCACGCCACCGACCACGGGCTGCACCGAGATATCGCCGAGCTTCGGATCGAACCGGAAGAGCGTGAGCTTCTTCCGCTCGCGGGGAGGAGTCGGCATGCCTGCTTCTTTGCTCTCTTCACTGGCCGACGCCGCCTGCGCGGAACGCCACGCCGTCGATCCGAACGGGCTCACCGCGCCGAGGAAGAAATCGCCTTGCGCTGCGGCTCGCGCGCCGCATGCCCCTACGTTGCCTCCAGCTGCAGGAGCGGCCAGGTCAGCCGGAGCCGACGCCCGTGCTTCGCGCGACGCCGAGCCGCTTTTCCGCTCGCCGGCCTCCGCTGGTTGGCAGGCAAAGCCCAGCGCGACCAGCAGCACCCACAAGACACCTCTTGAAACGCTTACCCATCGTGCCTCCCACGCGTTGATTCGTCTTTTCCACGCGAAACGCGTGTGTGCCGCGGGGTTTTCCTCACCAACTCCTCGCGGAACGCAATCGCAGCTGCGTATGCCTCCGCTTCCGGCCGGGTCCGCCACGTGAAGGTGCGCATGCGCATTTTGCCCGCGTCACGAAACGTCACCTGATAGAACAACCGCTTCGGGGTGCGAAACACCCCCACAACTTCGCGCTCTAACCCGAGCGCTTGCAGAACCCTGCGCGGCACCGGGTTCAACCGCTTCGTCGGCAGTTCGCGCAGCGCCTTGTCTCGAAAGCGGAGCGCCCGCGCAAGGCTGGCGTCGGTATGCCCCGCGAAATGCCGGCTGAACTCGATCTTCGCCCGCGTCACACACACCTGATAGCCACTCGGCAGCACCCGGATATTCGTAAACTCCGTCACTGCCTTGGCGCGTCTTGGGTTGGAGGGTGTTGATTTCATGGCGCTTGCGTCACCACTGAGAACAGCCTCTCCAGCGCCGCACCGCAAGATTTTCTGCTTTCCCACTTTCCCGCCCCTGTCTCCACGGATGTCCCACCCGACCTGTTACGGTCGCCACCTGAAGCGATAGCACTCAGAATACGAGCTAGATCGCGCAAGTGCGTGCGTGAATTCATCATTCCTGTCTCTGTGCTCGTAGTTGTAAGAAGAACGCTATATACCGTCAGAAATGAATACGAAGAGAGAGGTCGGGCGTCGCAGCTTCCTTAAAGGCGTAGTTACCTTCACTATGGCTGAGGCGGCTTTCCTGCCGCGCGCCGGCGCTGCGCGAAGCGTCGTAGAGGAAGAACCGAACATCATCGGCCCACGGCAGGGATTTTCCCCGCAGATTGGCACGCTCGTCTCGATGCTGAATTGGATGCGCGGAGTGATCCTCGCATCGGTGCAGGGGCTGACAACGGCCGAACTGGATCATCTGGTTGAGCCGCAGGCAAATAGTATCGGTGCGCTGCTACTCCACCTGGCCGCGACGGAAAGGTATTATCAGATCCATACCTTTGAAGGAAGGGCTTGGGGCGACTGGGACGAGGAAACCAGCCGGCGCTGGGGCGCGGCCAGCGCACTTGGTGAGGAAGCACGGCGCGGCCTGAAAGGGAAGCATCTCTCTACCTACCTCGATGCGCTGAGCGAAATGCGGGCGCATACCATCGAGGAGCTACGAAATCGCGACGATGCCTGGCTGATGCAGGTCGACCGTACCTGGGAATGGGGGCCGACAAATAACTACTGTAAATGGTTTCACGTCTGTGAACATGAATCGAACCACAACGGACAGATCAAGTGGATCAAGCGCAGGTTACTAGCCGCAGCTAAAAGACGTTAGTAGGACTGGCGGAGCTGGGTCAGTAATCGTTACATTTGCAGGTGCTTCCGACGTGATGGCGGCTGATCGCGGTCTGGATGACGGCGTATGGCAACTGACCCGTCTGTGGCGCGTGCAGCGCGACTGCGCCGCACAGCGCCGCGATGACGATGGGCAGTTTTGTTGTCAGATGCGTCAATCAGACACTTGGCTCTGACCGCTGTTACAATCGGTTCCCGAATGCGCCCGCGTGGCGTCGGCAAAGAAAAAGACGGACCGCAGTGATTGCGGTCCGCCTAGAAATTAAGCCGCTTGGACAGAGGCGACTGAGTGCCTACTCCACGTTCGCAGTCGGCTTTCCACCCGCCAGGTTAAGCGTCACTTTGCTGATCTCAGTCAAGTCGAGGTCGCTCCACTCGATCGAGGTGCCCTCTTTATCCTCGATTCGAAGATCCCATTTCGCGGCCTCCTCTTCCGCATCGAACTCGATCTCCGCACTAGCACCATCCGCGAGTGTCTCCTGTCCGAGAATGTCATCGCCCCCATCCTTTTTATCGGCGGGCGAAACGTAGAGGGCATGGATCTCAACACCGGTCTTGTTGACGACCGTGAAATCCTGGTCGCCAGCGAAGCCGGTGTTGGTGTTCGCGAGTACGACGACCGCACTAAAACAAAAAGTAAGAAGTTTTTTCATAGTTTAGGAGTCATTCGCTCTTGGGACCATGGATGCGTGTAGCCGAGCACGTATTCACCGTCGCGATGCGATTCTGCGCGCGGTGGGATGATCATCGCTTCGGCGCGCGCAGATTTCTAACGAACACGCGCCACCGGGGCAGCTGCCAAATCAGGGTGCGCTGGATTCGTTAGACGGAGATGCGGTCTCCGTCTCTTCGGATGCGTCAGCATCGGCAGCCGCACCTTCCGTTTCGTCCGGAGCGTCGCCGGAGTTTCCGGCGCTATGGGCGAGCTTGCGCTG
>Ga0136613_10002324_pt1 | contig 10174 bp, 8 predicted proteins | sample AntDrymUQ2722106_2_FD_106649 | JGI IMG/M metagenome (GOLD analysis project Ga0136613, IMG submission 106649) | Polar desert sand microbial communities from Dry Valleys, Antarctica - metaG UQ272 (21.06) | ecosystem: Environmental > Terrestrial > Soil > Desert | place: Antarctica: Dry Valley... | reverse complement strand
TGCAGGTGACTGGGGTGGAGGTCGCGCTTCATGACTCCAAGCTACGCCTCCCGCGCAGCCGTGTTGGTACGGCTATCCCGACCTTTCCGTGCGGCGGACGCGAGCCGCTGAGCTTTGCGACAACATGATCATTGGACTCCGGCGTGAAGCGCAACTCATCGCTCACGCGACCCGTGCCGGGTGGTTCTCACGTCCGCCTCATGTGGTCGCCGTAGCGTGGTCATGGACTCTTCGAACCCACGGAGGTACCCCATGAGACTCATCGTGCCCTCATTCCTGACCGTGTCGGCTGTCCTGCTCTCGGCGGCGGCCGTAGCTGCGGGATCGCGGCCCGGAGCCGTCGTCCCGCTGAAGGACGCAAAGCTCAACATCGAGCACAATGCGACGGACGAGGACACCGGGTTCCAGGGGTTCGTCGACAGCGAGGGTTGGCGGCGGCTCGACGTGCGAGGCCCTGCCGGTCAGGTGCTGACGCTCGAGGCCCGCGGGACGCTCGCCAAGCTGGGGCTGACCGAGCTCTTCTTCGAGTCCGTCGAGCCCGAGAACGCCGACGTGCCGATCGCCACGATGCTCGCGAAGCTCCCCGAGGGCAAGTACACGATCTCGGGTCCGACCCAGGAGAACGGCAAGAGCACGGGTAACACGTCGGGCGCCGCTTGGCTCACGCACGACATCCCGGCCGGCCCGACGCTCGTCGCTCCCGCGGAGGGCGCGACGGTGCCGGTGCGCGGTGTGGTCGCCCGCTGGAAGCCCGTGTCCAAGACGATCACAGGCGAGCCGGTGGAGATCATCGCCTACCAGCTGATCATCGAGAAAGACGTCGAACCCCACCCGCACATGATCGGGAAGCTCGGACTGAGCATGTACGTGCCTCGATCGGTGACGAGCATCGCCGTCCCGAAAGGGTTCCTCCAGCCGGGGACCGCCTACAAGTGGGAGGTGCTGGCGATCGAGCGCAGCGGCAACCAGACGCTCTCCTCCGGCGAGTTCCGGACGCGGTGACGAGGTTCTGCGTCAGCCCGAGGCTGCGCCACCAGGCTGGACGAGTCCGCTCTCGTACGCGTAGACGACGGCCTGAACGCGGTCGCGCAGGTCGAGCTTCATCAGGATCCTGGCGACGTGCGTCTTCACCGTCGTCTCGCTGACGAACAAGTCCTTGGCGATCTCGGCGTTCGAGAGGCCGCGCGCCATAAAGCCGAGCACCTCGAGCTCGCGCGCAGTCAGGTCGCCGAGCGCGGCCGGGAGCGCGGTCTCGATCGTGCTCGGCGGCCGCCGGATGAACTCCTCGATCACCCGCTTCGTGATCGTCGGCGAGAGCAGCGCATCGCCCGAGGCAATCACCTGGATCGCAGCCACGAGCTGCTCAGGCGGCGTGTCCTTCAAGAGGAAGCCGCTGGCGCCGGCGCGGAGCGCCTCGTAGACGTACTCGTCGAGATCGAAGGTGGTGAGCATCAGCACGCGCAGGCCGTCGTACCCGCCCCCGACAAGCCGGCGCGTCGCCTCGAGCCCGTCGAGGTTCGGCATCCGGATGTCCATCAGAACGACGTCCGGCGCATGCTCTCGCGCCCGCTCGAGCGCCTCCAGCCCGTCGCTCGCCTCGCCGACGATCTCGATCCCGGGCTCCGACTCGAGGATCATCCGGAACCCGGCCCGTACGAGCGCCTGGTCATCCACGATCAGCACGCGAATGCTCATGCCGCGGATCCTGCCACGGGCAGCCGCGCCGAGATCGCGTAGCCGCCGCCCGGCCGCGCCCCCGCGGTCAGGTCACCACCGCAGAGCGCCACCCGCTCGCGCATCCCGATGAGGCCGTACCCGTCGCCGCTTCCGTTGGCGACGCCGTCGTTGCCGACCTCGACCTCGACTTCGTCGGCCCCGTAGCGGACGACCACCCACGCCCGCGCCGGGCCGGCGTGCTTGAGCGCGTTCGTCAGCGCCTCCTGCACGATCCGGTAGGCGGAGAGGTCGATTCCGGGAGGTAGGACGATCCGCTCGCCCTCGAAAGCGAGCTCGACGGGCAACCCGGCCTCGCGGACTTGCTCGACGAGGCTCTCGAGCGTGCCGAGCCCCGGCTGCGGCGCGAGCGCGGCCGTCTCGCCGCTCGCGCGGAGGACGCCGAGCAGCCGCCGCATCTCGGTCAACGCCTGCCGTCCCGTCTCCTCGACCGTCAGCAGCGCCTCCCGTTCCCGCTCCTGCTCGGGCCGGAGCAATCGGCGGACCGCCCCCGCCTGCACGGTCATCACGCTGACCGAGTGGGCGATCACGTCGTGGAGCTCGCGGGCGATCCGGCTGCGCTCGTCGTCGACCGCGCGCTGGGCCTGCTCCTCGCTTCGCGCCGCCCGTTCCTCCGCAAGTCGCGCCCGCTCCGAGTGCCTGGTCGCCGCGACCGAGATGGCAAAGACGCCGCTGAGCGGGAAGGTGAGCCACAGGAGCTCCGTCCACGGCACATCGGGGGCGCGGATGAAGACAGTCCAGCCGCCCACGAGGACGGCTAGTAGCGCAACCGCCGCCTGGCGGAGATCGAGCAGCGACCCGCCCGCCCAGCACGCGAGCAGCAGGACGACGAACATCGTGTCCGTGTTGTAGGCGGCCGCCGCATCGAGCGCCGTCAGGACGAGTGCGCCAGCCGCGACCACGAGCGGCGCGGCAAAGGGCGCCCTCCGGCGGAAGAGCAGCGCGCCGGCCGTACACAGGGCGACCGCGGCCATCCGGCTTCGGTCGGTCTCGACGTTGCTCCAGATGTCGACCTGCGTCAGGACGACCCCGATCAGGGCGATTCCCTCGAAGACGTGCTCCCTCGCCCACCCGAGCCGTCGCAGCATCGCAACGAACGGTACGCGAGCGGCACGGGCACGGCGTCGTCCGCAGTGACGACCTAGGAATCGTCCGCAGGAACGACGCCGAATCGGGAGCGCGGCCGATGCCGGCGAGCGCGCTGCGGCGCATTCTGGCCTCACGCTTGCACTCGACTCGAAGGAGACCGACGCGATGAACGCAGTTCTCGAGCTTCAGCAGCCGGCCGGGATCGAGGCGCGCACCGTTGTTGCCGCGCAGGATCTGACCCGCACCTACGGCGCCGGCGAGACCGCGGTCGCGGCGCTCCGCGGCGTCTCGCTGGAGATCCCACGCGGTCACCTGACCGCGGTGATGGGACCCTCCGGCTCGGGCAAGTCGACGCTGATGCACATCCTCGCCGGCCTCGACAAGCCGACGAGCGGCACGGTCGAGATCGACGACGTCGAGATCACGACGCTGCGCGACAACGAGCTGACGAAGCTCCGGCGCCGGCACATTGGCTTCGTCTTCCAGTTCTTCAACCTCCTGCCGATGCTCTCGGCCGAAGAGAACATCACCTTGCCGCTTTCGATCTCGGGGGCGAAGATCGAGCGCGAGTGGCTCGAGGAGTTGCTCGACGCGACCGGCCTCGCCGATCGCCGGCGCCATCGCCCCGCCGAGCTGTCAGGCGGCCAGCAGCAGCGGGTCGCCGTCGCGCGGGCGCTCGTCTCGCGGCCGACCGTGCTCTTCGCGGACGAGCCCACCGGCAACCTCGACTCGCAGACCTCCGCCGAGATCCTCGGCCTGCTCCGCGGCGCGGTCGAGACCTACGGCCAGACGACGGTGATGGTCACACACGACCCGAAGGCGGCGACGATCGCCGATCGGGTCCTCTTCCTCGCAGACGGCCTGATCGTCAAGGAGCTCGGCCGCTCGTCGCAGGCCGAGATCCTGGAGACGCTTGCCGAGGTCGGAAGATGAGACGAGTCGCCATCCGCGGCCTGCTCTCCCGCAAGCTCCGCTCGGCGCTCACCGCCTTCGCGATCGTCCTCGGCGTCGCGATGGTGAGCGGCACCCTCGTGCTCACGGACACGATCGAGAAGGCGTTCGACTCGATCTTCTCGAGCTCGTACGCGCAGACCGACGCCGTCGTGAGCGGGAAGAAGCTGGTCGAGTGGTCGCAAACGGGCAAGGCGACCGTCTCGCCGGATCTGCTTCGTCGCGTTCAGGCGCTGCCTGAGGTCGAGGCGGCCGCAGGGACGATCCTCGACATGTCCGGCGACTCGAACCAGGCGAAGATCCTCGACCGGGACGGCGAGGCGATCCAGGGCAACAATCCGACGTTCGGCCTCGGCGTCGATCCCGGTGACGAGACGTTCAATCCCTTCCGGCTCGTCGAGGGCGACTGGGCCTCTGGGCCGAACGAGGTCGTGATCGACCTGAACACGGCTGACGCGGAGGGCTTCCGCGTGGGCGAGCAGGTGCAGGTCGCCGGCGAGGGTCCCGTCCGGAGCTTCACGCTCGCGGGGATCGTGCGCTTCGGCGACGTCGACAGCCTCGGCGGCGCCACGATCGCGCTCTTCGACGTGGCGACGGCGCGGCAGGTGCTCGACAAGACCGGCTTCGACGCAGTCGCCGTGGCGGCGCGGGACAACGTCTCCGCAGAGCGACTGATCGACGCGATCGGCGTGGCGCTGCCGGATTCGGTGGAGGTCAAGACCGGCTCCGAGCAGGCGGCAGAAGACGGCGAGGGCGTCGGCGAATTCGTCACGTTCATCCGCTACTTCCTGCTCGCGTTCGGCGGGATCGCGCTCTTCGTCGGCGCCTTCGTGATCTTCAACACGCTCTCGATCACGGTCGCGCAGCGGACGAAGGAGCTCGCCACGCTGCGCACGCTCGGCGCGTCGCGCCGGCAGGTGCTGCGCTCGGTCGTCCTGGAAGGGGCGATCCTGGGCGTCGTCGCCTCGGCCGTCGGGCTCGGGTTCGGTGTCCTGATCGCGAAGGGGCTGACTGCGCTGATGCGCGCAGTCGGACTCGAGCTCCCGCAGGCGAGCATGGTCTTCGCAACGAGGACGGCCGTCGCCGCAATGCTGACCGGCACGATCGTGACCCTCGTCGCCTCGGTCTGGCCGGCGGTGCGCGCGACCCGCATCTCGCCGATCTCTGCCGTGCGCGAAGGCGGGATGGTCGTGAAGAAGCCGTCGCGGAAGACGCTCGTCATCGGGCTCGTCCTGTCGGCGCTCTCCGTCGCCGGCCTCGTCAACGGCACGCTCGGCAACGACGTCTCGGCGCTCGTCCGCGTGCTCGGGATCGCCGGCGGCGTGCTCGGTCTCTTCATCGGGATCGCGCTGATCGCGCCGCGGCTGATCCGCCCGCTCGCCCGCCTGGTGGGGTTGCCCGGCGCCCGCCTCGGCGGCACGGCCGGCCGGCTCGCCCAGCAGAACGCGATCCGGAACCCGGGTCGCACCGCCTCGACCGCCGCTGCGCTGATGATCGGGCTGACGCTCGTCTCGTTCGTGGCCGTCTTCGGCAAGGCGCTGCTCGCGAGCGACGAGTCGAACCTCCGCAAGCAGCTCGGCACGAGTCACGTGATCACCTCGCAGAGCGGCTGGAACACGGTTCCAGTCGGCGCCGGCGAGGCCGCGGCCGGCGCCGCCGGCGTTGAGCTCGCGTCCTCGATCCGCGGCGACCGGGCGCAGCTCACGGGCGGCGGCGAGGTCGACGTCAGCGGCGTCGATCCGACCACGATCGGCCGGGCGTACAACTTCGAGTGGATCGAGGGCTCCGAGGCGGCGCTCGCCTCGCTCGCGAGCGGCGGCGCCGTCGTCCGCGAGGGCCTCGAGTTGCCAGGGGGCGGCAAGGCCGGGGTCGGGGACCGCATCGGGTTCCTGACTCCGGCCGGCAAGCGCGTCGAGACCGTCGTCCGCGGCGTCTACGAGAAGCACGGCGACCTCGACCAGCTCCTCGGCCAGGTCGTGCTCTCGCAGGCGGCGTTCGACCGCTCGTTCCCGCGGCCTGCGGATCTGCTCACGCTCGTGCAGGCCGACTCGACGGCCGGGCTCGAGCAGGCGCTCGTGGCCTACCCCGACGCGAAGCTCCAGACCGGCGAGGCGTTCATCGCGAGCTGGACGAAGTGGCTCACCGACGTAATGAGCCTCTTCTACGTCCTGCTCGCGCTCTCGGTGATCGTCTCGCTCTTCGGGATGGTGAACACGCTCGTCCTCGCCGTCTTCGAGCGGACGCGCGAGCTCGGGATGCTGCGCGCGGTCGGGATGACCCGTCGGCAGGTGCGGCGGATGATCCGGCACGAGGCCGTCGTCACGTCGCTGATCGGCGCCGCGCTGGGCCTGCCGCTCGGCGTCGCGCTCGGCGCGCTCGTGACGCAGTCGCTCTCGCAGTACGGCGTCAGCTTCTCGCTCCCGGTCGTGCCGCTCGTCGCGTTCGTCGTCGTCGCGATCGTGGCCGGAATCGCGGCGGCGGTGCTCCCGGCCCGCCGGGCGTCGCGGCTGAACGTGCTCGAGGCGCTCCAGTACGAGTAGCGCGCCTCCCAAGACTGCGGAGCGGGCCGGGGGGCGCCCGCTCCGCAGTAAGTTCCTCCGGTGCTGCTCGCGATCGACCAGGGCACGACGGGCACAACCTGCCTTGTCGTCGACGAGACGCTCGCGATCCGCGGGCGCGGCTATCGCGGGCTGACGCAGCACTTTCCGGCGCCGGGGCTCGTCGAGCACGACGCCGAGGAGATCTGGCAGACGGTGCTCGCAGCGGTGGAGGCCGCGCTTACCGATGCCGGCATTGGCGCGAGCGAGTTGCGCGCGCTTGGAATCACGAACCAGCGTGAGACGACGGTCCTCTGGGATCGCACGACGGGCCGGCCGGTCGCTCCGGCGCTCGTCTGGCAGGACCGGCGGACGGCGGCGCGCTGCTCCGGGCTTCCCGCGGAGCTGATCCGAGAGCGGACCGGGCTCGTTCCCGACCCCTACTTCTCGGCGACGAAGCTCGAGTGGCTGCTCGCGCACACGGGCGCCGCCGGCGACCTCGCGTTCGGCACGGTCGACTCCTGGCTCGCCTGGAAGCTGACCGGAGAGCACGTGACCGACGTCTCGAATGCCTCCCGCACGATGCTGCTGAGCCTCGACTCGCTCGCCTGGGACGACGAGCTGCTGGCCCTCTTCTCGGTGCCGCACTCGCTCCTGCCCGAGGTCGTCTCCTCGAGCGGCGAGCTCGGCGAGGCGACGCTCCTCGGCGCGTCTATCCCGCTCACGGGAATGGCCGGCGACCAACAGGCCGCGCTCTTCGGCCAGACCTGCTTCGCCGCCGGTCGGGCGAAGGTCACCTACGGGACGGGTGCGTTCGTGCTCGCGAATGCGGGCAGCGAGCGGCCCAGCGCGGCGCCGGGTGTGCTCGCGACGGTCGCCTGGCGGCTCGGCGACGAACCGGTCGTCTATGCGCTCGAGGGCTCCGTCTTCGCCGCGGGCGCGGCAATCCAGTGGCTGCGAGACGGCCTGGGGCTGATCGAGGATGCGGCCGAGACCGAGGCTCTCGCGCGTTCGCTCGCCGGGAACGACGGCGTCCACTTCGTCCCTGCGCTGACCGGCCTCGGCTCGCCGCACTGGCGCCCGGATGCGCGCGGGCTGATCTCGGGCCTGACTCGCGGGACCCGTCGCGAGCACCTGGTCCGAGCCGCGCTCGAGGCGATCGCCTTCCAGACGAGCGACGTCCTCGCGGCGATGGACCTCGAGCTCGAGCTGCTCCGCGCCGACGGCGGCGCCGCCGCGAACGGGTTCTTGTTGCAGTTCCAGGCCGACGTGGCGCGGGTGCCCGTCGAGGTGCCGGCCGAGCGGGAGGCGACGGCGCTCGGGGCGGCGGCGCTGGCCGGGCTCGGCGCAGGCGTGTGGGATGACACCGCCGAGCTCGAGTGCGGCTGGCGCTGCGCCGCGCGCTACGAGCCCGAGCTGGACACGGCTGAGGCTAGGCGGCTCGTCGAAGGCTGGCACGACGCCCTCCGGCGAACGCTCGCGTGAGCGGCTAGTCCTCCAGCGCGATGCCTAGTCCTCCGCAAGGCGGAGGACTAGATCAGCGCTGCGGGCGAGGCCGAATCGTTTGCGCGGCCGATGAAAGGGCGTGCTCGGGGCGCGAGAGTTCGGGGCAGATTCCAACGACCCGAAGGGAACCAAGATGATCCGCAAGGGAGATGTGATCGAGAATCCGGTGACCGGCGAGCGGCTGCGGTTCCTGGAGACCTCGAGCGAGACGAACGGCGATTCCGTCCTCGTCGAGTGCACGGTGCAGGCGAACGGATTCGTGGCCGCCGCGCACCTCCACCCGAAGCAGACCGAGCGCTTCGAGATCGAGTCGGGCGTCGTCGCGTTCAAGCTGGACGGCAAGGAGATCGTCGCCCGCGCCGGGGACACTGTGATCGTGCCGGCCGGGATCTCGCACAGGTTCTGGAACGCCGGCGAGTCCGAGGCGACCTTCGTCTGCGAGGTCAAGCCCGCGCTCCAGTTCGAGCGCCTGCTCGAGACGATGTTCGGCCTCGCGGCCGACGGCAAGACGAACCGCAAGGGAATGCCGAATCCGCTCCGGCTCGCCGTGATCGCGAACGCGCACTTCGAGGACGTGCGGCTGCCCTTCCCACCCGCCTGGGTGCAGAAGGCCGGCCTCGCGCTGGGCGCCCCGCTCGGCCGCCTGCTCGGCTACGAAGCGCAGTACGACGGCGGCGCCGAAGAGGTCGCGCTCGCCCTCTAACGGTCCCGACGGGACGTGTCCGGGGTCAAAGCCCGAACACGTCCCGCAGAGGCATGCCGCTTCGAGACACGTCCGGGGCCGGGCCCTGGACGCGTCCGAAGTGGACGGTTCGCGGCCCGCCCTCGCGGCGCTCAGGCGTCGGCGTAGCGGACGACCGCGTCCACCACGAGCTTGAGCCGCCGCCCCTCGTCCGTCAGCCGGTACTCGACCCGCGGCGGCCTGGCGTCGATCACCTGGCGCACGAGCACGCCCGCCTCCTCGAGCTCGACGAGCCGCTGCGCGAGCGTCCGTGGCGGGATCTCACCCACCGCCTGCTTGAGCTCGTTGAAGCGGAGCGCTCCCTCCGAGGAGGCCCAAAGGATCGAGATCGTCCAGCGCCGCTCGAGGAGGCCCGCCGCTCGGCGGACCTCCTCGGGGACGGGCTCGCAGCGCCTACACCGCATGAAGCTGCGTGACGGCGGGCTCGAGCGCGAGCTCGAGCACCTCGTCGAGCGAGATCACCGGATGGAACGTCAGCTCGTCGCGGACGTGCTCCGGCACGTCGTCGAGATCCTGGCGGTTCCGCTCCGGGATGATCACGTCCGTCAGCCCCGCGGCGTGCGCCGCGAGCACCTTCTGCTTGAGCCCGCCGATCGGGAGCACGCGACCCTGCAGCGTCACCTCGCCGGTCATTCCGACCGTGTGCTTGACCGCGCGTCCCGAGAGCAGAGACGCAAGCGCGGTCGCCATCGTGATCCCGGCGCTCGGCCCGTCCTTCGGGATCGCGCCCGCCGGCACGTGCACATGGAATGCCCGCTCGAACGCGTCCTCGTCGACGCCCAGCCCATCCGCCCGCGAGCGCAGGGAGGAGAGCGCGATCTGCGCCGACTCCTTCATCACGTCGCCGAGCTGGCCGGTGAGAACGAGCTTCTCGGCGCCCTTCGCGGAGGTCGCCTCGACGAAGAGGACGTCGCCGCCCGTCCCGGTCACGGCGAGCCCCGTCGCGACACCTGGCACCGCCGTCCGCTCCGCGGCCTCGCGGTAGAACTGCTGCCGGCCGAGCGCCTCGCGCAGCTCGTCGAGCCCGATCGCCACCGGCGCCTCGACCTTCGCCGAGGCGATCCGCGTCGCCGTCTTGCGCAGCAGCTTCCCGAGCTCGCGCTCGAGCTGCCGCACCCCGGCCTCGCGGGTGTAGTCCGTGATCACGGTCTCGAGCGCGGGATCGCCGATCGAGACCTCGTCCTCGCGCAGCCCGTTCCGCTCGCGCTGACGCGGCCAGAGATAGCCGCGGGCGATCCCGACCTTCTCGTCGACCGTGTAGCCGTCGAAGCGGATCACCTCCATCCGGTCGAGCAGCGGCCCCGGGATCGTGTCCACCATGTTCGCCGTCGCGATGAAGACGACCTCGGAGAGATCGAGCTCGACATCGAGATAGTGGTCGCGGAACGTCGAGTTCTGCGCAGGATCGAGCACCTCGAGGAGCGCCGCCGATGGATCGCCGCGCCAGTCGGCGCCGACCTTGTCGACCTCGTCGAGCAGGATCACCGGGTTCATCGTCCCCGCGTCGCGCAACGCACGCACGAGCCGACCCGGGAGCGCCCCGATGTACGTCCGCCGGTGGCCGCGGATCTCCGCCTCGTCACGGACGCCGCCGAGCGACATGCGCACGAACTCG
>Ga0136613_10002323_pt1 | contig 10174 bp, 7 predicted proteins | sample AntDrymUQ2722106_2_FD_106649 | JGI IMG/M metagenome (GOLD analysis project Ga0136613, IMG submission 106649) | Polar desert sand microbial communities from Dry Valleys, Antarctica - metaG UQ272 (21.06) | ecosystem: Environmental > Terrestrial > Soil > Desert | place: Antarctica: Dry Valley... | reverse complement strand
CCACGCGGCGCGCACGCAGGCCGAGGCTGCCGCGGATCTCACGTCGAAGGTCGCGGGCAGGCAGAACGCCGCCGCGCAGGTCGGACGCGACCTCGACCGTGCCCGCCCGGAGGCGGCCCAGGCGGACAAGGAGGTCCAGAACACCGCCGCCGCCCTCGCGGCAGCCCAGCGCGAGAACGCCGCGGCCGCGGCCGCCGACGGCCTGCACGCCGGCGACGCGTGCCCGGTCTGCGACCGGGCCCTTCCCGGGGACTGGGAGCCACCGCACGCCCATGCCCTCGTCGACGCGCGGGCGGCGGCGGCGCGCGCGGCGGCGACGGCCCGCGCGGCGGCCGGCAACGTCACGCATCTGGAGACCCTGCTGGCGCAGACGACGGAGCAGGCGCGCGCGCTGGCGGACGAGGCGGCGGCGGCCCGCGAGGCGCTGGCGCGTGCGGTCCAGCACCTCTGCGAAGCGCTCGCTGCGCCCAGGGTGGACCTCGACCAGCCGGACGACGCGGTGCTGGAACGCCCCAGCGCCGCGGTCGCTGCCGCGGACGCGGCGCTCGAGGCCCACGACGAGCGGGTGCGGGCAGCGCAGGAGCGGGCAGCGGCGCTCGGGCGCGACGCGGCGGCGGCCGGCGCGACGGCCTCGGCGAAGCGCCAGAACGGCCAGGCGGCGCTGCGTGCGGCCGCCGACGCCCTGGACGAAGCCCGCGAGGCCCTGGCCTGTATGCCGCCCGGCGTCGATGCGGGGGTCGACCTCGCCCCGGACGCCGCGAATCTGCGCGACGTCCCGCTCGGCGGCCTGGACGCAGCCGCGCAGGCGCTCGACGTCCGGGAGAGGACCCTGGCCGAGCGGGCGAACCGGCGCGCCGAGCTCAGGTCGCGCATCGACGCGGTGGACGGGTCGTTGAAGGCGCTGGACGCGGCGCGCGAGCGCGACGTGACGGCGGCCGCCCACCGGCTGTGCTCCGCCGTCGAGCGGCACGCCGCCGCGCTCACGGGCGCGGCCGCACGGCTGGACGTGGCGGACCTGCAGCTGCCGCCCCTCACGGGCGTCGATCCGTCATCGCTGCCCGACCTCGTCGAGCAGGTCGCGGACCGCACCGAGCGGCTGCAGGCGGCCGCGGCCGACTGGCGGGAGGCCGCGGTCGCGGCCTGCTCGCAAGCCGGCCGGCAGCTGGCGGAGCAGGCCGCGCTGCTCGGGGTGGGCGACGACGCCGGGCCGGATGCCCTCAGGGACTCCGCCGCGAGGCGCCACGCCGACGCGACCTTCGCCGCGAAGACGGCACGCAACGACACCGAGGCGTTCTCGCGGCGGGTCGAGCCGCTCGCCCGGACGCGCGCGGCGGGCGCAGCGCTCGAGGCGAGAGCGGTCGCCGTCGGCGACCTCGTCGCCGCGCTCAAGGACGGAGCGTTTCCCAAGTGGGTCACGCTTCGCCGCTCCCGGGCGCTGCTGGCGCACGCGTCACGGCAGCTCGGCGAGATGACCGCCGACCGCTACTCGTTCGCCGACCTCGACGACGAGAACGACGACTGGCGGATCGTCGACAACGACACCGGCATGCCGCGCAGCCCGGCCAGCCTTTCCGGCGGGGAGAGGTTCGTCGCCTCCCTCGCACTCGCGTTCGGCATGGTCGAGATGATGGCCCGGTCCGGGGGGCGTTTGGAGTCGCTGTGGCTCGACGAGGGCTTCGGGGCACTCGACCGCTCCAACCTCGACGCCGCGGTCGAAGCGCTGTCCACGCTCGCGTCGGGTGGCCGGCTCGTCGCGGTGATCTCCCACATTCGCGCCGTGGCCGAGCAGGTGCTGGACGTCCTCGCCGTGACGCGGACGCCGACCGGCTCCACCGCACGCTGGCTGACGGGCCCTGAACGGGCTCAGGTCGCCGAAGCGGACACCACCGATGGCGACCAGGCGCGTGGCGCCCTCGCCGGCTTGCTGGAATGAACGCGCCTTCCCTGCCCTTGGTCCCTGGGCCTCGTCGGACGGCGGCGGCGGCGCTTTCGTACCCTGGCGCCGCGCCGGAGGCCGGGCTCCGCAGCTCTTGCCCGGAGACGCCCGCGTGTGGGTGCTGACTGCGAGGATCCAGGGGTGCTGCTCAAGGGCTGTCTGAACGGGGCTCGGCGGCCGGCGGAGCATCCGGCGCTGCCGGTGACGCCCGCGGCGCTCGCTGCCGACGTCGCCCGAGTCGTCGCCGCCGGGGTCGGCGCCGTGCATCTGCACCCCAAGGACAGCGTCGGAGCAGACACCCTGGCCCGGGAGGAGGTTGCGGCGGCGCTGACAGCGGTCCGCGCTGCGACGCCCGCCGTGGCGGTCGGCATCACCACCGGAGCGTGGACCGTCGCCGATCCGGCCGAGCGCGTGACCGCGATCCGCGCGTGGACGGTGCTCCCGGACTTCGCGTCGGTGAACTGGCACGAGCCCGGAGCACAGGACGTGGCTGCAGCACTGCTCGCACGCGGGGTGGGCGTCGAGGCGGGCCTGTGGCATGCACAGGCGGTGCAGGAGTGGGCGGCCTCGCCGTACCGGGCTCGCTGCTGCCGCGTGCTGATCGAGCTCTCGGACGGTCTTGACGCGGTTGACACCGAGCGCGAAGCCGACCGTCTGCTCGACCTTGTCCGGTCCGTCGGCAGCGAAGCGCCGGTGCTCCTGCACGGCGAGGGCACGAGCTGCTGGCCGGCCCTGCGCCACGCCGGCCGCCACCGCCTGCAGACCCGCATCGGGCTGGAGGACGTCCTCGACCTCCCCGACGGATCCCCGGCCCCGGACAACGCCGCACTCGTCGTCGCCGCCCGCGCGCTCCTCACCGAGCACGAGTGACCATTCAGCGTCAACAGCCGGATACGGGACGACATCAAGCTTGCGTTCCAGGTCCCGCAGCCATCGCATGTCGAACGGACCGGCGGACCGCTGCCCTCGCCGACAAGGGGCCACGCGTCCATCGCCCAACCTCGAAGTACATTGCTGTTGTAGTACATCGCCGTCGTAGTGTCTTCGCGGAGACGCCTGTCCCCCGTCACGACGACATCGGCGTTCGCCACAAGCGCCGCCTCAAGGACCGGCAGGTCCTGCGCGCCGCGAAGGTCAACCGCCAGCTCGACGCAGGCGACGAGCCCTCGCAACCGCCCTCGGGGGCATGCGCGGGCTCCGCTCGACCCGGGAGCCAGTCCGCGCGTGCCCCTGTCAGGCAGGAAACTCTGTCTCCTCACAGGAAACGCGGGTTAGGATTGAGCCGGCGACCGCCGACCGGTGGGTCGCGAGGAGGCAAGCGGGCATGTGCGGGATCGTCGGAGTGCACCTGAAGGCGCCGGAGTTGCACGGTCGGCTGGGGGCGCTGCTCGCGCCGATGCTGGAGGCCATGACGTCGCGGGGGCCGGACTCGGCCGGGATCGCGCTCTACGACGACGACCTGCCGGAGGGCGCGTTTCGCTACTCCCTGCAGCCACTGGCCGCCGAGCTGGACTGGGAGGACCTGGCCGCGGGGCTGCGCGACGCCGTCGGCGACGACGTGACGGTGCAGCGGCGGGGCCGCGGCGCGGTGCTCGTCGCCAAGGGCGACGACGGCCGGTTCCTGCGGGCCCTGGAGCGCAGCGGCGCTTCCGTCCGCCTGGTCGGGCACGGCACGTCCATGGAGATCTTCAAGGACGTCGGGGCGCCGGCCGCCATCTGCGAGCGCTACGGCGTGCGCCAGCGCGTCGGCTACCAGGGCCTCGGGCACACCCGCATGGCCACCGAGTCCGCGGTGACGACCGAGCACTCGCACCCCTTCGCCGCGGCCGCCGACCTGTGCCTGGTGCACAACGGCACGTTCTCGAACTACGCCACCGTCCGGCGCCGGCTGACCGACGAAGGCGTCCGCTTCGACACCGACAACGACTCGGAGGTCGCGGCCCGCTTCATCGCCCACCAGCTGGAGCAGGGCATGGACCTCGGCGACGCGCTGCGCATGGTGTGCAAGACGATGGACGGCTTCTTCACTCTGCTGGTGGCCAGCAGGACGCAGTTCGCGGTCGTGCGCGACGCCTCGGCCTGCAAGCCGGCGGTCCTCGCCGAGACCGACCGCTACGTCGCGATGGCGTCGGAGTACCACGCGCTCGCCGGGCTGCCCGGCGTGGAGGACGCCGACGTGTTCGAGCCCATGCCCGAAGAGGTGCACGTGTGGTCACGCTGAGCTGCGCCGAGCTCTCCACGCGCGAGCTGAACGCGGCCCTGGCCGCAATGCCCGACGGCGAGCAGGCGCGGATCGTCGAGCCGCGCGGGCGCCACAACCTCGCCGTGGGTCTGACGAACCGGATCCGGGTGAGCATCGAGGGCAACGCCGGCTACTTCATCGGCGGGCTGTGCGACGGCCCCGACGTCGTCGTGGACGGCTTCGTCGGGTGGTCGGTCGCCGAGAACCTCATGAGCGGCACCGTGCGGGTCCGCGGCAACGCCTCGGAGTGCGCCGGCGCCACCGCCCACGGGGGCACGCTCGTGATCGAGGGCGACGCGTCGTCGCGGGCCGGGATCTCCCTCAAGGGCGGCACCGTCCTGGTCGCCGGCGACGTGGGGCACATGAGCGGCTTCATGGCCCAGGCGGGGGTGATCCTCGTCGGCGGCGACGCCCACGAATCCCTCGGCGACTCGCTGTACGAGGCGGTCGTCTACGTCGGCGGCGCGATCGCCTCGCTGGGCTCCGACGCCAGGGTCGAAGACCTGTCCTCCGACGACGTCACCCGCGTGCGGGCGCTTGTCAGGACCGCGGGGTTCGACCACGTCGACCCGGAGAACGTCACCCGCGTGGCGTCCGCCCGCGAGCTGTACCACTTCGACGCCGTGAAGGCGCACCAGTACTAGGGGCCCCAGGGTCCACGCGAGGGTCCAGCCGATGAGCCAGGAGTCCGACGAGCTCCCGCCGGAGGGTCTGCGCCCCAGCCACAGCTACCCGCGGGCGGTGATCGGCCAGATCCAGCGCATGGCCGAGCTCGGCCGGTACGAGATCCGCGGCTGGGGTGCCAAGCGGGTCCTGCCGACATTCGACGACCTGGTGTTCCTGACCGCCTCGGCGTCGCGCTACCCGCTGGAGGGCTACCGCGAGCGCTGCGACACCGCGACGGTGCTCGGCACCCGCCACGCCGGCAAGCCGCTGCACCTGTCGATCCCGATCACGATCGCGGGCATGAGCTTCGGGGCGCTGTCGGCCAACGCCAAGGAGGCGCTCGGTCGCGCGGCGACCGCCGTCGGCACCTGCACGACCACCGGTGACGGCGGGATGACCGACGAGGAGCGCGCCGCCTCCCACCTGCTGGTGTACCAGTGCCTCCCGTCGCGCTACGGCTTCGACCCCCACCACCTGCGCCAGGCGGACGCCGTCGAAGTCGTCATCGGCCAGGGAGCCAAGCCCGGCGGCGGCGGCATGCTGCTCGGCCAGAAGGTCAGCGAGCGGGTCGCGGGCATGCGCACCCTCCCGCCGGGGATCGACCAGCGCTCGGCGTCGCGCCACCCCGACTGGACCGGGCCGGACGACCTGCGCATCAAAATCGAGGAGCTGCGCGAGGCGACCGCGTGGTCGATACCGATCTTCGTGAAGCTCGGCGCGACCCGCGTCAGCAACGACGTCAAACTCGCCGTGGCCGCCGGCGCGGACGTCGTCGTCGTGGACGGCATGCAGGGCGGCACCGGCGCGACCCAGGACGCCTTCATCGAACACGCCGGCATCCCGACGCTGCCCGCGGTGCGCCTGGCCGCCGAGGCGCTGCGCGACATCGGCCGCCACGACGACGTCCAGCTGGTCGTCTCCGGCGGCATCCGGTCGGGAGCGGACGTCGCCAAGGCGCTCGCGCTGGGCGCCACGGCCGTGTCGCTGGGGGTCGCGCCGCTCATCGCGATGGGCTGCAACAGCCGCACCTACTGGCGCGACGGCGCCGAGCACGACGCCACGGCGGACTACCACGCGCTGGGCACCGAGCCCGGCTTCTGCCACCACATGCACACCGGCCGCTGCCCGGTGGGGATCACGACTCAGGACGCCGACCTCGAGGCCCGCCTGGACCCGGCGTGGGCGGCGCGCCGGGTCGAGAACTACCTGCGCGCGCTGACGATGGAGCTCACGACCCTGGCCCGCGCCTGCGGCAAGTCCGACGTCCACAACCTCGAGCCGGAGGACCTCGTGGCCCTCACGATCGAGGCGGCGGCGATGGCGCAGGTGCCGCTCGCCGGCACCGACTGGATTCCCGGCAGCCGCAAGGACTGACGTACGTCGCTCGACCGACCGCACCAGGAGGGACCATGGACGCAGAGCAGATGAAGGCACGGGCCGGCGACGACGGCATCGAGTTCTTCTTCGCGATGTTCGTGGACATGGACGGCAAGCCCTGCGCGAAGCTGGTGCCGGCGGCCAGCATCGACGCGGTGCTGGAGGACGGCGCCGGGTTCGCGGGCTTCGCCGCGGGCCACATGGGCCAGACCCCGGCGGACCCCGACATCATGGCCCTGCCCGACCCGGCCTCCTACACGCCGGTGCCCTGGCAGCCGGGCTTGGCGGTCCTGCAGTGCGACCCGCACGTCGAGGGCGAGCCGTGGCCCTACGCCCCACGCGTCGTCCTCCGCCGGCAGCTCGCGGCCCTCGCCGACCGCGGCCTCGTTCTCAAGACCGGCGTCGAGGCCGAGTACTTCCTGGTGCGGCGGATGCCCGGCGGCGGCATCGAGCTGGCCGACGAGCTCGACACGATGGCCAAGCCCTGCTATGACGTCAAGGGGCTCAGCCGCATGTACGACCACCTGTCGACGGTCTCGCGGTACGCCAACCAGCTCGGCTGGGGCAACTACGCGAACGACCACGAGGACGCCAACGGGCAGTTCGAGCAGAACCTCACCTACGCCGACGCGCTGACGACCGCCGACCGGCTGATCTTCTTCCGCTACATGGTCCACACGCTCGCCCACGCCGCCGGCATGGCCGCGACCTTCATGCCCAAGCCGTTCGAGCACCTCACCGGCAACGGGCTCCACGCGCACGCCAGCCTGTGGTCCGCCGACGACCAGCCGCTGTTCGCCGCCGACGACGACCCGCGCGGGCTGGGGCTGTCGCCGATGGCGTACGAGTTCATGGCCGGCGTCCTGGACCATGCCCCCGCGATGTGCGCCGTGACTTGTCCCACGGTGAACTCCTACAAGCGCATGGGCGTCGGCGCCCCGGCGTCGGGGGCGACCTGGGCGCCGGCGTACGCCGCTTACGGCGGCAACAACCGCACGGTCATGCTCCGCGTGCCCGAGGGCGGCCGCTTCGAGAACCGCGGCGTGGACGGGTCGGCGAACCCGTACCTCGCGTTCACGGTCATGCTCGCCGCGGGTCTGGACGGCGTCGACCACGGCAAGGACCCGGGCGACCCTCTCGACGAGAACCTCTACACCGCCGACCCCGCCGACCTCGCCGCCCGCGGCATCCGCGCGATGCCGGCCACTCTGGCCCACGCCGTCGATGAGCTGGTGGGTGACGACGTGCTCCGCCGGGCGCTGGGCACCGTGCGCAACGGCGACTACGTGGACTACTTCGCGCAGGTCAAGCGCGAGGAGTTCCGCGCCTACCACGCCGTGGTCAGCGGCTGGGAGGTGCAGCGCTATCTCACGCTGTTCTGACCGCGAGCGCCCGCGACCGACACCGCCGGCGCGCGTCGCGTGCGCTGGGCGTTCACCCGCAAGAAACATTGTTGAACAGCCTCTTGATCGCGGGGGCCCCGCCCCGCTACGGTGACGCTCCTGAGGTCGCCGGGAAGGAGCGGGCAGGATGACCGACGAGGTCGGCGCGCTGAGCGTCATCTTCACGGAGTTCTACTACTGGGTCACCGTCGTGATGATGTTCCTGATCCACGTCGGGTTCTGCACCTACGAGGTGGGGGTCGCCAGGCGGAAGAACCTCCAGCACACGCTGATGAAGAACGCGATGGTGATCCCGCTGGTCACCGTGACGTTCTTCTTCTTCGGCTGGTGGATCTACTTCGCGTTCCAGAACGGCCCCGGGATCACGGGCGGGCTGATCTCCGACGACTTCACCGCGGCCGCCCAGCCGTGGTCGGAGCTGATGGCCCCGCACATGCAGGACCGCATCAACGGCGTGTTCTGGGCGGCCTTCCTCCTGTTCTCCTGGACCGCCGCCTCGATCGTGTCCGGCGCCGTCATCGAGCGCGTCCGGACCACGGCCTTCTTCATCCTCGCGGTCATGATCGGGTCGGTGACCTGGATCATCGACGCCGCGTGGGGGTGGTCGCCGAACGGCTGGATGGTCCAATTGATGGGCTACCACGACGCCTACGCCTCAGGCGTGATCCACGCGATCGCCGGGGGGACGGCGCTCGCCGCCGTCATCGTGGTCGGCCCCCGCATCGGCAAGTTCGGCCCCAAGGGCGAGATCCGCGACATCAAGCCGCACAACCCGTGGATGACCTGCCTCGGCCTGTTCATCATCTACACGGGCTTCTGGGGGTTCTACGCGGCCTGCAACGTCCCGATCCTCGACATCGGCGGCGAGAGCGGCACGTTCTTCTCCGCGACGAACATCTACCTCATGCCGACGACCCTGTCGGGCATCACGTTCAACTTCCTGCTGTCGCTGTCGGGCGGCATGATGGCGACGTACCTGCTCAGCAAGGGCGACGCCTTCTGGACGTTCTCCGGCGGGCTTGCCGGCATCATCGGCGCCTCCGCCGGCAACGACCTCTACCACCCGCTGCAGGCGCTCATCATCGGCGCGGTCGTCCCGGCCGTGGCGTACAAGGCGCACTACTACGTCGAGCGCCGGTTCCACCTCGACGACGCGGTCGGCGCCGTCGCGGTGCACGGCTACTCCGGCTTCCTCGGCGTGGTGATCGCCGGCTTCGTGCTGTGGGGCTACCCCGCCGCGCCGCTCGCCGACGGCGCCTCGCCGTGGTTCGCGACCGCCGAGGGGCTGCCCATGGTCAACCCGCTGGGCAACATCCTAGGCGCGATCATCATGTTCGGCGTGCTGGGGTTCCTGCCGTCGTTCGCGGTCTGCAAGGTGCTCGACCGCCTGGGTCTCATGCGGGTGCCGCGGGCCGTCGAGCTCGCCGGCCTGGACACCCACGACTACGGCGACGCCTACCCGTACTTCCAGGACACCGAGACGGCGTTCGAGACCGTCGAGCGGGCCACGGCCCTGCAGGACGGCGAGGCCACGCGCCCCGGCAGCATCGCCAGTGAGGACGCCCGCGCGCTGGCCCGCGGCAAGGAGAGGAGGACCAGATGACCGGCCTCGACTCGTTCAGCAACCCGGAGTCCATCGGCCCGCTCTACCCCTTCGTCGGCACGGAGATCGTGCTGGTTATCGTCGCGGTCGCCCTGTGGATCGGCTGGCACGTCGCCCAGACGCGGGCCGAGAGCAAGGAGTACGAGGCGGCCGTCGAGCTCTACGAGCGGATCGGGCTGGACCGGGCGATGCACGCCGGCGGGAGCGCGAACATCGTCGACGACGGCGTCCCGCTGTCGAGCCGCGCCGGCGGGCCCGGCACGGCCGGCGAGCCGACGCCCCCGCCGGGGCCGGGGCAGCCGCGCGGCTGACGGCGGCGCGCCCGCGCCACCCGGGCGCCGTTACAGTGGCGCCGTGAGCCATGCAGAGCCGGAGCGGCCGGCGCTCTCGCTCGCCGACGGCGACGTCCCGGCCGACAGCAGCGACCTCGAGGCGGCGCTCGGGCTGACGATCGCGCGCCGGGTCCGCGAGTACCGCCTCCAGCTCGGCTACACCGTCGGCCAGCTCGCCGAGCGCAGCGGGCTGTCGAAGGGGATGCTGTCGAAGATCGAGAACGCCCAGGCGTCCCCCAGCCTGGCGACGCTGGCGCGCCTCGCGGCGGCCGCGGGCGTTCCGGTGACGGCGTTCTTCCGGGGGCTCGACGAGGAGGGCGACGCCCTGCACGTCAAGGCGGGCCAGGGCCTGCAGATCCAGCACCGGGGCACCCAGCGGGGTCACCGCTACGATCTGCTCGGCGTGATGCGGGCCCCGCACGACCGCTTCGAGCCGCTGCTGGTGACGCTGCGCGAGCGCACCGAGGTCTTTCCGCTGTACCAGCACCCCGGCACGGAACTGATCTACATACTCGACGGGGTCATGGAGTACACCTACGGCAGGGCCCGCTACCTCCTGCGGCCCGGCGACACCCTGCAGTTCCACGGTGAGATCACGCACGGGCCGACCGAGCT
>Ga0136613_10002322_pt1 | contig 10176 bp, 12 predicted proteins | sample AntDrymUQ2722106_2_FD_106649 | JGI IMG/M metagenome (GOLD analysis project Ga0136613, IMG submission 106649) | Polar desert sand microbial communities from Dry Valleys, Antarctica - metaG UQ272 (21.06) | ecosystem: Environmental > Terrestrial > Soil > Desert | place: Antarctica: Dry Valley... | reverse complement strand
TCGGGCACGCTGCCGTTGGTGTACGTGTTCGGCCTGGCAGGCGGCCCGCTCCCCTGGTGGGTGAGAGCCGCGATCTACGGGCCTTTCCTCGCTCTCTCGTTCCGTCATTTCGTGCGCCCTCCGCGCGCGTCCGCCGCGGTCACCATGAAACCGCTCCATGCTCCGAAGGTCGCGGTCGTCATCCCTGTTCTGAACGAGGTGGAGGCACTCCCGGGGCTGCTCGGCGAGTTCCCTCCCGGTGTCGTCGCCGAGACGATCGTGGTCGACGGCGGCTCGACCGACGGAACCCGTGCGGCCGCGGAGGCCGCAGGCGCCCGCATAGTGCTCGAACCCCGCCGTGGGTACGGCCGAGCCTGTTTGACCGGTGTCGAGTCGACGGCTGCCGACGTCATCGTGTTTCTCGACGGCGATGGTAGCGACGACCCGGCCGATCTGCCGCGCGTCTTGGCGCCTGTGCTCGAGGGCCGCGCGGCCCTGTCGCTCGGCAGGCGCCAAGAGCCGGAGTCGGGCGCACAGCACTTCCACCAGCGGCTCGGAAACCGGCTCGTCTCTGCTCTCGTCCGCTGGTGGTACGGGGCGCCGGTGCGGGACATCGCGCCGTTCCGGGCCGTGCGCCGGGACGTGCTCGATGAGCTCGCTCTAACAGAGATGACCTACGGCTGGCCGACCGAGATGGTGGTCAAGGCAGCGCGCGCTGGGCTCACCCTCGTCGAGACGCCGGTTGCCTCCCGCCCGCGACGAGGCGGCGAGTCGAAGGTCTCCGGGCGGCTCGTACCGTCCGTACGGGCAGGCGCCTGCATGCTCGGCGTCGTTGCGAAGTACTCATGACCTGGCTCGTGACCGGCGGCGCCGGCTTCCTCGGCAGCCATCTGCTCCGGCGTCTTACTGCCGAAGGTATTCCCGCCCGGTCACTCGACCTCGTGAGGGCGGACGACGAGCCCGCCGCCGTGGACGTCGTCCAGGGCGACCTTCGAGACGAAGGCGTGCTGAGACGGGCACTCCGCGGCGTAGATGTTGTCGTCCACGCGGCAGCGGCGCTGCCCTCCGGCAGCGACCTCGGGTCGACGAACGTGGTGGGCAGCGAGCTCCTCGCGCTGCTGGCGGCGAAAACGGGCGTGAAGCGCTCGATCCTGATCTCCTCCGGAGTCGTCTACGGGCTCGGCCGAGCACCGCTCAGCGAGAGCGACGAGGCACGGCCGATCGAGGCCTACGGGCGCTCGAAGCTGCGCGCCGAGCACGCCTGGCTCGCCGCCGCGCCGGCGCCGATCGTGCTTCGGCCGGCGGCGTTCATCGGGCCCGAACGCCTCGGCGCCTTCGGAATCCTCTTTCGCTGGATCCAGGAGGGCCGCCGGATCTACGTGCTCGGCGACGGAAGCAACCGCTACCAGCTGCTCGATGTCGAGGATCTCGTCGAGGCCGTGCTTCTCGCGGCAACGAGCGCTGCAGAGGGAGTCGTGAACGTCGGTGGGATCGTCTCCGGCACAATCCGCGACGATCTGGAGGCGCTGATCGCGCACGCGCGAACCCAGAGCCGCGTGGTCGGTCTGCCTGCTCGCCCGGCCCGCGCAGCGCTTGCGGTGCTTGCCACGGCTCGTCTCTCGCCGCTCTCGACGTGGCACCGTCGCTCGGCCGATCGCGACTTCGTGCTCGACTGCACGCGCGCCGCGCATCTCTTCGGCTGGTCGCCGAACCGCTCCGGGGCCGAAGCGCTGTGCGCCGCGTACGACTGGTACGTACGGGATGGAGGAACGGCGGTTGTCGGCACGACCCACCGATCGGCGTGGCGCGAGCGTGGGCTCGGGATGCTGCGTCGCTTCTCATAGGCGTTCATCAATTGTTGAGGAATGGAAGCTTGACGAGCCCGCTTGCGATCGGCCAGGCTGCCTGCGTGGTCGTTAGGTACCTGCGCGCGGTCAGCGCCCTGGTGGCTGCGCTCACGCTGGTGGCGCTCGGGGCAGGCTGCGGAGGTGGCGACGAAGCGGCGCCCGACGTCCCCTACGAGCAGGTGCAGAGCGTGTTCGAGGAATACAGCTGCATCGGCTGTCATCCAGGGGTCAACTCATCGCTCGATCTGCGTGCGGAAAGCTCCTACGACAACCTCGTGGGCATCGAGGCCCTCCTGGATCCGACGCTGTATCGCGTCGTCGCAGGCGACCCCGGAAAGAGCCTCCTCTACCTCAAGCTCGGAGGCGATCCGGTCGTCGCTGACATCCCCGCAATCGGCACGCGCATGCCGCCGCGCGCGGATCCGATCGCAGAGGAAGACCTGGCAACGGTGCGGGACTGGATCCTCGGCGGCGCTAAGGGAGAAGACGGAGAGACCGGTGGCCCCGAGGTGACGACTCCCGGATCGCCCCCGCCGCCGGTCGGAGACGCCGGGCTCGCGACCGAGCAGAAGGGAACCGGGACGATCTCAGGCACCGTCGTGAACCAGCGGCGGAAGCCGCTCGCCAGCGCACTCGTCACGCTGCTGCTCCAGGGGGCCGGCCTCGAAGGCGGCGAGGAGCACTATCGCGTCGCGGTCACCGACGCCTCGGGTCGCTTCAGCCTGGCTGAGGCACCGAGCGGGCGGTTCCTGCTCAAGGCGTACGGCCCGGAGACGATCTACGTCTCTCGCATCGTCGTGCTCGAGCCCGGCGAAAACGTCGAGATCCAGTTCGGGCTGCCCGATCGCATCGTGCCGAACCCGAAGATCGCCAACCCGACCGTCACCGGGCTCGAGCTTGCGATGAACGTGCGCGGGTCGGATCTCGACGGCAACTACACGCTCGCGGTCAATCCCCGGGCGGGCCTCGTCTACGAGCTGCACAGTCCGGACAACGCGCCAGGCCGCTGGTCGACCACGATCCCGAGAGAGCTCCGCGGCCCCTGGATCTTCATGGCGGTCGACGAGAATTGCAACATCTCCGAGTTCCTCACCGTCGGCGGGTGATCGCGGCGCTGGCCGTGACCGCGGCCGCCGCTGTCTCCGCTACTTCGGTTGTGCTCGCGCGGACCAACCCGCCGCCGCGCTTCGGCGCGGACGTGCAGCCCATCTTCGACCACAAGTGCGTGTCCTGTCACCCCGTTGCGTACCCGTACCTCGACCTCCGCCGAGAGCGCTCGTACGAGGATCTCGTTCGGGTCTCGGCAGCCACCAGGCCGGCGTTCCAGCGCGTGTTGCCGGGCCGCCCCGAGCTGAGCTATTTGCTCGTCCACCCGCCCGACCCGTCCTTGCGGGATCTGCTGACGTCGGACGAGCGAGCGACGATTACCGACTGGATCCGCGCCGGGGCGCGAGACGACTGATGCCCGTCCTCGTCGTCGCCAAGGCGCCGAATGGCGGGACGTCGAAGACACGGCTCGTGCCGCCGCTGACATTCGCCCAAGCGGCAGCTCTCCACGAGGCGCTCCTGCTCGACACCGTCGACGACTGTCGGGCGCAGGACTCCGACGTTCGGCTTCTGTGCGCACGAGACGAAGATGCTCCAGAGCTCACGCGGCTCCTGCCGAACGTGCCGGTCGTCGCGCAGGAGGGATCCGGTCTCGGCGACGCTCTGCGGCTAGGCATCGCGCGGCATGTTCGGTACGGTGCCACGGCGATCGTCTCGTCAGACGTGCCAGGGCTCCCGGACAGCGCGATCTCAACCGCTTTCGGCGCCCTCGCAAACGGCACGGACGTTGTGCTCGGGCCGGCCCTTGACGGCGGCTACTGGCTCGTAGCCATGCGAGAGGCGCACGACGAGCCCTTTCGCGACGTTCCATGGTCGACGCCCGCGGTCCTCGCCGTCACGCGCCAGCGCTGCGCCGAGGCCGGACTGACGATCGTAGAGCTCGAGCTGTGGCGTGACGTGGATACGCTGGTCGATCTCGGGCTCGTCCTCCGCGACCTCGACGAGCTCTCCGCGCCCCGCACCGTTGCGATGCTCCGGGAGCTTGCACCGCTCGTCGCCGCGCCGCCGGATGTCGAGCTCGATGCGAGCGAGCTCCTCTCTGGGTCGCAATGGCGCGCGGTGATCAGCGACCGGCTCCGGGTTTCCGGCCGCAAGACCTCGTACGACTACCTGGCGGTTCCGCGAGCAGTGTTCGTCGCCGCGGTGACGCGTGGACGAGAGCTGCTCCTCGTTCGCCAATACCGCCACCCGGTGCGCGATTGGACGCTCGAGGTGCCCGCCGGATCGATCTGCGACGGCGAGTCGCCACTCGAAGCCGCGCGTCGTGAGCTCCGCGAGGAGGCCGGAGGCTCGGCCGAGGAGTGGCAGCACCTCTCGACCTTCTTCTCCTCGAGCGCGCACATCAGCCTTCGCTCGGACGCCTGGCTGGCGACGGGAGTCGAGCTGGGTGAGCCAGCACCCGACGAGGGGGAGGAGGTGACGCTAGTGCGGATGCCACTGGACGAGGCAGTATCCCGCGCACGCTCGGGAGGCTTTGCGGAGGGACAGACGGCACTGACGATCTTGCTTGCGGCGGAGCATCTGACGAAAGGCGCCTGGCCATGGGAAAGGTCGTGATCAACCTGACCGCAGGGCCGGAGGACGGCGAACGTGCGACCATCGCGTTCCTCGTGGGAACGGCGGCCCAGACCGCGGGGAACGAGGTTCTGGCGTTCTTCACGATGGAGGCCGTGAGACTCGCGTTCCCCGGCGGGCCGGAGTCGGTTCTCGAGCAGGAAGGCCGTCCGTCTTTCGCCGAACTCTGGTCGCAGTTTGCCGATGCAGGCGGGATCGTCTACCTGTGCCCCTTCTGTGTGACGAGTCGTGACCTCGGCGACGAGCAGCTTCGAAACGCGACGATCGCGGGCGCGACACCGATGTGGGACTGGATCGGCGACGGCGCAACGGTGTTCTCCTACTGAGCGAGGCGAGCCCTGAAGTCCTTTCCTCCAGGACCCGCCGTGCACGTGCAGCGAGCTAGCTCGCCTTCCTCACCTGGCCGCGGATCTCACCCGCGACGTTCCTGGCCGTGTGCACGTTGACGTACGCCGTTCCTGCCTTGATCGCCGAGGCGACGGTCTTCGAGACCTTCGCCTTGCCCTTCCGGCCGGAGCTGCACGGCTCGCACAGGCCGACTATCACCGGACCGGCTTTGCCGGGCCTGCCTCTGTGGATGTGCGCTGCCTGCGCTCGGCCCGTCAGGTTGCGGTAGGTGAGCGTCCAGGCGATGGAGTAGGAGCCGCTGGAATCGGTCAGGTCGAGCTTGAAGGCGCCGCCGACTCCGGCCCTCGCGCCTTTTGGTTTCGGCACCTCGGCGCCGACCGTGAGCGCCGCGCGATGTTTCGTCGTCTTGGGCGCTTCGGTTGTCGTCGTCTCGCTGGTCGACTGAGCGTTACTGCTCGAGGACGAGGTCGACGCCAGGCCGGCAACGGCGATGCCGAGAGCGACGATCGCGGCCGCGGCGATGGAGCTGGAAACGACGGTCAGGGGTTTTCGCATGCGTTCCCTCCAGGTTTCGGGTGTCGCAGGATTCTCGCGGAGGCACGAGGGTCGGTTCTTATAGATGTCTTACGCCATTCGCAGACGCCGACCGGCGGGTTATGTTCTTGCACGGACTGTGTCACCGACCAGCGTTTGGGGAAGGACGACGATGTCGCCGGACAAGACGAGACTTGCTGCTGTGCCGAGCGCGCTGTTCCTGCTCCTCTTCCCTGTCGCCTGTGGGAGTGACGACGACGATGGTTCGCCCGCAGGCGGAACCACGACGGAGCAGACGGATACCGCCGAGACCGAGACCGGCGAAGACACGACCGAGGAGCCGTAGTCAAGCGACGATTGGTGAGGTCCTAGGCGGCCTTCGGCCTCGCACGCTGACGGCTCGACGTGACCCGAGCGCGAGAGTGCACGTCACACGAGACACGAGGGTCTGACCCTGGACATGTCCGCAAGGGGCATGTGAGCATGCAACAAGCGAGCAACAAGCTCTCCACAGGCGGACGACAACCCGCCCGAAGCTGGCGACGAAGGGTCTTCACGCTCGACACGGCATTCATGCCGGCTTCGGCGTCATCCAGTCTTTGGTCAGGCGCTCCTGCACAAGCGCGCGAGCACCCGAGATGGCGATCCGCTCCTGCTCGAGCGAGTCGCGGTCGCGGATCGTGACAGTGTCGTCCTCGAGCGTCTGCTCGTCGATCGTCAGCGCGTATGGGGTGCCGATCTCATCCTGGCGGCGGTAGCGCCGGCCGATCTGGCCGGAGTCGTCGTACTCGGCGACCACAGCCCGCCTGAGCTCCTCGTACAGAGACCGCGCCTTCCCAACCATGGCGTCGTTCTTCGAGATCAGCGGCAGCACCGCCACCTTGACCGGCGCCAACGCGGGATGCAGCCGAAGAACCGTCCGCTCCCGCTCCGCGACGACCTCCTCGTCGTAAGCGTCAACCAGGAACGCGAGCAGCGAGCGGTTGACACCCAAAGCCGGCTCGACGACGTGCGGCGTATAGCGCTCCTGGCCGTCCACCCACTCGAGCTTCGTCCCCGAGGCATCCGTGTGCGCGGTCAGGTCGAAGTCCCCGCGATGCGCGATCCCCTCCAGCTCGGACCAGCCCATCGGGAACAGGTACTCGAGGTCCGAAGTAGCGCTCGAGTAGTGCGAGAGCTCCTCCGCCTCGTGCGCCCGCACGCGCAGGTGGCTCTCGCGAATCCCGTACCGAAGGTGCCACGCACGGCGCTCCTCCACCCAGAAGCGAAACCACTCGTGGGCCTCGGCGGGCGGGACGAAGAACTCCATCTCCATCTGCTCGAACTCGAGGGTGCGGAAGATGAAGTTCCCGGGCGTGATCTCGTTCCGGAACGCCTTCCCGATCTGCGCAATGCCGAACGGCGGCTTCCGTCGCGCGATCTGGGCGACGTTCTTGAAGTTGATGAAGATGCCCTGGGCGGTCTCGGGACGGAGATACGCGTTCTGCCCGGTCTCCTCGAGCGCCCCGATTCGCGTCTGGAACATGAGGTTGAACTGGCGCGGCTCGGTGAGGTCGCACTTGTCCGTCTCACCGGGATGCTTGCTCGGCCTCGCCCCGCACTCCGCGTGCGCGATGTGGTCGGCCCGGTAGCGGCGTTTGCAGAAGCGACAGTCGACGAGCGGGTCGGCGAAGCCCGTCACGTGCCCGGACGCCTCCCATACCGCCGGGTGGAGGATGATCGAGGAATCGAGTGCGACGATGTCGTCCCGCTCGCGCACCATCGCCTCCAGCCAGCGGGCCTTGACGTTCTCCTTGAGGAGCACGCCGTAGTGCCCGTAGTCGTACGACGACCCGAGCCCGCCGTAGATCTCCGAGGACGGGAACACGAACCCGCGCCGGCGCGCGAGCGAGACGATCTTGTCCATCGTGACGGCGTCGGGCATGGGCCGGAGACGTTACTCGCCCGGTCGGGCGGGAGCGTGCCGACTATTTCCGCGTGCCGAGCGTGAGCAGGTACTCGCGCCGGTGCACTACCTCGTCGCCCTCCCGGAGCGCTTCGAAGAAGTCGACCCACGTCTGATGGAACTCCTGTCTGCGCTCGTCGTCGAGAGCTTCAGTGGCGGTCTTCGTCGGGCCGTACGACGACGAGAAAAGCTCCCAGTACTCCTCGCCAGACGCGACTGCGAGGGTCGAGGCGTGCTCTTCGAACTGGAGCTCGAAGTCGTCCCTCAAGAGCTCGCGGACGTGGTCTTCCTTGCCCCACGCGAACGGACTCCCGACCCCCGGGGCAGGCGGCGGCAAGAACGGCCCCATCATCCGAAACATCTGACCGAGCCCGCCTTCGGGTGTCCAGCACGCGAGCCCGATCCTGCCTCCGGGTCGAGTGACGCGAGCAAGCTCGCTCGCCACGGCCTCGTGGTCGGGCGCGAACATGATCCCGCACGTCGATGCGACGACGTCGAAGCTTGCGTCGTCGTATCTCATCTCCTCGGCGTCACCGACCTCGAACTCGACGGAGAGGTCGCGCTCTGCGGCGATCTCCCGGGCGGTATCGATCAACACGGGCGCCAGATCCATGCCGACGACATCGGCTCCGCGCTCGGCGGCGAGAAGCGCGACCGCGCCGGTGCCGGTTGCGGCGTCGAGCAATCTCTCGCCGGACTGAGGGTTCAACCGTTCGACGACGAGGTCGTGGATGTCTCGAACCGTGTTCGTGATGCGCTCGTATGGACCGTTCCCCCACATGACGCTCTGCCGTGCCTTGAGCTCTGCGAAAGCCATGGATCCTCCTTCTCGGTCGACGACGGCAGCATAGGACGAGCCGGCATGCGGCTGTAGCCTCCGCGGGATGAGCGGGAACGACACCGGCCGCGTTCCGGTCGAGCTGCACATCGTCTCGGACTCGACCGGCGAGACGGCGCAGCGGCTCGTGCTCGCCCTCGAGGCGCAGTTCGCCGACCAGCCGTTCGTCGAGATCAGGCATCCACGCGCGGAGAACGTCGAGGATCTCCACATCGCCGTGCAGCAGGCGCGCGGCCGGCCCGCGGTCATGGTCTACACGCTCGTCGGCTCGGAGCTCCGAGACGCGATGCGCCAGCTCTGCCGCCGCGCGCGCGTGCACTACTGCGACCTCCTCGGACACCCGATCGACTCCATCTCGCGAGTGGCTGGAGTTGCCGCCCGCATGGAGCCCGGAGCGCGCGCGCCACTTGACTCCTCGTATTTCAAGCGCATCGAGGCGATCGAGTTCGCGGTCAAGTACGACGACGGGGTGGGAAGCGGGCTCGACGAGGCGGACGTCGTCCTGGTCGGCGTCTCGCGCACCTCGAAGACGCCGCTCTCGATCTTCCTCGGCTATCTCGGTCACAAGGCTGCGAACGTGCCGGTGGTGCGCGGGATCGACCTTCCGCAGGAGCTCTACGAGATCGATCCGACCAAGATCGTCGGGCTCACCATCGCGGCGGATCGGCTGCTGGACATCCGAACCGCGCGCGTGAAGAGCATGGGCGCGTCCAAGAAACGCTACGCCGAGCTCGAGGTCATCTACGCGGAGCTCGAAGAGGCGTCCGGAATCCACCGCCGTCTCGGCTGCCCGGTCATAGACGTGTCCGAGCTCTCGGTCGAGGAGACCGCGATGCGGATCATCCGCCTCGTCGAAAAGCGCAAGCGCGCCGCTCACGCATGAAACGGGACGAGCCGAAGCCGCATGGCGCACCCGGACAGGTTCCGCTCCGACACCCGTTCCGGCCCCCACCTGGGGGGAAAGGCGACCTGCGCGAGAAGGGCTGGCTCCCGTTTCCGAGGATGGCGTTCTGGTGGTTCCTGCTCGTCCTCGGGGATCTCGTCTTCTACGTGCTCCTTACCCCGATCTGGCTCGGACTGCGTGCCGCCGCGTGGGTCGCGGAGCTCAGGTCGCGCGTGAGGAAGTCGTCGACCTCGCGCTGAGTGCACAGGCGCACGAGCGGGAAGTCTGCGAGCTCTGAAGCGTACGTGCGCCGTGTTCGCCGGTATTTGCGAAGCGCGTAGAGGACAACCGAGTTGTGGGGATGAAGCGCGTCACGAAGCGTCTCGCGGTTTCCCGCCCACAGCTCCTCCCGCGTGACAACCCGCCGAATCGTCCTCCGCACGAGCCGTGGCAGCCAGACATGCAGCGGGAGATCGAGCCAGACGACGAGCTCGGCGTCTTCGAGCACGAGGGAGCCGAGCTTGCCGCGGTAGGCGCCGTCGATTACCCAGGACTCCGACCGAACGACCGCCTCGACCCGCGCGCGGAACTCCTCGAGCGGGGGCTCGGCCCAGTTCGGGCCGTGGTGGAGGGCATCGAGCTCGTAGTACGGGACGTCCAAGCGCTTGGCCAAGGCCGAGGCAACCGTCGTCTTCCCGTTGCCGCTCGAGGTCGAGATCACGGCCACTCTCTTCACGAGACGAACCGCATCTCGAGCGCCGTCTCGAGCCCGGGCTCGACGCGATACGCCCGAGCCCCTTCCCGCACGCAGACAGCCTCGCGGAGCTCGGTGCCGACGAAGTAGAGCGCCGCGTCGTCATCGGCCGCGTACCCCGGCGGAAAGCCTTCATCCACGAGCCTTCGGTACATCGGGCGCCGGCGCTCCTCTCCGTCGTAGTGCGGACATGCGCTGCCGGGCAGGAAGCCGAGGAGATCGTGCATCGGGCCCAACTCGGGGCCGAACGAATCCGTCACGCCTGCCTCGAACCAGCAGATCATCCCCGCGCTCGTGCCACAGAGCAGGACTCCGCGCTCCCAGGCCTCGCGAAGCACGGCGTCGAATCCGTGCACGCGCCAGATC
>Ga0136613_10002321_pt1 | contig 10178 bp, 12 predicted proteins | sample AntDrymUQ2722106_2_FD_106649 | JGI IMG/M metagenome (GOLD analysis project Ga0136613, IMG submission 106649) | Polar desert sand microbial communities from Dry Valleys, Antarctica - metaG UQ272 (21.06) | ecosystem: Environmental > Terrestrial > Soil > Desert | place: Antarctica: Dry Valley... | reverse complement strand
GAGCGCCGGCCGCTACGACCTCGTGCTCGGCGCCCGCGCTCCGGAGGCAGGCGCCTGGCCGGTGCATGCGCGCGCCGCGAACTCGGTGCTCGCCTGGGAGCTGCGCCGCCGCGCGGGCATCCCGTTGCGCGACCTCGGCCCGATGCGGGCGGCACGGCGCGAGGCGCTGCTCACGCTCGGCATCGTGGACCGGCGCTTCGGCTGGCCGCTGGAGATGGTGTTGCGGGCGGCCCGGGCCGGCTGGCGGATCGAGGAGGTGACGGTCGGCTACCGGCCGCGTCAGGGACGCTCGAAGGTGACCGGCACCGTGCGGGGAACGCTGCGCGCGGTGCGCGACATGGCGGCGGTGCTCGGATGAGCGCTCGGCCGGCACTCGTCGTGATCGCCAAGGCGCCCGTCGCCGGGCGCGTGAAGACGCGGCTCTGCCCGCCGTGCACGCACGTCCAGGCGGCACGCTTGGCGGGCGCGGCGCTGCAGGACACGCTCGCCGCCTGTGACGCTGCGACCGACGGGCGGCGCGTGCTCGCGCTCGAGGGCGAGCCGGACGGGTTGCTCCCGCCCGGCTGGGACGTCGTCGCCCAGCGTGGAGACGGGCTCGCCGAGCGGCTTGCGAATGCGTTCGCGGACGTCGGCGGACCCGCCTTCCTCGTCGGCATGGACACGCCGCAGGTGACGCCGGAGCTGCTTCGCGCGGGACTTGCGGGGCTGGCGCGGGCAGGAGCGGTCTTCGGCGCCGCGCACGACGGCGGCTTCTGGGCGATCGGCCTGCGCGAGCCTGACGCCGCGGTGTTCGCAGGGGTTCCGATGAGCCGCGAGGACACCGGCGCCGTCCAGCGCGCGCGGCTCGACGCGCTCGGCCTGCGCACGGTCGACCTGCCGCCGCTGCTCGACGTCGACGACATCACGGCCGCGCGCGCGGTGGCCGCGCAGGCGCCGGCGGGCAGCTTCGCGGCCGCGTTGTCCGCCATCGATGCGGCACTGGTGCCGGCATGACCGCGGTCGCAGGGGCGCTTGCCCCAGCGGGTCGCGGCGCGGCGCTCGGATTGCACCGCATCGAGCCCGCGGAGCTGCTCTATGGCCGCCTGCTGGCTTCAGCCGCCGCCGGCGGCGAGCCATTCGACGCGAGCTTCAGGCTCGCCGACGGAGACAAGCAGCGGTTGCCGCTGCACACGTGGCTGGCGCCGGTCGACGCCGCCGACCGGGCGCTGCTCGCGCATGCCACTGCGCCGGTGCTCGACATCGGCTGCGGGCCTGGTCGCCACCTCGCCGCACTCGCGGCGGCCGGGCACGACGGGTTGGGCCTGGATCTCTCCCCGGTCGCGGTACGACTCGCGCGTGCGCGCGGCGCCGAGGCGATCCTGCGCTCGGTCTTCGCCGACGTGCCGCGCGCGGGCGAGTGGGCGACGGCACTGCTGCTGGACGGCAACATCGGCATCGGCGGCGCGCCGGACGCGCTGCTCGCCCGCGCCTGCGCGCTGATCGTGCCGGGCGGCACCGTGCTGGTCGAGACCGGGCCGCCGTCGGCGCCGACCCGCCGCCTGCGCGTGCGGCTCGAGTCGCACGCCGCGATCAGCCCGTGGTGCGGCTGGGCGACGGTAGGCGCGCGCGGGATCGAGTCGCTCGCGCGTGCCGCCGGGCTCGAGCCGCGGGCGACGATAGAGGCCGAAGGTCGCTGGTTCGCCGAGCTCGAGCGTCCGCGATGAGAGCGCCGCCGGGCCCGTTCCAGCCGCGCTTCTGGAAGTCGCCGCTGCGCGGGCCCTGGCTGACCGCGGTGCTGGGTTCGATCCTGCTGGTGCTCGTCGGCATCGTCGCGCTGACCGGCTTCCTATCGCACCTCGCCTACCAGCCCGACCTCGGCCGCAACGCACTGGTCGACCGCGACGTGCCGTTCACGACGTTCTTCGACTGGCCGACCGGTCCGTCGTGGCTGTACGCGCTCAACCAGGGGCTGCACGTCAACGTCGGGCTGATCGCGCTGCCGGTGCTGCTGGCGAAACTCTGGTCGGTGATCCCGCGGCTGTTCCAGTTCCCGCCCGTGCGCACGCCCGCCGAGGGGATCGAGCGTGTCTCGATCAGCCTGCTGGTCGCGAGCACCGGCTTTCTGTTCGCGACCGGCCTCGTGAACATGCAGTACTGGTACGTCTTCCAGTTCGACTTCGTCAGCGCTCACTACTACGCCGCGGTCGTGTTCGTCGCCGCACTCGCCGTGCACCTGGTCGTGAAGATCCCGGTCGCGCTGCGCGCGTACCGCTCGCGCGGTGTGCTCGCGCCGCTGCGCCAATCGCTCGCCGAGACCGTGCCCGAGCCCGACGGCGACACGCTCGCCGTCGAGCCCGATCCTCCGACGGTCAGCCGCCGCGGCCTGCTCGCGGCGGTCGGCGCCGGCTCGCTGGTGCTGGTGACGGCGAACGCCGGGCAGTCGATCGGCGGCCCGCTGCGCAGCATCGCGTTCCTCGCGCCGCGCCGCGAGGGCGGCTTCCCGGTCAACAAGACCGCGGCCGGCGCGAAGGTCACCGACGCGCTGGTCGGAGCGGACTACCGGCTCGTGCTCCGCGGCGGGCCCTCCGAGCTGATGCTGACGCTCGATGACCTGCGGGAGCTGCCGCAGGCGACCCACACGCTGACGCTCGGCTGCGTCGAGGGCTGGTCGACGCGCCAGGTCTGGACCGGCGTGCCGCTGTCCGAGCTGGCGCGACTGGCCGGGGTCGACGACGCCTCCGAGCTGTCCGTCGGATCGCTGCAGCCGGCGGGAGTCCTGCGCCAGGCGACGCTGGCGCGCAACCAGGTCGCCGACTCGCGCTCGCTGCTGGCGCTGTCGGTCGCCGGCGAGGAGCTCTCGCGCGACCACGGCTACCCGGCGCGGATCATCGTCCCCGGGCTGCCCGGGGTGCACAACACGAAGTGGGTCGGCAGCCTGGACTTCCGCGCATGAGAACGCGCTACGGCTCCTCCCCCCTGCACCTGCTCGCGCACCTCGCGGCGCTGGCGCTGGCCGCGTGGGCGCTGCTGCAGGCGCTGCAGCTCGCCGGCTGGGAGCGGATCGTGCTCTGGCTGGTGGGCGCGATCGTGCTGCACGACCTGGTGCTCTGGCCGGCCTACACCACGCTCGACCGGCTCGCGCGCCGCGGCCGCCCCGCCGGCTGGTCGAACTACGTGCGCGTGCCGGTCGGCCTCTCGGCGCTGCTGCTGCTGGCGTTCTTCCCGGTCATCTGCGGCAAGGGCGAAGCCACCTACATGCGGGTGAGCGGGCAGTCGTGGGAGGGCTACGCGGGCCGTTGGCTGATCGTCAGCGCGGTGCTGTTCGCCGCCGCGGGCGCGCTCTACCTCGTCCGCTCGCGGCCCGGGTCGAGCAGCTGAAGCACGCCGTCGACCTTGCCGGTGACGAAGACGCGCCCGCTGGACTCGTCGACGGCGACCGTGTTGGGCTGCTGCGCCGTCGCGTAGCGCCGCACAAGGCTCGGACGGCCGCCGACGATCAGCTCCGTCAGCTGATTGAGCGCGGTCTGGGAGATGTACATGCGCTGGCGGCGGATGTCGATCGCGATCCCATACGGCGAGCCGGGCAGCGGGTAGCGGCGGATCAGCTCGAGCTCCGGGCGCAGGTGGTAGACGAGCAGCGCGCCGCCGGTCGTATCGGTCACGAACAGGTAGTTGCCCCCGTTCGACACGGCGTGCGTCGGCCCGACGCCGGCGGGAGCGCGGCCGGTGCGCTCCCCGGAGGCGACGTCGAAGGTCTCCACGACCCGCTCGCGCACCGAGACCACTGCGACCTGGCGGCCGTTGTCGAGCGGCGTGACGCCGCCGGGCTGCAGCGCGGTCTTGATCGTCGTCACCGGCTTGCCGTCCTCGAGCACCGTCAGCCGGTGGGCGAACTCGTCGGCGACGAATACGCGCTCGCCGGCCGCGGCGGCGTCGTGCGGCTCGCGCCCGGTCCGGGTCCGCGTGACGGCGCCACCGGGGAGCGCGACCTGCAACAGCGCATCGGCGTCCTCGGCCGGCACCAGCACAGGTCCGCCCGCGCCTGCGATGCCGAGATGCCGCGGCGCTGCGTCCAGCGGCACGCGTCGCTCGACCTTGCCGGTCGTGCCGTTCACGAGCGCCAGCTCGTCCGGGCTGCGCAGCCCGACGGCGACCAGCCCGGTCCGCGGATCCGCGACGGCTCCCTCGGGCTTGAATCCGACCGGTACCAGCCGGCCGTCGGGTGTCGCCGTGAGCGGTGGCGAGGAGGCCGGTTCCGCTGCGGGCGGAAGCTCGTCGCGTGGCGCCGAGCCGCAGCCCGCGAGCAGGGCGAGCAGGGCGAGCAGGGCCGGGGCGCGCGGCACGATCTCGCGAGGATGGCAGGCCGGCCATGACGGCGCGCATGCGTCTCCTGCCCGCGGCCGTGTTCGCGGGCATGGCCGCAACGGTCGCGGCTGGGCTCTGGCTCGCGCGCCACGAAGGCCGCGAGCTCGGCATCTCCTACCCGCCGTTCGTCGGGCGCTGGGCCCCCGACGCGACCCTCTGGGCGCTGCTCGCCGCAGCGCTGCTGGCGCTCGCGATCTGGGCCGCGCCGCGTCTGCTCGCGCCCGCCGTGCGGCCCGCCGCGTTCGCAGCCTCCGTGTTCGGGTTGACGCTGGCGCTGCGGCTCGCGCTCGGCGCGGCCAGCGTCGGCACCGCCGGCTGGGCGCGCGCCTTCGATCTCGACCGGTTCGAGGGCCCGAACGAGTACGTGCCCGCACTGACGGCGCTGCGCTACGGGGCGGGCTTCTTCCTGGACCGGTTCGCCGAGCTCGTGCCCGCATTGCCGGTGCACGCGGCGGGCCATCCGCCCGGGTTGCTGCTCGTCATGGATGCTTTCGCGATCGACACGCCGGAACGGCTCGCGGCCGTGTGCATCGCCGGCGGCGCGCTGATCGCGCCGCTCGCGTACGCGCTCGGGCGGATGCTGCTCAAGGAGCGCGACGCGCGCATCGCGGGCCTGCTGTGCGCGACCGCACCGTCGGTGCTGCTGTTCGGCGCCACCTCCGCGGACGCGCTCTACGCGGTGCTGGGCCTCCTGGCTGCGATTCCGCTCGCCTCACGCCGGCTGCCGGTGCGGATCGCCGGCGCGCTGGCGCTCGCGGCGGCCTCGCTGTTCGCCTGGTCGCTGCTCGCCGTCGGCGCCTGGGCAGCGCTCCTGGCATGGCGCCGCGACGGCCTCAAGGACATGCTCGCGCTCGGCCTGCTGTGCGGTGCGGTCCTGGTCGCCTTCCACGCCGCCTTCGCCGCGCTGACCGGCTTTGACCCGATCGGCACGTTGCGGGCGACCGAGGACGTCTACCGCTTCGGGATCGCCTCCGAGCGCCCGTACTGGTTCTGGCTCCCCGGCTCCCCGACGGCGTTCCTGGTGATGCTCGGCCTGCCCGTCGCCTGGCTCGCGCTGCGCGCGCTGGGAGCTGGAGACGACGCTGCGGTCGCGATCTTCACGGTGATCGCGATCGCCGCCGTGGCCGGCTTCACCAAGGCCGAGGTGGAGCGGATCTGGCTGTTCCTCGTGCCCTTCATCTGCGTCGCGGCCGCGAGCGCATTGCAGGAGCGCCACCTGCGCGCCGTGCTCGGCCTGCTGGCGGTCCACGCGCTCGCCTGGGAGCTCGTCTGGGCCACGGTCTGGTGATCAGCGCGGCAGCACACGCGTGGCCGCGGCCTTGAACGACGCGACCGCACGGCCGCCGGGCGCGAGCCCGAGCTCCCGAACCGAGGTCGCAGACAGCTCCGCGGTCAGGGGCTGCGGCGCGGCGAGGCCGACGCGGACACGCGGCCCGACTGCCGTTACCGAGACGACCTCGACGTCGAGGTGGTTGCGCGCCGAGTCGTGCATCGACTCGCCGGGCCGCGCGAGCGCGATCTCCCAGGGGTAGACGCTGACCGCGACGGCGCCCGGAGCGCCGTCCAGCGCCGTCAGCTCGCCGCCGCCGTCGAGCGCCACCATGATCACCCCCTCCTCGCCGCGCCGGGCTTCTCCCGTCAGCACGACCGCACCGCTGAAATCGGCCACGAACGCCGAGGCCGGCTCGGCCGCCAGCGCGGAGGCGGTGCCCTGCTGGACCACGCTGCCCTGGTCCATGACCGCGATCCGGTCGGCCAGCAGCGCCGCCTCGGCGAAGTCGTGCGTCACCAGCAGCACCGGCACGGCCGCGTCGCGGATCACCGCACCCAGCTCACGTGATGCAGCCGCGCGGGTACGCGCATCCAGGGCCGAGAGCGGCTCGTCGAGCAGCAGCGCGGCAGGCCGGCGCGCGAGCGCACGGGCGAGCGCGACCCGCTGGCGCTCGCCGCCCGAGAGCGTCGCCGGGCGAGCGTCCGCGCGGTCGCCCAGAGCGAAGCTCTCCAGCAGGGCACGCGCGCGCGGCTCGCGTGCCGCCCGCGGCGACTCGTGCAGCGCGTAGGCGACGTTGCGCCAGGCGCTCAGGTGCCCGAACAGCGCGTACTCCTGGAACAGATAACCGCAACGCCTCCGCTCCGCGGGCAGCGTCACGCCGCGGGCCGTGTCGAGCCAGACCTCCTGGCCGCAGGTGATGCGGCCGCGGACGGGCGCGAGCAGACCGGCGACTGCCCGCAGGACGCTGGTCTTGCCGGCACCGGACGGGCCGGCCAGCGCCAAGCACTCACCGGGCGCCACGTCGAGCGCCACGTCGAGCTCGACCTCGCCGAGCTGCGTCCGCACGTCCATGTTCAGGCCCCCCGGACTCATCGCGCGACGGCGTCCGGGCCGCGCACGAGCTTGACGGACAGGAGGATCGCCGCCGACACGGCGACGAGCACGGCCGAGAGCGCGAGCGCGGCGGTGAAGTCGGTCGCGAAGCGGTCATAGATCGCGAGCGGCACCGTCTGCGTGACGCCCTGGAAGGAGCCGGCGAACATCAGCGTGGCCCCGAACTCCCCCAGCGCGCGCCCTAGCGCCAGCGCCGTGCCGGCGACCAGCCCTGGCAGCGCGGTCGGGATCGCGACACGCCAGAACGTCCGCGCCGGGGCAGCGCCGAGCGTGCGTGAGGCGTCGAGCAGGGTCGGGTCGATCGCCTCGAACGAGGCGATCGCCTGGCGCAGGTAGAACGGCGCCGCGACGAAGGTGAGCGCCACGACCACCCCTGCCGTGGCGAGCGTCAGCTGCAGGCCCGCATCCTGCGCTGCGCGACCGAGCAGCGTCGCGGGACCGACGGCGGCCAGCAGCGCGATGCCCGCGACCGCGGGAGGCAGCACGAGCGGCAGCTCTACGAGGGTGATCAACAGCGCGCGCCCGCGAAAGCGCCGCAGCGCGATCCCGTAGGCGGCGGGCGTGCCGACGAGCAGGATCAGCACGAGCGCCGCGGCGGTCGTGCGCAGCGAGAGCCAGAGCGCGTCGAGCGCTCCCTCCTCCCCCAGCGCCGAGATCAACTCGCCGGGCGGCTGCTGGGCGAAGATCGCGACGATCGGCAGGGTCAGGAACGTGAGCGCCGCGGCGAGCGCGACCGTCAGCAGGACGGCGAACCAGCCGCCCGCGGCCGTTCTCACGGGTCGCCGAAGCCCGCCGCCAGGAGCGCGTCGTGACAGCCGCCTGCGAGCAGGTCGTCGACGAACGCCTCCGCGGCATCGGGCCGCTTGGCCGCCTCGACCACGCCGGCGCCGTAGGTCGCCGTCGGCTCGAGCACGGCGGGAAGCTCGATCGCACGCAGCTCGCCGCTCGCCGCCTTGACGTCGGAGGCGTAGACGAAGCCGGCATCGGCGGCGCCCTGGGCGAGCTTGCCGACGATGCCCTTGACGTCGGGCTCGTTGGAGCGCACGTTCGCGAGCACCGCCTTGCTCTTGCGAGGACCGAGTCGCTCGAGCACCGCGCGCGTGTAGTCGCCGACCGGCACGCCCTCCGCGCCGACGACGAGCGTGACGCCGGGCCGCTCGAGCGCGTCGAGTGAGCCGACCTTCGCGCCGTCGGCGGGCACCGCGAGCACAAGCTCGTTGCTGGCGAAGACCACGGGTTGCTTCAACTTCCCCTCCTGCGCCAGAACGTCGGGCAGCTTGGTGTTCGCCCCCGCGAAGACATCGACGGGCACGCCCTGACGGATCTGCGCAGCGAGCTCGTCCGAACCCGCGAACTGGAGCCGCAACGTGGCGTCGGGATAGTCCTTCGCACAGGCGGTGAGCGCCTCCTTCAACGACGAGGCGGCCGATACGACCAGCTCGGGCTTGTCTGCGCCGCCGCCGCCCGAGATGGCGCCATCATCGCCACAGCCCACGAGCGCGAGCAGGCCGGCGAGCACGAGCGCGCGCGTCATCCGCGCTCTACGAGCACTGACGTGGCCTTGACGGCCGCGGTCGCCGCCATGCCGGGAGCCAGCCCGAGCTCTTCGACCGCATCGCGCGTCAAGGCTGCCGTCACGCGGAACGGGCCGGCCTCGATCTCGACCAGCGCCATCACGCCGTCGACCTCGACGGAGGTCACGGTGCCCGGGAAGCGGTTGCGCGCAGACAGCGAGTCGCCGGCGGCATGGCGCTGCGGGCGGCTGCTCAGCCGTGTGACCTCGGACGCCGGCACGCGCCGGCGGTTGCGGTCGTCGCGCACCGTGCGCAGCTTTCCGGCGCGGTCCCAGCGGCGCAGCGTGTCGGCGCTCACGCCGATCGCCCGCGCTGCCTCGTCCAGCTTCAAGTCGTCGCTCATTGCCCAAGCATTGCATAGGCAACGATCAAGCCGGCGGTAGCGTTCCCTCCACGCGCTTGCGCCCGGCGTCCGAGACCTCGACCTTCCAGATCGGCGCTTCCGCCTTGACGCGGTCGATCACCGCGCGCGCACCCGAGAAGGCCGCGCCGCGATGCGGCGCGCTGGCGGCCACGATGACGCTCGGCTCTCCCAGCCCGACCCTGCCGGTGCGATGCTCGACGGCCACTGCGCAGAGCCCGTGGCGCTCCGCCTCCTGCGCTGCGATCGCGGCCAGCAGCGGCTCGGCCATCTCCGCGTAAGCCTCGTAGTCGAGCTCAGGCACCGTGCGCGTGATGCCCTCGAACAGCACGACGGCGCCGGCGCGCGAATCACGCACCACGGCGGACAGCGCAGCCACGTCCAGCGCCTCGCCGGTGACGCGCACGCGCCGCACGGTGCCTTCACCCCCGCTCACGGGCGGCACGAGCGCGACCTCGTCACCAGGCGCGAGCTCGGCTCCCGGGGCGGCGTACTCCAGGTTGATCGCGGCGACGCAGGAGCGCGGTGCCAGCTCCATCGCCGCCATCAGGTCGGCGACCGTCGCACGCTCGGGCAGCTCGACGTCCACGCGCGCTGCGCCCGCGCGCTCGCGCAGGCCGGCGAAGAGACGCACTGAGACGACCATGGGCGCAGGGTACGCTGTGCGGACATGGACGCGGAGCTGACCCACCTGGACGCAGTCGGTTCCGCGCGCATGGTCGACGTGAGCGCGAAGCGGGCCACGGAGCGCTACGCGCGCGCCCGCGCGGTCGTGCGCATGTCGCCCGAGGCCGCCGGCCGGGTCGCGCGCGGCGACAACCCCAAGGGCGACGTCGTCGCGGTCGCGCGGATCGCCGCGATCCAGGCGGCCAAGCGGACCGACGAGCTGATCCCGCTCGCGCACTCGCTGCCGCTCACGCACGTCGATCCCGAAATCGAGATCGACGCCGGCGCCGGCACGGTCACGATCGTCGCCGTCGCGCGCTGCGCCGACCGCACCGGCGTCGAGATGGAGGCGATGGTCGCCTGCAGCGTCGGCGCCCTGACCGTCTACGACATGGTCAAGGGGATCGAGCCCGGTGTCGTGATCGAGCGCGTCGAGCTGCTCGACAAGACCGGCGGGAAGTCGGACTTCCACCGCCTATGAGAGAGCCACTCCAAGACGGCCACGGGCGATCGATCGGTGATGTGCGGATCTCGGTCACCGACCGCTGCAACTTCCGCTGCCAGTACTGCATGCCTGCCGAGGGCCTGCCCTGGCTGGACCGCGAGGCGCTGCTCTCCTACGAGGAGATCGCCCGGCTGGTGGGGATCCTCAGCGAGATGGGCGTGCACGACGTGCGCCTGACCGGCGGCGAGCCGCTGGTGCGCAAGCAGCTGTGGCGGCTGGTGGAGGCGATCGACGCGATCCCGGGCGTGCAGGACCTGTCGCTGACGACGAACGGCTACCTGCTCGAGGCGCAGGTCGCCGACCTCGTCCGCGCCGGGCTTCGCCGCGTCAACGTCTCGCTCG
>Ga0136613_10002319_pt1 | contig 10185 bp, 10 predicted proteins | sample AntDrymUQ2722106_2_FD_106649 | JGI IMG/M metagenome (GOLD analysis project Ga0136613, IMG submission 106649) | Polar desert sand microbial communities from Dry Valleys, Antarctica - metaG UQ272 (21.06) | ecosystem: Environmental > Terrestrial > Soil > Desert | place: Antarctica: Dry Valley... | reverse complement strand
TACTCGACGTGCACGAGCCGACGGCTCGCGTCAAGTACGAAGACGGCGCGCTGCAGCATCCGCCACTGCTTGATCAGCACCCCGTAGCTCAGCCCGAACTCCTCGGACCGGTGGGACGAGAGGGTCTGGTGGCGGATGTCGGCACCGTGTCCCCATCGGGCCTGGGCGAAGGGGAGGTCCATGCTGATCGTCAGGACCACGACGCCCTCCGGCAGCTCCGGGCGGAGCTGCTCCCACCGCCGGGTCTCGACGTCGCAGATCGGCGTGTCGAGCGAGTTCACGACGTTCAGGACGCGAACGGAGCCGTCGGAATCGGCCAGGGCAACGCTCCGGATCACCTCGCCGTTGTAGTGATCGAGGGTGAAGTCCGGGGCAATCTGACCGGGACCGAGCTTGCGGCCGAGGACGGTCAACTGCTCCTCAAGCTCGTATGCCTCCCCGACCCGCTCGTCGGTCATGTCGGCTGAAGCTACCAGAGCGGACACCGACCGCGGCCCAGCCGACTGGGTTCGCCGTCGAGAGCAAGGGTGATCTCGACGCGCCGATTGGTGAATTGCGTGATTCTGGTTCGCGTGGTAGCCGTGCGGACGGTCGGCCACCGGGTCGACGGGCAGGGTAGGCGGGTCGGGATACCGGCGCTGCTGGTCGGTGGCGGCCGTCGGCGCCGCGGCCGGGATGGCCGCCAGGCCCGGTTCACGCCGATGATCTTCGGGGTGCACCTGGTCGGCACCCGGGCCCGGAGGCCGTCTCGGCGACCGCGGCCTGGGTGGCGACCTACGCGCTCGACCGCCGAGCCCGCGCCGGCGCAAGCCGATCAGGTGAACGTCCCACGGCTGAACCACCCTGTTCGGACGAGCACCGCTCCTGTACATTGAGAATAGTGACGTTCGCCGATGAGATGGGGGAGCCATGTCCACGCCGCGGGCTGAGTTCGACGACTTCCTGACCGCCGTGCGGGAGTTCCGCCGCGAGGACGGCGAGGTACGGGCGATGGCGCACCCCACCGGTGTGACCGCGGCCGACTGGAGTCGGCTCGAGAAGCAGCGCGCCGAGCGTGACGACCACGAGGTGGCGGACGCGCGATAACGCCCGCCCGCCACGGATGCGGCGTGCGCTGGCCAACCGCAGTGCGTGGGCAGCCCTAACGACGCTGTTCGCGATCCTGGCGGGCATCTTCGCCAACATCGCCACCTCCGACTGGGCCTGGCCGGTCGGCGTCGCCCTGGTCGCCTTCGCGGCCGGGTGGATCATCCTGGAGGCGCTCGGCGCCGCGCGCGAGCGCGAGCCGGGTGACGAGCCCAAGGCAGTCATCCCGCGGCAGCGCCCGGCCGGGAGCCTGCCCGCCGTCTTCAACGTCCCGCCGCGCAGTCCGCAGTTCACCGGCCGGGCTGACGAGCTGGCCCGGCTGCGCGCGAACTTCTCCATCCCGTCCAGCCGGGTGCAGGCCGTGCACGGCATCGGCGGCGCGGGCAAGTCGCAGCTCGCCATCGAGTACGCCCACCGGCGCGCCGCCGACTACGACGTCGAATGGTGGATCGTCGCCGAACCACCAGAGCGGATCGGAGTGCAGGTGACCGACCTCGCCGTTGCCCTGGGCCTGGGCGAGCCTGGCGTCGAGGTCCAGCGGGCGCAGCTGCTGACGAAGGCGTACCTGCGCGAGCGCGACCGGTGGTTGCTCGTCTTCGACAACGCGGGGTCCGCCGGCGAACTCGTCGACTGGCTGCCCGGAGGCGCCGGCCACGTGCTGATCTCCGGGCGCGGCTCACAGTGGGGTCAGATCGCGGTGACTATGGAGATCGGAGTGCTCGACCGGGACAACGCGGTGGCGCTCCTGCGTTCGTTGTGTCCGCGGCTGACCGACGCCGAGGCGCGCCGGCTCGCAACCGCGCTGGGTGACCTGCCGCTAGCGCTGGTCCAGGCGGCCGGATTCCTGGTCGACACCGGGACATCGGCGCGGGAGTATCTGGCGTTCCTCGACTCGCGGGCAGCCGAGGTGCTCGACGTGGCCCGGCCGGCCACCTATCCGCAGACGTTGACGGCGACCGTCGGGATCGCGGTGGACCGGCTGCGGGAGGTCGACCCAGCGGCGCTGGCGGTGGCGACGGTCGGCGCGTTCCTCGCCCCGGCGCCGGTCGAGATCGCCCTGCTCGCCGGCCTCGCCGCCGTCCCGCCGCCCGACCCCGCCGAGCCGCCCGGCGCCTTGGCCGCGCTCGCCGACGAGCCGGTCATGCTGCGCCGCGCCGTCGCCCACCTCGGCGCGATCGGGCTGGCGACCGTGACGCCGGCTGGCTTCGAGATCCATCGTCTGACCCAGGCGGTGTTGCGCAACACCGTCGCAAAGGACGGCGTCGACCGGATCCGGGCCTGGCTGCGGGCCGGGCTGGCGGCGAGCGACCCGGCCGACCCCGACGATCCCCGCACCTGGCCGGCCTGGGCGCGGCTGCTGCCGCACCTGTTGGCGCTCAGGCCGGAGGACGGGCTCGAGCCGGAGGTGCGCGCGTTCACCCTCACCGCAGCGCGCTACCTGCTCAACCGCGGCGACACGGCGACCGCGGCCCCGGCCGCCGCCCAGGTGTACGAGCGGTGGTGGGCAGCCCTCGACCCGGACGAACCCGACCTGCTGACCGCGGCCGACACGGTCGCCCGCGCCCACCGCTACCAAGGACGCTGGGCCAAGGCCCGGCGGCTCGATGAGGAGACGCTGGCCCGGCGGAAGGCGCGGCTCGGCGAGGACCATCCCGACACGCTCGCGTCGACGAGCAACCTCGCGCGCGACCTCCACCTGCTGGCCGAGGTGCCAGCGTCGCGCGACCTGAACGCGGCGACGCTCGAACGGCGCCGGGCCGTGCTCGGCCCGGACCACCCGGACACGCTCGCGACCGCGACCAGCCTCGCCGTCGACCTGCGCGAGCTGCAGCAGCTCGAGGAGGCACGCGCGCTCGACGAGGACACGTTGCGTCGGTGGATCGCGACCGTCGGCCAGGACCATCCGGCCGCGCTCACCTCGGCCCGCAACCTCGCGAGCGACCTGCGCGACATGGGCCGGGTCTCCGAGTCGCGCGACCGCGACCGGGACACCCTCGCCCGGCGTCGGCGGGTGCTCGGCGACGACCACCCCGACACGCTGCGGTCGGCCAGCAACTACGCGCTGGACTTGCGGCTGCTCGGCGATCCGACTGCCGCGTGCGAGCTGGACGGGGACACCCTCGCCTGCCGCCGGCGGGTGCTCGGCGAGGAGCACTCGGAGACGCTGCACTCCGCGAACAACCTGGCTGCGGACCTCCGCGACCTCGGTGAGCTGGAGGCCGCCCGCCGGCTCGACACGGACACGCTCGCCCGCCGCCGGCGGGTACTAGGCGACGGCTACCCGGAGACCCTGCGGTCGGCCACGAACCTCCTCGCCGATCTCGAGGCGCTGGGCGACGAGGAGGCCGTCCGCGTGCTGGTTGCCGATTTCCCGGGCGTCGCCCGCGAGTAGCGGATCAGAGCAGGGCGATCTCCCGTACGCCGCGGATGTGCGCCGCCAGCGACGGCATGTCGACCAGGGCGAGCGCCCGTTCGGTGTCGGCGGCCACGTCGCGCAGCTCCTGGGTGTGCCGGGCGTGCAGGGCGGCCAGGTTCTCCCGTGTCTCAGGTGATGCGCCCGCGGCGTCGACCCGGGCGCAGTAGGCGACGACGTGCGCGAACGACCAGACGCCATGCAGGAACGCCATCGGCGGCCGGCGGCTGCCCCGCCAGGGGGCAAACAGCTGCGGCTCGTCGGGCAGCCGGACGTGCAGGGCGCGGGTCAGGTCGTCCAGGGCCGTGTGTGCGGCCTCGTGGACCAGGTCGCGGGCGAGCAGCACCGGCTCGCGGTGGAAGTCGAGGTGGACGGTGCCGGGCAGGAGCGTGGTCGTCCAGCTGCTGACCTCGCTGCCGAGCGCACGTTCAGTGAGCAGCACGACGACGCGCGCGTTGCGGGACAGCAGGTCGGTGAACCCGGCGTTCGCACCGCGCGCCATCGCCTCGGCGACGAGGGTCCGGTCTGGACGGTCGGCTGTGGGCCGAGCGTCGTCGCCGACCGCCAGCGCGGGTGTGTCGAACGCCCGCGCGCTGTAGCCAGGTGCGTCCTCCGTCGCCCCGGCGACGACCACCGGGCCGACCCAGGTCTCCAGCGGTAGCAGGAGCGCAGCGTTGGCCCGCGTCGCCAGCATCGACCGGGCCGCCACGGCGCCCCCAGCCCGGGCCGCCCGGTCGAGCTCCTCGACGAGGTGGTGGGCGAGCGCGTACTGCAGGTGCGGCGCCGCCGTGAGCGCGTCCGACCACGGCGGCACCTCGACCGGCAGCAGCGCGCAGATGTCGTCGATGCGCGCGAGCCGCGCCGCGCGATAGGCATCGACCGCGGCGACCAGGTCGCCGGGCAGCGCGGGGACGGGCGCTGTCGTCGTCACAGCATCGCCGCCACGCGGTGGACCAGCCACCGACGTGCGTCGCAGTACTCGTCGTACCAAGGCGTCGTGGCCAGGCGCAGCCGGTCGGGCAGCGAGCCGCCCGCGCAGACCGCCTCGGCCGGGCAGCCCGCGCACGCGGCGAGCTGGGCGCGCATCGCGTCGTGCAGCGTGGGGTTGCCGTCGGGGCCGAGCACGTCGTCGAGGTTGGTCACCTTGTCCACGGTCCCGAGGTGTACGTCCACATTGGAGAACTCGTCCGACCCGGTGATCCGGCCGTCGGGGTAGAGCGTGACGATGAACGGCTCCTTGTGCGCGGACCAGTCGGTGAGCCGGCTCTCGCCGCCGGTGAGCGCGAGAAGCATCGAGAACAGCGGCTCCACGAGGAACCGCCGCACGTACGACTCCCGCCAGACGTCGAACGACGTGGCGAGGAATCTGGTGTACTCGCGGGGCGAGGTCGACCAGCCCGCCGCGCCCCGCCCGGTACCGTTGAGCAGCCGCAGCATCGGCGCGTTGCGCACCGGGAACATGCGCGTGGTCACGTCGTAGTCCAGGCACGGGCTCAGCCACACCGCGCCGACGTGGGGGAACGTGGCCACCTGATTCAGCGTCTCGCGCTCCCGACCTAACAGCAGGCGGGTGACCGTGACCCGCAGGGCGACGAGCTTGCCGCGCCGCTCCAGCACCGCGAGGCCGGCCACCACCCGGTCGAAGGTCGGGCGGTCGCGGAAGTCCACGCGAAACGCGTTGCCCTCGCGCGGCCCGTCGATCGAGACGCCGATGTCGAGGTCCGGGAACCACTCGTCGAACAGGTCCATCCAGGCGTCCGAGAGCAGCATGGCATTGGTCTGCATGACCAGGTCGAGCGTGCCGTCATACGCCGCCAGCGTACACAGCAGCGACCGCATCTGGGACTGGCCGATCAGCAGCGGCTCGCCGCCGTGGAGGACGACCCGCAGCGGACGGCTCCGGGCCGCGACGAGGAACCGTTCGAGCGTCGCTGCGTCGAGCCACCGGGTGTCGCTGCCGGGCTTGCGCTTCTCGTAGCAGTAGTAGCAGTTGATGTTGCACGCGTCGCCAGCGAGCTTGAGGATCACGGTCAGTGGGTCACCCTGCTTCGGAAGCTGCAGCTCCATCCGGGCCTCCGGGTGATCGACGTCCACGCCAGTCTAGGCGCCGCTCGCGCTCAGTGACAGGCGCGGCGACGCAGGGGATTCAACGATGGTCGTGAAGTGATCTTTGTGATGCGCCCGTTGATCTCTGATTCGATGTTCCCGTTCGGTGGGCGTGGCGGTGCGGGCGTGCTGTTGTGCCGGTCGCTCCTGCCGGTTGCCGGGCTGGGGGGCAGGTTCAACCGGTAGGGGCGGGCAGCCTTCCGGGCAGCGCGGTAGCCGGTTGAACGCGGCGGAGAGCTGGTGGGCCCAGGGCCAGGAGCATTGGATGCGCGGCCGGAGTCGGCGCTGGCCGCGACTGCCTCCGTGTCCTTTATGCCGCCAACTTCTGGTCGGTGGCTGCGTCGTGCGCGATCAGGCTGCCTGGTGCCGGCCGGTACTGCTGGCCCTCCAGGGTGCCGGTGTCAGGCGTGTCACACTGCCAGCGCCAGGTGCCGCAATGCACGCGCACGGCGCCGGTAGGGGTCTCGGCCATGACGGTCGGCTGCCCGCAGGTCAGGCAGGCGAGAGCTACCGGGTGTGGGAACCGCATCAGACACCTCCCTCAACTCTCGTTCGCCGCGCACTCCTCGCGGCGTGGACACTCGCCGACCGACTGTCCACTGGTGATGAGGACTTGGATCTGATCCTGATACGTCGGTGCGTGTTCGCGATCAAGCGGAGAAATCCCTTCGCCGGTGCCAGGTCGTCGACGACCGTGACCGGGTCGGGGTGTCAGCCCTGCACGACGCTGAGACGGTGGCAGAGTACATCGACGTCGCCCTCGTCGTGGTAGATGCCAAAGCCGAATCGCAGGCGATCATCGCGGTAGTCGGTGATCACCTTGCGGGCCCGCAGCCGCTGCGCGACCGCACCGGCTTCGGGGAGGCGGAAGGTCAGGAAATGCCCCCGTTCGGGGATCTCGGGGGGCGGTACGAGCGCAGCCCTGCCGAGCCCGGGCAGATCCAGTGAGTCGAGCCGGTCGAGGAAGCGCGCCTGCAGCCGGCGGACGTGGGCGTGGATGGCGGCCACCGACAGGCCCAGCTCGCCGAGCAGGCGCTGGACAGCGTTGAAGCGGTACAGACCGGTCGCATCGAACGTCGCGCCCAGGAACCGTGCGGCGTCCCGCGGGTAACTCACCTGCCCAGGCGGCCCGGCAAGCTCGGCGAAACCCGCGAACCAGCCCGTGTTGACCGGACGCTCGCCGTAGCCGGGCGGGCAGTGCAGGAAGCAGGCGCCCTCGCCGGCCATCGCGTACTTGTAGCCGCCCGCCAGGTAGAAGGCTCGGTCCGCGATCGGCGCGAGATCGGTCGGCAGCGCCATGAAGCCGTGGTAACCGTCGACGACCACGAACGTCTCGTCGGCGGGCACGGCAGCGGTGAGCGCCTCGAGGTCGGAGACGACGAACCCCGAGTTGAAGTGCACCTGGCTGAAGAACACGAGATCCTGGCCGCCGCAGGCGGCGGCGCGGCGCAGCCGCTCGGTAAAGGTGGCGAACGGCTCGGCCGCCACCCGCTCGACCACCGCGAGCCCGGCCTCCTCCAGCCGGCGCACCTGTCGGGCGAAGCTGTGGAACTCGCTGTCGGTGGTCAGGATCCGCGTCGGCACCGGCAAGCACGACAGCAGCCGCAGCACCAGCTCGTGGGTGCTCGGCGCGAACGTGACCGTCGCGGGATCGGGCAGGCCCAGCTGGACAGCCACGTGCCGGCTGGCCTCGGGCATCACCTCGCCCAGCAGCAGGTCCCACTTGTCACCGTGCAGCGCGGCGGCGTCGAGCCACGCGCGCTGCTGCGCCTCGAACGTCACGTCCGGCCAGGGGTGATGGCTGTGCGCGGCGACGTGCAGCCGCTCCTGGTCCTGAGCGAGGAAGCGGGCGAAGTGCCGCTTGTAGCCGATCACCGCTCTCCCTGGTAGCGGAAGCCCATCTGCTCGGTGACCTCGGGTGGCAGCGTGGGCAGCGCAGAGCGCGGGATGAAGAAGGTCGGCAGGTCGAACAGGTCGCTGAACACCCGGTGCTTGCGCGCGGCGGCCTCCAGGTACGCATGTCCTGCCGTGCCGCCCGTACCGATCCGCCCCCCGATCATGCGGTGGGCGAGCAGGGCGTGCCGGTAGCGCCACGCGGTGAACCCCTCGTCGATGTCAACCAGCGCGGTGAGCAGCCGAAACGGCAGCTGGAAGATCGGCTCGTCGCGGTAGAGGTTGATCAGCAGTGCCGCGAGGAACGCCTGGTGCGACAGCCGCCGTTTGCCGTGGGTGACCAGCTCGGCGTAGCGGTCGCGGTCGAAGACGGCAGCGAAGTTCGTCACGGTCTGATCAAGCGTCGCGAGCTGCTCGGCTCGGCCCTGGTCGTCGAGGTTCGGGTGGCCCTCGATCACGTGGCGCTCGCCGGCGAGCATCCCCTCGACCGCCTGCTGGTAGGAGCGCCAGAAGTCGTAGTCGCCGAAGTGCAGGAAGGGGGTGCGCTGCAGCCACCGCTCGACGTAGTCGAGCAGCGAGGGCTGCTGCTGCGACGCCTCCACCCAGCGGGCGTGCTCGTCGCTGAGCACCCGCAGGTACGGCGAACCCTTGATGGGCAACCGGTGGGGCGGCCGGAGGCCGAGCCGGTTCTCGATCAAACGGAACTGCACGCTCTGGAATCCCGAGGCGGGGATGAGCTCGTCGCGGAAGTCCAGGAAGTCCAGCGGGGTCATCGTCTCGAGTACGTCGATCTGGTCGAGCAGCAGCCGCTGGATGGCCGTGATCCGACCCAGGCGGGCGACCACCTGACCCATCTCCTTCTCGGGGACGGTGGCGGCTCCCATCACCTCCAGCACGGTGTCGAGCTCGAACAGGATCTGCTTGAACCACAGCTCGAATGCCTGGTGGACGATGATGAACAGCAGCTCGTCGTGCGCCGGCTCGCCGCGCCGGGCGCTGACCAGCCGCTGACAGCCCAGCAGCTGGTCCAACTGCAGGTAATCCCAGTAGTACGGCGGCTCCCCACGCGCGGTCATGGCCACCCAACCGTACGCGCCCGGAGGCGGCCTACAGCACTGCGACGGCACGCACCGGGAAGGTGCCCATGCCGCGCACCGGTGCCGGAACGGCGATCAACCGCGACGGGTCAGGTCTTCGACGTCATCGACGTTCAGCGAGTCGATGCCCACGACCGCCACGTTCGCGTCCACCAGCGCCCGCGCCGCGTCCGCAGTCAGGAACGGGCTTCCGGCCAGGTACGCGGCCGTGTCCCAGTGTCGCGACCAGTCGGTCTGCACCAGCACAGCCGCACCCCACAGCCGCGCCGGGTCACCGAGGCGCCGCGCGTCCACGGACGGCAGCCGGCTCGCGCGGATCATCACGATCGGCACGTCGGCGATCCGCTCCAGCGGGACCGCCGAGACGTCGGCCCCGTCCGGGTGGAAGTGGAACGGCGCGTCGAGGTAGGTCCCGGTGTTGGCCACCATGCCGATCCGCCCGATATGGAACGACACGCCGCCCGCGAGCCGCCGCGCCGACTCCTCCCGGCCGATGTAGGTGGTGATCTCCGGCGCCGGCAGCCCGGATAGGTGGTCATGCCGGCGACGATCGGGTGCGACAGGTCGACGAAGCGGCTCAACAGGGCACTTCCCACCTCTGGGTGACCGCGATCCCCGCGAGTACCTATGCTCCGTCAGCATGACGGTCGAGCGCACCCGGTGGCGCGCTGACCGAAGGTGAAGTTGGGAACCGGGGCTATACCCGCGTGGTGGCAACCTGCCGGGCCATCCGCCCGAACTGAGTTCTGAGTCGGTGCAACACCGAGCTCTCGGTGTTACACTTGGGTATGCCAACTACCCGGCCACGCCACGTGATCACAGAGACCGAGCAGGTGGCCCGAGCCCTGGATGATGCGGCCAGGCGGTGGCCCGCCGACAGCGGCAACCGTAGCAAGCTGCTGCTGCATCTCCTCGACGAGGGGCATCGAGCCGTTGTCGGGCAGCAGGAAAGCCTTGTGCGCGACCGTCGGGACGCGGTTGCGCGCACCAGCGGGGCGCTCACTGGGATGTACGGCGAGGGCTATCTCAGCGGGTTGCGCGAGGACTGGCCCGCGTGATCGTGCTGGACGCCAGCGTGCTCATCGCCCACCTCGACGCCGCCGACGCCCACCATGAACGCGCCAGTGCGCTGCTGCGTGACATCGCCGATGAGCCCTTGGGCGCGAGTCCACTCTCGCTCGCGGAAGTGCTGGTCGGCCCAGCACGCGCCGGGCAGCTCGATCGTGCCACCGCTGTGCTGCATCAGCTCTACGTGACCAGCGTGCGTCTCGATGACGATGCGCCCACGCGGCTCGCGGTGTTGCGAGCCGGCACCAACCTGAAACTGCCTGACTGTTGCGTGCTGTTGGCGGCTGAGCACACGCACGGCGCGGTAGCCACCTTCGATGATCGCCTCGCCACCGCGGCCCGCGAGCGAGGGTTCGTCGTCCGAGACCGGTAGCGGATCCCTGACCGGGCGCGCCGTGAGTCGGTCCAGATCGCGCCACGCTGGCCGTGCGCTCTGCAGACAGCAGCCGAGCCCACCGCAGGAGGGTCCCAGCGACGAACCGCCATGATCGATTCGCCGGACCGGGCGAGGTCGGTAGTGGG
>Ga0136613_10002318_pt1 | contig 10188 bp, 11 predicted proteins | sample AntDrymUQ2722106_2_FD_106649 | JGI IMG/M metagenome (GOLD analysis project Ga0136613, IMG submission 106649) | Polar desert sand microbial communities from Dry Valleys, Antarctica - metaG UQ272 (21.06) | ecosystem: Environmental > Terrestrial > Soil > Desert | place: Antarctica: Dry Valley... | reverse complement strand
GCGAGCGGAATTCGCGCGAGCGGATTCCGCTCTGCGGGGGAAGGTAGTTGGGCAACGTCCTCGTGTGGATCGTGTGGTTCCTGGCAGCCGGCGCTTGCCTGGGGAGTGGAATCGCAGTCGTCAGCCTCACGAACCCGTTCTACTCCGCTCTCGCGCTGATCGGGAACCTCGCGTCGCTCGCCGTCTTGTATCTCCTCCTCGCCGCGGAGTTCCTGGCCGCCGCACAGGTGCTGGTCTATGCCGGCGCGGTGATGGTCATGTTCGTCTTCGTCATCGCCTATCTCGGCGGTCGCGCCGACGCTCCCTGGGCAGGCGGTTCGCCGGTCATGCAGACCGCCGCGGTAGTCGCAGCTGTCGCGCTGCTCGTCGAGGTGGTCGTCGTGCTCGGGCTCGCCTGGGGAGACGACCTGAAGGACTCGGCGGAGGTCTCCGACTCGTTCGGAAGCCCGGCCGCGATCGGCGAGCTCTTCCTGACCGACCACCTGCTCGCGTTCGAGATCACCTCGATCGTGTTGCTCGTCGCGGCGATCGGTGGGGTCGTGCTAGGGACGACCCACGAGAAGGGACGGCCGTAATGAGCGGGCCGGGCGTCGGCTGGTATCTGATCGTCTCCGCGGCGCTCTTCGGTATCGGGTCGCTCGGCGTGATGCTGCGGCGGAGCCCGCTGATCGTGCTCCTCTCGCTCGAGATCATGCTGAACGGGGCGAACCTGGCCCTGATCGCGTTCGCGCGGCAGCTCGGAAACCTCGACGGCCAGATCTTCGCGCTCGCCGTGATGGCGGTCGCAGCCGCGGAGGTCGCGATCGGCCTCGGGCTGATCGTGGCCATGGCCCGGCGGGACATGGCACTGGACGTCGACCAGGCAAGCGTGCTCCGGGGTTAGCGAGTGGTCGCCGGCGCCTGGATCTGCCTGCTCGCGCCGCTCGGCGGCGCTTTGGCCATCACGCTCTTCGGGCCGATCTCGCGTCGCGTCGCTGGCTATATCTCGACGCTAACGACGTTCCTCGCCTTCGCGGGCGCGCTGATCGCCTTTTTCGGCCTCTGGTCGAGAGATGCAGAAGAACGCGAGCACCTCTCGACCGCGTACACGTGGCTCGCGGCAGGCGACTTCCAGATCGGCTTCGAGATCCTCGTCGATCCGCTCTCCGCGATGATGATGCTCGTCGTCTCGGGAGTCGGCGGACTGATCGTCTGGTACTCGATGGGCTACATGGCCGGCGACGAGGAGGAGCGCCGGTACTTCGCGTACATGTCGCTCTTCGTCTTCTCGATGCTCCTGCTTGTGCAGGCGGGCAACTTCCTGCTCCTGCTCGTCGGCTGGGGGCTCGTCGGGCTCGCGTCGTACCTGCTGATCGGGTTCTGGCACAAGCGGCCGGAGGCGGTCGCGGCGGCGAAGAAGGCGTTCGTGATGAACGCGATCGGCGACGCGACCTTCGCGCTCGCGGCGGTTCTTCTGATCTGGAACACAGGAGCGCTCGAGTTCTCCGGCGTCTTCGAGGGAGTGGGCGGACTCTCGAGCACGACAGTGAACCTCGTCGCGCTCGGCCTGCTCGGCGGCGCGGTCGCGAAGTCCGCCCAGATCCCGCTACACACCTGGCTGCCGGACGCGATGGAGGGCCCGACTCCGGTCTCGGCCTTGATCCACGCGGCGACAATGGTGACGGCCGGGGTCTATCTCCTGGTGCGGGCGCATCCGATCTTCGAGGCGGCGCCCGACATCCAGAGCCTCGCGGCGATTCTCGGCGCAGTGACGCTCCTGGCCGCGGGCCTCATCGCGCTCGTGCAGTGGGACATCAAGCGCGTCATCGCCTATTCGACTATGTCCCAGATCGGCTACATGTTCCTCGGCGCGGGGATCGGGGCTTACGGCTTCGCGATCTTCCACCTGATGACGCACGCGTTCTTCAAGGCGCTGCTCTTCCTCGCGGCCGGCGTCGTCATCCACCACCTGAGCGACGAGCAGGACATCCGCAGGATGGGCGGCCTGAAGTCTGCGCTCCCGCGGACGCACGTCGCCTTCCTGATCGGGACGGTCGCGCTCGTCGGCCTCCCGCCCCTGGCGGGGTTCTGGTCGAAGGATGCGATCGTCGCGTCGGCGTTGGCCCGCGGAGATGCGCTCGGCTGGACGCTCTTCGTCGCCGGCCTCGTGGGCGTGCTGCTCACGGGCGCGTACTCGTTCCGGCTCTACTTCGCCGTTTTTCAAGGCAAGCCGCAGGAGGCCGAGACCGAGCGCTCCCACGCGCACGAAACGCATGGGGAGGGACCGCCATCGATGCTCGCTCCGGTGGGCATCCTCGCGGTGCTCTCGGCGATCGGCGGACTGCTCTCGATCCCCGGCGTATGGCATCCGTTCACGGACTGGATCGAGGAGACCGGTGAGCCACTCGTCGAGGCGACGACCGGGCAGGACTACCTGACGAGCGCCATCTCGGTTGCCCTGGGCATCCTGGGAATTGTCCTTGCACGCGGCGCCTTCCTGCGAGACCGCCAGCTCGTGACCGCTCCGAGCGCCTGGCGCATCTTCGAGCACAAGCTCTACTTCGACGAGCTCTACGACGCGCTCTTCTACCGGCCGGGAGCGGCGCTCTCGAACGCGCTCCGTCGCAGAGTGGAAGAGCCCGTCATCGAGCGCTCGCTGGACGAGATCGGCTCCGGGACGATCCTGGCGAGCGGCGGTCTCGCGCGTGTCCAGAGCGGGCTCCTACGGACGTATGCGCTCGCCATCGCCTTCTCGGTCTGTGTCCTCATTGTCGTGTTCGTGGCGGTGCGGTAGGTGCTCGTCACCGCACTCATCCTCCTCCCCGTGGTCGCCGCGCTCATCATCGCGCTGCTACCGCTGCCGCGCGAGATGTCCGCCGGCCTGGCGTTCCTCGCCGCACTGATGGAGGTGGGGCTCTGGATCGTCACCGCCACCCGCTTCGACTTCGACGAGAGCGGCCTTCAGCTCGGGACGACGGAGGAGTGGGTCGAGAGCCTGGGGATCTCCTACTCGGTCGGGTTCTACGGCTTCTCGCTCTGGCTCGCCGGAGTGACGGTCATCGTGTCCGCGGCCGCAATCGGGTACGCGCTCTGGGTCGGGCGCGACCGTCCGCGCGCCTATCACGCGCTGATGCTCTTCCTCACTGGCGCCGTGGTCGCGACCTTCGTCGCGCAGGACCTGCTCCTCTTCTACGTCTCCTTCGAGGCGATGCTCATCCCGCTGTACGTGCTGGTCGGCGTCTGGGGCGGTGCGCGACGCATCGCGGCGACCCTGACCTTCGTCGTCTACACGATGGCGGGCTCGCTGCTGATGCTCGCGTCCGTCGTCGCGTTCGGCGTGACACAGGGCACGTTCAGTCTGCTCGAGTCAGGGACGAGTGACAACGTCTGGATCTTCCTCGGATTCGCGGTTGCCTTCGCCGTGAAGGCACCGCTCTTCCCGTTCCACGGCTGGCTCCCGCTTGCGTATCGCGAGGCGCCGCCCGAAGTCGCCGCGGTTCTCTCGGCCATCGTGTCGAAGACCGCCGTGTACGGATTCCTGGTCATCGTGCTTCCGAAGTTCCCCGAGCCCGTGGATGACTTCACCGGCGTCACTCTCGTCCTCGCGGGCGCGGGGCTCGTGTACGGCTCGCTGCTCGCGTTCCGCGCTCCCGACCTGCGTGGGATCGTCGCCTACTCGTCGCTCGCGCAGATGGGACTCATCACACTCGGGCTTTTCGCGCTGAACGACCTCGGGCTCGACGGCGCCGTGCTCCTGTCGGTGGCCCATGCGCTCATCTCCGCCTCGATGTTCCTGCTCGTGGGGATGCTCGAACGTCGCTGCGGCAGCGGCGATCTCGAGGTCCTCGGCGGCATGGCCCGCGGACGGCCCGTGCTCGCGACCGTGCTCCTCGTCGCCGGGATGGTCGCGCTCGCGGTCCCTGGCTCGGTCACGTTCGCAGGGGAGTTTCTAATCATGGCCGGCGTGTACGAGGAGGGCTGGGGCTACGCGGCGATCGTCGCGCTCGGGATCGTGCTTGCAGCGATGTATGTGCTCCGGCTGATCTCGGCTGTCCTGCACGTTCGTCCCGGGACCGCAGTGCGCGACGAGGCACTCGACCTCAGGCTGGGAGAGCTGGCGCTCGTGCTCCCCCTCGTCGCCTGCCTGATCGCGCTCTCGGCGTGGCCTGCGCTTGTCAGCCAGAGCTCATTCCCCGGCGATCGGCCCGCCCGCGTGATCTCGGAGGGTTTCAAGTGATCGACACCCCGAAAGTCGACTGGCTGGCGCTCTCCCCGGTTCTGGCGCTGCTCGGGGCCTCGGGCATCGCGCTTTTGGCGGCTGTCCTCGTGCCGACGTGGTTACGCAAGACCGTCTCCGCGGTCGCGGTCTTCGCGGGGTTCGTCGTGGCGGCGGTCTTCGCCGGGATCGTCTTCGACGAGACGCCTCAGCCCGAGGTGCTGCTCTCCGAGTCGATGATTCGCGACCAGCTCGGCGCGGTCGCGCAGCTCATCCTCGGGATCACGGGCGCAGTCGTCGTGTTCGCCGCCTGGTCGGAGCGGCGCCGCGGCCACGACGCCGAGTACTACGCGCTCCTCGCGGCTGCAGGCGCCGGGATGATGTTCTTCGTCCAGGCTGAGAACCTGATGACGCTCTTCCTCGGGCTCGAGTGGTTCTCGCTCTGCCTCTACATCCTCGTCGCGATCGACACCGATCGAGCGACCTCGCTCGAAGCGGGGCTCAAGTACGTGATCGTCGGCGGATTCGGCTCGGCGGTGCTGCTTTTCGGCTCGGCGCTCGTCTTCGGCGCCACCGGAGAGCTCGGCTTCTCGCAAATCGCGGAGGCCGCGGCAGGCGACGAGGCCTTCCTCGTCGCAGGTCTCGCCATGATCATCGCGGGACTCGCTTTCAAGGTCTCCGCGGCGCCCTTCCATATGTGGACGCCCGACGTGTATCAGGGCGCGCCGACCTCCGTCACGGCGTTCATGTCCGCGGCGACGAAGACGGCCGCGCTCGTCGTCACCCTGCGCGTGCTTGTCACCGCGTTCCCCGACGAGAGCGAGATCTGGACGATCGCGGTCGCGGTGATCGCGTGCGTCTCGCTCGCCTGGGGCAACCTCGCGGCGCTCGCACAGCAAGACGTGAAGCGGATCCTCGCCTTCTCCTCGGTCTCGCACGCCGGGTTCATGCTGATCGCGGTCGCTGCGGCGAGCGAACGTGGCACGGAGGCGCTTCTCTACTACCTCGTTCCCTACTCGGCGATGTCCGTCGGCGCGTTCGCCATCGTCGCCGCGCGGGAGCGGGAACTCGCTGCGCCGGTCACTCTCGAAGGGCTCGCCGGGCTCGGCTGGGAGCGACCGTTCTACGGCGCCGCGCTCTGGGTCTTCATGCTCGGCATGGCCGGCTTCCCGCTGACCGGCGGCTTTTTCGGGAAGCTCTTCATCTTCTCGGCGGCGTACGAGGCCGGCGACTGGTGGCTCGTGCTCGTCGGCGTCGCCGCGACTGCGCTGTCGCTCGCGTACTACCTCAACATCGTGCGTTGGCTGTACATGCGCTCGGGCGCGGAGCTCCGGCTCGCGCCGGCCGGCGGATCGCCGTCGCGCGAGCTCGCCCTGGGCGTGGCCGTGACGGCGGCGGTCGTCGTAACCATCGGCTCGTTCTTCGCGGCGCAGCCGATTCTCGATCTCGCTTCGGACGCGGCATCCTCGCTCCCCTTCTGAGGGATTACGGAAACCGCAGGTCACGGTCACCGACCATTCGCCTTGCGAAGACCCCGGCATGTGCGGCGAACGCGCGACGAACCGGTAGCGACCACGAGCGCGAGCCCGCCGACTGTCGTGGCGGGCTCGCGCTCACCTCCTCTAGATTTGCGACATGGCTACCGAACTGACTTGGCTCGGCCACTCGGCATTTCGGCTCGACTCCCCAGGCGGCAAGCGCATCTACGTCGACCCGTTCCTGAGCGGGAACCCGAAGACACCCGACCCGGAGCGTGAGCCCCAGCGCTGTGACCTGATCCTCGTCACCCACGGCCACGGGGACCACTCGGGCGACGTGGTGTCGATCCACGTGCAGTTCCAATGCCCCGTCGTCGCCCAGGTCGAGCTGCGACATTGGCTGACCGGACAGGGAGTGGCGGACGACGTCGGCAGCCACGTGATCAACAAGGGAGGGACGGTCACCATCGAGGGGATCAAGGTGACGCTCACGCACGCGAATCACTCGTCGAGCGCGCCTGACGGAACCTACACAGGCGAATCGTGCGGGATGGTCCTCGAGCTCGAGGACGGGTTCAAGATCTACTTCGCCGGCGACACCAACGTCTTCGGCGACATGTCCCTGATCGGGCGGATCTACGCGCCTGACGTTGCGGTCCTCCCGATCGGCGACCATTACACGATGGGTCCGCGCGAGGCAGCGGTCGCGATCGAGTTGCTCGGCGTCGTTCGCTGCGTCCCCTGCCACTACGGAACGTTCCCGCTTCTCCCCGGCACACCGGACGCGCTTCGGAAGCTCGTACCGGAGGGGATCGAGATCCTCTCACCGGAGCCCGGGGAGACTCTGACCTTCTGATGCGCGAGCGCTGGTTCGGCTCGACCGGTCGCAGGGTGCCGGAAGTCGTTCTCGAGGGCACGGTCGATCTCGAGGGAGCTCTGATCCTCGACGACATCTCCGATATCGAGCGCATTCGCGTCGCCCATCTCGAGGGGTCACCTGTCGTCGTCCGAGCGAAGACCGCCGAAGAGGTCGTGAGCGCGCTTTCGCGAGGCGAGGTGGCGTGTGTGCTCGTGCGTGACAAGGCGCTCCTCGAGCTCGACCTCGCCGGGCTGACCTACGGCTAGGCATTGAGAATCACGAGTCTGAAAGTGGACGGCTACGAGCGCGTCGCCCGAGCCGAAGACGAGGCGAGCGGGCTCCACGCCTACATCAGCGTGCACTCGACCCGGCTCGGGCCCTCTCTCGGCGGCATGCGTCTCTGGCCGTATGCGAGCGAGGACGACGCGCTCCACGACGTGCTCAGGCTCTCGCGAGCGATGACGTACAAGTCGGCGGTCGCACGCACCGGTCTCGGCGGCGGCAAGTCGGTGATCATCGCCGACCCGAGGGACAAGTCCGACGCACTCTTCGAGGCGATGGGGCGCTTCGTCGAAGATTTCGCCGGTGCGTACATCACCGCGGAGGACGTCAATGTCGGCATTCCGGATCTCCGTGCTGTCCGCCGCATCACCTCGCACGTCACCGGCTTGAGCGTGGAGGAAGGCGGTGGCGGCAATCCTCGCGCGGCCACCGCGCTCGGCTGCTTCCTGGGAGTGGGCGCCGCCATGCTCGAAGCGACCGGCAGCGCCGACCTCACGGGCAAGACCGTGGCCGTGCAGGGCCTCGGAAGCGTGGGCTACGGGCTCGCCGAGCACCTCGTTCGCTCGGGCGCCCGCCTCGTCGCCGCGGACGTGAATCGCGAGCGCGTCGAGCGCGCGATCGCCGAGCTCGGAGCGGAGGTCGTCGCCCCCGAAGACGTCTACGACGTCGAGTGCGATGTCCTGGCGCCTTGTGCGCTCGGAGGCGTGCTCAACGACGACACGATTCCGCGCCTCCGCTGCACGGTTGTAGCGGGCGCGGCAAACAACCAGCTCCTCGACGAGCATCGGCACGGCGAGATGTTGCGAGACCGCGGGATCCTCTATGCCCCCGACTACGTGATCAACGCCGGCGGCGTCATCAACATCAGCTGCGAGCTACGTCCCGGCGGCTATGACCCGGAGCTCGCGCTGCAGCGGGTGAACTCGATACCGAAGACCCTCGCGGAGGTATTCGCCCGCGCCCGGGAGCAAGGGATCACGACCCACGCCGCTGCGCAGGCCCTCGCGGAAGCCGCGCTCGCCGCCGGCCCTGCGGCTAGCGGTCGATCTTGACTTCGAACCCGAACGGGAGAACCGGCCAGAGGACGACTGCCGCGACTGCGGTCAGCACCTTCGCGGTCGTCCCGAGGGTTTCGAAGTAGTCGTAGATCGCCGCCACGACGGCGCCGACGAGGATCCACACGACCGGAAGAAACAGCAACCTGATTGCGAGCATCGCGAGCTAGTGCCCGCTGCGGCGTGCTGCGAAACTCGCTGACCGCCGTCTCAGGCAGGCGGTTCGTCGCCGGGAAGCCGCATGCCGTCTGCGAGCGACCGGAAGGCCGGCGCGGGATCATGCGCGGGCTTCGCGACGACGAGCACCGCCCCGTGCTCTTCACCCGCGAGAGCGCCGACGAGGAGCTCCAGCCCAGCCGCGAGCGCGAAGGCCTTGTGCGCCTGCTCGCCGCCGAAGGGCACCAGCTCCTGGGGCTGCGCGCGACCCGCGAGCACATCTCCGTGCGTCACGGCGCCCATGGACACGTCCGCGACCAGCGGACGCCCGTCGCTCGAGGGAATCGCGATCGCGAGTGGGTTGGTTCCCGTGAGGGGCGGCCCTCCCTGCGGATGTGGAAGACGCCGTGGGGACGTCGCAGTAAGCACCGCGACGAGTCCACCTTCCGCAAGCAGCCGGACCCAGTAGCCGAGAACGCCGCTCGGGAAGCAGCGCTCGGCGACGATGACACGGGCACGAGTCGGCGGACTGGTGATCGTCGCCCGCACGATCTCCTCGAGGACGAGATAGCCCAGGGCGCCGGCGCCGTCCCAGCGCTCGAAGCCTTCCTCGGCGACGACACGCATGGGTCGAGCGCCGGCGTCGATCTCCAGCGTCTCCAGCCATGCGATCCTCGAGAAGCCGTGGCCTGCCTTCTCACGCCGCTCTGCATCCTCGAAGTGCGCGACGAGCGCGGTGAGATCGTCGTCCTCGAACCCAAGTGCCTCGAGCCGGGTCCGGGCCTCCTCGCTCGTCACGTAGAGAGCTAGAGAACGGTAAGCGGTTTGCGGATCGTCCCCGCCCGTGACGCCGCCACCGACTTCGCCAGCGCGAGAATCGCCTGCGCGGCCTCGGAGTCGGGCGCGACCTCGAGCACCGGCGTGCCATCGTCGGCCGCCTCACGCAGCACGGGATCGAGCGGGATCCGCGCCAGAAGCGTCGTTCCGATCTCGTCCGCAAGTGCCTGCCCGCCCCCCGACCCGAAGATCTCCTGGCCGGTGCCGACGAGGTAGGACATGTTCTCGACCGCTCCCACGATTCGCATCCCGGTCTTGATCGCCATCTGCGCAGCGCGCACGGCCACCTGCTGCGCGGCCGGTTGCGGGGTCGTCACGATGAGAGCCTCAGCTCGCGGCAGGAGCTGGCCAAGCGACATCGCAACGTCGCCGGTCCCCGGGGGCATGTCGACGAGGAGCGTGTCGAGGTCGCCCCAGTGAACGTCCGAGAGGAACTGCTCAAGCGCCTTGTGCAGCATTGGCCCGCGCCACATGACGGGCGCGTTCTCCTCGAGGAAGAACCCGATCGACATCAGCTTGAGGTCTCCCCGGACCGGCGGCACCATCATCTCGTCCACGGCGATCGGCTTCTGATGCACGCCGAGCATGTGCGGGATGGAATGCCCGTAGACGTCCCCGTCGAGGATTCCGACCTCCTCGCCGAGAGTGGAGAGCGCGTACGCGAGGTTGGCGGTGAGCGTCGACTTGCCGACGCCGCCCTTGCCCGACGCGACGGCGATCACGCGCGTCGCAGGCGAGAGCGAGATCGTCCTTTCGGTTCGCCCGCCCTGTAGGCGCGAGACGAGCGCGGCCTTCTCCTGCGGGCTCATCACGTCGAAGCCGAGCCGCACCGAGGTCACGCCCTCGACCGCCCCGACCGCCTTGCCCACCTGCTCCTCGAACGAGTGCCGGAGCGGGCAGCCGGCGACGGTGAGCGCGATCGTCACCGAGACGCCGCCGTCGTCCTCGATCAAGACGTCGCGTACCATGTCGAGTTCGGTCACCGGCTTGCGGATCTCCGGGTCGATGACCTGCTCGAGCGCTTTCAGGATCGCGTCGCGGTCCGGTCTCATGAGGCGAGCGTACCTAGCGAAGTGCTTCGGCGAGAGCGGCCACAAGCTCGGGCGACGCAGCCGCCGCTACCCGCGAGCGCGTGACGAGATCGAGTGGCGCAGAGTCGAAGGGCGGATCGTCGAAGAGCTCGATCGCGATCCCGAGCTCGCGCAGCAGCAGCTGGGCGGCCGCGATGTCCACGGAGCGGATCTCCTTGAGACAGCAGGCCGCATCCACGCGTCCACCTGCGAGATGGCAAAGCGAGAGCGCGAGCGAGCCCATGACGCGCACGCG
>Ga0136613_10002317_pt1 | contig 10191 bp, 10 predicted proteins | sample AntDrymUQ2722106_2_FD_106649 | JGI IMG/M metagenome (GOLD analysis project Ga0136613, IMG submission 106649) | Polar desert sand microbial communities from Dry Valleys, Antarctica - metaG UQ272 (21.06) | ecosystem: Environmental > Terrestrial > Soil > Desert | place: Antarctica: Dry Valley... | reverse complement strand
GCTGATGCTGGCGCAGATGCAGTACCGGCTCGCCGACGATGCCGCGCCAGCGCTGGTCGAGTACATCGCTCGTCGTCGTGCGCAGCCCAACTTCGCGAACGCGCGCTCGATTCGCAACGCGCTGGACCGTACCCGCCTGCGGCAGGCGAACCGCCTGTTCGCGCGCCGGACCGATGCGCTGACGCGCGACGACCTGATGCTGCTCGAAGCAGCCGACATCCGCGCCAGCCGCGTCTTCACCGACGCGGAGCCGGCGAGGCAGGACTGATGCCGGCGCCTCAGCAGACGCTGACCGAGTTCATCATCGCGGAGCAGCGGCGCTCGCCCGGCGCGACCGGGACGCTCACGGCGCTGATCAACGACATCCGCATCTGCTGCACGCGGATCGCCCACCTCGTCGGCAAGGGCGCCCTGGCCGATGGACACGGCAAGGCTGGAAGCGTCAACGTGCAGGACGAGGAGCAGGCCAAGCTGGACCTGATGGCCAATGAGATCTTCCTCACCATCAACGAGCGCGGCGGCTCGTTGGCGGCCATGGTCTCCGAGGAGATGGCCGAGGTCTATCCGATCGCCGATGACGACCCGCGCGGTCGGTACCTGCTGGCCTTCGATCCGCTCGACGGATCGTCGAACATCGATGTCAACTCGCCGGTCGGCTCCATCTTCTCGGTCCAGGCACTGCCTCCCGGGGTGACCGATGGCAACGCGAGCTCATTCCTCCAGCCGGGGAGCCGGCAGGTGTGCGCCGGGCTACGCGCTCTACGGCGCGACGACCATGATCGTCCTCTCGCTGGGGCGCGGCACGCACGGCTTCACGCTCGACAGAGCGATCGGCGAATTCATCCTCACCCACCCCGATCTGCGAGTGCCCGAGCGCGCGAGCGAGTTCGCCATCACCTCTTCCAACGCGCGCCACTGGGAGCCCGCGGTGCGGCGATACGTGGACGAGTGCCTGGCTGGCCGTAACGGCCCACGCGCGAAGGACTTCAACATGCGCTGGGTGGCGGCACTGGTGGCCGAGGCCCATCGCATCCTGATACGCGGCGGCATCTTTATCTACCCGCGCGACGGGCGCGAAGGCGGCGGCAGCGGCAAGCTGCGTCTCCTGTACGAAGCCAGTCCCATCGGGTTCCTGGTCGAGCAGGCCGGCGGGCGTGCGAGCACCGGATACGGACCGATCCTGGACCTCGTGCCGGAGAGCATCCACCAGCGCACCGGATTCATCTTCGGATCGCGGACCGAGGTCGGACGCATCGAGCAATACCACCGAGACCATAACGAGCAGGTGTACGACGCACCGCTCTTCGGCACACGCGGGCTCTTCAGCGACTCGGCATAGGAGGCCGCACGTGTCAGCCACGCATCCGATCATCGCCATCACCGGCTCGTCCGGCGCGGGGACGACATCTGTCTCCAAGACCTTCGAGCAGATCTTCCGGCGCGAGAAGATCAATGCCGTCTTCGTCGAGGGCGACGCGTTCCATCGCTACAACCGGGCCGAGATGGCACTGCGGATGGCGGAGGAGTCGGCCGCCGGGAACCAGCACTTCAGCCACTTCGGCACGGAGGCGAACCTGTTCGCCGAGCTCGAGCAGCTCTTCGCTGACTACGGTGAGAGCGCCGGCGGGCGGATGCGACGGTACCTGCACACCGACGAGGATGGCCAGGCGGCCGGGACCTTCACTCCCTGGGAGGATGTGCCTGCCGACTCCGAGCTCCTGTTCTACGAGGGGCTGCACGGCGCAGTGGTGACCGACGGCATCGACATCGCCGGTCACGTTGACCTGCTGATCGGCGTCGTCCCGGTCATCAATCTCGAGTGGATCCAGAAGCTGCACCGCGATCGTGCGGTCCGAGCGCACACCACCGAAACGGTGACCGAGACCATCCTGCGACGGATGCCCGACTATCTGAACTTCATCGTTCCGCAGTTCACGAAGACCCACATCAACTTCCAGCGCGTTCCGGTGGTCGACACGTCCAACCCGTTCATCGCCCGCTTCATCCCGACCCTCGACGAGAGCTTCCTCGTCGTCCGCTTCCGCGATCCGCGCGGCATCGACTTCGCCTATCTGCTCCAGATGCTGGCGGGGTCGTTCATGTCACGCGCGAATACCCTTGTCTGCCCCGGCGGCAAGATGGACCTGGCCATGCAGCTGATCTTCACGCCCATGATCTGGCGCCTCATGGAGCGCCGATCGCAGGCGATCCAGCGGCACGACCGATGATGCCAAACCTCCTCGAGATCGTAGTACCGACGTACCGCTCCGGCCCCGTACCAGTCATGGTCCTTTGGGCGCCGGCGCGGTGAGGAGATACGAACGACAAGGAGGGTTGCCCTCGGACGGTCCCGGCCAGACCCATTCCCGGCGCGTCCGCGGTGGAGCGCCGGCGCCGGTCTGCTGGCGCAGCAGCTGATCGGTCGCGGATCGAACCATGACCATGCGCACGGGCACAACAACGCGCATGGGCACGACCACGGGCACGGGCATCACCACCCATCAACCTCGATGGCATTGACCCCTCGTCGCCTGGTCGGGCTTGGCCTGGTCGGCGGCCTCGTCCCCAGCGCGTCGGCCCTCCTCGTCCTGTTGCTGGCGATCACGTTGGACCGGGTGGCACTCGGCCTGGCATTGATCGTGGCGTTCGGCGCCGGCATGGCCATCGTCCTCGCAGCCATCAGCGCATCGATCGTCGTGCTTCGCGATCGGGCGAGCGGTTGGATGGCCGCCCCATGGCTGGCGCGCATCGGTCGAGGGCTGCCTGCCCTGAGCGCCGTCGCAGTCCTCGTCCTCGGCATTGTCGTCACCGTTCAGGCCGTTGCTGCGCTGGCGTAGCGGTCAGGCTGAGCGCCGCGTAGATCGAGCCGAGGAAGCGGCTGGGAACCGTCGCTATGCGCCTCGACTCCTCCAACCCGACCCCTGCCGCGAGCGACGTCCAGCGATCGAATGAGACGGGATGCGGCACCCATGGATTGCCGCGGTCCGCGTCATATTCGACAAGGACGAAGCGACCACCGGGTCGCAGGTGGCCGATCACCACCCGCAGCACCTCGGCTTTGTCCTGCTCGAAGTGAAGCGAGTTGGCCATCACCACGCCGTCCAGCGCAGGCAGATCAAGCGGCTGCGTGAAGTCGGCGACGATTGGATGCAGGGTCACGTTCGGAAATCGGTCGCGGAGCGCCGACGACTGCTTCGCCAGCGCTGCCTGATCGCGGTCGACCGAGTAGATGGTCGCGCCCGGTCCGAGCAGGTCCGCCATGGCCAGCGGGAAGCCCCCGCCCGAGCCAAGATCGGCCCAGGTCATCCCACCGCCGATCCCGTCGCGGATCAGCGCGACGTGGTCATTGTGATCCATGGCCTCTGGCTGGACGCGAACTCAGAAGGGCTTGGCGAGCATGAGCCAGATGATGGCGATGAGGCCGATGCCGCCGACGGCGGCCAGCCACATGGGCCGGCTCGAGGTCGCCAGCTCCGCCAGGTCGGCATCGGTCACGGAGGAGCCGTAGCGCGCCTTGATCTGATCCGGGACCGGCGCGCCGGCCGCGACGCGCATCCGCCCGTAGAACGGCGTGGCCACCGCGTACATGACCCCCATCACCACCACGAGCACGCCGATCGCTGTCCAGATCCAGCCGCGTCCCCAGTGCCCGCCCAGGAAGCCGGCGGCGACTCCCGCCACCAGCAGCAGGCCCAGACCGATGTACATCAGGTTGATACCCGCGCTCGACAGCTCGAACAGGTGCGCCTGGCGGGCCCGATCACGCTCGGTGCGCAGGCGAAAGCTGACGAGCATCGAGATGCCGTGGGCAAGCACGAATCCGAAGGCGCCCAGCACGTGAAGGAACACGACCATGCCATACATGGCCCGCATGGTACCCGCGCGTGGCTGGCAGGGGAGCGGCAGGTAAGCGGATCGGAAGCCCAGTGCGTCATCTGCGCATGAACATCATTGAGGTGACCGGGTGAGCGGATGGCGCACGACGTTCACTCGATCGGTCGAGCAATGCATGACGACGGGTGGTCGCTCGATGTATCGAGCGTTCTTCACTGGAGACGCCAGCTGCGTGTCATCTGCTCGATTCATCGAGCACGGCCACCCATGAACCGCGCGCCGCGGTGCCGTTCACGCTCCCCGGCGCTCGATAGATCGCGAGAGTCGCACGCGGCGCGACCATCATGTGACATACGCTCGATCATCGAGCGACACCGTGCGGAATGGTGCCGGTCGTAAGGGTCGTGCGGTCTGGGCGGCTCGCCTGGCACCGGCCGGGTAGAATGTGGGGAGATTCGGCGACCGCCTCCGGGGCGGTCGCCCCGGCGAACAGGTCAGACCGCGGAAGCCGACTCCGGGCATCACGCCCGTGACGCGCGGCCGGTCGACTCGCATAGCCGACCCAGCGCCAGGTGGCTCGGGCCGGACGTAAGGAGAGACCGTGGCGACCGCCCATCTTCGCCCCACCACGACATCGCTCGACGCCACGTACCGGAACCTTTCGACCGCCGAGCTGTACGAGCATGCCATTCGCAATGCGGAGGGAACGATCTCGGCGCATGGATCGCTCGTCGTGCGGACCGGGAAGCACACGGGCCGCTCGCCGCTCGACAAGTTCATCGTCGAGGAGCCGTCGAGCAGCGCGGAGATCTGGTGGGGGGCGGTGAATCAGCCCATCTCGGAGGGGCACTACGCTCGGCTGCGCAAGCGGCTGGTCGCATACCTCGCCGATCGGCCCGTCTACAGCCAGGACCTCTACGTCGGCGCGCATCCCGATCACCGCCGCTCGCTCCGCGTCTTCACGGAGACCGCGTGGGCCAGCATCTTCGCCCGTAACCTGTTTCGGCGTCCGCCGGCGGCCGACCTCGAGGGCTTCGTGCCCAACTTCACGATCATCGACGCGCCGGCGTTCAAGGCGGATCCGGCCACCGAAGGGGTTCGCAGCGAGACCGCGATCCTGGTTCATCTCGAGCGCATGGAAATCATCATCGTCGGCACCGAGTACGCCGGTGAGATCAAGAAGTCGGCGTTTACCGTCATGAACTACCTGCTGCCCGCCGAAGGCGCGCTGCCGATGCACTCGTCGGTGAACGTCGGGCGCGATGACGATCCCGCCGTGTTCTTCGGGCTCTCCGGGACCGGCAAGACGACGCTCTCCGCCGATCCCGAGCGGTCGCTCATCGGCGACGACGAGCATGGCTGGACGACCGCCGGTCTCTTCAACTTCGAGGGCGGTTGCTACGCCAAGACGATCCGCCTGTCGCCAATGTACGAGCCCGACATCTTCGCAACCACGCGGCGCTTTGGCACCATCCTGGAAAACGTCGACCTCGATCCAGCCACGCGCGAGCTCGACCTCGACTCGGAGCGCTTCACGGAGAACACGCGCGGCGCCTATCCGCTCGAGTTCATCGGCAATGCCGACTCCACCGGCATGACGACGCATCCGAAGAACGTCGTCCTCCTGACGGCCGATGCGTTCGGGATCCTGCCGCCGATCAGCCGCCTGACGCGCGAGCAGGCGCAGTACCACTTCATCAGCGGTTACACCGCCAAGCTGGCCGGCACCGAGATCGGCGTCACCGAGCCGAGGGCGACCTTCTCGGCCGGCTTCGGTGCCCCGTTCCTTCCCCGCCACCCGGGCATCTACGCCGCGATGCTGGCGGAGCGCCTCGAGCAGCACGATGTGCCCGTCTGGCTGGTGAACACCGGATGGACGGGAGGCCCGTACGGCACCGGCGAGCGCATGGGAATCGACCACACCCGCACCATGGTGCGTGCGGCATTGAGCGGCGCACTGGCCGGCGTCCGGTGCGAGACCGACCCGGTCTTCGGGGTCGCCGTGCCGACGGTGGTCCCGGGCGTGCCGAGCGAGATGCTGCGACCGCGAGAGACCTGGCCGGATCCCGCCGCCTACGACGCGAAGGCGCGAGAGCTGGCCGCCATGTTCGCCGCGAACTTCGAGAGCTATGCGGACGGGGTCTCCCGGGCGGTCCGCGCGGCCGGCCCGCACGCGGAGGGCTGAAGGGCGACCCGTGGCGGCAATCCGGCTCGTCTACATCGGCGGTGGCAGCACGCGGGCGCCCGGCACCGTCGCCTCGCTGATCGAGCGCGGTGAGGACTTCCGCGGCTCGGAGATCGTCCTCGTTGACCTCGATCCGGAGCGGCTCGACGTGGTCAGGCGCCTCGCCGAGCGTATGACGGTCGTGCGAGGTCTCGACCTTCGCATAACCGAGACGATGGATCGCGAGGCGGCGCTCGATGGCGCCGACGTGGTGCTCACGAGCTTCCGGCCCGGCGGCTTCGAGGCACGTGCCCTCGACGAGAGCATTCCGCTGCGCCACGGGGTCATCGGCCAGGAGACCCAGGGACCAGGTGGCTTCTTCATGGCGCTCCGCTCGATCGGCGTCATGCGCGAGATCGTGGAAGCCATGGAACGCATCTGCCCCGATGCGTGGCTGGTCAACTACACGAACCCGGTCAACATCGTCTCGCAGGCGCTCACGCGGCACTCCCCGATCCGTTGCGTGTCGTTATGCGAGGGTCCGCTCACGTTTCCGGCCGGTATCGCGAGGCTCGCCGGCCTGGACGCAGGCCGCCTCGACGCGACCCTGGTGGGCCTGAACCACACGGGTTGGACGGTAGAGCACGACTACGATGGAGCGGACGTCATGCCGCTCGTCCAGGCAGCCGCGGACCGGCTTGATGCCGACGGCGGGCCAAGGGACCGCGGCGAGCTGATGCTCCACCTGGCAGCGACCATGGGCGCGCTCCCATCGGCCTACCTGTACTACTACTACTTCGCCGATCATGCGCTGGCCGCCGCCCGAGCGGCACCGATGACTCGGGCGCAGGAGATCATGGCCAGCGTGGACGACCACTGGACGCACTACCGGGAGCTGGCCGCGGCGGACGACCCGCATCTCGATCCCGACCGGTCACGCGGTGGCATCCTGGAGCTGGAGCTCGCGGTAAACGTGATCGAGGCGATCGTCAACGACCGGGGTACCACTTGGCCGGTGAACGTGCCGAACCGGGGCGCTCCGCTGCCCGGGTTCACCGAGGAGCTCGTGGTCGAGCTGCCGGCCAGGGTCTCTGCCGGCGGTATCGAGCCCATCGAGGTTCCACCGCTTCCCCGGCAGGTGCGTGGACTCATCGAGTCGCTGGCCTCGTACCAGGGGCTCGCCGCAGAGGCGGCATGGACTGGGACACGTCGCGACGGCATTCGGGCGCTGGTCGCCCATCCCCTCGTGCTCTCGCTCGACCGGGCGGAGCTGCTGTACGACGAGATGGCGGCCGCGCACCGCGCCCACCTGCCCGCACGGCTGCTGCGCTGACCCGATGGAGCTGCACGTCGTCGACGACGCACGCGCCCTCGCGGTAGCTGCCGCCGCTCGCGTCGCTGCGGTCGTGGCCACCCGTCCGGACGCGCTCCTGCTGGCCGCCACGGGCGATACGCCGATCGGAACCTACAACGAGCTCGCCCGGCTGGCCGACGACGGCACGCTGGACGCATCCCGGCTGCGCGTCGCGCAGCTCGACGAATACCTCGGGCTGGGCGGGGACGATCCGCGCTCCCTGTACGGCTGGATGGAGCGGGCGCTCCTCGCACCGCTGGCGATCGAGCCCGCACGGATCATCCGGTTCGACGTGACCCATGACGACCCCACCTCGGCGGCGCGATCCTACGACGCGCAGGTCCGGGCCGCCGGAGGCGTCGACCTGGCCCTGCTCGGCCTCGGCCCCAACGGCCACCTTGGCTTCAATGAGCCACCATCCGGAGCCGATGCACCGACACGAAAGGTTCGGCTGAATCCCGAGACGCTGAGGAGCAACGCGGACTACTGGCGTGACGCCGTGCCAGAGCGGGCACTGACGGCGGGCATGTCGGTCATCCTCGCCGCGCGACGAATCCTGGTGCTCGTATCCGGCGAAGGCAAGGCGTCGATCCTCGACCGCATGCTCCGCTCGGAACCGGATCCCGGTCTCCCCGCCTCCTTCCTCCACCATCACGCGGACACGGTCGTCCTGGCGGATCGGGATGCCCGGCCCGACCGCACGCCGCACGCGTGACGCTCCTCCTCGGCGTCGACGGAGGAAACAGCAAGGCTATCGCGCTCGTCGCGCGGCCGGATGGCGCGGTGGTGGGAGCCGTCCGCCGGCCGGGCTCTGCGGACCCGTACGCTGCCGGCGACGTGCCTGCCATGGCCCTGGTCGGCGGAGTGGTCGACGATGCGCTCGCACAGGCCGGGTCCAACAGGGCGGAGATCGGCCACGCGGTGTTCAGCATGGCTGGAGCCGACTGGCCGGAGGACCACATCCTGATCGGCGCGTCCGCGGCGGCGGCCGGCTTGGCTGGCCCCGTCCTGGTGGTCAACGACGCCATCGGCGCGCTGTCCGGGGCGGTGCCGGAAGGGCCTGCGGTCGTCGTCGCCATCGGGACCGGGGCGGCGACCGGTGCTCGGGCACATGACGGAGCCACCTGGCACTCGAGCTTCTGGCAGTCGCCGCAGGGAGCCGGCGAGCTGGCCCACAGGACGCTGGCCGCGGTCGTGCGCTCGGAGCTGGGCATCGGTCCACCGACCTCCCTGCGGGCCGGGCTCCTGGCGGTGACCGGCGACGACGACGTGGAGGCCGTCCTGCATCGGTTCACCGCTCGCCACGCGAGTCCGCTCCCGGTGGGCCTGATCGTCCGCGCCCTGCTGGAGGAGGCGACGAATGGAGATGCGGTCGCCCGCGACGTGGTGCGGATCCACGGGGCCGGGCTTGGCGCCGTGGCTGCGGCCGCAGCGCGCCGAGTGGGCATCGCGCGCTCGCCGTTCGCGCTCTCGTTCTGCGGAGGACTCGTGGGCGCCGGGTCAGGCCACCTGACCGACGCGGCGATCGAGGCGATTCGAAGTGACGACCAGGCGCCGACCGTCGTCGCGCCCCGCTGGGAACCCGCGGTCGGCGCGGTGGTTCTCGCGCTGAAGGCGGACCGGCCCGGCGCACTGCCCGATGCGGTTGCCACCCGGCTGGACCGGACGGTGCCGCCGCGCTCCTTCTTTGACCCCTTCCGAGCCTGACGTTCGCCGAGCGATCCTCAGGGCGGCCCGAAGAAGAGCTCGACCCACTGCTCGAGGAGCGGCTCCGGCGGCTCGGCGACGACGAGGAGCTCTTCGGGAAGTGGCTCCTCTGCACCGGGCGGGATGATGAGCACCTGCTCGCCGACCGCGCCCAGGTTCGCGAGCCGGCGCGCCTCGGCGCTGATATACGCCTCGCTCCCGAGATAGGCGAGCTCACGCCGCAGGTCCGCATTCTCGGCCTCCACCGCGGCGATCTCAGCTTCGATGGCCGCGGCGCGCTGTCCGCTCTCCCAGTTGGCGTAGACCTGGCGGCCGAACTGCACCGTGAGCAGCACGCCGATGATGATCACCACCACCATCCATGCCATTCCGCCGCGGGATGCCGGCAGCCGCCATCGCCGGCGGGAAGGCGGTGGCTGAGCAGCCTCAGCGGAGAGTTCGATTCCGGTCATCCGTGATTGAGTCTACCCGAGGAGGTCCACTCGCCACCGACCATCACCGCGTCCCCTCTGCGGTCTCGCCGAAGACGAGATGGCCGGAACGATCGGCCGTCCCACCTTCGCGACAGCGGAGCTGTCGCATCGGCGCCTGAGGATCCGAACACCTGTGCTATGTTTTCATATGAGAACAGATGTTCGGTTTGACCGTCTGACCAGGAGGACCGCCGATGCTGACCGCACCCTCCAGCAACGCCGACGAGGCCATTGCGGGCCTCCTTGCCGATCCGTCCTTCGCTGCGCTGATCGCCGCTCACCGCGAGCTGGACCCGCGGCCTCCCCGGCACGCGCCGTGGCCGACCACGCTCGATCCGCGAATCATCGAGGCCCTGCGCGGTCGCGGGATCGAGGCGCCATACACGCACCAGGCTGCCGCCGTGACGGCGGCCAGCGCCGGACGCAACGTCGTGGTCGTCACTCCGACCGCATCGGGCAAGACGCTCTGCTACAACCTGCCGGTCCTCGACGCGGTGGCGAAAAACGACGCCGCGCGCGCGCTCTACCTGTTTCCCACCAAGGCGCTCGCCGCCGACCAGCTGGTGGAGCTGCGCGCGCTCGCGGAGGCCGCCGAGCTGGGCCTGAAAACGCACACCTACGACGGCGACACGCCGGCCAATGTGCGAAGCGTGGTCCGC
>Ga0136613_10002316_pt1 | contig 10192 bp, 7 predicted proteins | sample AntDrymUQ2722106_2_FD_106649 | JGI IMG/M metagenome (GOLD analysis project Ga0136613, IMG submission 106649) | Polar desert sand microbial communities from Dry Valleys, Antarctica - metaG UQ272 (21.06) | ecosystem: Environmental > Terrestrial > Soil > Desert | place: Antarctica: Dry Valley... | reverse complement strand
TTTCCCACCCCGCTGGGTGAGGTCGTCGTGGCGTACCTCAAACAGCACTTCGCCGAGGTCGTGGACGTGTCGTTCACGGCCAACATGGAGGCCGAGCTCGACGAGATCGCCGAGGGCAACGAGTCGTGGGGTCCCGTCGTGAGCCAGTTCCTGTCCGAGGTGGACGACTGGATCGCCGAACGCAAGCCGGAGCGGCCCCGCATCCCCATCGAGGGTGCGGCCTGCCCCCAGTGTGGCGAGGCGATGGAGAAGGTGTTCTCGGGCAAGTCACGCCAGTGGTTCGCCTCCTGTCACCGCTGGCCCGACTGCAAGGGCACCCTGCCGCTGGATGAGTACGGCAACGTCACCACGGTCGAGCAGCTGCAGCCCGACGAAGACGTGCGGTGCCCGGAGTGCGGCAAGGCAATGATCCGCCGCGACGGCCGCTACGGCCCGTTCTACGGCTGTCAGGACTACCCCAACTGCAAGGGCATCACCAACGTCGAGAAGCGCATCGGCTTTGACTGCCCCAAGTGCAAACAGGGTCAGATGACGGAGCGGATGAGCCGTTACGGCAAGCCGTTCTACGGCTGCAACCGCTACCCCGACTGCGACTTCGCGATGTGGACCCAGCCGCTGGCCCAGCCCTGCCCCAACTGCGGCGGGCCGCTGAAGCCGCCGCGCAAGAACGCCAAGAACCCTGTCGCGGTGTGCGCGTTCTGTGAGGAGAAGGTCGCCGTCGATGCCGACGCCGCGCACGTGGTCGCCGAGGAGTACGTCGCCCGCCGCTCCGAGGCCGCCGCCGTCACCTAATCGCCCACGCCCCGCCGGGCGCACTCACAAAGCGGCGCGGGCGACGCCGACGAGACCGGTCCCTCGGCCTTGGTCGGCGGGAATCGCCCGGACCCGGGGCGACAGCTGGGGACCGGCGTGGCGCCGGGCCGCATCGGCCAGGGTCGCGGCTGGCCCGGCGACGCGCTGCGCCAGCGGGCCGAGTAGCGGACCGACGCGCGTCCACACGCGGTTGGCGACGGGCTGGGCGACCCGGCGCAAGGGCCCCAGGTGATACGCGTCGCCCTCCATCCGCCACACGCGGACCTCGACGCTGTCGGTCGCCAGCCGCAGCAGGTCGGCCAGGGTCCGGGCATCGACCTGGCCGATGTGTGGCGCGTATCCCGACCAGCCGCCGAGGTAGCCGGACTCGTCGGGCGTGGACAGCACCAGCAGTCCGCCGGGCTCGACACGGGCGAACAGCCGGCGGATGAACGCGAGCTGCTCGCCCGGCGGGATGTGCTCCAGGATCTCCATGCCCATGACCAGCGCGGCCGCCGCTGCGCCGACCTCCTCCAGCTCGGCGTGGACATGGACGTCCGGAAACGCGCGTAGCGCCACGGCGCGCACGGCCGGATCGCGGTCGACCAGGTGCAGCTCGGCCTTCAGCCGTGCGGCGACCCAGGCGGCCAGCGCGCCGGTCCCGCTGCCGACGTCCAGCACCGGCCCGCGAGCCGCGAAGCGGTCGGCCAGGTCGGCGGCGGCCAAGTAGTTGGCGACATGGCGGTACAGCGACCGTTGGGTGCTGTGGCCCCCGACATCGCCGCCCTCGTGGTTGACGTAGCCGTCGCCGCGCGCGACCCCGGCCGCGCACAGGAAGGGCTCGACCTCGGCCAGTGCGACGGCCAGGTCGTCGACGAGGGGGCGCAGCGATTCGGCGGCATGGTCGCTGTTGATGGGGACTCCACCGGTAGGCTTGTGCGGCTCGTCAGCCTACCCAACGGCGGCGGGCACAGATCGGGGAGGCGACAGCGCAGATGGCCGGCAACCTGCCCTGGGGCGCACCGGTCCTGCCATGAGCGGCGCGACCGGCAGTGCGCACTTCGGCGAGGCCGCAACCGGCGGCGCGCGCGAGCTGCTGGCCGACCGCAACTACCGCAACTACTTCTTCGCGTCGCTGGTCTCCAGCCTCGGTGACTGGACAGGGCTGGTGGCCCTGCAGGCGCTCATCTCCACGCTGTACTCGGCCAATCCCCGCTTCGCGCTGTTCGGCCTCGGCGGCGTGATGATGGCCCGGCTGCTGCCCAGCCTCCTGATGGGCCCCGTGGCGGGTGTCCTGGCCGACCGCTACGACCGCAAGCGGTTGATGGTGGGGATGGACCTGGTGCGCGGCACCTTGTTCACCCTGCTCGCCTTCTCGCGCAGCCTGACGACGCTGTTCGTCCTCACGTTCGCCATCGAATGCCTGTCGCTGCTGTTCATGGCGGCCAAGGACGCCTCGCTGCCGATGCTGGTTCAGCGGCGACAGCTGACGCGGGCCAACCAACTCAACCTGCTGCTGGCCTACGGCACCCTGCCGCTCGGGGCGGTCGTCGCCACCGCCATCACCACGGTGCTGGTCGCCTTCGGGCTGACCGCGCAGACGTCCACGGTCGCCGCCTTGCTGGTCAACGCCGGCAGCTTCTTCATCGGCGCGGCGCTGATCGCCCGGGTGCACCTGCCGGCACGAGAGCGGGCGGCCGGCGACGACATCGAGAGTCGCGGTGTCCTCGAGGAGCTGCGCGAGGGCGCCGACTTCATCCGGAACCTGCCACTGATCCGCTCGCTGATCATCGGGGTGGTCGGCGTGGCCTTCGGAGCGGGGGTCGTCGTCAGCATCGGGCCCGAGTTCGTGCGCGAGTCACTGGGGCGCCCGGCCACCGACTGGCCGCGCATGATGACCGCGGTCGGGGTCGGGCTGGTGGCGGGAATCTTGGCTGTGCCACTGGTCACCAAGCGAATCAGCCAGGAGCGCCTGTTCCCCCTCTGCCTGGCGGCCACGGGCATCATCGCGGCGATCATCTCCACGGTGCCGACGTTCGCCATGGCGCTGGTCTTCGCCTTCGCGCTCGGCGTCGCGGCGGGCCTCGGTTTCGTCATCGGCTACGAGCTGCTGCAGCGCAACACCACCGACGAGGTGCGCGGCAAGACCTTCGCGGCCTTCTACACCGGCACCCGGGTCGCGCTGTTCTCCGCACTGGGCATCGCCCCGTTCGTCGCGGGCGCCCTCAGCGGGGCGCTGTTCCTCAACGGGCGGTTCCTGCGGCTTTCGGGCATCCGCATGACCATCTTCGCCGGCGGCATGGTCGCGCTGTACGCCGCGCTGGTGGCCCTCCGCGGCATGTACCGCGCCCTGCGCGTTGAACGGCCGACGCCGATGCGAATCCCCGGCATCCCGCCCACGCCCACCTCGCGGATGGGGCTGTTCATCACCTTCGAGGGCGTGGAAGGCGCCGGCAAATCGACCCAGGTCAAGGCGCTGGTGAGCATGCTGCGTGACGAGGGCCACGACGTCGTGGTCACGCGCGAGCCGGGTGGCCCGCCGGTCGCCGAGCGCCTGCGCGAGGTGTTGCTGGATCCCAACTCCCAGGGCATGCACCCGCGCACCGAGGTGCTGTTGTACGCCGCCGCCCGCGCTGAGCATGTCGAGCGGGTCGTGGCTCCCGCCTTGGCCGAGGGCAAGACCGTCGTCTGCGACCGCTTCATCGACAGCTCGCTGGCCTACCAGGGCTACGCCCGCGAGGTGGGCGGCGCCGATGTCCTTGAGATCAACCGCTGGGCGGTCGCCAGCCTGCTGCCCGACGTGGTGGTGCTGCTGGACCTCACCGCCGACGAGGGGTTGCGGCGCATCCGCGAGCGCGCCGAGCAACGCCGGCGCAGCGGCCGGCCTCGAGGTCCCCGACCTTTGCGGCTGGGCGGCGCCGATCCCGGCGACGAGGACTGGCGTGAGCAGACGGCGTCCGACCGCATCGAGTCCGAGGATCTCGCCTTCCACCGCCGGGTGGCCGACGGCTACCGCCGGCTGGCCGAGCGCGACGCCGAACGGTTCGTGGTGATCAACGCCGCCGCCGACTCGCAGACCGTCACCGCCGATGTCCGCGACGCGCTGCGGCCGTGGCTTCCCCCGCCGCAGGCACCGCGCTGCGAGCCGCCGCACACCCGACCCGAGACCGGGTAGGCATGGCGTCGTCGACACTGGTCGCTGAGCCGTGGGATGTGCCCGCCCAACAACAGGCGGTCGCGGTTCTGTGTGGCGCGGTCGAGCGATCGGAGGTCAGCCACGCGTGGGCGCTGGTCGGTCCTGCCGATGTCGGGCAGGAAGAAGCGACGCGATGGCTGGCCGCCGCGCTGAACTGTCAGGCGATGGTGCCGCCGTGCGGGGTATGCGACATCTGCCGCCGCTGCCTGCGCGGCGCCTACCCGGCCCTGCAGGAGTTCGCGCCCACCGGCGCGATGTACCGCGTCGACGAGGTGCGCGAGCAGTGGCTGCGCACCGCCTTTCGCACCCCTTCGGAAGGCACCTGGAAGGTGCTGCGAATCGCGCAGGCCGACCGCATGAACGAGGCCGCCGCCAACGCCTTTCTCAAGGGTCTCGAGGAGCCGCCCCCAAGAACCGTGTGGGTGCTGGAGGTGACCGACCCCGACGAGTTGCCCGACACGATCCTGTCGCGCTGCCGCATGGTGCGCTTCTCCGGCTGGGGCACGCAGGAGTTGGACGCCGAGGCCCGCCGGCTGGGACTCGACGACGACGCCGAGCGTGCGCTGGCGGTGCGCGCCGCGATGGGCTCTCCCCGGGCGCTGCGCCGGCTCGCCTTGCCCGGCGGGCTGGATGACCTGCGCGCGCACCGGTCCATCCCTGCGCGGCTGGGCGACGAGGGGCCCGCCTTCGCGCTGGTGGCCGCCCGTGCCTTGGACGACGAAGTGAAGCGGCGGACGGCGGCGCTCAAGGATGAGGGCCGTGCCGAGATGGAGGCGATGGGAGAGCGCAGCGGCGGCGAGCTGCCTAAAGGGGTGGCCAAGCAGATGACCGACCGCCTCGCCCGCCGGGAGCGCGAGGTCCGCGTCGTCACCCTGCACGCCGCGCTCGACGACCTGCTCGGGTGGTTACGCGACTGCCTGCTGGTGGGGGTGGGTGGGGATCCCGCCGCGGCAATCCACGCCGAGGCCGCCGAGCAGCTGCGGCGCGACGCCGAGGCGCTGGGGTCCCGCCGCCTGCTGCAGGCCTGCGACCTGGTGCTGGCCACCCGCGAAAACCTGGAACTGAACGTCCAGCAAGGCCTGGCGCTGGAAGCGCTGCTGCTGCAGCTGTCCGCGTTGACCTTCTAAACCTGGCGCCTACCGCTGTCGCTACTTGAGTCGCTAGTAATCAGCGCGCCGGCGAGACCCCCAAGAGCTGAAAGTCGATGTCGGGGTGGTCTTGCATCGCCCAGTCCAGGGCGTAGTCCGAGGCCAGCAGCACCAGCCACCTGCCCCGCGTGTCGCAGCACACCAGCGTCCCGCGCTGTCCCGCAAGCCGTGCGGCTTCGGCGGCGGTGACCCCGCGGGCAAGCTGCCACGGTGCCGGGCTCATCATGACTTGGCAGCCGAACTCGGTGGCCAGACGGTAGGCGGCGACCTCGAACTGCAGCTGGCCGACGCCGGCGAACAGCGGCTCCTGGTCGCCGAAGTCCGGGCGGCGCAACAGGTGCACCACGCCCTCCTCGTCCAGCCTGGCGATGCCGCTTCGGAATTGCTTGTAACGCCCGGTGTCGCGGTTGCGCACCGTGACGAACCGCTCCGGGGCGAAGGTGGGGATCGCAGGGAACACCACCTTGGGGCCGGCGTACAAGGTGTCGCCGACGAGCAGCTCGTTGGCATTGACGACGCCGACGATGTCGCCGGGCACGGCCTGCTCGACGGTGATGCGGTCCCGCGCGAATAGCTGGTGAGCGTACTTGAGCGTGTAGGACCGCCCGCTGCGGGCGTGCACCGCCGACATCCCCCGCTCGAAGCGACCGCTGAACACTCGCAGGAAGGCGACGCGGTCGCGGTGGCGAGGGTCCATGTTGGCCTGGATCTTGAACACCTGGCCGCTGAAGGGCGCGTCGATGGGGCGGGTGCCGGGCGGGTCGATCGTGATCTGGGGACCGGGAGCTGGAGCCAGCTGGGCGAAGCCCTCCAGCAGCAGGCGGACGCCGAAGTTGGCGATCGCGCTGCCGAAGAACACGGGGGTCTGCTTGCCGGCGAGGAAGGCGTCGGCATCCAACGCGACCGCATCGAGGTCCAGCAGCTCCAGCTCTTCCATCGCCGCGTTCCAGCGATCCGGTGGGCACTCGCCTCGGTCGGCGGAGCCCAGCGGCACGCGCTCCTCGGCGCCGACGCGGGCGCCGTGGGCGCTGCGGTCGAAGCGCACCAGCTCGCCGGCGCGCCGGTCGACGATGCCGGCGAAGGCCGGCCCGTCGGCGACGGGCCAGGTCAGCGGGACAGGCTGCAAGCCGATCTGCTCGCTGATCTCGTCCAGCAGGCCCAACGGCGGCAGGCCCGGCCGGTCGCACTTGTTGACGAAGGTCACGATTGGCAGCCCCCGCTCGGCGCAGACCTTGAACAGTTTCAGCGTCTGCGGCTCCAGGCCTTTGGCCATGTCCAGCACCATCACGGCCGCGTCGGCGGCGCACAGGGTGCGGTAGGTGTCCTCGCTGAAATCGGCGTGGCCGGGCGTGTCCAGCAGATTGAAGTTCCAGCCGGCGTGGGTGAAGTGCAACACGGTGGAGCTGATCGAGATGCCGCGCTGACGTTCCAGCTCCATCCAATCTGATGTCGCCGCACGGGCCTGCCGCCGCGACTTGACCGCGCCCGCCTCCTGCACCGCCCCGGCATACAGCAGGAACTTCTCGGTCAGGGTGGTCTTGCCGGCGTCGGGATGGCTGATGATGGCAAAGGTGCGGCGCGTGGCGACGTCACGCAGCAGGTTGGGGTCAGTGGTCATCACCGCCACGGTAGTGCGCCAGCATCGCCAGCCGCGAACCGTCCGGGTCTGCGGGCCTGCGTGCGGCCAGCCTCGAGCCGCAGGCGCGATGCAGCATCACCGTCGCGCCGACGATCAGGAGCACGTCTCCGACGCTGAACACGTTGGCCAGCGGCATGAAACTGGGAATGGCGAACACGTCGCCCAGCCACGCCAGGCGAGCGTCGGGCACCGCACCGGAGTTGACGAAGTGCTGCGCGTCGGCCCGACCGGCCAGCGCCAGCGCACCGGGTGACGCCGGCATCACGCCGCCGTTGGCCATGATCGCCGCCAGGTTCAGCAGGCCGCCGCAACCGGTCAGTAACAACCCCGGCATGCGCCGGTTGACGACCAGAAAGGCCACGGCCAGCAGGTAGGACGCCACGTGCACGACTGCCAGCAGTCCGGCCTCGACCACGTCGGCGATGACGCTGATGACGACGACCTGCACGAGCAGTGCCACCAAGACCAGCCAGGTCGAGCGCAGGGGCAGCCGCGACAGCGCCGACAGCCGGCCGCCCGCCAGCGGGACGCTGACTGCGGCCAGCGCGAAGGCGACGAACAGGATCATCAGGCGGCGGTCGTGCGGCGGGCGACGAACTCGAAGCCGTCGGCCTGCTGCATGACGGTCAGACGCTCGACGAGGTCGCCGGCCGCCATGGGGCGACCGATGAAGTAGCCCTGCACAACATGGCAACCCAAGTCCGCCAGCATCCGCCACGTCTCGGCGTTCTCGACACCCTCGGCGACGGTGCGCATCCCCAGGTTGTGGGCCAGCTCCAGGATCGAGCGGACGATGGTGGCGTCGCCCGTGTTGGTGGCCATGGTCCCGACGAACGACCGGTCTATCTTGATCACGTGCACGGGCAGGTCGCGAAGGTTGGCCAGCGATGAGTAGCCGGTACCGAAGTCGTCGATAGCCAGCGTCACGCCGAGGTCACGCAACTCCGACAGCACGGTCATGCTGCGGGTGGGGTCGGCCATGACGGTGTTCTCGGTGATCTCCAGCTCCAACCACGCCGGGTCGAGGCCCACCTCTTCCAGAGCCTGGGCCACTGCCTTGGGGAAGCGCAGGTCGTGCAAGTTGCCCGCGGACAAGTTCACTGCCACGGATAACTCCAGCCCCTGACGGTGCCATTGGGCGCACTGTGCGAGGGCCTTGTGCAACACGTAGTCGGTAATCGGTCCCGCGAGGTCGGTGTGCTCGGCCAGCTGAATGAAGTCGCCGGGCGGGATGAGGCCGAGCGTGGGGTGCTCCCAGCGCAGCAGCGCCTCGGCGCCGACGACCTTGCGGTCGGCCAAGGTCACCTTGGGCTGGTAGTTGAGAATGAGCTCGTGGTGGTCGATGCCGCGTCGCAGTTCCGACAGCAGGCTCAGGCGGCCGTGCCCCAGCCGGTCACGGGTGTGGTTGCGGTAGGTCACCACCCCACCGCCAGCGTGCTTGGCGGTGTACATCGCCACGTCGGCGTGCTGGGTGAGCGCCTGGGGTTCGCTGCCGTGGTCCGGATACAGCGCGATGCCGAAGCTCCCGCCCACCGTGACGGAGAAACTATCGATGTGGCAGGGCTGCTCGACCAGCTGCCGCAACGAGTTCGCGGCAGCGTGCACGGCCGCGTCGTCGCCGACGTTGCGCAGCAGGATGGCGAACTCGTCACCGCCGAGTCGGGCCACCACGTCCGAGCCGCGCACTGACTCCGACAGCCGCTTGCCGAGCACTTGCAGCACCCGGTCGCCGATGTGGTGGCCCAGCCGATCGTTGATGCCCTTGAAACCATCCAGGTCCATCAGGATGACGGCCGCTCGGCGACCGCGCCGGCGAGCGTCGCTCAGCGCGCTAGCGGCCTGGTCGTCGAACAGCCGACGGTTAGGCAGCCCCGTCAACGCGTCGTGGAGCGCTTCGTGCTGGCGGGACAACGCCAGTCGCGCGCTGTTGTAGACGGCGTAGGAGGTGACCAGCAGCAGCGGCACCAAGACCAGACTGCGCTGGGCGATGGCCACGAAGATCGGCGCGATCGCCAGCAGCATCCCGTCGGTGGAGGCGTTGACCCCGATGGTCCGCCGCAGCGTCGACCACACTGGCGTCTGCTCGTACAGGGCCAGGACGAGGCACGTGAGCACGCTGTTGCTCAAGAAGATCGCGGCGCCCGCCACGATCATGGCGGCGACATACCCGACGGTGAGAATCTCGCCGCTGATGAGGGTCTCGCGGTAGGGCAGGACGGTCAACGCCAGCGCTCCGCAACCCAGCGACAGCGAGACCTGCGAGGCGTTGAACAGCGCACGACTGAGCGGCTTGCGCTGGGTCAGGTCGCCGAGCAGGCTCGCTGCGCCCATGCACAGGATGGCCACGTTGGACGGGCTCAACAGCAACAGCGCACAGGCATAGGCCCACGACGCCGTGACCTCACCACCATCTTGGCGTCGCAGCCACTTGACCGGGCGCAGCTCCAGCAGTGTGAGCAGGACCGCGAACGTCCAAAAGGCCGCGGGATACGGCCCCGCGATCGACCTCAGATCCTCGGTCAGCACAACCCAGGCGGCAAGGCCAGCGCCGGCGGCGATGACCGTCCAGACATAGGCCCACAGGCCCATGCTGTCGTCCGCCGCCCTGCGAAGTGCCCGCACCATTTGACCGATCTGGGAAACTGCGTCGGCGCCCCGACTAGGTCGAGGCGCCGTCACCGTGTTCTGGCTAACGCCACTTGACGGGTGCCCCGAAGACCGCAACGAAAGCGGCGAGCGAAGCGAGCACCGTGCTGGTGTAGAGGTAGCGGCGAATCTTCGTCAGCATCTGGATCACCACTTCCTCGGAGCCGCGACGACGGACATGAGTCCGGCCAGCGCCCCCATCGTCAGGTGGGCCCTGCGGTACATGAACTGCATCTCGTTTCCTTCCCTAGGTTCGGATGGGCCCGTTGCCGTTGATGTCGACGCCCCCGGTCCCGTACTGAAAGTAATCTCGTCAGCGCCCTGCGCTTCCTAGATGCGCCGATGGGATGGTTTCGCTACCCCCATGTTGACTAGGACGGGGTAGCCCATCCGGGTCTGACCCGCTGGCCCACTACGGCCCCGGATGACCATGTCGGCCCTTGTCACGAGGCGTGATGTGACGCAGGAGCGGCGCCCGTCTATCCTTCCGGCGTCCCCGAGGTCGCTCCTTGGCTTCGAGATCAGCACCATCGCCGGGGTAGCTCAGTCGGCAGAGCGGCTCACTCGTAATGAGCAGGTCAGGGGTTCGATTCCCCTCCCCGGCTCCACCCAGCTGACCAGCGCTTTCGCCTCGGTCGGCGTCTCCTTTACTGCCGCCCTTTCCCGCGACCGCGCGGCTGTTCGCACGCTGTTCGCACGACTCGCGGCAAGCGTCGCCCTTGCGAGGACCCGCCGGCTCGCGCTCCTCCGCGCCCACCGGACCCGAGCTCC
>Ga0136613_10002314_pt1 | contig 10194 bp, 10 predicted proteins | sample AntDrymUQ2722106_2_FD_106649 | JGI IMG/M metagenome (GOLD analysis project Ga0136613, IMG submission 106649) | Polar desert sand microbial communities from Dry Valleys, Antarctica - metaG UQ272 (21.06) | ecosystem: Environmental > Terrestrial > Soil > Desert | place: Antarctica: Dry Valley... | reverse complement strand
CAGGACTTCGAGCCGAGGCTGAACGTCGTCTCCGGCGGCCCGGCCAAGAGCGACCTGTGGATGCAGATGCACGCGGACGTCTCCAACGTGCCGATAGCGTTTACGAAAGTGAGCGAGGGCCCCGTACTGGGCTCGGCGATGCTGGCGGCCGTGGGCGCCGGCATCTACCCGGACATCCAGACGGCCGCCGAGAACATGGTCCACACCGCCGACACCATCGAGCCTGACGGGGAACGCCACGAGGAGTACAAGTTCTACGTGGACAGGTACATGGAGGCCTACCCGCAGATGAAGGAGCTTATGCACAAGACGGAGCGGCACGTGGCGGGCGGCGGCCGTTGACCGCGGCGCCGGGGAGCCGCGGGAACACGGGCTGGAGGTAGCGGATGAACGACGAGCGGATAGAGGCCGCACTACGGGAGGCGACCGACACCGAAAACGTCACGATCGGGTCCGGAGTGCTGGCCTCCATCGACGACCTGTTCGGGGAGAGCTTCGGTGATCGACCGGCGGTCGTCGTGGCGGACGAGAACACGTTCGCGGTCGCGGGCGAGGAGGTGCGGCGGCGTCTGGAGGAGGCCGGGCGCGAGCTGGTCGAGCCGTACGTGTTCCCCGGAGAACCGACCCTGTACGCCGGGTACGCGAACATAGAGAAGCTTGTGGAGGCGCTCCGGGGGCACGAGGCCATCCCGGTCGCCGTTGGCTCCGGGACCCTCAACGACATCGTCAAACGCGCGTCCCACGAATGCGGCAGGCCCTACCTGTGCGTCGCGACCGCCGCGTCGATGGACGGGTACACGGCCTTCGGCGCGTCGATAGAGAAGGACGGCCTAAAGCAGACGCTGGCCTGTTCCGCGCCGAAGGCGTTCCTGGCGGACCTCGACGTTTTGGCGAACGCCCCGCCCGACATGACGGCTTCCGGTTACGCGGATCTTCTGGGCAAGGTGACGTCAGGGGCCGACTGGCTGGTCGCCGACGCTTTAGGGGTCGAGGAGATAGACCCGAGCGGCTGGTCGTTGGTGCAAGACCACCTTCGCGAGTGGACCGGAGAACCAGCCGAATTGCGCGAGGGGGATCAGGAGGCCACGGGTAACCTCATCGAGGGCTTGGTGATGTCCGGCCTGGGGATGCAGTCCTACCAGTCTTCCCGGACGGCCTCGGGCGCCGAGCACCAGTTCAGCCACCTCTGGGAGATGGAGGGCTTGGGACACGGCGAAGGCCACGAAGGGCCTCCACTCTCGCACGGCTTCAAGGTGGGGGTGGGTTCGGTCGCCATCGCCGCCCTCTACGAACGGATACTCGAGCGCGACCTGGGTAACCTGGACATCGACGCGATCAGCGGTGCCTGGCCCGGCCGGGACGAGGTGGAGCGCTCCGTTCGGGAGGCACACACGATTCCGGATCTAAAGCGGGGCGCCGTCGAACAGAGCCTCGCCAAATACGTCGACGCCGAAGAGCTGGCGGAACGACTCGAGCTGCTCCGGAAAGTCTGGCCGGATCTACGCGGTCGTTTGAGGGACCAACTGATGCCGGCGGCGCGGATAAGCAAGATGCTGCGGGCGGCCGGGTGCCCCACGAGGCCAGACGAGATCGGGCTTGGCTGGGAAGAGTTCGAGGCGACGTACTCCAGGGCGCGCACGATCCGCAAACGCTACACTGTCCTCGACCTCGCCGCCGAATCCGGCGTCTTCGAGGAGTGCATAGAGGAGCTGTTCGCGCCCGATGGGTTCTGGGGTCGCGAGGCGGCCTCGCAGGCGCAGACGGGTGACCCCACCCGATGATAGCGTGATCGCCAACGAGCTCGCGCTCGCTGGAAGGGGCAGGCCCGGCAGGACAGGCGTCGCGGCGCCGGAGATCTCTACGGGGAGAAGGCAGGGGACCGGCCTCGTACCTCCCGACCAGGGCTGCCCCTGGAGGATTGCGGCCAATCGGGCGTCCGGTGTCATGCTGCGCAAACCGAGCGACGGGCGCAAGTCGTGTGGAAGGCGTGCTCTCCCCGCCGCGCGAGGTCTGCGGGCGGAGCACGCGCGAAGAGGAGGAGAGCTTTGAGCGAGGGGCCATACGTACTTAGCATAGACTACGGGACGGAGAGCGTGAGGGTCGGGATCTTCGACCTGGAGGGCACCCCCGTGGTCTTCGCCGCAGAAGCCTATTCCCTCAAGCACCCGCACTCCGGGTGGGCCGAGCAGGACCCCGACGAGTGGTGGAGCTGCCTAGTCAAGGCGACCCGTCGGGCGCTCGACGAGGGGAACGTCGCTTCGGAGGAGATCGCCGGCCTCTCCGTGGACGCCACGACCTGCACCGTCGTTGCCCTCGACCGGCAAGAAAGGATATTGAGACCGGCAATCATGTGGATGGACGTGAGGGCGGTGGATCAGGCGGTCCGGGTCCAAGAGACCGAAGACCCCGCGCTTAAGTACAACGGATTCGCCAGGGTTTCCGCCGAGTGGATGCCCAGCAAGGCCCTCTGGCTCAAGGAGAGAGAGCCCGACACCTACGAGAATGCCGAACACATCTGCGAGTGCCTGGACTGGGTCACGTACCGCCTGACCGGCGAGTGGACCGCTAGCATAAACACCGCGAGCTTCCGCTGGTACTACGATCGGAACGAGGGCGGGTTTCCGGAGAGCCTCTACGTCGCACTCGGCCTAGACGACCTGCTCGACAAGTTCCCCCCGCGGGTGCTCGACATGGGCACCGTTGCCGGCGAGTTGCGGAAGGAGGCGGCCGAAGAGCTTGGCCTACCGGCGGGCGTTCCGGTGGCGGAGGGAGGGGGGGACGCGTTCGTCGCCCTCGTGGGACTCAACGTCCTGGAGCCGCGCAAGATGGCGCTCATCACGGGCTCATCGCACGTGGTGGTCGGCCAGGCCGCGGAACCCAAGTACGGGGCCGGGCTCTTCGGCGCCTACACCGACGGCATCGTGCCAGGCCAGTACTCCGTCGAGGGCGGCCAGGCCTCCACGGGTTCCGTGGTCAAGTGGTTCAAAGACAACTTCGCAAAGAGGGCCGGCGCGGAGGCCGAGCGTCGCGGGGTGGACGCCTACGAGGTACTGGGCGAGATGGCGGCGGAGGTGCCGCCGGGCTCCGAGGGCCTGATGGTGCTGGATTACTGGCAGGGCAACCGGACGCCCCACACGGACCCGGAGGCGCGCGGGATGATGTGGGGGCTCTCCCTCAGGCACCAGGAGGGGCACGTCTTCCGGGCGATCCTCGAAGGCATCTGCTACGGCACCGAGCACATCTTGCGGACCATGCGCGAGAACGGCTTCGAGCCAGAGGAGGGCGTGGTGTGCGGCGGCCCGACCAAGAGCGACCTGTGGATGCAGATGCACGCGGACGTCTCGAACCTGCCGATCTCCTTTACCCGGGTGCCCGAGGCGCCGACGCTGGGCTCGGCGATACTTGGTGCCGTGGGGGCCGGGCTCTACCCGGACATCCAGACGGCCGCCGAGAACATGGTCCACGTCGAGAGCCAGATCGAACCGGACCCCGCCATGCACGAGGCGTACAAGTTCTACGTCGACAAGTACATCGAATCCTATCCCCGGATGAAAGAGCTCATGCACGAAGTCTCCCACCACGAGGCGAGCCAGGACAGGGACCAGCCCCCGGCCCATGGCTGAACGCCCCAGACCCTCGTCCGGGCAAGACCTACGCCCATGGCAAGAGGAGCCCTATCTGGCGCACGCAGAGCCCGACGAATCTACAGGTACCGCGAAGTCGCCCCCGGCTGATGGGGGAGGCCGCTGACCCACACGTGCAGAAGGAACGAGACGCGATCGGTTCGAGGCGTGCGACACGGACGCCGAGCGAGAACTCAGCCAGAGGGAGGATAGGCCATGAGTAGCCAGCAAGCGCAACCCGAGTACGGGGCCTTCGGACGCCGGGTCGAGAAGATGGGCATGCCGAGGCCGCTTTTCTGGGGCTTCGTGGCCGTCTTTATCTTTATGATCGGCGACGGCGTGGAGATAAGCCGACTCCCGGGCTACCTGACCTCCGAAGGAGGGCTCAACGGCGGTCAGGCGTCGCTGATAACCGGCACCGTCTACGGCCTCGGCGTCATCGTGGCCTCGTGGTTCTCCGGCACGCTCTCTGCTATCTGGGGTCCCCAAAGGGTCATGCAACTCGGCGCGGCGATCTGGGTGGTATTCGAGATCATCTTCCTCCTCTTCGCCATCGACTCCGGGAGCCTCTTCTTGGTCGGCCTGATCTACGGGATACGCGGCCTCGCCTACCCGCTCTTCGCCTTCGGGTTCTTGGTATGGGCACAGACGGAACTACCCGCTCTTCGCCTTCGGGTTCTTGGTATGGGCACAGACGGTCACCCCGGTGCACATGAGGGGCTCGGCCGCCGGATGGTTCTGGTTCGCCTTCACCGGCGGCCTCCCGACTCTAGGCGCCGTCGTGGCCGCCGCCTCGGTGCCCCTAATAGGCGTGTACAACACCTTCTGGCTCTCGCTCGTGATAGTCGCCATCGGTGGCGTCATAGGCTCGTTCTTCGTGCGCGAGGCGCAGGGCCTGCAGCCGATCGCCGACGAGCACGTCGAGAACCCAAGGAGCTGCAAGCGGCTTCTCGAGGGCATCGACATCCTCTGGCGCGATCCCAGGACCGTCTTGGGCCTCGTGGTCCGCATCGTGAACACCTCACCGCAGTACGGGTTCTTCTTCTTCATGCCTTTCGTCTTCGTGGCGGCCACCGCGGAGGCCCCTTACGACGGCTTCATGAGCGCGGGGCAGTACTCTGTGCTCGTCTCCCTGGTCTACGGCGCGAACATCGGCGCCAACCTGTTCTTCGGGATAGTCGGCGACTACTTCGGCTGGCGGCGCACCGTTACCTTCTTCGGCTGCGTGGGTTGCGCGATAGCCACGCCGCTCTGGTTTTTCGGATCGCTGCTCACGGAGAGCTACGCCGTCACGGTAGTGCTCGGAATGCTCTACGGCGTCCTGCTTGCCGGCTTCGTGCCGCTCTCGGCCCTCATGCCCTCCATGGTCGAACGCCACGACAAGGGCGCGGCGCTTGCGATCCTCAACACCGGCGCCGGCGGCGCCGCGTTTATCGGCCTGGCCATACCTACGGCCCTCGCCCCCTTCATAGGCTACGGGGGCGTCGTGATCACGTACTCCGCCCTGTACTTGGTGAGCGCCGTGCTGACCTCGTTCATCGTCTCCCCGGCAGACCCCGGAGAGGAAGGCTACTCTGCGGAGGACGCGGAACCGTCCTGCGGACACTGAGCGTCCTCGAGACGCCTCCACGAGGCATCGGCCCCCAAGGACGCCTCGGCGCGACCTGCTGGCCGGGGGCGACGACCGGGTCGGGGGGTGGAACTGATGAGCATTACGCTTCCCGTTCGGGGCCTGAGACAATAGACGAGGAGGATGATAGCGTGGAGTTTGAATCCGGGACCGCAGAGACCACATCTTCCCACGTCATGCGGGATCTGGCGCGAGGCACCTTAGAGGAGGCAGCCTCGGGTCATTCCGGAACTTCGGGGTCGCCATCCCCTAGGCCACACGCCATCTACACGAAGGTCATCTGCCACAGTTCGAAGAGACGCAATTGGCCGGGTAGGGACCGCTTGAACTTCTTGGCCGGCCAAGCGTTTGGTTTCGAAAACAGGGTCGAAATGGCCACGAAAGAACGCCATTTGGCGGGTGCACTCACCCATTATGGTGCTCGGGAGGGAGTGAAATGACGACAGTGAGTATCCTGGGCTCGGGAGTGATGGCCACCGCACTCGCCTTTCCGCTCTCCGATAACGGACACGATGTGCGGCTCGTCGGCACACATCTCGACCGCGACATCATCGACTCCATCAAAAAGACCGGCGTGCACCCGGGCCTGGACCTCGAGGTCCCCGAGACCGTCCGTGCCTACCATCTGGAAGACGCCGAGGCGGCGTTCGAAGGCGCCGAGGTCGTCATGAGCGGGGTCAACTCGTTCGGGGTGCGCTGGGCGGGCGAGCAGCTGGCGTCGCTGCTCGAACCCGGCATGCACGTTATCTCTATCGCCAAGGGGATGGAGGCCACGGACGGCGGCGACCTGCGCATCCTTCCCGACGTCCTAGCCGATGAGGTGCCGGAGGAGCTCCGGGAACGAGTCTCCTGGTCGGCTATCGCGGGACCCTCCATCGCGGGCGAGGTCGCCGTGCGGCGGGACACCTGCGTGGTCATCACGAGCCGCGACGCGGGCGTATCGGCGAAGATGTCCGGCCTCTTCCGAACGCCCTACTACCGCGTGTGGACCTCGACCGACTTCGTCGGCGTCGAGGTATGCGCGGCGACCAAGAACTGCTACGCCCTCGGGGTCGGTTTCATGGAGGGCATCTTGGACGGCAAGGGCGAGTCGGAGGCGCGATACCGCAACTACGATTACGGGGCGGCGGTCTTCGGGCAGGCGACGCGGGAGCTCGGCGAATACATGGAACTGCTTGGCGGCGAACCGGAGACGCCCTACGGGCTTGCCGGAGTCGGGGACATGTTCGTCACCAGCATGGGAGGGCGCAACGTGAAGGTGGGACGGCTCGTCGGTTCGGGGCTGCGCTTTTCGGAGGCGCGTGGGCGTATGCCTGGGGTAACGCTGGAGGGAGCGGCGGCCATCGAGGTCATCGGCGGTGCGCTTCCGAAGCTTACCCAGCGCGGGATCGTCGAACCGGAAGACTTCCCGCTGATGCGGTATCTGCACTCCATAGTCGCTGCGGACGCGCCGTTAGATATGCCCTGGAGCACCTTCTTCGGTGGCGAACCGGAAGTAGAAACGGGTTAGGGATGGACAAAGGACACCAAAATACTGCTCGTCGGAGTGAAAGGATGCCCTTGGAGAGTTTAGCCTTTTGGAACCGGTAAGTACTACATCGACCGCCAGGCAGACATTTCGTGAAAGGGGACGATGAAGGTGGCTGGCGGTTACTAACCGCCGACGCAGCCCGATCGCCTATCGCCGTTCGGTTTTTCTGAAGCAGACAGTCTCGATCTCCGCGGAAGCACAGTTTCACAGGACCACGTTAGCGGAAGGGGCGGGACAGCCCGAGTTAGAAGCCTCGGCACCAAATGACACCACTCTGACACCACCGCGAGCGCAAACCGGTGCAACAGAGGGCAAGGCAGTGCAAAGAAACCAGCCCAAATAAGCGGCATTTGCAGTCTCCTGCACACCTCTGCAACGCCCGATGCATCACTCGTAATGAGCAGGTCAGCGGTTCGAGTCCGCTCGTCGGCTCTCCCCTCGACCTCGGGCGGACCGGGGAGCATGGTGACGACGACGTCGCTCTTCTCGGCGACCTCCCTCGGTGAGTCGGCAACCTCCGCCCCGTGCCCGGCAAACAGTTCCGCCTTGGCCCTGGTGCGGTTGTGGACCACCAGCTTGTGGCCCGCCCCCAGGAGGTTCCTCACCATAGCCGCTCCCATGATCCCGAGCCCCACGAACCCTACCTTCTCCACCGTGCCTCTCCCTTCCGACGAGACCCTGCTGCGGGAAGGGTAGTACATCCGGCTGCCCCGGTCCTTGGGGCAAAGACCCGGCACGGGTGCTCGCAGTCCCGAGGGTCTCATGGGCGGCCCGGCGGAAACGACTGCGTCTTTGACGGTCCGGGCGTAGAATCCTTGCCCGTGACCGGTCTTAAGGACAGGGCGGCGGACGTGGCGATCCTCGGGGAGAGCCTCACGAACAACAAGATCATAGGCGGGACGATCATCCTCCTCAGGGTGTACCTGGCCCGGCAGCAGTAAGTCTCGCTCGGCTCGAACCGCTTGTACCGGTGTCTGCCTACTTAGCCTCTCGTTCGTGTACCATGGTACAAGGGAAAGAAGGGAGGGCCTTGCTTAGGGAAGCGTTGGATCACGGGTCCGTGCTTGTCGGTGGCGAGCCAGGGGACTGGCGGGAAGCGGTCAAGGCCTCGGGAAGGCTACTCGTCGCCGTCGGTGCCGCAGAAGAGAGGTACGTTACGGCCATGGTGCGCACCACGGAGGAGTTGGGGCCTTACGCTGTCATAGCCCCCGGCGTTGCCATACCCCACGCCCGCCCCGAGGAGGGGGCGAGGAGGGTGGGCCTGAGCCTTGCGGTGCTCTCCGAGCCGGTCGAGTTCGGCTCCAAGCAGAACGACCCCGTGGACCTCGTGTTCGGCTTCTCGACCACCGACTCTGACGCCCACGTCGAACTCATCCAGGCCCTGGCCGACTTCATAGAGAAGCCGGAGAACACCGAGGCGCTGCGTGGGGCGAGCACGGTCGAGGAGGTCCTGCAGGTCGTGGAAAGGAGCGAAGGGGATGCTTAAGGTTTTTGCCGTGTGCGGGATGGGGCTTGGGACGAGCGTGATCCTCAAGAGCCGCCTGAAGGAGGCCCTGAACGCCCAGGGGGTGGACCACATCCTCGACGTGACCGACGCCAGCGCAGCGAGCGGTCAAGACGCCGACCTCATCTTCACTTCCGACGAGCTTGCGCCGAAGATACGGAACAAGAAGGCCAAGGTCGTCATCATCAACAACTTCACCGACCGCTCCGAGATCCGCCAGAAGGCCGAGCAGGCCGTCGCCGAGCTAGGGGGGTAACGCCGTGGTCGTCCTGAACGCTCTCCGTGACGTCCTTAGCACCCCGGCCATCCTGGTCGGCCTCCTCGCCCTCGTCGGGCTCGTCGCCCTGCGCTCGTCCTTGCCTGACGTGGTGAGCGGCACGCTCAAGACCATCATCGGGTTCCTCATACTGGGCGGCGGGGCCACCATCCTCATAGGGGCCTTGGAGCCCCTGGGGAAGATGATCGAGGAGGGGCTGGGGCTGCAGGGGGTCGTGCCCACCAACGAGGCGGTGGTCGGGCTCGCCCTGGAGGACTTCGGGGCCCGCACCGCCGGGATCATGGGCCTGGCCTTCCTCGTGAACCTCGCCCTGGCCCGCCTGAGCCCCCTCTCCTACGTCTTCTTGACCGGACACCACGTCCTCTTCATGAGCGCCCTCTCCGCAGTGGTGCTCGACGCCGCCGGCATCGGGGGGGCGAGCCTGTTCCTCATAGGGGCGCTCGTGGTGGGAAGCCTGATGGTGCTGATGCCCGCCGTCGCCATGCCCTTCGTTAGGAAGATCACCGGCGGCGAGGACATCGCCGTCGGGCACTTCGGGACCTTGGGCTATGTGACGAGCGCCCTGGTGGGCCGGGCTGTCGGGGACCCCGAGAAGAGCACCGAGGACGTGAGGGTCCCGAGGAGCCTCTCCTTCTTCCGGGACAACCTGGTCTCCACGGCGGTTGCCATGCTCCTCGTCTACCTCCTCTTCGCCATCGTCGCCGGCCCCGGTTTCGTCTCGGGCCTCAGCGAGGGCACCAACCCCTTCGTCTACGCCATAGTGCAGGCCCTGACCTTCGCCGCCGGGGTGTGGGTCATCCTCGTCGGCGTGAGGATGATCCTCGGCGAACTCGTCCCGGCTTTTGAAGGCATCTCGCAGAAGATAATCCCCAACGCCGTCCCCGCCCTGGACATCCCCGTCATCTTCCCCTACGCTCCCACCGCCGTGCCCATAGGCTTCCTGGCGAGCACTGCGGCGGGGGTCATAGCCCTGCCGGTACTCGGGCCGTTGGGGCTGGCGCTCATCATCCCCGGCATGGTGCCCCACTTCTTCGTCGGCGGCGGGGCCGGGGTGTTCGGCAACGCCACCGGCGGCAGGAGGGGGGCGGTCTTGGGGGCCTTCGCCAACGGCCTCATCATCACCTTCCTGCCCGCACTGCTGCTAGGCTACCTGGGCCAGCTGGGCCTCGCCAACACCACCTTCGGGGACTCGGACTTCGCCTGGGCGGGGATAATGCTGGGCTTCGTGGCGGAGGCGGGGGTCGTATTCGCCTGGATCCTGGCCGCCCTCTTTGTGGTGCTGGTCTTCGTGCTGGGTTACCTGTTCCCCGTGCTGCGGCCCCGTCACGAAACCGCTGAGGAGGATGCGGCGGAAGGGGAGGTTGCGGAAGCAGAGTCCGCAGAGCATGGGCGAACGACGTAGGGTGTAGCCGGAGCGGCCAGCGTCACGAGATGAGGTACCGTGCTCGCCTATCGACGTGCCCGGATGAATATAGGAGTCCGCTTGCTTTTGTAGAGATGAACGTGGAGGAGGTGCGTCCGCTCACCTACGTCGGGAGCTTCGTGGAGGGCTGCTTGGAGAGGATCGGCGAGGACGACCTGGAGGGAGGAAATCTTACGGGGCGAGTGGGAGAGTGGGGATCGTAACAT
>Ga0136613_10002313_pt1 | contig 10197 bp, 11 predicted proteins | sample AntDrymUQ2722106_2_FD_106649 | JGI IMG/M metagenome (GOLD analysis project Ga0136613, IMG submission 106649) | Polar desert sand microbial communities from Dry Valleys, Antarctica - metaG UQ272 (21.06) | ecosystem: Environmental > Terrestrial > Soil > Desert | place: Antarctica: Dry Valley... | reverse complement strand
TGTTCTCGCTGGTCTGGTCACGGCTCGGTCAGGGTTTGATCAACACCCTGATCGCCGCCGGGCTGACGTTGGTCCTGGCACTGGCGATCGGCACCTTGCTCGCCGTCACCCGGATCACCAGCGCGCCGTGGTACCGGTGGCTGGTCGTCAGCGTGATCGAGGTCCTGCGTGGGCTGCCGGTCGTCGTCTCGATCTACTTCGCGGCGCGGGTGTTACCCGAGTTGGGCATCGACCTGCCGGCCCTGTGGTACCTGGTGATCGGCCTGACCGCCTACAACTCCGTGGTCATCGCCGAGATCATCCGCGCCGGTGTGTCCGCAATACCCAAGGGCCAGAGCGAGGCGGCCTACTCGGTGGGTATGACCAGGGGGCAGGTCCTGCGCATGATCCTGCTGCCGCAGGCCTTCCGGATCATGCTGCCAGCGCTGATCAGCCAGCTCGTCGTGATCGTCAAGGACACGTCGCTGGCCTTCATCATCGTGGGCTACGAGGAGTTCGTGAGGACCGCGAACCAGATCATCCAGGCGTTCGTGAACCAGGGCACCCCGAACCCGATCCAGGTCTACACCGTCGTCGCGGTGGTGTTCATAGCGATCAACTACGGGCTCGGCAAGTTCGCGGAGTTCACCGAGCGGCGGCTCAGCCGGGCGAAGAAGACCGCCGCCCCACCGGCCGCCGCGGACGCTCTGGACCCGGTGGAGAGCACCCAGACCTAGCCGGTACGCCTTTGCCGCACCCCGAGCACCCGGCGCAGCACGCCGAAGGCAGTGCCGATGCGCGCCGGGCGCACCGTCGGCAGCGCGCCGAGCACCGCCCGCGACCCGATCCACCAGCGGATCGAGCCGTCCGCCCTGACGATGCCCAGTGCAGGCGCACGGCAGGCCAGCACGTCGGGCTCGTCGCGCAACGACGGGTAGACGTCGGTCAGCGCCGGCTCGTGGCAGGACCACACGAGCACCGGGTAGCGCAGCACGCGGGCCAGGTCGGCGGCGACGCCGGTGCATGCGGGGCAGCGTGAGTCGTGCACCACGACCACCTCGGTGATGCGCTGGCGCGCCGCCGTTCTCATCGCGCTGCCGCTCATCGAACTCTCTTGTCGCCCCGCCGTAGGATCTTGTTGCCCAGCCACACCACCGGGTCGTACTTGCGGTCCACGACCCGCTCCTTCAACGGGATGAGGGCGTTGTCGGTGATCTGGATGTGCTCCGGGCAGACCTCGGTGCAGCACTTGGTGATGTTGCAGTAGCCCAGGCCGTGCTCCTCCTGCGCCTCGCGCTGGCGGTCACGGGCGTCCAACGGGTGCATGTCCAGCTCGGCGATGCGCATCAGGTAGCGCGGGCCGGCGAACGCGGTCTTGTTCTCCTCGTGGTCGCGCACGACGTGGCAGGTGTCCTGGCACAGGAAACACTCGATGCACTTGCGGAACTCCTGGCTGCGCTCCACGTCCACCTGCTGCATCCGGTACTCACCGGGCTCGAGCCCCGCGGGTGGCGCGAACGACGGGATCTCGCGCGCCTTCGCGTAGTTGTAGGACACGTCGGTGACCAGGTCACGGATTACCGGGAACGCCCGCAGCGGCGTGATCGTGATGACCTCGTCCTCGGCGAAGGTGTTCATCCGCGTCATGCACAGCAGCCGCGGCCTGCCGTTGATCTCGGCGCTGCACGAGCCGCACTTGCCCGCCTTGCAGTTCCACCGCACGGCGAGGTCGCCGGCCTCGGTCTGCTGCAGCCGGTGGACGATATCCAGCACGACCTCGCCCTCGTTGACCTCCACCGGGTAGTCGACCAGCTGACCGTCCTCGGCGTCGCCACGCCAGACCCGCAGGTGCGCCCAGTAGCTCATCGCGGCGCCCGCGCCCGGTGCTCGGCGAGCTCCTCGCCGGTGAAGTACTTCTTCAGCTCGTCGAGCTCCAGGAGGTCCATCAGGTCCTGCCGCATCGGTGTCTGGTCCTCGTGGGTCACGCTCAGCTCGTCGGCGGTGGCTCCGGCGCAGACCAGGAGCACGTTGCGCCACTGCGCGTCCATCAGCGGGAAGTCCTCCCTGGTGTGGCCGCCCCGGCTCTCGGTGCGCTCCAGCGCAGTCTTGGCCACGCAGACGCTGACGAGCAGCATGTTGCGCAGGTCCAGGGCGAGGTGCCACCCGGGGTTGAACTGCCGGTGGCCCTCGACCTCTACCCGCGCGGCGCGCTGCGCCAGCTCCTCGAGCTTCTTCAGCGCCAGCTCCATCTCGTCGGCCTTGCGGATGATGCCGACCAGGTCGTTCATCGTCTGCTGCAGCTCCATGTGCACGGTGTAGGGGTTCTCGCCGGTCACGCCCGGCCCGGCGTCGGCCGCGACCTCGGCGAACGGCACCAGCGCGCGCTGCCCGGCGGCCTCCACCGCGGCTTCGTCGACGGCCGGCCGGTGGCCGTTGAGCCGTATCCCGTAGTAGGCGGCGCCGAGCCCGGCCCGCCGACCGAACACGAGCAGGTCCGACAGCGAGTTGCCGCCGAGCCGGTTGCTGCCGTGCATGCCGCCGGCCACCTCACCGGCTGCGAACAGCCCCGGCACGCCCACCGCCGCTGCCGTGTCGGCCTCGATCTGTACCCCGCCCATGACGTAGTGGCAGGTCGGGCCGACCTCCATCGGCTCGGCGGTGATGTCGACGTCGGCCAGCTCCTTGAACTGGTGGTGCATCGACGGCAGCCGCCGGATGATCTCCTCGGCCGGCAGTCTCGACGAGACGTCGAGCAACACTCCGCCGTGCGGCGAGTTGCGGCCGGCCTTCACCTCGGAGTTGATCGCCCTGGCGACCTCGTCGCGGGGCAGCAGCTCGGGTGGCCTGCGGTTGTTCTCCGGGTCGTCGTACCAGCGGTCGGCCTCGTCCTCGCTGGTGGCGTAGTTGTCAGCGAACACCTCGGGGATGTAGTCGAACATGAACCGCTTGCCCTCGGAGTTGCGCAGCACTCCCCCGTCGCCGCGCACGCTCTCGGTGACCAGGATCCCCTTCACCGACGGTGGCCAGACCATGCCCGTCGGGTGGAACTGGATGAACTCCATGTTGATCAGGTTCGCGCCGGCTCGCAGGGCCAGCGCGTGGCCGTCGCCGGTGTACTCCCAGGAGTTGCTGGTGACCTTGAACGACTTGCCGATACCGCCGGTGGCCAGCACGACGGCCGGGGCGTTGAACACCACGAAACGGCCGGTCTCGCGCCAATAGCCGAACGCGCCGGCGATCACACCTGCCGAGCCCGGCGCGCCGGTGGGAGCGGAGGTCAGCAGCTCGGTGATCGTGCACTCAGCGAACACCTTGATCATGGACTCGTAGTCGCCGGTGGCGGCGAAGTCCTCCTGCTGCAGGGAGACGATCTTCTGCTGGAGAGTGCGGATCAGCTCCAGCCCCGTGCGGTCGCCGACGTGGGCGAGCCGCGGGTACTGGTGGCCGCCGAAGTTGCGCTGGCTGATCTTGCCGTCCTTGGTGCGGTCGAAGAGCGCGCCGTAGGTCTCCAGCTCCCACACCCGGTCGGGGGCCTCCTGGGCGTGCAGCTCGGCCATCCGCCAGTTGTTGAGGAACTTGCCGCCGCGCATCGTGTCCCGGAAGTGGACCTGCCAGTTGTCGCCGGGGTTGGCGTTGCCCATCGACGCCGCGATGCCACCCTCCGCCATCACCGTGTGCGCCTTGCCGAACAGCGACTTGCAGACGATCGCGGTGCGCCTGCCCAGTGCCCTCGCCTCGATCGCGGCCCGAAGCCCTGCCCCGCCCGCGCCGATCACCACGACGTCGTAGTCGTGGCGCTGCACCTCGGTCATGCCCATCGCTCCATCGTCATCAGTTGAACAGCCGCAGGTCGCTGATCCACCCGGCGGACACCGCCATGATGTAGACGTCGGTCAGCGTGACGCTGACCAGCGAGATCCACGCGAACTGCATGTGCTTGCCGTTGATCCGCGACAGCAACGACCAGAGCCGGTAGCGGATCGGGTGCTTGGAGAAGTGCCGCAGCCGCCCGCCGAGGATGTGCCGGCACGCGTGGCAGGACAGCGTGTACGCCCAGAGCAGCCCGACGTTGGCCAGCAGGATGATCGAGCCGAGCCCGATCCCGAAGCCGCCGGAGCGAGGGAAGAACGCCTGCACCGCGTCGTAGGTGTTGATCAACAGCAGGGCGCTGGCCGCGTAGAAGAAGTACCGGTGCGAGTTCATCAGCACCAGCGGGAACCGGCTCTCGCCGCTGTAGCGCCGGTGCGGCTCGCGCACCGCGCATGCCTGCGGCGACAGCAGCAGCGAGCGGTAGGTGGCCTTGCGGTAGTAGTAGCAGGTGGCCCGGAAGCCGAGCAGGATCGGGAACACGATGATCGGCAACGGGATCCACACCGGCAGGTCCGGCAGGAACGTGCCGAAGTGCGCCGAGCCCGGGGTGCACGCCTCGGACAGGCACGGTGAGTACAGGGGGGTCAGGTAGTTGAACTGGTCGACCCAGTAGTACTCGCGCATGAACAGCCGCACGACGACGTAGCCCAGGAGAACGGTGAGCGCGCCGGCCTGGACCAGCGGCGAGAGCCACCACCGGTCGGTACGGAGCGTGCGGGCCTGGATCTGCGCGCGGGGAGCGGGCGCATCGGTGGTGGCCACGGGGTGGGGCATCCTCGTCTTGTCGTTCCCGGTCCGTGGTCGTGCCGCCGGCCGCGGTGCCGAGTGGTCTGTGCTCCGAGACTACGACGTAGTCGGCCTGAGCCCCGGCTGGGGTGAGGGTGAGAACGGTCGCACTCGCGCACTCGCGCGCCGTAGCCCTCACGCGTGTGGCTTTTCATGCGCCCAGCGCATGTTTTGCCACATGAGTGGCGAAGGCTAGTCGCCAGCGAGGTCTGCCGCGTTCAGCTCGGCCAGCTCGGCGCCCCGCTGCTCGAGGGCGGCGCGGACGACGCGATACGCCAGGCCGGGCGGGTACCCCTTGCGCGAGAGCATCCCGACCAGCCGCCGCGCCGCCGCCTCGTACGGGGCGTCGGCCGGGATCGACCGCAACCGGCGCTGCACCAGCTCGTTCGCCCGCTGCTCCTCCGCCGCGTCGTCCACGCTCGCGAGGGCTTCGCCGGCGAGGTCGTCCGCGACACCCTTTCGCCGCAGCTCCGCCGCCAGTGCCCGCCGGCCGAGGCCTCGGGCGGTGTGGCGGCTGTGCACCCACTGGTCGGCGAACGCGGCGTCGTCGACCAGGCCCACCGCACCGAGCCGATCGAGCACCGTTGTCGCTGCGTCGTGCTGCACCCCGCGGCGGTGCAGCACGGCGGCCAGCTCGCTGCGGGTGCGTGGCCGGTCGGTGAGCAGCTGCAGGCAGATGATGCGGGCGACCGACTCCGGGTCGTCCCCGGCTTTGTCGCCGTCCTCAGCACCGCCCGAGCTGGACCGGCCGCGGGCCACGGCCATGCTCAGAAGTCCACCGGCGCGGGCGGAGTGATGTCCTCGGCGTCGAGCTGGGCACCGATGCCCAGCTTCTCCTTGATCTTCTTCTCGATCTCGGCGGCGATGTCGGGATTCTCCAGCAGGAACGTCCGGGCGTTCTCCTTGCCCTGGCCGAGCTGGTCGCCCTCGTAGGTGTACCAAGCGCCGGACTTGCGCACGAGGGACTGCTCCACGCCGACGTCGATGAGCGAGCCCTCGCGGCTGATGCCGTGCCCGTACAGGATGTCCATCTCGGCCTGCTTGAACGGCGGGGCCACCTTGTTCTTGACCACCTTCACCCGCGCCCGGTTGCCCACCGCGTCGGTGCCGTCCTTGAGCGTCTCGATCCGCCGAATGTCGAGCCGCACCGAGGCGTAGAACTTCAGCGCCTTGCCACCGGTCGTGGTCTCCGGGGAGCCGAACATGACGCCGATCTTCTCGCGGAGCTGGTTGATGAAGATCGCCGTGGTGCCGGAGTTGCTCAGCGCACCGGTGATCTTGCGCAGCGCCTGGCTCATCAGCCGGGCCTGCAGGCCGACGTGGCTGTCGCCCATCTCGCCCTCGATCTCCGCCCGCGGCACCAGCGCGGCAACCGAGTCGATCACGATCACGTCCAGCGCGCCGGAGCGGATGAGCATGTCGGCGATCTCCAGCGCCTGCTCACCGGTGTCGGGCTGGGAGACCAGCAGCGCGTCGGTGTCGACACCGAGCGCCTTGGCGTACTCCGGGTCCAGCGCGTGCTCGGCGTCGATGAACGCGGCGATGCCGCCCGCCGCCTGCGCGTTGGCCACCGCGTGCAGCGCGAGGGTGGTCTTGCCGGAGGACTCCGGGCCGTAGATCTCCACCACCCGGCCGCGAGGCAGCCCGCCGATGCCCAGCGCGACGTCCAGGGCGATCGAACCGGTCGGGATCACGCTCATCGGCGCTCGCACCTCGTCACCGAGACGCATCACCGATCCCTTGCCGTGGTTCTTCTCGATCTGGGCCATCGCGAGTGCGAGCGCCTTCTCCCGGTCCGGTGCGGTCACGGTCCCACCTCGCTGTTTCGGGGCTAGCTTCGTGGACGAGCTGTCGGAAACCGACGCTAGGTGCTGACGCTGACAGTGTGGAAACTGCCGCGCCGGCTGTGGACCAGCCCGCCGGTTGTGGACAGGAGCCTAGCCGAACACCTGTTCGATCAGGAACCGACACGCCCATGCGCTAGGAGCCCGCTCACCGCCGTTCGGCCGGCACCTCGAAGGCCTCGCAGACGGCCCGCCAGACGTCTTTGGGGTCGACGCCGGCGTCCAATGCCTGCTCCACCGTCCGACCGTCCAGATCCGCGAAGAAATGGTCGCGGGCCAGCGAGGCGGCCCGAACCGAGCCGAACTCGTCGGCCATCAGCGCGCGGAAATGAGTCAGACGCACAGCGGCCACGGTAGCCCGCCGTGGCTAGCGTGGCCGCGTGGCGAGCGGGCGAGCGACGGAGCTGCTGGCCGACGTCTGGGCCCTGCTCGGCGGCGACCCGGCGGAGCTGGCGCGGCTGGAGCTTTCCGGACCGGCGGACACGCTGCCCTCGACGTTGCAGGTCACGGCGACGGCGTCCGCAGCGGTGGCCGCGAGCCTGCTCGCCGCCAGCGAGACCTCCGGCGCGGACGCCGCATTGGACACCCGTCAGGTCGCGGTGGCGATCCGCAGCGAGCACCACCTGCTGCGCGACGGCGCGTCGATGGGCGACCCGTTGGACCCACTGTCGGCCTTCTACCCGACGGCCGACGGCTGGTTACGGCTGCACGGCAACTACCCATGGCACCGCGACGCCGCGCTGCGCGTGCTCGGCTGCGGCCCAGCACACGCCGAGGTCGCCGCCGCGGTGCTGCGCTGGCCAGATCGAGGGCTGGAGGACGCCCTGCATGCGGCGGGCGGGGTGGCGTCGGCGGTGCGCTCCGAGCCGCAATGGCGCGAGAGCGAGCAGGCGCAGGCCGCTGCGGAGCTGCCGCTGCTCGAGGTGCGCCAGATCGGCGATGCCGCACCGCGCGCGCCGCGTCGGCCTCGGGTGCTGGACCTCACCAGGGTGATCGCCGGACCCGTGGCCACCCGCACGCTCGCCGTGCACGGCGCCGACGTGCTGCGGATCGACGCCCCGGACCGGCCGGAGAGCCCGCTGCTGTTCGCCGACACCGCGCCGGGCAAGCGCAGCGCCACGCTCGACCTGGAGACGACGACCGGCCGCCAGGCCCTCGACGAGCTGCTGGCCGGCGCCGACGCGGTGGCGCTCGGCCACCGTCCCGGCGCGCTGGACCGCTTCGGGCTGTCCGCGCCCGAGCTGGCGCGCCGCCACCCCGGCGTGGTCGTGCTCGTCCTGTCGGCATGGGGCCACACCGGACCGTGGGCCTCGGCCGGACGCCCGGTGTGCTCCCCGCACAGCTGCTCGACCACGCGAGCGGCTGCCTCGCCGCCGCCGGCGTGCTACGCGCCGTGACCGAGCAACGCCGGATCGGCGGCAGCTGGCTCGTCCGGCTCTCACTGGCCCAGACCGCGCACTGGCTGGTCGGTCTGGGCCGCCGCCCGGCGCCCGACGTTGACGCGCTCGACCCCGCACCGTACGTCGAGCAGCTGGGCCGGCTGAGCATCGCGTCGCCGCCGGGCCGGCTCGGTGGCCGGCCGCTGCACTGGCCGGCTCCGCCGCCCGGGTTCGGCGCCGACTCAGCCGCCTGGACCAGGCCATGATCGCGGTTTGTGGAGCGAGGCGTTCGCTCAGCGAACGGTTGGCTCCACAAACGTCGATCTTGGCGCGAGCGACGAGCTAGCCTGAGCTGATGGAGCTGCTCACGCAGGGCGACGTCACGGGGCTGTCCTCGCCACTCGGTCAGATCGCCATCCTCGCCGGGCTCTCCGCGTCGCTGGTGCTGCTGCTTCGCTGGTGGTGGCAGCAGCGCAAGCGCTAGCGTCGCTGACGTGGGCACCTGGCATCTAGCACAGTTCAACATCACAATGCCCGTCGAACCGCTGACCTCGCCGCGGCTGGCCGGGTTCGTCGACGCACTCGACGAGATCAACGCGCTGGCGGACGTCGCACCAGGTTTCGTGTGGCGGATGCAGACCGAGGACGGCAACGCCACCGCGATCCGCGCCTTCGACGACGAGCGGCTGATCATCAACCTGACCGTCTGGACGTCCATCGAGACGCTCGGGGACTACGTCTACCGCAGCGGGCACGTCGGCGTGCTGCGCCGGCGACGCGAATGGATGGAGGCGCCGACGCAGGCGAACCAGGCGATGTGGTGGGTACCGGCCGGGGAGCTGCCGACGGTGCCGGAAGCAGAGCGCCGGCTCGTCCACCTGCGCGAGCACGGGCCGACCCCGCACGCGTTCACGTTCCGTGAGCCGTTCCCCGCGCCGGACAGCCCCGACGGGGCCGAGGTCGAGCACAACGCGGACTGGGGCTGCCCGGCGTGATCAGCATCTTCGGTGAGCACGGCGCCGGGCACGAGCAGGTGGTGTTCTTCCAGGACGCCGCGTCAGGCCTGCGCGCGATCATCGGCCTCTACTCCACGGCGTTGGGCCCTGGGCTCGGCGGCACCCGGTTCTACCCCTACCGCGACGAGGACGCCGCGCTGCGCGACGTGCTGAACCTGTCCAGGGCGATGGCCTACAAGAACGCCCTGGCCGGGCTGGACCACGGTGGCGGAAAGGCCGTCATCCTCGGCGACCCTGCCCGCGACGCCACCGAGCCGCTGCTGCGGGCCTACGGGCGGGCGGTGCAGTCCCTCGGCGGCCGCTACATCACCGCGTGCGACGTGGGCACCACGGTCGCCCACATGGACATCGTGGCGCAGGCCTGCCAGTACGTCACCGGCCGCTCGCCGGGCAACGGGGGCGCCGGCGACTCCGGGCTGCTGACCGCGTTCGGCGTGTTCCAGGGCATGCGGGCGGCCGCGGCGCACCTGTGGGGGTCGACCAGTCTCGCCGGGCGGCGGGTCGGCATCGCGGGGGTCGGCAAGGTGGGCCGGCGGCTGGTGGAGCACCTGCTCGACGACGGGGCGGCCGTCGTCGTCAGCGACGTGAACGCCGCTGCCGTAGGGGCGGTGCGCGCGGCGCACCCGGAGGTGGACGCGGTCGCGGACACCGCCGCCCTGGTCAGCGCCCAGATCGACGTCTACTCGCCGTGCGCGATGGGGGCTGCGCTGGACGACGCTGTCGTCGAGGTGCTCGCCGCGAAGGTCGTCTGCGGCGGAGCCAACAACCAGCTCGCGCATCCCGGCGTAGCCAAGTTGCTGCACGACCGCGGCATCCTGTACGCGCCGGACTATGTGGTCAACGCCGGCGGGGTGATCCAGGTCGCCGAGGAGATCGGCGGCTTCGACCTCGACCGCGCACAGGCCAAGGCCGCGCGCATCTTCGACACGACCACGGCGGTGTTCGAGCAGGCCGAGCTGGACGGGGTGCCACCGTCGATCGCGGCCGACCGGCTCGCCGAGCAGCGGATGGCGGCGGCCGCCGCCCGCTAGCTCGGATGCCTGCCTGTCGTGGACCTGGTACTCGTGATGTCCTTTCCGCGGCTGCCCATTCGTTCCATCCTTGAGGGACCAAGGTGGGCCCTGAAGGCAACGAAGGAGTGTTCCGATGCCGCAGTACCTCGCATTGATCTACACCGCGGATGTGGACTGGTGGGCGCCCGAGCAGGCGGCTGAGCTCGCCGAGTACCGCCAGTTCGCGGTGGACAACGCCGACAGCATCAGGGCGAGTGCCGTCCTGCACCCGACCAGCACGGCCACGGTCGTCCGGGTGGAAGGCGCCCGA
>Ga0136613_10002312_pt1 | contig 10197 bp, 9 predicted proteins | sample AntDrymUQ2722106_2_FD_106649 | JGI IMG/M metagenome (GOLD analysis project Ga0136613, IMG submission 106649) | Polar desert sand microbial communities from Dry Valleys, Antarctica - metaG UQ272 (21.06) | ecosystem: Environmental > Terrestrial > Soil > Desert | place: Antarctica: Dry Valley... | reverse complement strand
GACTCCACGCCGGAAGAGGCAGCGGCACGGGTGGTCTTGCGGCCGGTGGCCTGGGTCTCCTTCATCCGGCGGTAGGCCTCCTTCCTGGTGGTCGGCGGGGGCAGCGGCGGCCCTGAGCGTCGTCCCTGTGCATCACGTCGCTTCGGCGTGGGGCGGCCCTTGCCGACGGCCGCTGCCTCGAGTTGGGCGGCCTCGATCAACTTCTGGTTGGCCACGGCATCAGCTTTTCCCCGGCCCATTCGGGGCAACTTCACAGTCGGCAGCTTCACAACTGTGCAATCTAGCCGCCGGTGCCGGTGCAGCCACCTGGGAGGGCGCGGCCGGGGTGGCGGCCCGGACGACGCGTTGGACGGGGTTCGAGCAGTGAGGGGCCTATCATGGAACAGACCCCAGGAGGTCGCTGTTGGCTCTGGATGGCAGTGACTACCGCGGCGGGGACGATGCGCCCGACGAGCGCCCAGGAGGGCATGGCATGACCACGAGCACCGAGACAACCGAGACCGCGTCCAAGCCGTTGAGCGGCGTTGTGCTGTCGGATCCGGCCGCCGCCAAGGTGAAAGCGCTCATCGACCAAGAGGGGCGTGACGATCTGCGCCTGCGCATCGCCGTGCAGCCTGGTGGATGTTCTGGCCTGCGTTACCAGTTGTTCTTCGACGAGCGGGCCCTCGACGGGGACGTCGTGGCCGACTTCTCCGGCGTACAGGTGGTCACTGACCGGATGAGCGCGCCGTATCTCGGCGGGGCTGTCATCGATTTCGTCGACACGATCGAAAAGCAGGGGTTCACCATCGACAACCCCAACGCGCAGGGATCTTGCGCGTGTGGTGACTCCTTCAACTGATTCTCAGCGCACCAGTTCTTTCAGCGGACCAAGCGCGGCGGAATCGGGTGCGGCAGGCCGCGTCTGGGCACGAAGCGTGGGTTCGTCGGTGTGGATGTCGCGGCCCGATCACGCAGCCACGCCAGCGCGGCCTCGGCGCTGCGATCGGGTGGGAACACCGGGTAGATCACCCCGTCCACCACACCGTCGAGCAAGAAGATCGTTATCCGCCGGAGCAAAATGCACCCGTCCACAGTGAAGGTCGGGAGTTTCCACGCCCGGATCATCGCTGCGTCGCTGTCCGACAGCAGGGGATAAGGCAGGTGCAGCCTCCGGGCAGCCTCGTGCTGCTCGGCGGCAGACTGACTGGAGATGCCCAAGACCTGGGCGCTTAGCTCGGCGAAGTCAGCGTAGGAGTCCCGATAGCCGCATGCCTGTGGTGTACACCCACGGGCTCCGGGGATCGCGTCCCAGCCGTCCGGAGGAGGTTGCCCCGGCGTGCCTGTCCGCGGGTAGCCGAACAAGACCGTCCGGCCCGGTACCCGGTCGAGTCGAAGCACCGCTCCCGTCGTGCTTGCCAGCCCCACCTCTGGCGCGGACGAACCGAGCAGGTGATCGGCGGCCCCGTCGTCGACCGGGACCGGAAGGCCCTCGGGGAGGCGGTCAAAGCTGGTCACGGGATGACGCTCATCCGCCCGGGGACCGATGTCAAGTGGAGTTGCCCGATCGAGCTGGTGGCTGCACAGGCTCGGCACATACGCATCTGCGGGGGCATGATGGACACGGGCAGTGCGGGCCAACGCAGCCGAAGGGGATTCCGGAGCCGGTATGACCGACAGCAAGGCTGGCGTGATCCGACTCCTGCGCCTGGCCCAGGCCGGCCAGCCGGAGCAAGCGCTGGTGCGGGCCGACGAGTTGCTCCGCGCCGGGCAGAGCTTGGGGGTCCTCTACGCCAGAGCCGTTGCCCTGCGGTGCCTCGGAGACCACCAGGGCGCCGTGCAGGGCGCCGAGAAGATGCTGGCCATCACCGGTGGACGGGGCATCACATCGAGCGCCGGGACGATGACCGGGGGCACGGTGACCGCAGGGAGTATCACCGCGGGAACGAGCGCAGAGGCCGATCTGGCTGGCTGGCATTCGATTGCCCTGGCCTTCCGTGCGTGTCAACAGATGCTCATCAGCGAGATCAGCCCGCAGGTCTTCGACCTGGAATCGACCCTGCACGATCTCGCGCAGGCCGAAGCCGCCCTGACCAACGATGTCAACGACGGATTCGTCTTGGCCACGGCCCACACCGGTCTGGGTCACGGTTACCACGATCTGCGTCTCTACGAATTGGCGCTGCCACATTACGAAGCAGCGCTGCGTGCTGCACTGACTCAGTCGGCTGAGATCGCGGTGACCAGCCAGCTCAATCTCGCCGAGCTGCACCTCAACTGGTCGGTGGAATTGTTTCGAATCCGAGAGACGGCCCGCGCCCGGGACAAGAGCGCAACCGCAGCTCGACATGCCGTCCTCGCCCAGGAGTACGCGAGCATCGATGAGACCGTGTCGTATGCCGCCATTGCAGATCTGCTCGCGGCTTGCGCGGACTCGAGCGGCGAGGCGGCGGACGCGGTGGTCGTCCGCATCCGCGACGGCCTGCAGGCCGTGGAACACCACGGATTGCGCGAGAGTCGCGCCTTTGCGCTGCCGTTCCTGGCCTGGGCACTGGAACGGGCCGGACGGCTACCCGAGGCGCTCGAGGTTGCAGCGCAGGCCTGCGATGCCTTACCCGCAGACGCGACCTGGATGCTGACCTCGGCTGCCTATCACACCCGCGCGGCGCTGCTCGCGCGGTCGGGTTCGGACGCGGCGCGGGCAGCTCTGGCCTACGGTGACCAGCTGGCCAAGACGATGTGGCGTCAGCGGCTGCGAACACTGCACAATGCCCGGTCGGTTCAGATCCTTCAGCGCGTGACTCTCGAGCGGGACCGGGTGCAGGTGCTGGCCCATACCGACGCACTGACCGGGATCGGCAACCGACGGGCCTTCGACGTGAGAGTCGCCGAGTTGGACAGATCGGCTGACACGACGGAGGTCGCCATGATCGTCGTCGACGTGGATCGGCTCAAGGCGGTCAACGACGCCGGCGGGCACGAGGCAGGCGATCTGACGTTGCAGGCCGTTGCCGGCGCGCTGACCGGCCAGGTTCGGGCCGGGGATCTGGTGGCCCGCCTCGGTGGCGACGAGTTCGTGGCGGTGGTGGAAGGGACAGATCACGCTCAGGCCACGGCGCTGGCCGGCCGCATGGCCGAGGCCGTTTCCCTGGCCCTGGGTTCAGCCGTGACCGTCAGCGTGGGAGTCGCGACCGGGCCGGCCTGCGAGGCCGGCGCCGGGCTACTGCATGCGGCAGACCGCGCAATGTATGCAGCCAAACGAGCCAGTCGAGTACGGCCGAGAGCCATCGAGGCGCTGCCGACCGATCAGAGCCGCACCGGGTAGTGCACCTCGGGAATCTCCGGGGTGATCCGCTTCTCGACGAAGATGCCGTGCCAGATCATGAAGACCAGCACGGTCCAGAGCTTGCGGGAGAAGTCGATCGGACCACGACGGTGGGCCTCCAACATCGCCAGGATGTCTGTACGCACGATCAGGCTTTCGGTCTGTGACTCGACGATGATCGACCGCGCCCAATCGTGCAGCTCGTTGGCCAGCCAGAGCCGGGTCGGGACCGGGAAGCCGAGCTTGCGTTTGTTGAAGATGTGAGAGGGCACGACTTCCCGAAGTGCTTGGCGTAGCGCGTATTTGGTCGTCTCCCGGGTCACTCGCTCCCTGACCGGTAACGTCGAGGCAACGGCGAAGACCTCCGGGTCGAGAAAGGGGACCCGCAGCTCAAGCGAGTTGGCCATCGTCATCTTGTCGGCCTTGACCAGGATGTCGCCACGCAGCCAGGTGAACAGGTCGACGTACTGCATCGCGGTCACGTCGTCGTACCCGCGAGCGCGGGTCTTCTCGTACAGCGGCGCGGTGAGATCGGTGATCGAGACGCCGGAGTCGTAGGTCCGGAGAAAACCGAGTTCCTCGTCACGGAAGATCCGGGCATTGCCGTAGTAGCGCTGATCCAGCGGGATCGATCCCCGGCGCAGGAGGTCCTTACCGCGAACACCGGCCGGGATCCGCTCGGACAGCGCTGCCAGCCCCCGCAGGACCCGCTTGGGCAGCTTGCCGAAAGCGGCCAGGGACAGCGGCTCCCGGTAGATGTTGTAGCCGCCGAACAGTTCGTCCGCGCCTTCACCCGACAGCACCACCTTGACGTGTTTGCGGGCCTCGCGGGCGATGAACCAGAGCGGGACCAGCGCCGGGTCTGCGACCGGGTCGTCGAGATACCAGACGATGGAAGGTACGGCCTCGGCGAACTCGTCGGCGGTCACCACCCGAGTGATGTGTTCGACTCCGATCGCCGCGGCCGACTCCGCCGCCACGTCGACCTCGGAGTAACCCTGGCGCTCGAAACCGACCGTGAATGTGAGCAGGTCCGGGTTGTACTGCTTGGCCAGCGCTGCGATCGCCGTCGAGTCGATGCCCCCGGACAGGAAAGCTCCCACGGTGACATCGGCGCGCATGTGCACCCGGACCGACTCGTCCAGGGTCTCGCGGATCCGGCTGTAGAGGTCGGTCTGGTCCCGAGCTCGTACCGGACGCACGGCGAAGTCGGGGTCGAAATAGCGCCGGGTGGTGATCTCACCGTCGACGACGGAGAAGCAGGTGCCGCTCTCGAGCCGTCGGATGCCTTCGTGCATGGAGGCAGGCTCGGGTACGTACTGCAGCGTGAGGTACTGCTGGAGCGCGCGATGGTCCACGCCGCCGGACTCGGTGCCCAGGAGTTGGAGCAATGCCTTCTTCTCGCTGGCCACGTAGCAGCCGAGTGAGTCGCCGGCGACGTACAAGGGCTTGATCCCGAACGGATCACGGGCCCCGAAGGCCTTGCACTCCAAGCTGTCCCAAATCACAAAGGCGAACATTCCACGCAACCGGTCGACGCATTTCTCGCCGAGGAAATGGTATGCGGCCAGGATCGATTCCGTGTCACCCTCGGTGGCAAAGGTTGCACCGAACTCGCGCGTGAGCTCAGCACGCAGTTCGACGTAGTTGTAGATCTCGCCGTTGAACAGGATCCGATAGCGGCCCTCGGCATAGGGCAGCGGTTGCGGGCTGCCGTCGACGTCGATGATCGACAGCCGGTTGAACCCCAGGACGACATGGTCGTCGCTCCAGACATCCCGGTCGTCGGGCCCGCGGTGATGCAGGCACCCGAGAGCCTCGGTGACGTCATCGAGCCGGGTCTTGGCCTGACCTTCGAAGCTCAGGAATCCCACTAGTCCGCACACGTGTCGCCGTACTCCTGTCTGGTCCGATGCTGAGGCCTGCGACCTAGTATCTCGTCACGGTCGGCATGCAGACCGAGGCAAGCCCCGCCGAGCGTGTCCGAGCGCTGTCCGCCGTACGGGGTGATGCTTCGGTTGCCGCCGGATGTGCCGAGATCCTCCGAAGCGGCTCATGGGAGGACCGGGAACTGATAGCCGTGCTCGGCGGTCGGCACGCCGATCAGGAATACGAGCGCACGGAACCGGCGAAGTCCGACCAGAGCTACTGGGCACCGACCTGGGCGGCCCGGGGTCTGCTCTATGCCTGGGCCGACGCGACGGCCCCGGCGGTGGTGGGAGCGCTCGGACACGAGTATTGGCGGGTGCGGGAGATGGCGGCAAGGTCGTGGCGGTGCGGGAGATCGGGTCGGCCGGTGATGCGGTGGCGGGGCTGGCTCACCTCCAGTAGTCCGTCGGGCTGCGCGTGATCCGACGATGAGCCGTCAGGCAGGAGCCGCGACGGCGAACCCGAGCCCTGCGGCAGCCGCTGCCATTCGGTCGTGCTAGGTAAACACGCGGGTGAGATCGTCCCTGAGCTGGACTGCCGTCGCCAGACGGATCGCATCCAAGGAGCGCAGTTCGAACGAAAGCATTGCGCCCGCGGTCCGTAGCACCCGATCAGTAAGCCGAACTACTTCGAGCGCCTGCAGCACCTCAGCTCCTCGAGCCACCGCGGGGTGGCCGAGCGGAAGGAGCGCTCTCGCCACCTCTGTTCGGGCGAGGGCACTGGTCACAAGGGGGCGCCTTCGTCGTAGGTATCGCCGCAGAGCCGTTGACTCCGGCTCGCTCACGACGAGTTTGACGATCGCCGATGAGTCCACGTCGATCGCCCGCTCAGCGCTCATTGCTCGGCAACCGGGCCAGCACCCGGGACGCCCTAGGCTGCCCAGCGGGGAGGACCAGCGGATCGGGCAGATCGTCGAACTGCCGGGTGGCGGGGGAGATGTCCCTGGTTGCTCGGAGTTCGTCGAGGGAACTGCGGCTGGGGATGGGACCGAGAACGGCAACCGGACGGCCACGATCGGTGATCTCGATCGTGTCTCCGGCCCGACTAGGCGGAGTAGCTCACTCCAACGTTGCCGGAATTCGCGGATACCCACCGGGGTCATGTGCTACTTGCAGCACATGACTACAGCGATTGACCGGCGCGGACTCTGCGGGTGACGACCCGCTCGGCGACGAAGGACAGGAACGGGATGGTTCCGGCCAGCAGGACAGCGATCGTGCCCTTCCACGACCACTTACATCGCTGGGACAGGTCGAAGGCGGCAATCAGATACAGTACGTACAGCGTGCCGTGGATCGGCCCGACAATACCCACGATTCGATCGCCAGTCGCGCTCAGGCCGCCGTCAGCAAGGTACTTCAGCGGCATGCCGACCAGGACCAAGGCGATCAGTCCGACGCCGACGACGACGGCGATGATCCGAAACCGCAGTAGTGCAGCGGGCTTGCCTGCCCCGATCTCCGGTGCTGCACCGGCTGAGGTCCGCATCGGTTGATCAGCCGACACGGCGAGCCTCTGCCTTGGCCGCCTGCTTGGCCTCGGCGACCTCGTTGAGTTCAGTCAAGTAGGCGTTGTAGGCCACCAACTCCGGATCCGGTGGTACGTATCGCACCAAGGCTGTTCCCGGCTGCGGGTCGCCGGGCGGGCGGCCGAGCACCGGGTCGCCGCTGCCCTGCCGTGCCTGGTCGTCGCGGATCTCCATCTTCAGCAGGCGTACCCACACGAAGATCGCATAGCTGCCGAAGACCGGCCAGAGCAACGCATAGGCAAGGTTCTGCGCGGCGCCGCCGAGCGCCGCGGACCGCTCCCACTGCCACCAGCCCAGGCGCAGGCAGACCACGAACACCACGAGGACGACCAGGTGACACAGCAGCCGCTTGGGTCCGAAGATGCGGGGATCCACACCACGACGCTACCCGGCGCAGGCCTCGCCTGCGGGACCCGACCGGGTCGTGCTCCGACCGCGCCCCGCCGCCAGTACGGCAGCCACTTTCCGATACTCTCGCGAGGCGGAAACCATCGATGCGCCGGGCCGCCGGGGTCATCGACTACCCCGGGAGGCACGCGCGTGACGGAACGGCGCAAGCTCGTTCTGCGGGCTGCGGTGCTGGCACTGCTGGCCCTGGTGATGACCGGCTGCTCGACCGAGGAATTCCTGCGTTTCGGGTGGCCCGAAGGCATCACCGACGAGGCCGTCAAGATGCGCGAGCTCTGGACCGGTTCGGTGATCGCAGCTCTGGTCGTCGGAGTCATCGTCTGGGCCCTGATCTTCTGGACGGTGGCCTTTCACCGGAAGAAGGACAACGAGATCCCGCGGCAGTTCAAAGAGAACCTTCCGCTGGAAATCATCTACACCGTCATTCCGGTCGTCCTCATCCTGGTCCTCTTCTACTACACCGTCGTCGTGCAGAACGTCGTCACGGACAAGAGCGAAGAGCCCGACGTCACCGTCGCGGTGAACGCGTTCAAGTGGAACTGGGAGTTCGAATACGCGGACACCAGCGGCGAGTCCGGGGGAACGGTTTCGACGGTCGGCACCTCCACCGAGGTCCCGATCCTAGTTCTCCCCGTCGATCAGGTGATCCGCTTCGAGGTGTACTCGACCGATGTCATCCACTCCTTCTGGATCCCGGAATTCACGTTCAAGCTCGACGTGATTCCGGGTAACGAGAACGGCGAGGACAATGTCTTCCAGGTCACCGTTCGCGAAGAGGGCTCCTACGTCGGACGCTGCGCGGAACTGTGCGGGAGCTATCACGCGTATATGAATTTCGAGCTTCGCAGCGTGAGCGAAGAAGACTACGTCTCCTACATCGATGCCCGCGAGTCCGGGCTGACCACGGCCGAGGCACTCGAGGAGATCGGACAGGATCCGGAATCCTCGACCACCCGCCCGATGGACACCGATCGTGAACAAGCCGTGGGTAGCGGTGATTAGCAGCCGCACCGAGAGCCGATCGAGCGGTCAACGACAGGAGGATCAGTCGTGAAGATGGAGGCGCTGGTTTTCAACGGTCTCGCGGTCTTCCTGGTCGGCCTCGCCGTTGTCTACGGGATCTGGGCGGAAGAGCCGATCGGCACCACCGCACTTGCCCTGTCCGGTGGGTTGTGCCTGATCATCGGCGGCTTCTTCTGGTTCGTCTCCCGGCGCATCGACCTGCGCCCGGAAGATCGCCAGGACGCCGAGATCGCCGAAGGTGCTGGGGACCTGGGCTTCTTCAGCCCGGGTAGCTACTGGCCGGTCACGCTAGCCGCCGCGGCTGCACTGCTCGGAGCTGGGCTCGCCTACTACTACGTGTGGCTGATCATCATCGGGGTCGCGGCACTGATGTTTGCCATCGGCGGGCTGCTCTTCGAGTACTACCACTCACCGCCGGCCCACGACTGACTCTCCGCTGCTTCAGCGGTTTTGGGTGAGACGTCCGCCAAGTCGGTTTCAGTTACTCATCGGCCTGATAGCCGCTGGCCGCCAAGGCTTGGTGCAGCTCCGCCCTGAACGCGGCGAGGTCGTTGGCGATGACTGCCTCCACCCAACTGGCGATCTGGCTACTGATCTAGCCGACCAGATGTACAGGTTTCCGTTCCTCTGTAGCCGCACTGGAGAACTAGTCAGGAATTGGCAGAACTGGCCGAGTGACCGCCGCACGGTAACCGTCCGGTGGAGTGGTGGGCTGGGTGTACGAGGCCACGGTGAATGTGACCGTGGATTCAAGATCGAGCCCGTCCACGTACACCGTGAGCTGCTCGCGAACCAGGCCCACGATGCGCTGGTTCACAGCGTCGAATTCCGTGCGACGTAAGGCCCCCACAGGGGCGACGCCAAGGAAGCCGTACGGGTCGCGGGGACTTGTCAGGGGCGCTCGTCGGAGGGACGGCCCCCCTCGGAGGGCCGTCCAGAGCCGGTGAGCTCGCGCTGGTCGCTGTCGGCCTGAGCCGACTCGATGGCGGCCGGCTCCTCGACGGGGGAGAAGAAGCCGCGTACTCGGCGGCCCGCCCCACCCAAGCTGTTCATCTTCTTCGGTACCGGCGCGCCGCCGTACTGCAGGAGACCGTGGCCGTGCTCATCGACCGGCCCCAACGGCTGGTGCACCTCGATGAACTCACCGCTGGGCAACCGTCGAATGATGCCGGTCTCGATGCCGTGCTCGAGCACCTGACGGTCATGTCGCTGCAACCCGAGGCAGAGCCGGTAGGTCGCCACGTACACGATCGGCGGCAGAACGATCAGCCCGATCCGGCCGATCCAGGTCATCGCGTTGAGGCTGATGTTGAACTTGTCCGCGATCAGGTCGTTGCCGCCGGAAATCCACAGCACCATGTAGAAGGTGATCACCATCATGCCGAGCGCGGTACGGACCGGAACATCGCGCGGGCGCTGCAGCAGGTTGTGGTGCGCGTTGTCCTTGGTCAGCTTCCGCTCGATCGTCGGATAGAGCAGCAGAAGGGTGACCAGGATCCCGGGCAGCACCGCCGTCGGCCAGAAGATCGCCGGTATCTGATAACCGAACAGAGAGATGTCCCAGGCGGGGAACAGTCGGGTGGAGCCGTCCAGGAAGCCGACGTACCAGTCCGGTTGCGAACCGGAGGACACCTGGGCGGGGTTGTACGGGCCGTACAGCCAGATCGGGTTCATCTGGATCAGGCCACCCAGAGCGGCGCAGACGGCGAAGACCAGCATGAACAGGCTGCCACCGTTGGCCATGAAGACCGGGTAGAAACGGTGTCCGACCACGTTGTTCTCGGTCTTGCCCGGGCCCGGGAACTGGGTGTGCTTCTGCTTGATCAACAAAAGCAGGTGCACCGCGATCAGGGCCAACAGGATGCCAGGGATCAGCAGCACATGGGCGATGTAGAACCGGCCGATGATGTCATCGCCGGGGAACTCGCCGCCGAAGACGGCGTACTGCGCCCAGGTGCCGATCACCGGTACGGACAGGACGATCGCACTGGCGATCCGTAGGCCG
>Ga0136613_10002310_pt1 | contig 10205 bp, 7 predicted proteins | sample AntDrymUQ2722106_2_FD_106649 | JGI IMG/M metagenome (GOLD analysis project Ga0136613, IMG submission 106649) | Polar desert sand microbial communities from Dry Valleys, Antarctica - metaG UQ272 (21.06) | ecosystem: Environmental > Terrestrial > Soil > Desert | place: Antarctica: Dry Valley... | reverse complement strand
GGCGCCGATTTGGGCGCGGAGAAGTTCTTCGACATCAAGTGCCGCTTCGCCGGACTCAAGCCCGAGGCGGCGATCGTGGTCGCCACGGTACGCGCGCTCAAGATGAATGGCGGAGTCAAGAAGGAAAATCTGGGCACGCCAGACGTCGCCGCACTCCAGCGCGGGATGGTCAATCTCGAGGCGCACGTAAAGAACGTGCAGAAGTTCGGCGTGCCGGTCGTGGTGGCGCTCAACCGGTTCACCTCCGACAGCGACGAGGAGATCCGCCTGATCCTCGACGCGGCCGGAGGCTGGAACGCGCGCTCCGCCCTGAGCGAGGTGTGGGCCCGGGGGGGCGAGGGGGGCGAGGCGGTGGCCACCGAAGTGTTGGCCGCGCTGGATGAGCGGAAGAGCGACTTCAAGCCGCTCTACGACGTCGCGCTCCCGATCAAGCAGAAGATCGAGACCATCGCCCGCGAGATCTACGGCGCCGCGGGCGTGGACTATCAGGGGCCGGCCGAGAAAAACATCGCCCTGCTGGAGTCGCTGGGGCTGGGCGGCACGCCGGTCTGCATGGCGAAGACGCAGTACTCCTTCAGCGACGATCCGACGAAGCTGGGCCGGCCCCAGGGCTTCCGGCTCACCATCCGGGACGTCTACGCCTCGGCCGGCGCGGGTTTCGTCGTGGCGCTCGCCGGCGACATCATGACGATGCCCGGCCTCTCCAAGACCCCGGCCGCCGAGGCGATCCGGGTCCACCCCGACGGCACCATCGAGGGCCTGTTCTGATGGAGATCGCACCGCTCTCGACGCCCGGTGCGCCGCGCGCCATCGGTCCCTACAGCCAGGGCGTCCGCGCCGGGGGCTTCCTCTTCACCGCGGGCCAGGTCGGTTTCGATCCGGCCAGCGGCGAGCTGGTTGACGGCGGTATCGTCGAGCAGACCGGGCGCGTGCTGGAAAACCTCCGCGCCATCCTCGATGCCGCCGGGTCGAGCTTCTCCCAGGTGGTAAAGACTACGGTGTTCCTGGTGGACATGGCCGACTTCGCCGCCATGAACGAGGTCTATGCAAGCGTGTTCGGCGAGCATCGGCCGGCCCGCTCCACGGTGGCGGTCGCCGCGCTGCCGCGGGGCGCCCGGGTCGAGATCGAGGCCATCGCTGCGCTGGATTCCGCTGCCCGGTGAATGATCCACCCGGCTCGGATTGGCTGAGGCGGGACGGCTTCCTCCGGCAGATTCTCGACACCAATCCCAATCTGGTCTTCGTGAAGGACCGCGACGGCCGCTTCGCCCTGGCGAACCGCGCCGCCGCCGAGCTGTACGGCACCACGCCCGAGCTGCTCGTCGGGAAGACCGACGCTGACTTCCTTTCTCGTACGCCCGACCTCGATCGCTCCCTCCGGGACGAGCGGGAGGTCATGACCTTCCGCGCCCCCAAACTCATCCTCGCCGAGCCGATGACCGACGGCGTCACCGGGGAGACCCGCTGGTTCCAGACGGTCAAGGCGCCGCTCCTCTCTCCCGACGGCTCCTGCGACCTGGTGCTCGTGGTCGCGACCGACATCACCGCGCGGAAGCGGACGGAAGCGGCGCTCCAGGGCATCCTCGATTCGTCGCTCGACGCGCTCGTCGTGATGGACGGCGCCGGTCTCATCACCGGCTGGAGCGGCCAGGCCGAAACCATCTTCGGCTGGCGAGAGTCGGAGGTGGTCGGGATTGCGCTGGCCGACACCATCGTGCCCGAGCACCACCGCGAAGCGCACCGGCGGGGTCTGTCGCACTTCCTCCGCACCGGCGAGGGTCCGATCCTGGGACATCGGATCGAGATCACGGCACTCCGGCGCAACGGTGAAGAATTTCCGGTGGAGCTCACCGTGGTGCCGGTGCGGGTGGATGACGCCTGGATCTTCAGCGCGTTCATTCGGGATCTCACCGAGCGCCGGCGGGCGGAGCTGCGGCTCGGCCTCCAACACAGCGTCACCCGCATCCTCTCGGAGGTGCCCAGCCTCGCCGAGGCGGCCCCGCGGGTGCTTCAGCTTCTCTGCGAAGGATTGGGCTGGGACGTCGGAGAGATGTGGGTGGTGGATCCGGACGGAGACCGGATCCAGATCGCCGGCGCCTGGCACCGGCCATCGCCGGAACTGGAGCGGTTCGAGGCGCTCAGCCGAGCCTTCGTCTTCGGCCGCGGCGAGGGACTTCCCGGCCGGATATGGGAGAGCGGCCAGCCGGTCTGGATGCCCGACTTCCAGACGGGCTCGGACCTGCCGCGCAAGGAAGCGGCTGCCGTCGGCCATCTCCACAGCTCGATCGGCAGTCCGATCCGAAGCCGCCGGGCCGTCGTCGGCGTGCTCCAGTTCTTCAGCCGCCAGATCCGCGAGCCCGACCCCGATCTGCTCGCCATGATGGACAGCCTCGGAAGCCAGATCGGGCAGCTCGTGGAGCGCGGGCGTGCGGAAGAGGCCATCCGCGCCAGCGAGAATCGCTATCGGCTCCTGATGGAGCAGGCGGCGGACGCCATCCTGATCGCCGGTCCGGGTGGGGCCATCGTGGACGCGAACCCCGCGGCCTGCGAGCTCATGGGCTACGACCGGAGCGAAATCCTCGCGCTCACCATCCCTGAGACCTACCCTCCCGACGAGCGGGACACCGCCGCCGCCCGGGTTCACCGGGTGCGCGCCGGCCGGGCGCTCCGGTTCGAGCGCCGCCTCCGGCGCAAGGACGGCGAGGACGTGGACGTCGAAGTCACCGCCAAACTCCTGCCCGGCGGCCTTATGCAGGGCGTCATGCGCGACATCCGCCAGCGCAAGATCCTGGAAGAGCAACTCCGCCAGGCGCAGAAGATGGAGGCGGTGGGCCAGCTCGCCGGCGGCATCGCCCACGACTTCAACAATCTGCTCACCGCGATCACCGGGTACGCCGAGCTGGTGCTCATGACCCTCGGCGCCGACGACCCCCGCCGTCCCGACGTCCAGGAGATCTGCCACGCCACCGACCGCGCGGCCACGCTGACCCGCCAGCTCCTCGCGTTCAGCCGCCGCCAGGTGCTCCAGCCCAGGCTCATTGACCTCCACCGGCTGGCCAAGGACGTGGAGCGGCTGCTCCACCGCCTGATCGGCGAAAACATCGAAGTCGTCACTCTCACCGACGCCGGCCTCGGCCTGGTCAAGGCCGACCCCAGCCAGATGGAGCAGGTGCTCGTCAATCTCGCCGTGAATGCCCGGGACGCGATGCCCGGAGGCGGCCGGCTCACGATCGAAACCAGAAACGTGGTGCTGGGAACGGAATACGCGACGGGCCATTCCATGGTGGAGCCCGGACCGTACGTGCTCCTCGCCGTCACCGACGACGGCACCGGCATGGACCAGCCCACGCTCGCCCGCGTGTTCGAGCCGTTCTTCACCACCAAGGGCCCGGGACGGGGCACCGGCCTGGGCCTTTCGATGGTGTACGGAATCGTGAAGCAGAGCGGGGGCTACGTCTGGGTTTACAGTGAGCTGGGGAGGGGCACCACCTTCAAGATCTATCTTCCCCGCGCCTCCGGTCAGGCTGTGGCCCCCGAGGCCGAGCTTTCGGTGACGGCGCCCGGCGGCCACGAGACCATCCTGCTGGTGGAGGACGAGCCCGCCGTCCGCGCGCTGGCCCAGCGAGTGCTGGCGGGTCGGGGCTACAGCCTTCTCGTCGCGGCCGACGGTCCCGCCGCGCTGGAGCTGGCGGGGCATCATCACGGCGGCATCGATCTGCTGCTGACCGACGTCGTCATGCCCGGGATCAGCGGGCGGGAGCTGGCCCAGCGCCTCCTCGCCCTCCGCCCGGCGACCCGGGTGCTCTACATTACGGGGTACACTGAAGACACCGTGGTGCGGCACGGCCTGGTGCAGGCCGGTCTGGCCTATCTGGAGAAGCCTTTCCGGGCCGACCTCCTGCTGACCAAGGTGCGCCAGGTGTTGAACGGGTGATCGAAGGGAGTGGATATGGCCTGGTGGCCATGCCGGTCTTCAAAACCGCGACGGAGACGCCTCCGGCGGCTCCGGTGAGTTCGATCCTCACACGCTCCCGCCACCTCCGGCCGGCCCGGCTCCGCTGCCTGGCGCTGCTCGGGGTGGCGCTCGCCTTCGGGCCCCGGGCGGCCGCCGCTCAGGACACCCTCCAGATCGCCCCGCTAGCCGATTCGCTGATTCGGCCGATCAGTCCCATGGGCGCCTTCTGGCGCTCGTTCCTGCTGCCCGGGTGGGGCCAGGCGCGGCTCAACCGCAAGCTGACCGGAGGTATATTCGTGGCGTGGGAAGGGGTCACCCTGGGTATGAGCGTCAAGACCCGGCACGAGCTCGGGTATCTTCGCCGCACCGGGTCGGTTCGGGCCGACAACAAGCGCCGCGAACACGAGGATTGGATCGTCCTGCTGGTCTTCAACCATCTGTTCTCGGGGCTCGAGGCCTACGTCTCCGCCCACCTCGCCGACTTCCCCGGCGACCTCCGGCTCCAGGCGGTACCCGGCGGCTTCGGCGGCTCGGTCTCGATCCCCATCCGCATCCGATGAACAACGCCCCCATCGGAATCTTCGATTCGGGGATCGGCGGCCTCACCGTGGCGCGGGCGGTGTACCATCGCCTGCCGGGTGAATCAACCGTGTATTTCGGGGACACCGCCCGCGTTCCCTACGGCCCCAAGTCGCCCGAGACGGTGCGGCGGTACAGCCTGGAGATTCTGCACTGGCTGCTCGACCAGGGAGTGAAGGCGGTCGTGATCGCCTGTAATACCAGTACGGCGCACGCGCTGGAGGCACTTCAGAGCGAGTCTCCGGTTCCGGTCGTCGGCGTGATCGAGCCCGGGGCTCGCGCCGCGGCCGGGGCCAGCCGGGGTGGGCCGGTCGGAGTGATCGGCACCGCCGGCACGATCGCGAGCGGCGCCTACGCCCGCGCCATCCGGCGGATCAGGCCGGAAGCGCAGGTGGAACAGCGGGCCTGCCCGCTCTTCGTGCCGCTGGTGGAGGAAGGCTGGTTCGACCATCCCGCCGCCGAGCTGATCGCGCGGGACTACCTGGCCCCCCTCCGCGTAGCCGGGGTGGATGCCCTGGTGCTGGGGTGCACTCACTACCCGCTGCTGAAGCCGCTGCTCCAGCGGGTCATGGGCGACGACGTGCGGTTGATAGACAGCGGCGAGGAGACCGCCTCCGCGGTCGCGGCCGTGCTGGAGGCCGAGGCGATCGCCGCCCCGCCCGGCACCGAGCCCTGGCACCGCTTCGCCGTGAGCGACGACGAGGCCCGCTTTCTCCACGTCGGCGCCCGCTTCATAGGAGAGCGGCTCGACGTCGCCGAGCTGGTCGCGGTGGATTAACGAAACTGCCGGAGCTCGACTCCCGCCGCCGTCGCCACGGCGTAGCGGTACCCGTCGAACCAGGCGCCGGGATTGAGGTACTCACCGCCGCCCGCGGTGCGCATCGTGGCCGCGCGGTGGGTGTGCCCCATGACGACGAGTCCGAGCTCCGGCTCCCGCGCCATCAGCCCCTCGGCCCACTGGCGCTGCCGCTCGGCGGCGAGCGCGAGCTTGGCCTCGTCGTAGGTGTGGTCGCCCAGATGGGGGCTCAGGAACTGCACCAGCCGGAGCCCGAGCTCCGGATGCAGCGTCCGGTAAATCGCCGACGTCGCTCGGTGATTAATGATTCGGTGCAGCAGGGCGGCGCGCGGGTTCGTCTCGGTCAGGCCGTCCCCGTGGATCGCGGCCACCTGCCGGTCGCCGATCCGGAAGCTCAGCCGGTAGGGGTCGAAGCGCACCCCGAGGTCTCGCTGCCAGAAGTCTCCGCCCCAGCGGTCGTGATTGCCTCCCACCATGACGACGGGCATCCGGCGGGCCAGCCGCGCCAGCGCCGCCGCCACGTGGAAGCCGCGGCGGGGGATCACCTGGCGGTAGGAGTACCAGAAGTCGAACAGATCGCCGTTGACGAGGAGGCAGTCGCCCTGGTCGGGCACCCCCTCGAAAAAGGCGAGCAGCGCCTCCTCGATTCCGGGTGGCGTCACGCCAAGATGGGCGTCCGAGACGACGACGAGCGCGTGGCCCAGCACGGCGCCAAAGATAATGTGACTCCACCGCCGTCCCGAGCGTCTATCTCTCGTGAGGCCGCCATGGCCAGTCCCGCCGTCTCGGAGATTCGGATCCGGGTCAATTACTCCGAGACCGACCAGATGGGCGTTGTCTACCACGCCCGGTATCTGGTCTGGCTGGACGTCGCCCGCACCGAGCACCTGCGGGCCGGCGGCATGAGTTATCGCGATCTCGAGGCGGCGGGCCTTCGGCTGGCCGTCAGCGAGGTCGCTCTGCGCTATCGCCTGCCCGCCCGCTTCGACGACGCGATTCGGGTCCGCTGCTGGGTGCGGGAGGTGGCCTCCCGCCGGGTGGATTTCGGCTACGCCGTCGAGGATGCGGGAGACGGCCGGCTGCTCGCCACCGCGTTCACCTCGCTCCTGGCGCTGGACCGCTCGATGAAGCTCACCCGGCTGCCCGAACCCGTGCGCCGGACTCTCCGCGCCGTGCCCGATCCGGTGCGGCTGCAACTGACGACCGGGCCCCGAAGGACTCGCCTCCATGATTCGTAGTGCCGTCCGCGCTGTGCTGCTCGTACTGGTGGTCGCCCCGTCGCTCCGGGCGCAGGAAGAGGCCGTGGTCGAGCAACTCGCCCCGGTCCTGGCCGCGGAGGACGCGCGCGACTTCCAGCCGGCACTGTTCGGGAAGGCACTCGTCGCCCCCGATTCGGTGGTGCGGCGGATGGCGGCGGTGGGTGCCGGCCGGATCGGCGACCTCCGCGCCACGGCGCTGGTGCTTCCCCTGCTGGGCGATCCCGACTCGACCGTGCGGGTGGCGGCGGCGTTCGCGCTCGGGCTGCTCCGCGATACCGCCGCGGTGCGGCCGCTGCTCGACCGGCTGGCCGGCCAGCCCGCCCTCGACGGTCCGGCCGCGATCGAAGCGGTGACCGCGCTGGCCAAGATCGGCGGCTCCCAGGTGGGAGAGTTCTTCCGCGGCGTGCTGTCCGGCAGCGCCGTGCTCACCCCGGCGGACCGCCCGGCCATCGTGAACCAGATGCTCCTCGATTCCTGGCGGCTGGAAGGGGACGCTCCCGTGGACGCGATCCTTCCCTTCGCCGACGATACTTCCGCCTCGCCTCGCTGGCGGGCGGCGTACTCGTTGGGCCGGCTTCGCGCGCCGGCTGCGGGCGAGCGGCTCATCGTTCTCCTGCGGGACCGGGAAGGCATCGTCCGCTCGATCGCGGCACGGGCGCTGACCCGTCAGTTCGCCGACACGGCGGGCCTGGCGCCCCGCACCGTCGCCGAGCTGCTCACCCGCGCGGCCATTGATGCCAATCCCCAGGTCAAGATCAACGCGCTCCGTTCTCTCGGCGGTTTCGGCGACTCGACCTTGAGCGTGGAGCTCACCCCGCTGCTGGAGGATCCGCTGCCTAACGTTCAGGTGCAGGCGGCGGCGACGCTCGGCGAGCTCGGCGGCGCCGAGGCCGTGCGTGCTCTGACCCGAGCACTCGCCGGGAAGGGCACCTTCGCGCTCCGGCGGGAGGCACTGGTCGCCCTGGCTCGCGCCAACCCAGCGGCCTCTCGCTCGGCCCGCGCGCTCTGGCGGTCCGCCTCCGATTGGCGCCAGCGCGCCGCGGCGGCGGAAGCCGAGGCGGTCGCCGGTCCCGGCGCCGCGCCGTGGTTCCTGTCCGATCGCGACGGCAGAGTGGTGGCGGCCGGGCTCCAGGCCTGGTCCGCCGAGGTGGAAGGCGCCGATTCCGCTCTAGTCGCAGTGGCCCGCCGCCTGCTCCTGCACCGCGACGCCGCGGTCCGAAGTCTGGCCGCGGACGCGGTGAGCCGCGCGGCCGCCCCGGCCGATCTCCCGGCGCTGGTCCAGGCGTTCCGCCGCACCGGCAACGATTCCTTTCCCGAAGCTGCGCTGTCCGCGCTCGGAGCGATCCTGGCCATCCGGGAGTCGGGGCCCGCGGCAGCCGGCCGGGTGGATCGCGAGTTTCTCGCCTCGGTCAGCCGGCCGGCCGATTACCTCATTCGCCGCTGGGCCGAGGAGAACTGGCCCGAGGCCGCGGCCCGCTGGGGGCCCGCGTACCCCATCACCACCGGTCGCACGCTGCAGGACTATCGCGACCTCGTCCGGCGCTTCGTCGTCGCCCCGGACTCGGTCGCCCGGCCTAGAGTCAAGATCGAGACCGAGCAGCGCGGGCTGGTCGAGATCGAGCTCCTCGGCCCCGACGCGCCACTCACTGTCGCCAACTTTCTTCGGCTGGTCAGCCGGCGCTTCTTCGACGGCAACCGGTGGCACCGGGTGGTGCCCAACTTCGTGGTGCAGGACGGCGACCCCCGCGGCGACGGCTTCGGCGGCCCGGGCGGATCCATCCGGGACGAGATCAACCGAAACCGCTACGAGGCGCCCATGCTCGGTATGGCGCTCTCCGGCCCCGATACCGGTTCCAGCCAATGGTTCATCAACCTGAGTCCCCAGCCCCACCTCGACGGCACTTACACGGTGTTCGGCCGGGTCGTGGGCGGCAACGCCGCGCTGGCGCGCATCACGCAGGGGGACCTGATCCGAACGGTCGTGCAATGATGAGCGAGCTCACCTGCCTCCTCCGCCGCGCCGCACTCGCGGCCGCCCTGCTGCTCGCCGCGGCTCCTCCAGCCGCGGCCCAGTTCTTCAGCTTCGGCCAGAACAAGATCCAGTATCGAAAACTCGACTGGCGCATCATGCGCGGTCCCCACGTCGATCTCTACTACTATCCCGCCGAAGCCGACCTCGCTCCCGCCGCACTGGCCTACGCCGAGGCGAGCTACGATACCCTGTCGGTGCAGTTCGGCCACGACGTCGGCGCCCGGATCCCGCTCATCATCTACGCCTCGCACACCGACTTCGAGCAGACCAACATCCTTCCGTTCACCCCGCCCGAGGGGCTGCTCGGCGCGACCGACTTCCTCAAGCGGCGGGTCTCGATGCCGTTCCGGGGAAATTTTTCGGAGTTCCGCCACACCCTCCGGCACGAGATGGTGCACGTCTTCCAGTTGGACCTCTACACCGAGGCCTACAACCAGGCGCCGCGGGCCAGCCGGTTCAATCTCCCGCTCTGGTGGACCGAGGGTCTCGCCGAGCTCTGGTCCGGAGGACAAGACGCGCGCGACGAGATGGTCCTCCGCGACCTCACGCTCACTGGCCGGCTGCCGGAACTGGAGCAGCTCACCTACGTCACCAGCGGGATCGTGTATCCCATCGGCGGACAGATCCACCGCTGGCTGGCCGACACCTACGGTGACTGGCGCGTCGCCACCATGTACAAGGAGCTGAACCGGCACGAAAGCTTCGAGAACGCCGTCCTCGCCGTCTACGGCCGGAAGCTGGATGATCTCAGCGAGGAGTTCCAGCTCGCCATGCGGCGCCGATACTACCCGTCGGTGGATAGCCTGGCGCCGCTCACCGCGCTGGGCCAGGAAGTGGTGGAGCTTGCGGTCAAGCCCGCGTTCCTGCCGGATACCAACGGCGGCTCCGGAGAGGTGGTCTACCTGTCGCCCGCCTCCGGGTACGTCACCATCTATCGGAAGACCATCCCAGAAGGCAGACCCCGCACGGTGGTGGTTGGGGGCCGCGACGCCAAGATGGAGTCGTTCCACCCCTTCGATTCCCGGATGGACGCCTCGCGCGCGGGGCTGCTCCTCTTCACCTCTCGCTACGGCGATCGCGACGCGCTCGTCGTCTGGGATCTGGAGCGCGAAAAAGTGGTGGGACGCTACCAGTTCCCCGAGCTGGTCTCGCTCCTCTCGCCCCAATGGATGCCCGACGGACGGAGCATCGTGCTGAGCGGACTCTCGGAGAGCGGGCTGTCCGACTTGTACCGGGTGCATCTGCCGGATGGAAAGCTCGAGCCGCTCACCGCGGATCGCTATCAGGATCTCGATCCGAGTCCCAGCGCCGACGGACGCCGGATCGTCTTCGCCTCCGATCGCACCGCGGGTGGGATCGGCGGCGCCGCCAATCTCTTCCTCCTCGATCTCGCCGGCAACCGCGTCAGCCAGCTCACCTCCGGCGAGTGGAAGGACGAAGTGCCCTCCTGGGGCCCCGACGGACGGGTGTACTTCACCTCCGACCGCGACGGCGTGCTCAACGTCTTCTCGGTGGATACGTCCGGCAACGGACGGCGGGAGACCTCCGCCTGGACCGGCGCCTTCGACGGAGTGCCCCTGCCCG
>Ga0136613_10002309_pt1 | contig 10206 bp, 7 predicted proteins | sample AntDrymUQ2722106_2_FD_106649 | JGI IMG/M metagenome (GOLD analysis project Ga0136613, IMG submission 106649) | Polar desert sand microbial communities from Dry Valleys, Antarctica - metaG UQ272 (21.06) | ecosystem: Environmental > Terrestrial > Soil > Desert | place: Antarctica: Dry Valley... | reverse complement strand
CCTCGAAGGAGGCGTCGCGCTCCTCGGCGAAGCGGGCGTTGACCTCCTTGGCGGAGACCTCCACCTCCTGCGCCTGCGCCTCGCCCTCGATCCACGACGCGGTGATGAGGAACTGCAGGACCTCGTCGCGCAGCGCGTCGTACTCCTGCTTGCAGGTCTTGCGCAGCTCATCGTCCGACGGCGGTTCCTGGCCCTCGGCCGGCTCGGGCATCACCTCGCGGCGCGCCTGGACGCATTCCGCGAAGTCGGGCGGGCGCGGGACGGCGGGCGCCCCCTCCTCGCCCGGCGGCTGCAGGGACGCGGCGGCGATCTGGAACCAGCGGTCGAACTCCGCGCGGGTGATCGGCCCCTCGTCCTCGACGGCGGCGACCGAGTTGCCGGGCACGGCGTTGCCGCACGCGGCCAGGGCGATCGCGGCGAGTGCGACGGCCAGTGCGGGTAGAAAAAGTCTGATTCGGATCATGTGCGGGCGAGCGTAGCGACTGCCCCCAGGACGGGAGCCCCCTTCCTGGCCGCCTTCAGCAGGCCTTCATGCGGGCTAACAATCACGCAACGGGGGCGCAGCGAGCCCTTGAGGCTGCGCTCAGGCCGCTTCGCGCGTGGCCGCCAGCAGGGCGTCTGCGGCCCGTACGACCGCAGGGAAGCGCTGCTGGGGGTCCTCGGGCACGCGCAGGGAGAACTGGCTGCGCCCGGACTCGTAGAGGGAGCCCGGCAGCTCCTCGCGCAGGGCCCGCGCGCGCCGCGCGTCCAGCTCGATCGGCGTCACGGCCAGGCGGCCCTGCCGGAACGTCACGGTCCGCGCGCCGGCCTGGCCGAGCTTGATGCGCGCCTGCTGGAGGGAGAGCAGGTTGGCCAGAGGCTCGGGCACGGGGCCGAAGCGGTCCTCCAGCTCCTCGCGCAGCAGGCCCACCTCGGACACCTCGACCGCCGCGGCGATGCGGCGATGCACGTCGATCTTGGCCTGCTCGTAGGGGATGTAGTCGGCGGGCACGTAGGCGTCGACGTTGACGTCCAGGCGCACCGGCTCCGGGCCGTCGCCGTCACGGGCGGTACCCGTGTCCTCACCGGCCATCTCCGCCACCGCGTCATCGAGCATCTGCAGGTAGAGCTCGAAGCCCAGGGCGGCGACGTGGCCTGACTGCTCGTCGCCCAGCAGCGAGCCGGCGCCGCGCAGCTCGAGGTCGCGCATGGCGACCTTGAAGCCCGCGCCCAGCTCGGTGTAGTCGCTCAGGGCGCTCAGGCGTTGGGCGGCCTCCGGGGTCAGCGCGGCCGCGCTGGGATAGAGCAGGTAGGCGTAGCCACGTTCGCGCGAGCGGCCCACGCGTCCGCGGATCTGGTAGAGCTGGGCCAGGCCGAAGCGGTCGGCGGCGTCAACGACCAGGGTGTTGGCCGAGGGGATGTCGATGCCCGACTCGATGATGCTCGTGGCCACCAGCACGTCGGCCTCGCCGCGCAGGAAGGTCAGCATCCGCGACTCCAGCTCCTGCTCGTCGAGCTGGCCGTGGGCCACCTCGAAGCGCACGCCGGGCAGCAGACCGCGCAGGCGCTCGGCGGTCTCGTCGATGGTCTCCACGCGGTTGTGCAGGAAGAAGGCCTGGCCCCCGCGCTTCTTCTCGCGCTCCAGCGCCTGGCGGACGAGCTCCTCGTCGTACTCGCCCACGTAGGTCTTGACCGGCCGGCGACCCTCCGGCGGGGTCTCGATGACCGAGATGTCGCGCACCCCGGCCAGCGACATCTGCAGCGTGCGCGGGATCGGCGTCGCGCTCATGGAGATCACGTCGACCTTGAGCTTGAGCTGGCGCAGCAGTTCCTTCTGCTTGACCCCGAAGCGCTGCTCCTCGTCGATCACGATCAGGCCCAGGTCCTTGGCACGCACATCGCGCGACAGGAGGCGGTGGGTGCCCACGAGCACGTCCACCTGGCCGCGGCCGAAGGCGTCGATGGCCGCACGCTGCTCGGCGGCGCTGCGAAAGCGGCTGACGTGCTCGACGCGGAAGGGCCAGTCGGCCAGGCGCTCGGCGAAGGTGCCGAAGTGCTGCTGGGCGAGGATCGTCGTGGGCACGAGCATGAGCACCTGCTTGCCGGTCGCCGCGCACTTGAACGCGGCGCGCAGGGCGACCTCCGTCTTGCCGTAGCCCACGTCGCCGCACACGAGGCGGTCCATCGGGCGCGAGGACTCCATGTCGGCCTTGACCAGCTCGATGGCCTCGAGCTGGTCGGCGGTCTCGGTGTAGGGGAAGCGCTCCTCGAAGTCGCGCTGCCAGTCGCCGTCGGGCTCGAAGGCGGTCCCCGCGCGCCGCTTGCGCTCGGCGTAGAGGTTGAGCAGCTCGCCGGCCATCTCCTGGGCCGAGCGCCGGGCGCGGGCCTTCATGGTCTCCCAGCTCTTGCCGCCCAGCTTGCTCAACGGCGGGTGGGCGCCGCCCGCGCCGACGTAGCGACTGATCTTGGGGAGCTGCTCGACGGGCATGTAGACCTTGTCCGAGCCCTGGAACTCGAGCTGGAGGTAGTCGCGCGTGACCCCGGCCACGGTGCGCGTGTCGAAGCCCGCGAAGCGCGCGATGCCGTGGTCCTCGTGGACGATGATGTCCTGCGTGCGCAGGTCGGCGAAGGAGCGCAGCGCACCCTTGCGCCTCGGCCCCGGCCCATCGTCGGAGCGCTCGGCGCGCCGGCGGCGGAAGAGCCGGTGCTCGGGGATGACCGCGAGCTTCAGCCCACCGGCCACAAAGCCGTCGCGCAGCGAGACGTTGGCGAAGCGCACGCGGCCGTCGGTGGAATGACCGTCGTCGCCGTCGCCCAGCCAGGACGCCTTCAGGCGCGCGAGGTTGTAGGCGGCGCGGTCGCCCTCCCCCTTGCGCGGCCAGGCCACCACGGTGCGATAGCCACTGCGCACGAGCTTCTCCAGCTCGGGCTCGGCCTCCTTGAGCGAGCGTGCGGCGGTGTCGGCGGCCTGCGCGCGGAACTCCAGCGGCTGGTCGCCGGCTATGGCGCTCAGGCGCACGGCGGCGCGGGCCTCGAGCGCCGCGGAGATCTCCTGCGGGGGCACGTAGAGATGGTGGGCGTCGACGTCGTGGAAGGCGGCGCAGACGTCCTGCCAGTGGTCGCGCAGCGCCGGCTCGACCTCCTCCTCGGCGGCGATGATCACCGCCGCCTCGCCGGCCAGGTCGAGGAAGGCCCCGAAGCGGTCCACGGGCAGCAGCTCGGCGATGTCGGGGCGGTCCTCCTCGGTGTCGCTCGCCGCGATCTCCGCGAGCTCGCGGTGCTCAGGAGCCAGCTCGGCCGCAGGGGCGATCTCCACCGCCTGGGCCTCGCCCAGCGAGCGCTGCGTGAACGTGGAGAACCAGCGCAGCGACTCGACCTCGATGTCGAACAGCTCGACGCGCACCGCGCGCTCCTCGGTGGCCGGATAGACGTCGACGATCCCGCCGCGCACCGCGAACTGGCCGCGGTCGGAGACCTGCTCGACGCGATCGTAGCCCGCCCGGACCAGGTCGGCCGCGAGCTCCTGGAGGTCGACCACGTCGCCGACGGTCAAGCGCAGGCCGTGGGGTCGCAGGTCGGGATCGGGCACCTTCTCGCTGAGCGCCACGGCCGAGACGACGACGATGGGCGGCTCGCCCCCCACCCCCGGGTGGTCCAGCAGCGCGTCGAGCGCGGCCATACGCAGGCCCACGAGGTGCGGCGGCGGCGCGAGGTGGGACTCGTAGGCCACGCCGCGGCCGGGGTAGAAGCGCACCGGCCGGGGCGCCAACCACGCGCCCATGTCGGCGGCCAGATCGCGAGCCTGGCGGTCGTCCCCCGCGACGATGACGGCGGGCCGGTCAGCGTAGGCGGGGGCCCCGTCGACCAGGGCGGCCAGCAGGTAGGGGCGCAGGCTGGCCGAGACGAAGGCGCGGCCCCCGTCGCGGGCGAGCGTGGCTCCCTCCGGTGAGGCATCGAGGTGGGCGAGGAGGGGGCGCAGCGACATGGGGCGGCGGGGCAGTGTAGGGCTGCTCGCGGGGCCTTCCCGCGATGCCGGCCCGGGGAGCTCTACCCTGGCGCGGAGCGCGTGCCCTCGCCGGCCACCATCCCCTCGGCCGCGTCCGCGGCGCGATCGATCAGCGCCGCGACCTCGTCCCGTGGCTCGTCGAAGGTGCGCAGCACATAGCCGGCCACGGTCTCGGGATCGGTGGAGTCGGGGCGCCCCACACCGATCCGCACGCGCGAGAAGCCGGGGTCGCCGAGGTGCGCCCGCAGCGACTTGAGCCCGTTGTGGCCGGCCAGACCGCCGCCGACCCGGGTGCGCACCTGGCCGAAGCGCAGGTCGATCTCGTCGTGGAGGACCAGCACGCGGTCGAGGCCGACCTTGTAGGCGCCGCGGCCCGGGCCCGCGGAGCGCCCGGCCTCGTTCATGTAGGTCTGGGGCAGCAGGAGCGCGACACGGGGGCCGCCGAGCCCGGCACGCCCCTCGCTCAGCTCGCCCTGGTAGCGCGTGGCGGGCCGTCCGAGGTCCCAGCGCCGCGCAAGCGTGCGGGCGACCTCGAAGCCGATGTTGTGCCGGGTGCCCTCGTAGCGCCGCCCCGGGTTGCCAAGTCCCACGACCAGCCAGTCCGCGGGGGTGGTGGGGCCGCTCGAGCCGCGGCGGCGGGGCAACCGCACGCCGGGCCGGGCTAGTGGTCGTCCACTGGTTCCGCAGGCGGCACGGCGGCTACTCCGTGCCGTCCTGCGTGGGCACCCCGCCGGCGCCCGCGTCGGCTTCGGAGCCCTCGGCCTCGCCGGCGCCCTCGCCGACGCGCTCGGTCTCAGCCTCGATCTCCTCCTCCTCGGCGTCCACTTCCACGGTGGGCGGCGCGAGGTTGGCGATGACCGTCTCCTCGAGGTCGTCGAGCAGCTCGACGCCCCGGGGCGGGCGCACCGCGGCCAGGGTCAGCGAGTCGTTCATCTCCAGCCCGGAGACGTCGTGCACGATGGCCTCGGGGATGTCGCCGGGCAGCGCCTCGACGTTGAGCTCGTGGGTGACCTGGTCGAGCACGCCGCCCTCGATCACGCCGGGCGACTCGTCGCCGCCCTGCAGCTCGAGGAAGACCACGGCATGGATCTTGACGTCCAGGCGCACCCGCAGGAGGTCGATGTGCCGGGTGTCGCCGCGCACCACGTCGTACTGGGCGTCCTTGAGTACGGCGGGCTGGCTCTGGCCGTCGAGCGCGAGGTCGAGCACCGCGCCGCGGGCGGCCAGGGCGTGGCGCAGCAGGCGCTCGTCGACCTGGAAGGAGACCGGCTCGTCGCCGCCGCCGTAGAGCACGCCGGGCACCACACCCTGGCGGCGCAGGCGGCGCACGGCGCGCGAGCCCCCGGCGGTGTCGCGGGGCTGCAGCTCGAGCTTGGTGGCGGTGGAGGTCGAAGTGCTCATGGCCGACGCGGCACGATAGCGCCTCGAACGCGGGGGCGGGGGGGGCGCGGGGGCCTCGGCCCGCGGGCGCGCGTACACAGGCCGCGGGCGCGTGCACTCAGGCCGCGGGCGCGCAACGGCCCGGTCCCTAGCGCGGCAGGCCGAACTGCTGCGTGGCCGAGAAGCGCCGTTCGATGTCGTCGGCCGCCGGCTTGCGGGCGCCGTCGAAGGTGATCAGGCCCTTGGTGTGGATGGGAGGACTGGGGCGGGGATTTCCGCCGTCCCAGCCCGGGCGCACGCGGAACTCCTGCAACGCCCAGTACAGCGAGCCGCTGAGCCACGGCTTGCTGTCAAAGACGCCTGAGTGGTAGTTCACGAAGTCCTGCTGGTGGGCGAAGGTTCCCTTCTCCTCGACCGGCCCGTTGCGGTTGGCCTCGGCACCGAACTCGGTGATCATGATCGCCTTGTCGGGATAGCAGGCGCGCACCGAGTCCAGGTAGGGCGAGAGGTCCTCGCGGTCGGCGATCTGGCCGTTGGGCCCGGGGTACCAGCCGAAGTAGTCGTTGAAGCCGATCACGTCCAGCTCGGAGTAGGCCGCCTGGCAGCCCGCCGCCGGGTAGGCGGCCACCGCGTAGCCCACGGGGCGGCTGGGATCCAGCCGCCGCGCCGCGCGGGCGGCACGGCGCAGGTAGTCGCTCTGCGCCGGCCCCGGTCGTGCCGACAGCTCGTTGCCGATCGACCACAGCGCGACCGAGGGATGGCTGGCGTTCTCGCGGACGTTGGCCTCCACGAGTTCGACCGCAGCGTCGCGCACGTCCATCTCTGCCAGCGCCGCCGTCTTGAGGGCGTAGACCGGCACCTCCGACCAGATCATCAGCCCGATCTGGTCAGCGTACTCGTGGAAGTAGGGGTGCAGCGGATAGTGCGAGCGCACCATCGTGCCGCCGAGGTCCTTGGCCAGGCGGCCGACCAGGCGCATCTTGGAGCGGGGGATCGCGAAGCCCAGCTCACGGTCGTCCTCGTGCAGGCCGAAGCCGCGGAGGTTGGCCCGCTCGTGGTTGAGCATCAGCAGGCCGTCCTCGACGGTCATCGAGCGGATGCCGCTCTTGAGGTCCCACTCGACCCTCTGCGCGCCCAGCGTGCGGGCGCGGAAGCTCGCCGAGTAGAGGTTGGGATCGTCGGGCGACCACAACCGCGGGTCGCGCACGGTGATGCGCCGGAGGAACGTGACCTCCCGCCCCGGGCGCACGCTGCGCGTCCCCATGCGGAAGTCGTTCCCGCCGAAGGACCCGGTCACGGTCACCCCGCGCGTGCGCGAGTCGAAGTTGCGCACGGTGACCGCCGCGCGCACGGTCGCGTCGCAGGTCCGGCACTCCAGCTCGGGGCGCACGTCGACGCGGTCGATGCTCACGCGGTCGATGCGCTTGAGGTAGACCTCGCGCAGCAGGCCGCCGTAGTTCCACCACCCGCCGATCGGGATCTCCTGGCTGTTGGTGCCCGAGGGCGGGAAGTCGGTCATGAGCCGGCGGTTGTCGACGCGGATCACGAGGCGGTTGGTCCCGGTGCGCCGCAGCTCGTCGGCAGGGATGCGTAGCTCGAAGGGCAGGTAGGCGCCGGTGTTGCGCCCGATCTCCTTCCCGTTGAGCCACACGCGCGCGCGGTGGTTGACCGACTCGAAGCGCACGGTCCAGTCGAAGCCCTCGCTGCGGGTGGGCAGGCGGAAGTCCTTGCGATACCAGCCGACGGTGCCTACCATGGAGGCGTTGGACTCGTCGCCGGCGTTCCAGGCGTCCGGGACCTCGACGGGCGACCAGCCGCTGGTGGACGTGCGCCGCTGCCAGGCATCCTCCAGTCCCTGGCCGGCCTCGTCGAGGCGAAAGAGCCACTCGCCGTCGAGCAGGTAGCGGTTGTCCGGCCCGGAGGCGGTGAGCGCGCGACGGTCGGGACGCTCGGCCGCGTCGGCGGCGGCGGGAGCCGCGAGCAGGACGGCCGTCGCGACGGCAAGCAGCGTGATCAGGGTCTGGCGTGCGCACATCGCGAAGCCGCGCACAGTAGCCGAGCACCCGGCGGCGCGCTGCACTTCCCGCTGCGCGCGCCCGCACCGGCACGCTCTCACACACCACGCGCGCCCGACCCGCCGCCGGGCCGGACCCTCAGCCGGTCGCGTGGGAGCCGTCGTCGTTGAGCTCGAGGAAGCGGCGCACAGAGGCGGCCTGGTGGTCGAGGCGGTCGCCCAGCGAGCGCGCGTGCTCGTCCGCGCGCTCCTGGAAGTCCTCCAGGCTGGCCTGCGGATCGTCGGGCAGCGGATAGACGTGCGCGAGGTCCTGTTGGGCGCAGGCGATCCCCATGGGCGGGCGGCCCTCGACCAGCGGGCGCGCGCCGCACACCGGCGCCACGGTCAGGCCGGTGTCACGGTCGACCAGGGCCACGGGCATGAGTCGCGCCGCCGGCAGGCGGACAGGGGGACGCGGCGAGCGATCGACACCCACCCGCGCGTGGGGCGCCGCGGCCAGGATCTCGCGCCAGAGGCTGAGCACCGTGTCGGCGGCCACGATCGCGTCGCGCAACACGGCAGCCTGCTCGGCGTAGAGATGCTCGGCCTCCGCGCGGTCGCGAGCCTCGGCCAGGTCGAGGTCGCACGGCACACGCAGCAGCTCGTCGAAGCCGATGGCCGCCCCAGCGCCGCGCCCGCCGCTGGTCACGTAGGTCGCCAGCGTGCCCAGGTCACGCCGCCCGTGGAAGACGATGGTCAGCGCCTCGCTGAGGGCCAGGCCCCCGACGCGCAGAGCCACGGCCGCGGCGTCGGCGCTGTCGATCAGCGCGCTGCGCAGGAGGTCCTCGGCCTCGCCGGGTGGTGGTCCCTCATCGCCCTGCTCGTCCATGCCTGCATCCTTCCGGCTTGACGCTCCGTCGCGCTGGGTATCAACGACGACCGATGACCGCTCTCTTCAAGCCTATCGGCCTCATCGTCGGATTCCTGTCGGGAATGCTCGCCCGCCAGCTCTTCAACAAGCTCTGGGGCGTGATCTCCGATGAGGAGCCCCCCGAGTCCACCACCCGCGACACGACGGTCCCCCAGCTCCTGTTCGCCACGGCGATGCAGGGCGCGATCCTCGCCGTCGTGCGCGCCTTCGTCGGCCGCGGCCTCGCCCACGGCTGGGCCGGCATCACCGGCGTGTGGCCTGGCGAGGAGCACCCGGACCCCGATTGACGCCGGGCGCGGCCGGCGGCGACCCTGGGGGGCTCTGGGCCCGCCGGGGCCCGCATGCACCCCAGGTACGCTCAGGAGCGTGGACTCCCCCGCCGTTCGTCTCATGGAGCGCCTGGGGCTCGACGACGACGAGCTGTGCGCGGTGCTCGACGTCGACCCGCTCTCGGTCATCACCGGCGAGCTGGACCACCGGCCCGAGTTGGGCATCCTGCTCACGCTGACCGACGAGGCGGCCGAGCGGGTGGGCGACGGCGTCCTGCGCCGCTGGGTGCGGCGCACCGGCCCCTCTGGCCGCCCGCTCGACCACCTCCTGGCCCGCGACTTCGTCGCCTTCGAGGACGCCCTCGAGGTGCTCGCCGCGCGCGGGTTCGTCCTGCGTGGCGGGGGCTGACGCCAGCCGGCCGCGCGGGCCGTCCTGCCTAAGCGTTGTCCTGCAACAGCAGGGCAGGACGGATGGGCCTCTGATCCCCGGCGTCCCAGTCGGTCGGCCACCGCCCGGTGGACCGCCTCGCCCTGCGAGCATCGGTGGATCCGTGCCGACGCGCGACGCGTCAGTCGCCGAGCAGATCGACCGCCGCGCCGAGGTACTCGTCGGCGCGGGCGGTGAGACGGCGCAGGCCATACACGTCCAGAACGGCGCGCTTGAGCTCGTTGGGGCGCGTGGCGGTGTGGGCGGCGCGCAGGCGGCGCATGAGCTCGGCGATCTCGGTGAGGGGGACCTCGGTCAGCTCGCGCGGGCCCAGCTCGCGCACGCGGACAGGCGGGGCGTCGGGCGCGCGCAGGACATCGTCGCCCTGGCCGGCGACCTCGTCGGCGGCGGTCAGCTCGACGCGGCGGTCGCGGGCCAGCCAGTGGAGGGCGCTGGCCAGCGGGGCGCGGGCCACGGAGGTGAGCTTGCGCCCACCGCCAGCTCGGTTGACGACCGCGTAGGCGCGCGTGGCCAGCATCGGGCCCTCGACGGCGACGACGGCCTCGATGGCGTCCATGAGGCGTGGGCGGGGCGTCTCGCGCGGGTCGCCGGGGCCGGCGCCCTCCCAGGCGCGGTAGGGCTCCAGCGCGACGCGGCCGGGTGCGCCTCCACCCGCCGGCGTGTTGCCCTCTCCGTCCGCCGTCCAGTCGGCGACGTCCCAGTCGGGCGCGGGCTCGCCGGGGCCGAGCACGAGCACCGCCGCGCCGGTCAGCTCGTGGGTGAGCGCGCGGTCGTCGATCTGGGCGCGCGACGGCGGGTCGGGCCAGCCGGTGAGCACGACGGCTGCGACCCGAACGCCGCCGCCACGGGCGGCCTCGACGGCCAGGCGCGCCGCGTCGACGCTGCGCGACCCGAGCGGGACCGCGACGACCAGCGCGGCGCCGAGCTCGGCGGCCAGGTCACGGACCGCGTAGCGCGGGGTCAGCGGCGCGAGCAGCCCGCCGTGGGCCAGCAGCACCCGCAGCGGTGCATCGGCACGGGCCTCCTCCAGCAGGTCCTCCCGGCTCACGCGCTCGCCGGCGTGGCGCGCAGCGGTCAGCGGGCTGGCACCGGCCGGCGGGACCAGCTCTACGACCGTGCCGCCGGGGATGGCCGCGGCGACCTCCGCCTCGCCGGCGTCCGCCGTCGCACCGACCACGAGCAGCATCAGAAGAGCTGGTT
>Ga0136613_10002307_pt1 | contig 10209 bp, 9 predicted proteins | sample AntDrymUQ2722106_2_FD_106649 | JGI IMG/M metagenome (GOLD analysis project Ga0136613, IMG submission 106649) | Polar desert sand microbial communities from Dry Valleys, Antarctica - metaG UQ272 (21.06) | ecosystem: Environmental > Terrestrial > Soil > Desert | place: Antarctica: Dry Valley... | reverse complement strand
TCGCTGCAGGTGGTCAAGGGCGAGGGCGGCATGCAGCCGCTGGGCGACGACGACAAGGCCGACATCCGCAAGACGATCGACAAGGACGTGCTGGAGAAGAAGTCGATCGAGTTCAAGTCGTCGAGCGTCGCGCCCGAGGGCGACGGGCTCGCGGTCAGCGGCGACCTCACGATGGGCGGCAAGAGCAAGCCGGTCGAGTTCGTCGTCAGGGAGACCGGCGGAGCGATCTCCGGCAGCGCGAAGGTCAACCAGACCGACTGGGGCATCAAGCCGTACTCCGCCCTCTTCGGCGCGCTGAAGGTCAACGACGAGGTCACCGTGGAGGTCGAGGGCACGCTACCGGGCTGAGCACCGCGGTGGCGTCGCGGAAGGCCCCGGTTTGCAGGCCGCGGCGAGAGCCGGAGAGACGCCTCCGCGGCCATCCGCACGCGCCATCTGGCCCGCCGCCCGGCAACGGAACTGTCATACTGCGCCTGTTGTGAGGCGGCCGTTTCGTGGTCGCGCAGACCCCTGGGAGAGGAGCGTGACTGTGCAGGTATCGGCACCATTTGAGTTCTGCTTGAGGAGGCTTCATGGGCGCGTATAGGGCGGTGTTCCTGCGCGTGCATCCGACGGGCAAGGCCGTGCTCAGCCTGAGCACGACGGCGGACGGCAACGAGGCCCGCTACGCGCAGATCGTGACTGATGAGCTCGGCATTCCGACGACGGACACCGAGGTCGTTCCCGCGGACTACGACCGCTTCGGCGATGGCCACGGGTTCCTGACGGACCCCAGCGGTGGCACAGCCAACGCCGTCGCCGGCGTGTCGCGCAAGATCCGCGAGAAGGCGCAGCTGCTCGCCGCCGGCATGCTCGGCACCTCGCCGGGCAACCTCTCGTGGGGCAACGGCGCATGGTCCCCCGGCCGCGACCCCTCGCAGGGCAAGCGGATCGAGGAGATCGCGCTGTACGCGCACGCGGGAGCGATCGAGCTGCCGCCGGGCATGGAAGGCTCGCTCGACGCGCAGACGGCGTACACCGACTGACGTCGTCGCAGGAGAGGGCTTCAGGCGATCGTCGCCGTCGACGGCGCGACCCCACGGTCGGCGCTCGTCGGCGGCAGAGGATCGTCAGCGTCAGGACCTGCCGCGCCGCCAGGGTCGCCGGCCGCGGCCGCGGCCGCGCAAGGTCGCCATCAGGGCGGCGCAGGTGGCACCGAGCACGGGTGCGGCCATCGCCAGCGTCTCCTCGAGCGGCAGGCCGGCGATGTGTGCGAGCGGCGAGAGCATGTGTCAGCGATCCGTCGCGTAGCCGTCGTCGTCGACGTCTGACCAGCTGCGACCGGGCGCGGTCCTGCCCTTCTTCGCGACCATCCCGATCATGTTGCTGGGCATCGCGGCGCCGACGGAGCCCGAGCCGGCATAGCCCCAGGTCTGCTCCTCCTCGGGCCCGTCGTCGAGCGACGGTGGCCGCCAGCTCGCAAGGCCCATCGCGTCCTTCTCGTGGTCGGCGGCGATCGCATCGGCGACCTCGTCGAGGGCGAGCAGGCTGTGCCCGCTGACGAGCGCGTTACAGTAGGGCAGCGCAGCGACGAGACCGCCGGCCTTCGGCGCGAAGCCCGGTGCGCTGACGCGCGGGTTGACCCACACGATGCGGTAGGCCAGCCGCGCCAGGCGCTCCATCTCGACGGCGACGACCTCGGGGTCGCCACGCTCCCAGCCGTCTGAGAGGATCACGATGACCGCGCCGCGAGCCATGCCGCGACGGCCGTGGCGGTCGTTGAACGCCTTCAGCGCGTCGCCGATCCGCGTACCGCTGGACCAGTCCGGCGCCGCCTCCGTGGCGCGCCTGATCGCACGCTGCGGATTGCGGCCCGCCAGCTGCTTGGTCAGGCGGGTCAGGCGCGTGGCGAAGACGAACGCCTCGGCGTCGGGGCCGCTGGCGCGGGCGCAGTGCAGGAACTGCAGGTAGGCCCGGGCGTAGGGCTCCATCGAGCCCGAGATGTCGCACAGCAGGACGAGACGGCGCTTGTGCACGCGGCGGCGCCGGCGTGCGAGCTTGATCGGGTCGCCACCCGTGCGCAGGCTGTTGCGCAGCGTCCGGCGCATGTCCATGTGCTCACCATGGCGCCCCTTCTGGCGGCGCCGCGTGCGGCGCTCCGGGGTGGCGAGCTCCAGACGCACCATGAGGCGGTAGAGGGCGGCGAGCTCATGATGGTCGAGCGCGGAGAAGTGCTTCATCGACAGCTCCTCCTCCTCGCTCGCCGAGAGGATCGGGATCTCGATCTCCTCGGCCTCGTCGTCGTCGTCCTCGCCCTTGCTGCTGGACTGGCTGAGATCCGAGCCGCCGGAGGACTCGTTGGAGTCCATCTCGTCTTCGCGGTCGGATTCGGGCGTCTCGTTGGAGTCCGACGGCGGCGCCGGCTCGAGCTCCACCTCGGAGTCGTCGAAGTCGTTCTTGGCGGTGCTGCCGAAGACCTCGCGAAAGACGCGGTCGAAGGTCGGCACCTGGATGAAGCCGGTGACGAAGATCGCACGCGTCGCCCAGTACAGCCGGCGTCGCGAGACGGGCTTGGTCAGCCCGAGCGAGCGCGCGTACTGCTGGGTCTGCGACGGGGTGACCGGCATGCCCGCCTCGTGCAGGCGCTGGCTGAACGCGCCGACGACTGCGGGCAGGTCGAGGTCGAGATCCTCGATGCCGAAGACGCCGTCGTCCTCGGTCACCGAATGGCCGTTGTCAGCCACTAGCTCTCCTCCAGCGCGATGAGCTCCTCGAGCCCGGCCGCGCGGATCACCTCCTGATCCTCGCTGTACTTCAGCACCGAGCCGAGCGTCTTGTCCGCGCTCTCCGCGTCGAGCTCCTCGATGCCGAGCATGCCCAGCGCAGAGACCCAGTCGATCGCCTCGGCGATGCCCGGCGGCTTCTGGACGTCGCTCTTGCGCATCCGCGAGACCGCGTTGGCCACCTGCACGGTGAGCACGGCGGATGCGCCCTTGACGCGCCGGCGGACGATCTCGACCTCGCGCTTGGCGCCGGGATAGTCGATCCACTGATACAGGCAGCGCCGCTTGACGGCGTCGTGCAGGTCGCGCGTGCGGTTGGAGGTCAGGATCACGATCGGCGGGTGGGTCGCCTTGATCGTCCCGATCTCGGGGATCGTCACCGTCGCCTCGGCGAGCAGCTCGAGCAGGAACGCCTCGAAGTCGTCGTCGGCGCGGTCGAGCTCGTCGATCAGCAGGATCGCCGGACGCGGGCCCGGGTGCTCGAGGGCGCGCAGCAGCGGACGGCGGATGAGGTAGTCGGGGCCGAAGAGCTCCTCCTCGCCGAGCTCGGTGCCCTTCGAATCGGCCATCCGGATGGCGAGCAGCTGCTTGGGGTAGTTCCACTCGTACAGCGCCTCGGCGGCGTCGATGCCCTCGTAGCACTGCAGACGGATCAGCGGCGTGTCGAGCACCTCGGCAAGGGCCTTGGCGAGCTCCGTCTTGCCGACCCCGGCCTCGCCCTCCAGCAGCAGCGGCTGCGGCAGGCGCAGCGCGAGGAACGTCGATGTGGCCAGGCCTTCGTCGGTGAGGTAGTCGACGCCTCCCAACATCTGGCCCAGCTTGTCGACGCTCGGCACAAGCCGGCGCATCTCCTCTTCGAGCTCGTCGCTCCGTGTCAGTCGGCTCATGCGCGTGCCTCCACAAACCCGGCCGCGGCCAGGACTGCCTCGTAGTCTTCGGGGGTGTCCACGTCGAGCGGGACGGGACCGGAAATGGGAACGTCTACAACATCGTCGGACCGGGCGTCGAGCAGTCGCCAGACGCCCTTGTCTCCGTGCAGGTCGCCAAGCTCGCCGAAGACGCTGCGCGCGAACGCGAACGGGTGACCGCGCCCGTCGTCGTAGCGACAGACGGCAAGCGCAGCGTCGCCGCGCGCGGCGAGCAACGTCTCGACGGTTGCCGGCGTGACGCCTGGCTGGTCGCCGAGCATCAGGACGAGCAGCTCGGCACGCGGATCGACGACGCCCAGCGCCGTGGCGATCGACGACGAGCAGCCGCTGCCGAAGCCCTCGTTGAGCACGACCTCGGCGCCGCTGAGGTCGACCTGCTCGCGCACGCCGTCGGCCGAGCCGCCGAGTGCCACGATGAGCTGGTCATAGGGACAGGCGCGCGCCGTCGTCAGCACGTGACCGAGCAGGGTGTCGTCGCCGTAGGGCAGCAGCTGCTTGGGGCGCCCCAGGCGCCGCGACCCGCCGGCGCCCAGCACGAGCCCCGCGACGAAGCCGTCAGCCTGCGGCGACGGCATGCTGTCCTTCGAACTTCGTCTTGCAACCGTCGCAGCAGAAGTACACGGTCTCGCCGTCGGACTCGACGTGCGGCGTGTCGGGCGCGGCCAGCACGGTCATCCCGCAGATCGGGTCGACCGCCGTGGTGGGCTTCGCGGCGGCCTTGCTCGCCGGGGTCGCCGGCGCAGCGTCCGCCGTTGCGGCCATGTGCTCGCGCTCGTAGGTCTTCTTGCAGCCGGGAGCGCAGAAGTAGATCGTCTCGCCGTCGTGCTCGAGATGCAGCGCGCTCGGCTCCGCGGTGACGGTCATGCCGCAGATCGGATCGACGGCGAAGGTCGGTGCCTCCTGGTCGCGCGGCGCGCGCAGGGGCGGTGAGTACTCCTTGCTGTAGCGGCGCTCGATCAGCCGCGCGATGATCGACAGGGCGACCTCGGGCGGCTTCTTGGCGTTGATGTCCAGGCCCGCGGGACATTCGATGCGCGCAAGCTGGTCCTCCGGAACGCCGGCTGACCGCAATTCCTCGACGAGGGCCGCGCCGCGCTTGGGGCTCGCGACGAGCCCGACATACGGCAGGCCCGCCTCGATGCCGGCACGGAGCGCTTCGAGCTCGCCCTTGCCATGCGCGGCGACGATCAGTCCGAGGTCGCCGTCGCGTACGTCGGCGGGCTCGTCGCCGGCGGCGACGATGTCGAGATCGAACTCCGATCCGAGTCGCTCGATCTGCGCGGCGATCGGCTTGGAGCCGACGACGCTCACGCGTGGGACCGGCAGCGTCGGCTCGAGGAAGACCTCGATCGCACCACCGGAAAGGCAGGTGTTGAGCACCGTGACCGCTCCCTCCTGCATCTCCTGCTCCTTGACGTCCTCAGGGGCCGTCGGCAGGATCCGCAGCAGGATCGGCTCGTTGGTCTTCATCGCCGTCCAGGAGAAGAGCCTCACGCTGTGCTCGGCGCAGATGCCGCCGACGAAGCCCTGGATCGTTCCATCGCTGGTGACGAGCGCGACATCGCCCGCGTGCGCGCTCGTCGGCCGCTGGGCGCGGACGACGGTCGCGGTCACGTAGGCCGCGCCCTGCGCGGCGAGCTCTTCAGCTCGCCGCGCCAGAGCGGGGTTTCTCACTGCGGCGGTGCCGCGTTGCCCTGCATCGCGGCCCACGTGCGGGCCGGGTTGCACGGCATGTCCATGTGACGGACGCGGCCCTGCGTGTGGACACGCAGGCCGTCGATGACGGCGTTCGTGATGGCCGGCGGAGAGCCGACGCACGGCGACTCGCCGACGCCCTTGGCACCGATCGGGTGGTGCGGGCACGGCGTGACCGTCTCGCCGAGCTCCCACTCCGGGCACTCCATCGCCGTCGGGAGCAGGTAGTCCATGAACGAGGAGTTCACGCAGTTGCCCTGCTCATCGAAGGAGATGAGCTCCATCAGCGCCTGCCCGATGCCCTCGGCGAGGCCGCCGTGGATCTGGCCGTCGACGACCATCGGGTTGATCCGCACGCCGCAGTCGTCGACTGCGATGAAGCGGCGGCAGTGCACGTGGCCCGTGCCGGGGTCGATGTCCACCACGGCGATGTACGCGCCGTAGGGGTACGTCAGGTTCGGCGGGTCGTACACGGCCTGCGCGTCGAGGCCTCCCTCGAGGCCCTCCGGCATCGGGGAGCCGCTGTAGGAGTACTCGGCGATGTCCTCGATCGCCGCACCCTTGGACGGGTCGCCCTTGACGTACCAGCGGCCCTTCTCCCAGGCGAGGTCCTCGGGACGCGTCTCCAGCATCCTCGCGGCGATCATCCGGGCCTTGTCGCGCACCTTGCGGGCCACGACGGCGACCGCGCCGCCGGAGACCGGGGTCGAGCGGCTTCCGTACGTGCCGAGGCCGTACGGGGTCTTGTCGGTGTCGCCGTGGCGGACCGTGATGTCGTTCGGCGAGATGCCGAGCTCCTCGGCGACGATCTGGGCGAACGTCGTCTCGTGGCCCTGACCCTGCGTCTGCGCGCTGATGGAGACGACGGCCTTGCCGGACGGGTGGACGCGAAGGTCCGCACCGTCGTTCATGGCCAGGCCGAGGATGTCCATGTGCTTACGCGGACCGGCGCCGACGCCCTCTGTGAAGAAGGTGATGCCGATGCCCATGATCTCGCCGCGCGAGGCCTTCTCGGCCTGCTCCTTGCGGAGCTCGTCGTAGCCGGCGATCTCCATCGCGACCTTCATGGTCTTGTGGTAGTCGCCGGAGTCGTACGTCCAGCCGGTGGCCGTCTCGTACGGGAACTGCTCGGGACGGATGAAGCTGCGCATGCGCAGCTCGATCGGATCCACGTTCATCTCCCAGGCGAGTGCCTCGACCATCCGCTCGACGAGGTACACGGCCTCCGTGATCCGGAAGGAGCAGCGGTAGGCGACGCCGCCCGGTGCCTTGTTCGTGTACACGGCGGTGACCGTGCAGTGCGCCGCGTCGAGGTCGTAGGACCCCGTCACGATGTGGAAGAACCCGGCCGGGAACTTCGTCGGCTGCGCGGTCGAGTCGAACGCGCCGTGGTCGGCGAGCACGTCGACGCGCAGGCCGGTGATCTTGCCGCCCTTGGCACACATCTGGCTGCGCATGATGTAGTCACGGGCGAAGCCGGTGGAGACGAGGTTCTCGGAGCGATCCTCGATCCACTTGACCGGCGCGCCGGCGACGATCGAACCGGCGATCGCGCAGACGTAGCCCGGGTACACCGGCACCTTGTTGCCGAAGCCGCCGCCGATGTCGTTGCACATGATGCGGATCTTGTGCTCGGGCAGGCCTGCGACCTGCGCGTACACCGTGCGGTGCGCGTGCGGGGCCTGGTTGCCGTTGTAGATGTTCAGCTGGGCGGTCTCCGGGTTCATGTCGGCGACCATGCCGCAGGTCTCCATCGGAGACGGGTGCACGCGCGGATCGATGATGTCGCGCGTGACGACCGTGTCGGCCTCGGCGAACACGCGGTCGGTCGCGGCCTTGTCGCCGGCCTCCCAGGTGGGGCTCGCCAGGTTGTCGGTCTGACCGACCTTGTCGTCGCGAATCAGCGGGGCGTCGGGATCCATCGCCTTGCGGGCGTTGACGATCGCGGGCAGCACCTCGTACTCGACCTCGATCAGCTCGAGCGCATCCTGCGCCGAGTACGCGTCGAGAGCGACGACGAACGCGACCTCCTGCAGGTGGAAGCGGACCTTGTCGCCTGCGAGCACGGCCTGCGTGTCGTAGGAGATGGTCGGCATCCAGGCGAGGCCCAGGGTCTCGAGGTCCTTGGCGATGACGACCGCCGCGACCTTCGGGTGCGCAAGCGCCTTCGACGTGTCGATCGAGATGATCTTGGCGTGGGCGTAGGGGCTGCGCAGGATGGCGCCGTGCACCATGCCGGGCAGGCGCACGTCGTCGAGGTAGTTGCCCTTGCCGCGGATGAAGCGCGCGTCCTCCTTGCGCTTCATGCGGCCGTAGCCGATCGGGGCGTCCTTCACCTCGCCCTTCGCGTCCTCCAGCCATGTTGCGATCTTGCCTGGTGCTGTCTCAGTGGCCATGTGTTCAGTTACCTCCGGTCGCGGCAGATGCCTCGTATGCGGCAGCCCACCTGATCGCCTTGACGATGTTCGTGTAGCCGGTGCAGCGACACAGGCCTCCTGAGATCGCTTCACGGATCTCGTAGTCAGTCATTTGAGTCGGGTTGGGATGCTGGTCGATCAGCGCGCGGCCGGTCACCATCATCCCCGGGGTGCAGAAGCCGCATTGCAGGGCGTGCATCTCGTGAAAGCCCTGCTGGATGGGATCGAGGACGCCGTTCTTCTCGAGGCCCTCGACGGTCGTGATCTCGTGACCCTCCGCCTGCGCGGCGAGCGTCGTGCAGGACTTGATCGGGTCGCCGTCCATCAGCACCACGCAGATGCCGCAGTTGGACGTGTCGCAGCCCCAGTGGGTCCCGTGCAGCTCGGCCATCTCGCGGATGTAGTGCACGAGCAGCATGCGCGGCTCGACGTCGTGCGAGACAGCGTTGCCGTTGATCGACATGGAAACTTGCATCTTCAGGTTCTCCTATCGCAGTGCGTTGGCGGCAGCGCGGCTGAGAGCCCGCTTGCTGAGGACGCCCGCAACGTGGCGCTTGTAGTCGACCGGCCCGCGGCCGTCGGCGCTCGGCGAGCAGTCCTGCGCCGCGATCGAGCCCGCCTGGGCGAACAGGTCCTCCGACGGGGCCTGGCCGATCAGCATCTGCTCGGCGCGCTCGATGTGCATGGTCGTCGGACCGACCGCGCTGCATGCGAGCCCGGCGTCGGCGATCGTGCCGCCCTGGATCCACAGGGCCGCGGACGCGGCGACGATGGCGAAGTCGCCGGCGCGGCGCTCGACCTTCTCGTGCGCGCTGCCGCCACCCGGCTTCAGCGTGAAGCGGGCCTCGACGAGCAGCTCGGTGGGCTCGACGTTCGTCATGTACGGACCGACGTGGAACTCCTCCATGCCGACGCGGCGCTCGCCGTTGGGTCCGCGCAGGACGGCGATGCCCTTGAGGGCGGTGACGACGCCGGAGAGGTCCTCAGCCGGGTCGGCCTGGCACATCGAGCCGCCGAGCGTGCCGCGGTTGCGCACGACGGGGTCGGCGAGGACGTGCTCGGCCTCGCGGAAGATCGGGAAGTGCCGGAAGAGCAGATCGCTCTCGAGCATGTTGCGATGGCGGGTCATCGCGCCGATGCAGATCTCGTTTCCCTCTTCGCGGATGTAGTTGAGCTCGCCCTCGAGCGGGTTGATGTCGATGAGGTGGCCCGGGTTGGCGAGCCGGAGCTTCATCATCGGGATCAGGCTGTGGCCGCCGGCGAGGAAGCGTGCCTCGCCGTTGAGTCCAACCATCTGCGCGATGGCGTCATCGACACTGGTTGCGCGTGAGTACTCAACCGGTGCAGGGGTCTGCATTGCCAAGGTGTGACGCTCCTTCCGAGAGTGGACCGACGAGCGATCCTATGCACGCTACGATCGAACGGTCAAGCGGATGAAGCGTTTACCTCATTGACCCTGTCGCAGCTCAGATCCTTCCTGACCGTCGCTCGCCTCGGCTCCGTCAGGGCGGCGGCGCGTGCGCTGGACGTCAGCGAGCCCGCCGTATCTGGCGCAGTCGGAGTCTTGCGCCGCGAGCTCGGAGACGCTCTCTACGTGCGCCGTGGCGGCGGCTTGGAGCTGACGGCCGGCGGCCGGCGCCTGGCCAGCGCCGCAGGAGAGATGCTCGCGATCGCCGAGGAGACGCGGCTCGCGGTCCGCGAGGCCAGCGGGCTGCACACGCTGCGCGTGGCCGTCACGGCGAGCATCGCCGAGCTTGCGACCGGGGCGCTGCTGGATGCCTTTACGCGCCGCCATGCCGGGATCGACGTGACGCAGAAGATCGTCAACGGCCACGACTTCGGCGCGCTGCTCGCCGACGGCCGCGTCGACATCGCCCTCGGCCCGGCGGCCCGGCGCGACGAGGCTCCGGTGATCGAGTCCGAGCCGTTCCTGCGCTACACGCTCGTCGTCGTGGCGGCGCCGGGGCACGCGCTCACCGGTTCGCACGCGGTCGCCCCCGCGGCGCTCGTCGGCACCCCCTGGATGCTCGGGCCGTCGGGCACCGATCCATCCACGGAGACGGGCGCGTTCCTCGCCAGGCAGGCGATCGCGCCGCAGCGCTCGCGGACGTTTCCGAACATCGCGGCCGCACTGGCGCAGGTCGCCGCGGGTCGCGGCGTGACGCTGGCGATCCTGCACACGGTGCGTGACGAGATCGAGCGCGGAGCGCTCGTCGTGCTGGATGTCCGCGGCACGCCGATCCGCGGCCTGTGGCACGCGAGCCTGCCCGCCCCCGACCGCCGCACCGGGCCCGCGGACCTGTTGCGGCGCTTCGTCGTGATGCCCGAGGCGACACGGGCGATGCTGGCCCGGGCCGGCGGCGTGCCGGACGAGCGCTCCCGGCCGGCCGTTTACACGCGCCGGGA
>Ga0136613_10002306_pt1 | contig 10209 bp, 8 predicted proteins | sample AntDrymUQ2722106_2_FD_106649 | JGI IMG/M metagenome (GOLD analysis project Ga0136613, IMG submission 106649) | Polar desert sand microbial communities from Dry Valleys, Antarctica - metaG UQ272 (21.06) | ecosystem: Environmental > Terrestrial > Soil > Desert | place: Antarctica: Dry Valley... | reverse complement strand
GACATCGGCGCCGACATCGCGGTTCGTCTCTCCGCCCCCCACGGCACCGGGAGGCTGAAGCACGGGTACCGCTACATTCCCCTGCCTCCCGAGTTCGGGCACCTCGCGAACGGCGAGTCCCCGGTCGCGCAGCACCGCTTGGTCATGGCGCAGCATCTCGGCCGCCCGCTGGCGCTCCACGGGACGGTGCACCACCGCAACGGTGACCGCAGCGACAACCGGATAGAGAACCTCGAACTGTGGTCGACCCGGCAGCCAAGGGGCAGCGAGTCGACGACAAAGTCGCGTTCGCCGTCGAGATCCTTCGACTCTACCGACCCGAACTGCTCCGCTCCGAAGGCTGCTGGCCCGCCGGCACCGCGTAGTCCCGACCGGATTTGAACCGGCGTTACTGCCTTGAGAGGGCAGCGTCCTAGGCCGCTAGACGACGGGACCGCTGTGCACCGCAGCTCGGGGGGAAGGACTCGAACCCTCAATAACTGGACCAGAACCAGCCGTGTTACCGATTACACCACCCCCGAAGGGCGCAGCCGAGCGTAGCAGCGGGGGTGGGGGGCGGCAACCAGCCGGTCAGTCGACGATGCGCTCGAGCGCGGCCCGCAGACGCCGCACCACGACCGCCCGATCGAGCAGGGCGAGCGTCTCCGGCAGCGGCGGCGTCCGGTCGGTCCCCGAGACCGCCACCCGCACCGGTTGGTAGACCTTCCCGGTGCCCAGTCCCAACTCGGCGGCGACGCCGTCGAGCGTCGCCGTGACGCTCTCGACGTTCCAGTCTCCCACCCCCTCGAACGCCGCCGCGACCGCCGCGAGCACGTCGCGCGCCGAGCCCTTCAGCCACTTCGCGACCGCCCGCTCGTCCCACGTCACCTCGTCGAGGAAGGCGAACGCGACCAGCGGCACCGCGTCCGCCAGGGTCTGGATCCGCTCCCGGAGCAGTGGCGCAAGGCCCAGCACGAGTTCCCGCTCCGCCGGCAGCGGCGGCATGCCGGCCAGTCCCGCCTCGTCGAGGTGGGGCAGGAGCCGCTCGGCGAGCTCGCGGTCGTCGAGCTCCTTGATGCGGTCGCCGTTCATCGCGCGGAGCTTGGCGGTGTCGAAGAATGACGGGTTGCGGCCGACGCGCTCGAAGCCGAAGCGCTCGACGAGCTCATCGACGGTGAACCGCTCCGAGGTGGCGTCGTAGCTCCAACCGCACAGCGCGAGGAAGTTGACGAGCACCTCCGGCAGGTAGCCCTGGCGGCGGAACTCGTCGACCGCGACGGAGCCGTGACGCTTCGACAGCGGCTTGCGGTCCTCACCGACGAGCAGCGGCAGGTGGGCGAAGCTCGGGAGCACCGCGTCGGCGGGCCGCGCCGGGTAGCCGCTGTCGGCCAGCGCCCGGTCGATGAGGCCCTCACGGCTCAGCAGCTCGTAGAGCAGGAGCTGTCGGGGCGTGGCGGACAGCAGGTCCTCCCCGCGGGCCACGAGGCTCACGCCCATGGCGACGTCGTCGACGGCGTTCGCGAGGAAGTACGTCGAGGTGCCGTCGGCCCGCTGGACGACGAAGTCGGGGATGTCCTTCCAGTCGAAGCTCACGGTCCCCCGGACGGCGTCGGAGAACGACACCTCCCCCCGGTCGGGGGTGCGGACCCGCAGCACCGGCCGGCGCCCCTCGGCGAGGTAGGCCTGCCGCTCCTCGTCGGTGAGGTCGCGGTGACCGCCGGCGTAGCCCGGGGACCGCCCCGCCCGCTGGGCCTCCTCCCGCTCCGCGGCGAGCTCCTCGGCGGTCTCGTACGCGTCGTAGACGGCGTCCGCCTCCAGCAGCGCGTTCGCCACCGCCGCGTAGAGCGGACCCCGCTCGCTCTGGCGGTAGGGCCCGTGCGGCCCGCCGACCTCCGGCCCCTCGTCCCAGTCCAGGCCCAGGAAGCGCAGCGCGGCGACCATGCCGTGCATCGAGGCGTCCGTGGCCCGCTCCGCGTCGGTGTCCTCGATGCGGAGGACGAAGGCGCCCCCGCGGCCGCGTGCGTACAGCCAGTTGTAGAGCGCGGTGCGGGCGCCGCCCACGTGGAGCCACCCGCTCGGAGCCGGGCAGAAGCGGACGCGGGGGGCGGGCATGTGGGGTTCCTCCGGAGGCGCCGGGCGATCGGCCTCGTAGGCTAGACGGTGTGCTGGCGCGACTGCTCTCCGCCTCCGAACGCCTCCCCACCTGGGTGCGGGCGGCGTCGGTGTGCCTCCTGCCCGTCGTGGCGTTCGCGACGAACGTTGCGCTGGGGAGCCCCGCCGCCTCGCCGATGATCGCCCTGTTCCTCGCGCTCTCGCTGTTCGCTCTCTTCGCGCACGCGCCTGTCTTCGCCTTCGACGGTCCGCTCCCCTTCAGCGCGCTGGGCGTGCACGTCGGAGGCGGGGTCACGCCGTGGAGCGCGGTGGAGCGGATCGAGCCGCTGGGCGAGAAGGACCTCGCGGCCGTCCTGTTCGACGGCTCGCGGTTGAAGGTCCGCGTGCGCGGGCGCAGGACGCGGGAGGAGTTCGCCGCCGCGATCGCCCGTCACAAGCCCGAGGCGGCACGGTTCTGATGCAGCCGTCGGACGACGCCGGCGGCGGGCCGGACGCCCAGGCCGCGATCGAGGGCGCCTGCACGCGGTTCCTGCACTGGCACGGTCGGCGGCGACCGGCGGACCTGCTCGCCGAGATCCCGGCGGACGTCGTCCCCGACCGCTACGGCGACGGGGGCGTGGTCGTCGAGCTCGAGGGCGAGGTGGCCGAGCTGCTCGGCACGGACGCCACCGTGTTCCTGCCCAGCGGCACGATGGCGCAGCAGGCGGCCCTGCGGGTCCACGCCGACCGTCGGGGCCGTCGGACCGTCGTGTTCCACCCCGCCTGCCACCTCGAGGCGAACGAGGGACGGGCGTACGAGCGGCTCCACGGCCTGGTCGGCCGCCCGACCGGGTCGCCGGAACGGCTGCTCACGCTCGACGACCTCGACGGCGTCGCGGAGCCCGTCGCGGCCCTGGTGCTCGAACTGCCGCAGCGCGATCTCGGCGGCCAGTTGCCGGATTGGGACGACCTGCTGGCCCAGGTCGAGTGGGCGCGGCGGAGCGGCGCCGCCGCCCATCTGGACGGCGCGCGGCTGTGGGAGTGCACGCCGTTCTACGGCCGTGGCCTCGCCGAGATCGCCGGCCTCTTCGACACCGTCTACGTGTCGTTCTACAAGCTGCTCGGCGGTCTGGCGGGCTGCTGCCTCGCCGGTCCCCGCGACATCGTGGCCGAGGTGCGCGAGTGGCGCACCCGGCACGGCGGCACGCTGTTCGCGCTGTGGCCGTACGCGGCGTCCGCGCTCGCGGGTCTGCGTCTCCGGCTGCCCCGGGTCCCCGTCTACGCCGCGCACGCCAAGGCCATCGCGGACGCGGTCCGGGACCTGCCCGGCGTGGCCGTCGTCCCGGACCCGCCGCAGACGCCGATGCTCCACCTGCTGCTGGACACCGGCGCCGAGCAGTTCCGCGCCGCCGCGCTCGACCTCGCCCGCGAGCAGGGCGTGTGGACGTGGCCGCGTTCGCAGCCCACCGGCTCGCCGCACGTCCAGCGCGTCGAGCTCACGGTCGGGGACGCCACGCTCGGCTTCGAGCCCGGCGAGGTGCGCGACATCCTGCGGCGGCTGGCCGCCGGGTAGCGCGGACGGGACCCCGCCGGCGCCCGATCGGCGGCTGGCCGCGGGGTAGCGGACGTGACACCCCGCAGACGCCCGGTCAGTCGTCGGCCACGACCGGGTTGCCGAGGACACCCAGCCCCTCGATCTCCACCTCCACGCGGTCGCCGGCCACGAGCGGCCCCACGCCGGCCGGGGTGCCGGTCAGCAGCACGTCGCCGGGCAGCAGCGTGGCGAACGCCGCGCAGTAGCTCACCAGCTCTGCGACGCCGAAGACCAGATCGGCGGTCGTGCCGTCCTGGCGGAGCTCGCCGTTGACCCGGCAGCGCACCCGGCGGCCGGCGGACAGGTCGAGCTCGGTGTCGATCCACGGCCCCAGCGGGCAGAACGTGTCGAACCCCTTCGCGCGGGTCCACTGCCCGTCACGGCGCTGGAGGTCCCGCGCCGTGACGTCGTTGGCGATCGTGTAGCCGAGCACCGCGTCGAGGGCGTCGCGCGGCCCCACCTTGCGGGTCAGGCGCCCGATCACGACGGCGAGCTCGGCCTCGTGATGAACCTCCTGCGACAGCTCCGGAAGGCGGATCGCGTCCTCGGGCCCCACGACCGCGGTCGCCGGCTTCGAGAAGATCAGCGGCTCGGCCGGCACGTCGCCGCCCATCTCGGCCGCGTGGTCGGCGTAGTTCCTCCCGACGCACAACACCTTCGACGGCAGGACCGGCGCGAGCATCCGCACCTTGCCGACGAAAGCGACCTGGTCCGTCACCCGGAAGCGGCCGAAGGGGTGGCCGTCGAGCAGGGCGACGTGGTCGCCGTGCACGACCCCGAAGGCCGGGCCGTCGGGACGGGCGACTCGACAGATCCGCACGGCGGCTCCTTCTCGTAATCCATGGGCGGTCGCCGCGACACCGCCGCAACCGACGTCATGAGAATCGCCTCCGACGAGCTCCGGCGATTCACACGTCACACGTCAATGGACCGGCAGCGCGGCATGGAGCAGCGCGGAGTCGTACGCGTCCTGCATCGCCTGCCATGACGCTTCGATGATGTTCGAGGACACGCCCACGGTCGTGAACTCCCGCTCGCCGTCCGTCGAGGTGATGAGCACCCGGGTCGTGGCTCCCGTGCCTCCGCCGGCGTCGAGGATCCGCACCTTGTAGTCGGCGAGGCGCAGCCCGGCCAGCGCGGGGTAGCGGCCGTCGACCGCCGCCCGGAACGCATGGTCCAGGGCGTCGACCGGGCCGTTGCCCTCGGCCGTGCCGATGAGCCGGACGCCGTTGACCCACACCCTGACGGTCGCCTCGGCCACGACGCCGCCGTCCTCACGCCGGTCGACGATCGTGCGGAAGCTCTCGAGGCGGAAGTGCTCACGAGTGACGCCGGTCTCGGCGCGGACGAGCAGCTCGAACGACGCGTCGGCGGCCTCGAAGGTGTAGCCGGCGTGCTCGAGGTCCTTCACCCGGTCGAGGACGCGGGTGACGGCGCTCCCGTCGTCGGCGAGGTCGAGCCCGAGTTCGGCGCCCTTGAGCACGATCGTCGACCGGCCGGCCAGCTCGCTGACCAGCAGCCGCAGGTCGTTGCCGACGGTCGCGGGCTCGACGTGCTGGTAGAGGTCGCTGCGCTTCGCCAGCGCCGAGACGTGCAGTCCCGCCTTGTGCGCGAACGCGGCATGGCCGACGTAGGGAGCGTGCGGGTCCGGCGTGAGGTTCATGACCTCGGCGACCTCGTGGGCGACCCGGGTCAGCCGGCGCAGGTCCCGGGGTCCGACGACGTCCAGTCCGAGCTTCAGCACGAGGTTGGGGATGATCGACATCAGGTTCGCGTTGCCGCACCGCTCCCCGATGCCGTTGACCGTGCCCTGGACGTGGGTGGCCCCGGCGCGGACGGCCACCAGCGAGTTGGCCACCGCGCAATCCGTGTCGTTGTGGACGTGCACCCCCACCTGGGACCGCCCCTGGAGCAGGTCGACCGCCTGGCGCACCACGCGTTCCACCCGCTGGGGCATCGCCCCGCCGTTCGTGTCGCAGAGCACCACGCACTCCGCGCCGGCCTCCGCGGCGGCGACGGCGACCTCCAGCGCATAGCTCTCGTCCTCGGCATAGCCGTCGAAGAAGTGCTCGGCGTCGAAGAACACCCGCCGCCCCTCCCCCCGCAACAGCCTCACCGAGTCGGTGATCATCGCGAGGTTCTCCGCGCGCGTGGTGCCGAGGGCCTCGCTGACGTGCAGAGCGGAGGACTTGCCCACGATGCACATTGCCGGGGTCCCGGCGCCGAGCAGCGCGAGCAGGGTCGGGTCTGCGGCCGCCTGCGCATTCGGCCGCCGCGTCATGCCGAAGGCGACGAGGGTGGCCCGGTCGAGACGGAGCTCGCCGGCGGCGGCGCGCCGGAAGAACTCGGTGTCCTTGGGGTTCGCGCCGGGCCAGCCGCCCTCGATGAAGTCGACGCCGAGCGTGTCGACGGTCGCGGCGACCCTCAGCTTGTCCTCGACGGACAGCGAGATGCCCTCGCGCTGGGTTCCGTCTCGCAGGGTGGTGTCGTAGAGGTCAACTTCCGGCACGGTGTCGCCTTTGCGTTCGGGGGGCGATCGGCCGGGGACGGGCCGCGGCGGCTCCGGCTCGGACGGCCGGTGCGTGCCGCTCCCGCAGCCCGGCACCGACCGCCAGGACTACAGGAGCGTGGGAATAATGACGGTCGCGCCGACGGCCTGCAGGCCCTGAGGGGCCGCGGCGGATCGGAGCGGAGCAACCGTCACGGTCGGAAGTGTGCCCGTCGCCGTGCCTCCCGACAAGCCGGACCCTGCACCGGTGCCCCGGACCCGGTCGTCTGCCGCGTCCGGCGGCCCGTCCCGAGGCCGCCACCGGCGGGGCCTTGCGGGCGCCGGCGACGACGAGGGTCAAGACCGGCCCAGACGAACCAGGCCAGGCTGGCGATGAGCGCGACGGCCCACCAGCGGTGTGCCGCTGCCCATTGCGGTTCTCCGGGGTACACCCAGGGTCTGACGCCTTCAGGGATCAGCCACGTCAGGACCGTCAACCCCAGAAGGGCGGACGAGGCCGCGAGTCCGCCCGAGTTGCTGTCTCCCCATCGGATCACCGCCGCCGCGAGGGCGAGGGTGATCATGATGATGGTCGCGAGTTCGAGGGAGAGCAGCGCGACGGGCAGCGATGACGGTTCGGGCAGCGGCTTGCGCGCCGCCAGCCAGAGAGCCCCGGCCCACAGGGCCGTGGTCGGCAGGGCGACGAGGGCGACGCGCACCGTCCGGCGCAGCAGCAGAGGGGACGGCGTGCTGGCGGTGGTCCCCGCGGCGGCGTCGTCGAGCGCGAAGGCGGCGGCGGCGGCCAGCAGGATGGCGGCGGCGCGCAGGGCGACGATCAGCTCCTCCGGGCCGCTGTAGGCGTCCTGTGCGCGGAGCCAGACCAGCAGGAGCGCGAGGCCGCCGGCGGGGGCGATCGGCGCCCAGCTGATCGCGGGGGCGAGCGGGCGGACCAGCCGGAGGGCTTGTCGCGGTGTCACGGGCACGCGACGAGCCTCCAGTCGGTTCCGCTGCTGCCGGCCTCCGTCGAGCTCGGATCGCTCACGTCTGCCGGCGGGCGGCCTGGCGCGGGGCCATCAGCGCCGAGCAGCGCGAGTGCCTCGTCGGTCGTGGTTGCCGGGTCGCTGAGCGTGTCCCAGTGCCGGTCGACCAGGCCCGCGATGTGGTCCGGTGCCTGTCGGAGGAGTTGGACGGCGACGGCCGCCTCCCATCCGCCGAAGTTCAGCGCACCGATCGGGTGAGCCGCCGGCCGGGCGAAGTAGATCTCGGGCGCAGGTGTGCCAATGGCCGGCGCCGTGGTGCCGCCCTGGCGCTCGACCTCGTTCCGGAGGTACTCGGCGCTGCGTTCGCTGGTCTGTCCCGCGAGCCACAACGCCACCACCGACCGCGCCTGGCCCGCCGGGGTGCAGGCCTGGAGACCTTCCCCGACTTGACCCGGCAGCGCGTCGGCGGGCGACAGCGCCCCATCGGGAGACAGCCCGACCGCCAGTGCAGCGACGCCGAGCGCGAGCCCGAACTGGTACGCGCCTTCACCGGCGTTGCGGCCCCGCCACAGTCCGGGCCGCACCTCCGAGTGCGTGGGCTCCGCCGCGGTGCCGGGGCCTCCATGGTCGGCGAGGGACTCCAATCTCGTGCCCAGGAAGTCCTGGCGGACGGTGAGCGGTCGGGGGCGGGCGCGCTCGGGCAGCCGGGCGAGCACCGGCTCGACGGTCGCCGCCCAGCGGTCGACCCACGGCTCGTAGCCGGGCAGGGCGCAGTAGGTGACGTCGTCGCGCTGCTCGCAGTCCTGCGCCGCCGCGGCGGTGAGCTCCGCCGCGAGCGCGTTCGGGTCCTGTGCCGGATCGAGCGGGCGCAGCTGCGCGCCACCGGCCAGGAGCAGGACGAGCACGGCTGCTCCTGCGGTTGCGATCGTCGGCCGCGTGGCCGGGTGGCGCAGCAGTGCGACGCAGCCCAGCACGGCGACGAGGGCGACGAGGTAGGCCAGGTGCCAGCCGGTGGGCCGGATCAGCAGCTCGCGGGCGACGCCGTGCTGTCCGACGAAGGGCGCCAGCCACTTGACCCGTCCGCCGTACTCGCTGCCGCCGATGAGAAGGTTGACCGAGAACTCCAGGGCCGCCAAGCCCACCACGACGACCGGGGCGACCGTCACCGACGGGGCCCAGCGCGCCAGCGCGACGCCGAGGCACCCGCCGAGCGCCACGAGCGCGGGGCCGGTGAGCAACTCGAACGGGTCGGGAGCCGTGACCGGGTCGGCCGCCAGCCGCCACAGCAGGAACGCACCCCCGAGCAGCCCGGCGAGTGCCACCACGCCGGCAACCGAGCACAGGCTGGCGAGAGTCCGCACACGCGGCGGCGTCGGCATGGACGCCAGCAGCTCGTCCGTGGCCCGCCGGCGGCTGCGCAGGGCCGCGGCGTTGGTGGCGAGCAGGGTCGCTGCGGCCAGCACGAGCAGCGCAGCGCTGGCGGTGGTGTCGTCGCGGTTGAGCACCGGGGCGGTGGTCCGCGTCAGCGTGACCATGGTCAGCAGCGACAAGCCCGCACCGGCCAGCACGGTCGGGCGGGCGAGCAGCCGGCGTCCCTCGATCCTGGCAAGCACCCGCACACGTGCAGCGGCTCGCAGGCCTCCGTGCCGCCGGACGGGCCGGACGGTGTCTGGCGTCGCGGCGGTCACGCCACGTCCGCCAGGGCCGCGTCGCCGACGAGCAGCAGGTAGCCGTCCTCGATGGTCGGATCCGCCAGCTCCGCGCCGGCCGGGGGGTCCCCGATGGTGCGGTAGCGCCCGTCCGCGTTCCTCCAGGTGACCCCGCCGCCCGCGGGTCGCTGCTCGGCGAGCCACACGCTGCCGCGCGCGGTCTCCGCCAGCCCGCGCGGCGGGCCGTCGAACAGCACCCGACCGCGGTCCATGACGATGACGCGCTCGCAGAGAGCGGCCACATCCTCGGTCTGATGGGTCGACAGCAGCACCGTGCGATCCTCGCCCAGACGGGAGACGAGGTCGCGGAAGCGCAGTCGCTGTCCGGGGTCCAGGCCGGTGGTGGGCTCGTCCAGGATCAGCAGCTGGGGGTCGGCGAGCAGCGCCTGGGCGAGAGCGAGCCGGCGGCGCATGCCGCCGGACAGCTTCCGGATCTTGGTCATGGCCCGGTCGCCGAGATCCACCGCGTCGAGCACGCGGCGCACCTCGCGGCGGCGCTGCCCGTCGTCCACCAGCTCTTTGAGCACCGCCAGGTAGTCGAGGAAGTCGTAGGCCGTGAAGTTCGGGTAGAAGCCCGGTTCCTGCGGCAGGTAGCCCAGCCGGCGGCGGATCTCGGTCCGTTCGCTGACGCTGCCAGGGTCGCGCCGCAGGATTCGCAGCCGCCCGCTGTCGGGCGTCTCGACGGTGGCCAGACAGCGCAGCAGCGTCGTCTTGCCGGCACCGTTGGGGCCGAGCAGGCCCGTGATGCCGTCGTCGAGCGAGAAGCTGACGTCGTCGAGCGCCCGCAGCCGGCCGAAGCGCCTGCCGAGTCCGGTGATCTCGACCGTCGGGTCGTTCATCGCCCACCGCCAACGTCGAACGACCCTCTGCGGGCCACGAGCAGCGCGCCAGCCGCCCCGAGCAGCGCCGCGAACCACGCCTGCGCGCCGGCGCGGAACAGCATCAACGCGTCGGCGCTGGGCAGGGCCACCAGGGCGACGAGGCCGAGCCAGACAGCGGTCACGGCAGCGCTGGCCCTCACCGGCGACAGCCACGACCCCAACACCAAGCTCACGGTCGTCAGCGCCAGCGCCGGCAGCAACCAGCCCGCCGCCGTCCACGACAGCGCTGGGAGCAACGGCAGCGCCAGCAGCGCCAGCCCCATGGTGGTGCACAGCACGGCGACCGCCCGGATCAGCAGCAGGCGAAGCCCGCTCATCGGGGCCCCGACCGTCAACTCGTGCACCGGATCGACGTGGGGCCCGTAGGCGACCGCCACGCCGGCCACGGGCAGCAGCGGCGCCAGCGCGAGGAACAGCAGCAGGCCGCGGTCGTCGCCCGCCGCGGCGTGCGTCGCCGCCACCGTGAACGCGAGCGCGGCGACCACCG
>Ga0136613_10002305_pt1 | contig 10210 bp, 7 predicted proteins | sample AntDrymUQ2722106_2_FD_106649 | JGI IMG/M metagenome (GOLD analysis project Ga0136613, IMG submission 106649) | Polar desert sand microbial communities from Dry Valleys, Antarctica - metaG UQ272 (21.06) | ecosystem: Environmental > Terrestrial > Soil > Desert | place: Antarctica: Dry Valley... | reverse complement strand
GCACCCACCTCGCGCTGCTGTTCGACGTGGTCGAACGCCTCGACGGCTTCCCTCGCCACATCGCCCTGCACCCGTGCGGGGTGCTGCTATCCGACCGCACTCTGCGCGACCGCGTGCCGCTGGAGCGCAGCGCCAACGGGTTCGCCATGGCGCAGTTCGACAAGGACGACGTCGAGTCGCTGGGCCTGTGCAAACTCGACATCCTCGCGGTGCGGATGCTGTCGAGCATGACCCACTGCGTCGAGGAGGTGCACCGCACCCGCGGCGAAGACATCGACTTCGAGCGGGTGGCGTGGGACGACGCCGACACCTACGAGCTGATCCGCTCCACCCGGACGCTGGGCATGTTCCAGATCGAGTCACCCGGCCAGCGTGAGCTGGTTGGCAAGTTCCAGCCCGAGCACCTGTCCGACCTGGTCGTGGACATCTCGCTTTTCCGGCCCGGGCCGGTCAAGGGCGACATGGTTGGCCCGTTCCTGCAACGAAGACTCGGGCAGTCCAAGGTCGTCTACCCGCATCCGCTGCTGGAAGAGGCGCTGGGCGAGACCTTCGGCGTGATCGTCTACCACGAGCAGGTGATGCGATCGGTGGCGGCGCTCACCGGCTGCGACTTGGCGACCGCCGACCTGGTCCGCCGGCGCCTCGGTGACCCGAATGAGCTGGATGACCTGCATGCCTGGTTGGTGGGTGGCGCCCGTCAGCGGGGGGTGCCCGAGGGGGTCGCCGAGTCGCTGTGGCACGCCCTGGCACAGTTCGCGTCGTTCGGGTTCTGCAAGGCGCACGCGGCGGCGTTCAGCGTGCCGACCTACCGCTCGGCGTGGCTCAAGGCGCACTACCTGCCCGAGTTTGTGGCCGGGTTGCTGACCCACGATCCCGGCATGTATCCCCGGCGGCTCCTACTCGACGACGCGCGCCAGTTCGGGGTGGCGGTGCTGCCGTTGGACGTCAACCGCTCGGCGCGTGACTACCGGGTCGAGCGGCTGCCGGCCGATGAGGCGTGGGCGCTCCTCGGCTTGGAAGCCAAGAAGAAGGGTTGGTCACACATTCGTGACCAACCCTTCTTTCTGCCGCCTGGGTGGCGGTGGGATGCGGAAGGGCAAACCCCTGTGCCGGCGAGTGGGTTCGACAAAGGCGGGGTGCCGGGGGAGCCCGGGTGGCGGTTCGGGGTGCGGCTGGCGTTGCAGGACGTAGCAGGGATCGACGACCGGATGACCGACAGCCTGCTGCTGGCACGGCCGTTCACGTCGGTGGGTGACCTGCGCCGGCGCGCAGCGCTGTCCGCCCCCGTCGCCGAGGCGCTGGCACACGCCGGGGCGCTGGACATCCTCGGCGGCGTCGGCCTGAGTGAACCGGGATCGGGCACACCTCGGACGAGAAGGGACCTGCTGCTGGAGGTCAGCGAGCGCTGGTCCGGCCTCCGCCGCCACCAACCGTCCGACCCCGACGCGCCCGAACAGCTCGAGCTGCTGGAACGACCAGCATCGCCGGGACTGACGGAGTACGGACTCAGCGAGAAGGTCCGCGCCGAGCTGGAGGTGCTCGGCATCGACGCCTCGATCCACGTCATCCGCTTCTACGACGGCTTGCTCGACACCCTCGGCGTCACCCGGGCAGTCGATCTGCTGTCCTATCGCAACGGCCAGCGGGTGCGCGTAGCGGGGGTGAAAGTCGCCACCCAGACCCCGCCGGTGAAGTCCGGCCAACGGATCATCTTTTTGTCGCTGGACGACGCGACCGGCGTGAGCGACGCGACGTTCTTCGAGTCGGTGCACGACCGCTGCGCGTGGACGGTGTTCCACTCCTGGCTGTTGGTCGTCGAGGGGACCGTGCATCGCACGGGGCGCCGAGGGGTGTCGCTGAACGCCGAGGTGGTATGGGATCTACGCCGGCTGATGCACGCGTGGCGCGATGGATGGCTCGACGAGGCGCTGAACCAGCAGGGACCACAGGGCAACCAGGCCGCGCGCGACTTCTCCGACCAGTCACCGTCGGGTATCCAAGGGGCACCCGGCCGCTCGGGTCTGCGGCCGAACGGCGCGACCTGGGCCGATCCGGCGGACCGCCATCCGGGTGTGGACCATGGTGACCTCGCCCGGCTGCCGCGCAGCCATCCGGCGCATCCACAGCACGACGCCTGGCAGCGGGGCCAGCGGGAGCAGCAGGAGCGACCGTGGCGCCAGCGGCGTCAGGAGGAGGAGGGAACCGATCCGCCGCGCAAACTGTGGCACTCCTCGCCCGGCTCGGCCGGCGGCTGAAGGCCCGGCAGGTGGACGACGAACTGCGCGCCGCCGGCCTCGCTCTCGCCCGCCTCCGCGTGACCGCCGTGGGCCTCGGCCAGCGCCCGCACGATGAACAGCCCCAACCCCAGCCCTCCGGCTCGCCGGCGGTCCTCGCCGCGCTGGAACTTGGCGAACACCACCTCCCGCTGATGCTCTGGGATCCCCGGCCCGTCGTCGGCCACCGTCAGCCTCAACCCGTCCCCCCACGGCGCGCCGGTCACGATAACGTGCGACCCCTTCGGGGTGTACTTGATGGCGTTGGCGACCAGATTGGTCACAATCCGGCTCAAGGCGTCGCTGTCGATCCAGCACTCAAGCGGGCGGGCTGGCACGACCACCTTGAGGACGTGTGCTCCCGCAGTGGCCCGCAGGGCGTCGACGGTCCGCGACAGCATGGTCGACACGTCGCTGCGGCGGCCCTGCAACGGCAACGTTCCGTCTCGCGCCTGCGAGGCGTTGAGCAGGTCGTCGACCAGCCGGTTGAGCCGCCACCCCTCGTGGCGCGCCGTGCCGGCCATGTCCTGGATGCGGCCGGGCCGCAGGCGCTCGGCGCCTCGTTCGATGGTCTGCAGCAAGCCGATCATGGACGTCAGTGGCGTGCGCAGCTCGTGGGTGATCAAGGCCAGGAACTCGTCTTTGAGCTGGTCAAGCTCGGTGAGGTCGGCCACGCGCTCCTCGCTGATCGCGTGGCGTCGGGCGTTGGCGATGGCGGCCGCAGCCGCTTCGGCGAAGACGGCCACCGAACGCAGCTCGAAGGCGCTGAAGTCCGCCCGCCGCCCGCCGGCGGACAGATTCAGCACACCCACCAGCTGGCCGCGAGCCTCCAGCGGTACCACCAGGACGGACCCGATCGAGTGGTTCGACACCGCGGCCGTGGTCTGGCTCCCGTGCTGCAGGGCCGCCCGGTGGGCCGTGATGGCGCTGGCGATCACTCCGCCGAACGGCTGGCGCTGGCCCAGCCGAGCGGGCGTGGCGCCACGAACGACGGCGACCTTCAGCATGTCGGGGTGCTCGGGGTCGACCAGCTGAATCGAGCCCGCGCCGGCCCCCAGAAGGTCATAAGCGGAGCGCAGGATGATCTCGAGTACCGCGGCGATCTCCAGGGTCGAGTTCATCGCCCGGGTCGCCTCCAGCAGCAGGTCCAGCTCGTCGACCCGCGACACCAGCGAGGCGGTCAGCACCCGTTCCTCGATCAGCAGCCCCGTCAGCCGGCGCAGCACCCGTTCGCGCTCGGCGACATAGCCGAAGACCACGACCAGCAGCGCCAGGAGTGTGAGGCGGACGGTATGCAGGTTCAAGGCCGCCTCGACCCAGGCGGGCAGCACGTCGTAGCCCAGCCCGACGATGAACGAGGGGACCGCCAGACCGACGAGCAGCGACAACAACCACAGCTGCGATCGTCGACGGTGGACGTCCTCCAGCCGTGGAGCCGCGATGTCGCGCAGTCCGGCGGTGCGGGCCAGCCGGCGTCCTTCCGCTTCCACGGGATCGTTGTCGGCGGCTGCAGGGCTGGGCTGAAGTGACCACTCCCCCCAGGCCCACCAGGACGACGGAGCCGTCGTCCTATCGTGGTGGCGCCATGCGCGGCCCCCGACCTGCGGAACCGATCCTCCACGTCGACATGGACGCCTTCTACGCGTCCGTCGAGGTGCTGGCGGACCCCTCGCTGGCTGGTCGCCCCGTGCTCGTCGGAGGTCAAGGCGGCCGAGGAGTCGTCGCCAGCGCGTCCTACGAGGCACGGGCGATGGGCGTTGGATCGGCGATGCCCATGGCCCGCGCCCTGCGGCTCTGCCCCGACGCGGTGGTGGTGAGCCCGGACTTTGGTCGCTACCAGCAGGTTTCCACCGATCTGCAGCAGATCTTCCTGTCGGTGACGCCGCTGGTGGAGCCGCTGTCGCTGGACGAGGCGTTCCTCGACGTCGGAGGCAGCGTCCGGCTGTTCGGTTCGCCCGCCGCCCTGGGAGCAGCGCTGCGCCGCCGGATCCGTGACCAGTTGGGGCTGCCAGCCAGCGTCGGGGTGGCGCCCAACAAGTTCCTGGCCAAGCTGTGCTCCACCAAGGCCAAACCGGATGGCCTGTTGCACCTGCCCGTCGCGGGTGTCGGCGAGTACCTCCGGCCGTTGGGTGTGCGCGACCTGTGGGGGGTGGGGGAGCAGACCGCTGCCCGCCTGGAGCGCTTCGGGGTGCGCACGGTTGGTGCGCTCGCAGACCTGCCCCAGACGACGCTGACCCGGTTGGTTGGTCCGGCCGCCGCTTCCCAGCTGCAGCGGCTGGCCCGCGGCAGCGACGACCGCCCCGTCGTAGCCGCGGAGGCGGCCAAGGGCATGAGCGCCGAAGAGACGTTCGACCGCGACGTCGACGACCCCGAGGTGCTGCGCCGCGAGCTGTTGCGCCTGGCCGAGAAGGTTGCTCGCCGCCTGCGCCGCTCGCAGGTCGCCGCTCGCACGGTCACCCTGAAGCTGCGCTACGCCAACTTTGTCACGATCACGCGGTCCAAGACGTTGGCGGTGCCCACCAACCAGGCCACCGAGCTGCACCACGAGGTGTCGGCGCTGCTGGACGCCTTGCGCCTGCAAAGGGTGCGCGTGCGGCTGGTCGGCCTTGCCACCGGCAACCTCGTGCCGCAAAGCGCGTCCCGCCAGCTGGGGTTGCTCGACGATGACCGGTGGTCCCTGCTGGACCGTGCCGCTGACGACGCGCGCAGCCGGTTCGGCAACGCTGCCGTCACCCGAGGAGCGTTGCTCGACGACGACCGATGATGCGCCTTGATCAGCGCTGCCTGAGCGCTCGCCCGAAAGGACCGCAACGGTGATGGTCACCTTCGAAGTCGGCGAGGACCGAGTTGGCGTGGTGACGCTCAACCGCCCGGCCAAGCTCAACGCTCTGGACGCCGCCGCGTTCCAGGGCCTGACCCGAGCGGCCGAGCAGGCCACCGCGGCGATCGCCGACCGGCGGTGCCGGGCGGTCCTGGTCACGGGAGCGGGCCGGGCCTTCAGTGCCGGGTTGGATGTCTCGTTGTTCGCCGGGCAGGCGGCCGGCCACGCGCCCGATGACGAGGCCATCGCCGCGATGCAGCAGGCGTTCACGGCCTTCGAGGACTTGGCCGCTCCGACCGTCGCCGCGGTGCGGGGGGTGGCCTTGGGAGCCGGCTGCCAGCTGGCGCTCGCCTGCCACCTGCGCGTCGGCGCCGACGATGCCGACTTCGGGCTGCTGGAGGCGCGCTGGGGATTGATCCCCGACCTGGGCGCGACCTGGCGGCTGCCTCGGATCGTTGGCCTGAGCCGCGCCACCAGTATGGCGGTGACCGCCCGCAGGATCGCTGCGCCAACGGCCCTGGCCTGGGGCCTGCTCGACGCCATCCTCGGCGAGCCTGGCGAGTTCGCTGCGGCGGCTCGGGCGTTCGCCGCACGGCTGGCCCGGGGCCCGACCGTGGCCACCGGCGCCGTCGTCGGCCTGCTGCGCGACAGCTTCGCGTCGGGGCGCGATCAGGCGCTGAGGGCTGAGCGCCAAGCCCAACAGCGTTGCCTGGCCTCCGCCGATTTCACCGAGGCTGTCTCGGCCGGCGCCGAAGGGCGCGACCCCGACTTCCAGGGCCGATGACGACCGACGGGCTAACGCACCGGTACGATGACATCGGCGGACCGACGACCGCTCAGCCGTCCATCGCCGGCGCGGGTGGGCCACCAAAGCGCTCAAGGAGCGCGGTGGTAGCGCACCGGGTGAGTGAAGGGGACGCGCATGCTCCTGCTCCTCGTGGCCCTGGCGGTTGCGGTGACGGCACTGGCCACCGCGCGACGAGACCCGGCTGACGCCGCCGGCGGCTGGCCCTGGTTCGCTGGCTGGACCGGTGCGGGTGCCCTCCTGAGCTTCAGCGTGGTCACGGGATTCACCATCGGGATGTTCCTCGTGCCGCTGGTGCTCGCTGCCCTTTGGACGGTGGCTCGTCGAGCGCGGCTGTGGCCGGAGGGACTCGGCCTGATCGCGGGCGTGGCCGCGACGTGCCTGGTCGTGGCGCTCCTCAACCTGGGGTACCAGCCCTGCCCGCCGTCGGGGTCAGCGACGCTGGCGCCGGGAACGCAGGCCACAGGGTCGTGCGGTGGGTTCGACCCGGTTGGGTGGGCCGTCGCCAGCGTCGCCCTGGCGTCGGCCAGCGCCTTCGCCTACGTGTCTGCGCACCGGTGAACCGGTGGATGGGGTACGTCGCGATCGCGACGTGGGTTGTGGGGCTCGTCGCGGTGGCCGTCTGGCAGACCGTCCACCCGACGTTTCCCCGGGTTCGGATGCCCTTGCCGGGCTCGGTTGTCGCCGCTGAGCTTCCCGGAGGCACCCCGGTGTGGGTTGCCGCGAACGACGACGGCACGGTCGCCATCTTGGAGGCGATCTCGACCCACCGGGCCAGCGGTTTGGACTGGGCAGTCGGCTGGTGCCAGGAGGAGGATGCGTTCATTGACTACTGGGGCGCCTCGCGCTGGGACCGGCAGGGGCGGTATGTCGGCGGGCCGGCGCCCAGCAACCTGACGGCGTACGAGGTCGTCGACATCGATCACGGGTCGGTGGCGGTGGGCGACCGCGTGGTCGCGCCGCGCCGGACCTTTGTGGGCACCGGCCCGCTGGGTGGGATCTGCACGGACAGGGACACGGATGTTGAGAACCCGGACCCGGCGACGTGGGGCAGGTACCACGTCGCCAACGACGCGCCGGGCTTGTCCCTGGCCCAGGCCACGGCGACCCGTGGCCGGGTGGTGCTGGAGGGTGTGGCGGTGTGGGGCTCGCAAGGGGGTCGGTTCTGCTCGGCCGAGTTCCCGTTCGACGCAGTCACCGAAACGTGCGCGGGAAGGCAGCTTCGGATCGTCGAGAGCCAGCCAAGCGACGACGGGTACATCGTCGCTGTCCGGTTGCTCGCCGCTGTCCGCGGCGGTGAGCTCACCGACGTCCTGGTCCTGCCGGGCACCCGGTTCATCGGCACTCCCTGACGTCCGGCACGGCCACGACATGAGATTGGCGGCTGCGCGGGGGACGAATCTGTCGCACAATCAAGGGAGGCCACACGGGCCACGATCGTCGGAGACCGATGATGCCGCTGTCAGACCGTGAGTCGCAGATCCTGGCAGACATCGAAGCACGCCTGCGCGCGGACGATCCGAGGTTCGCCAGGGCCGTCGGCACGACCACGGTCACATCCCACGCCCGCCGCCAGATCAAGCTGGCGGTGCTGGGCTTTGTCCTCGGCTTCTGCCTGCTGATGCTGGGACTGCTGCACCTGCTATGGGGGCTGGCGGGGTTCGCGCTGATGCTGGCCAGTGCCGTGCACGGCGCCAACATGTTCAAACGACTCGGTTCCGAGCAGACCAGCGACCAGAGTGGACAGCTGCGCGGCGGCCTTCGCAGCTACCTCAACGATCGGCGATCCCGGGACGACGAGGAGCGCGACGCCTGAGGATGCTGGCCGCGGGGGAGGCGCCGCCGCTCGGTTCACGGCGCCGCCGCGAGAGGTCGGCGATCGCCACTGCGAACGCGCCGCGGACGCGGACCAGCGGTCGCTGCCAGGCCGGAACGCCCGCCAGCAAACCCTTGCCCAGCCGCTCGGCGGCGTCCTCGGAGGCAGCCGCTGACTCGGGTGGCAGCGCCGTCGCGTAGCGTGCTCGCGCCGCTGCCTCGGCCAGGGCGTCAGCCGCTTGCCGACACTGGATGGGAGACTTTCGCGCGAGGCGCTGGAGGTACTCGTGGTCGGTCTCGGACTCCGCGGGGGCCACTCCCAGCCCGCGACCGATCCGCTCGGTCTGCGTGCGGGCCTGCAGCACCCGCTGCGCGGGTGACAGGGTGCGACTGCGACCGCGTGCCGCGACGACGCCGCCGGCCAGCACCGCAATCCCCAGCAGTGCCAACCCGGTCAGCAGGAGCGCTCGCGCCGGCGCGCCACTCCTTCCTCCGCTACCCGCGGCCTCGGCAGCGGGCGAGGGAGCGGTATTGGTGCGGTCCAACGGGTCGTCGGGAACGAGGTCGGCGCGCTCCTCGCCGGGAATGAGGCGTTCGGGGTCGTCGACCCCGCCCTGGGCGGCGGTGATGTTGGGTGCCAGGTTCGTCGCCGAGGGCACCAGCACGTTGCCGTCGCTGCGGGGAGTCGGTTCGAATGTCACCCATCCCAAGCCGGGGAACAGCACCTCCACCCAGGCATGCGCGTTGGCGTTGGTGACGACGTAGGTGCCCTCCTCGCGGTCGATCAGCTCGCCGGGGGTGTAGCCGACCGCCACGCGGGCGGGAATGTTCAGCGATCGCAGCATCACCGCCATCGTCCCGGCGTACTGCTCGCAGTAGCCGATCTGGTTATTGATGAACGCCTCCATCGCCTGACCGCTGTGGCCCTGCGGCGGCTCGGTCGAGTACTCCCAAGAACGCAACTCCTCCTGGATCGCCAGGGCCTGGCGGAACGGCGTGTCGGCGCCGGCCGCCTCGACGATCTGACGGGCCAGGGCAGGCACTGCAGGGGGGACGTTGGCGGGCAGCTGGGTCAGCGCGCCGTCGAGGGAGAACGACTGGGCGGCGTCCAACTGCTCGGCATCGGGTGACGGCAACACCGCCGACACGGTGTAGGTGTCGCCGGCCTCAAGCGTCGTGCCCTGGTCCAACGTGATGGTGGACAGCGACGGGTCGTACTGGAAGGTTCCCGCCGCCTCCCCGCTGACCGTCAGCGCCTGGTAGGGCGCGGGCACGAGGACCGCCTGCGACAGGTTGGCGACCTCCACGTCGACGCTGACCTGCGCGGCCGGCCCGATCGCCACCTCGAACGGCACGTCGCCGTCCAGCGGCGCGCCGTCGATGCCCTGGTTGGTCCACTCCTCGTTCTCGCCGTAGACGTCCAGCGACGTCACGCGCAGGTACACGGGGCGGTCGCTGCGCACCCGCATCACCGGCCCGGTGTCCTGCGCCACCAGGCGGGTGCGGATGTCGACGATCGGGTTGGAGGTCAGGGTGGTTCCGCTGGCCCCGCGCAGCTCGTACCACGGGGGCTGGCCGAAGCCAGGCAGGAAGCCGGCGAGCCCAGCCCCCGCGACGATGGCGACCAGGGCGATGACACTGCCGCCCGGCAGCAGCGTGGCCGCACCCCGTCGGCTGCGACCTCCCACCCAGGTGCCCCAGCGTCCAAGGTCGTCGCCCGCGAAGGCCAGCAGCAGCGCGGCCGCGGCCGCCAGGAAGGGAACCGTCCAGCGCCACGCCGCCACCGAGCCGGGCGCCAGCGTGAGCGGCACGACCCACAGCACCAGCGCCATGACCGTGGCCTTGAGCGGCGCCGCCAGCCGGCCGACCATGCCCTCGACCGCGTGGGCGACGGCCCACACCCCCGTGACGGTGATGAAGACCAGGCCGGCCTCCGCGAAGGCTGGGGCGGGCCGCAGCCGCATGAGCTCCAGACCCCGCTGCCACAGCGCCACCGCGGCTTCCGCGGTGGCGGGACTCGGCAGCACCTCCAGCGCCAGGGTGTCGGCGAAGAAGGCAAAGGAACAGAACATCACCCAGCCACCGACGCTGAAACACAGACTGGTGATCGGATCGAATCCGGAACGGCGGGCGGCGTAGGACAGCCCGGCAGACAGCAGCACCGCTGCCAACACCGGCGCGAGGAAGGCAAGCCCCACGAACACCCGCGTCAGGGGCAGGCAGGCCGCGACCAGCAGCGCCAGCGTCGCAAAAAACGTCAGCGCCTGCGGGGTGTCCGCACCGGGCCCGCTCGCCCGGCCACCGCGCGACGAGGTCGCGGGAGTCGGTGATGGAGCAGGCGGCGGTGCGTCCGCGGAAGGCGTACGCCCCGCCGGTGCCGGCTCGAGGGTGGTGCTCATGAGGCGGCTCCCGGTTGGTAGGCGGTGGCGCGGGGACGCCCTCCGCTCAGCAGCCGCCAGCGGTCGCCGAGGGCTTGGGACGGGGCAATGGTCGTCG
>Ga0136613_10002304_pt1 | contig 10213 bp, 7 predicted proteins | sample AntDrymUQ2722106_2_FD_106649 | JGI IMG/M metagenome (GOLD analysis project Ga0136613, IMG submission 106649) | Polar desert sand microbial communities from Dry Valleys, Antarctica - metaG UQ272 (21.06) | ecosystem: Environmental > Terrestrial > Soil > Desert | place: Antarctica: Dry Valley... | reverse complement strand
GGGTGGTCGACTTTGATCTCGGAGATGGCCGGGGTGAAGATGCCGATAAGCACCTTCCCGCTGCAGGCGGCCGTCACCGAGCCAGTGAGGCCATTCCTGGATCCCGTTATAGTCTCTGGCACGTTGCACGTGTACGTGAGCCAGACCGACAGGGGAGAGCTGGTCTTCGGCGCCAGCGTTGACCCTTTCACCTCCTACTCGATGCGGGGATCGCTGGAGTTCATCGAAGGGTTGGCCGGGCACGTACTCGAGCTCATGCCGTCGCTGGCGAAGATGCGTCTGCTGCGCCAGTGGTCTGGGCTGTGCGACATGACACCGGACTTCTCGCCTATCATGGGCGTAACGCCGGTGGATGGGTTCCTTGTGGACGTAGGCTGGGGCACGTACGGTTTCAAGGCCGGCCCCGTCTCGGGCGAGACGATGGCCGAGCTCGTCGCCACGGGCGAGACGCCACAGCTCATCGCCCCCTTCGGTCTCGACAGATTCGAGGGTGGCGACCTTATGGGCGAGAAAGGGGCCGCGGCCGTTGGGCATTGAGATCGAGGGAAGGCCATGATCCTGCTGCCTTGCCCCTACTGCGGGCCGCGCAACGTTTCGGAGTTCCGCTACGTCGGCGAGGTCTCGGAGCGGCCGGACCCGAACGAGACCGGCGTCGAGGAGTGGAGGGCTTTCCTCTACGCGCGCAACAACCCGGCGGGCTGGACGACTGAGACGTGGTTCCACAGCGCAGGGTGCAGGCAGCACCTCGTCGCCGAGCGGCACACGGTGACCAACGAAGTAAGAGTCTCGCGGCTCCCCGAAGCACAACTGCGCGGAGAGCAAGAAGAGAGGGCCACCGGCGGGGACGTCGCCGGTGACGTTGGAGGTGCGATCTACTGACGACGCAGCCAGTACAGAAGACCGCCATGTCCATGCGACTCGGTCCCCGGCCCGGCGAGGTCATCGACCGCGCGCGCGAGTTTACGTTCACGTGGAACGGGGAGGAGTATCCCGCTTACGAGGGGGACACTATTGTCTCGGCGCTGGCCGCTTGCGGCGAGCGGATCTTCTCCCGCAGCTTCAAGTACCATCGCCCGCGTGGGCTGCTCTCGGCGAGCTTCCTCGATCCAGGATGCATGGTGCAGGTCGAGGACGAGCCGAACGTCAGGGGCGCCCACAGGCGCGTGGAGCCTGATATGGTCGTGAGCCCCCAGGGGGTGTGGCCCTCGCTCGAGTACGACGTGAAGTCCGCCAACGGGGCCTTCGGCCGCTTCCTCTCCGCCGGCTTCTACTACAAGACCTTCATCAAGCCTCGTAGGCTGTGGCCCGTGTACCGGAGGATGCTGCGGCGTTTCTCCGCTGGCGGCAGAGTCTCAGCCAGCACTTCGCGAGGTTACTTCGACAAGCGCTACGCTCACCCTGACGTCCTCGTCGCCGGAGGCGGTCCCGCCGGGATGGCGGCGGCGGTCGCGGCCGCAAGAGCGGGGGCGCAGGTCTTGCTGGTCGAGGAAGAGTACGAGCTCGGCGGCCACCTCCGCTGGGGAGACGAGGCCGAGCTCGCCGCCTTGCGCGTGCTACGCGAGGAGGTGGCCGGTACGCCTGGCATCGAGGTTATGACAAATTCGGTAGTCAACGGGCGCTACGACGATAACTGGGTCGCGGTAATGCAACGCAACCTGCCCCACGTCGAGGAGCGGCTCGTCAAGGCCAGGGCCAGGACGCTCGTGGTGGCGCCTGGCCTCATAGAGCGCCCCTACGTCTTCGAGGGTAACGACACGCCAGGGGTCATCCTTTCGACCGCCGCGCGGCGTCTGATCAACCTCTACGCCGTCAAGCCGGGGGAGCAGGCTGTCATCTTCTCGGCGAACGAGAGCGGCGACGCGACGGCGGAGGACCTCCGGCGCTCGGGCGTCGAGGTCGCGCGCGTCGTCGACGCTCGCAGGGGAGGCGACGTCGTGCGCGTGAGGGGCGGCAAGGGAGTACGCACCGTGGAGCTGGCCGATGGCGCCGAGATAGAGTGCGACCTGCTCGTCACGGCCGTGGGTTGGACCGCACCCACCTCCCTGATAAACATGGCCGGCGACAGTCCCGTCTACAACCAGAAGACGGCCCGCTTCTTCCCCTCAAAGCTCCCCGACGACGTGCTGACATGCGGGGGAATTGCCGGCGATGGGACACTCGACGAGCTGCTCGACCACGCGCGCGCCACAGGCGCCGAGTCTGCCAGGCGGGCCGCAAAGACCGCGCGGCGGCTGCGCGCCGGCACTCCGCAGGCCTCCGAGACACGAGAGCCGGAGCCGCCGCCGGGGGAGATCCCGGAGTTGCCTCTCTACGAGCACCCGGCGTTGTTCCGCGGCGAGACGCACGGCATCGTGGACTACTCCGAGGACGTCACCTCCAAGGACCTCGTCGCGGCCGAGAAGGAGGGCTATGACTCCATAGAGTTGGTCAAGCGGTATACGACCGTGACCATGGGCCCTGCCCAGGGCAAGCTCGAGAGCGTCAACGCCGTGGCGATCATGGCTGAGACTACAGGGCGCACCATCGAAGAGACGGGGACCACCGTGTGGCGGCCCCCGTACAGCCCGGTTACTCTGGGGGCCCTGGCCGGGCGCAACTTCGAGCCGGTGCGGTACTCGCCTATGCAGCCGTGGCACGAGACCCACGGGGCGAAGCCGCTGGTGGCGGGGGCCTGGATCCGCCCCGACCACTACGGCGATCCCGCCTCCGAGGTCATGAACGTCAGGGAGAACGTCGGCATCATAGACGTTACGCCTCTGGGCAAGTTCGACCTGCGCGGCCCTGACGTGCCCAGACTGCTGAACCACCTGTACATCAACAGGTGGGACAACCTCGACGCCGGCGCGGTCCGCTACGGCGTTATGTGCCTCGAGGACGGCGTTGTCTTCGACGACGGAGTGACGGGCCGCCTCGGCCAGGAGCGTTACATCATGACGACCACCTCCTCAGGCGCCGCCGGCGTTTGGGAGTGGATCGACAACTGGCTGCAGACCGCCCATCCCGAATGGCAGATCCACGTTACTCCCGTTACCACGGCGTACGCGAGCATCAACGTCGCCGGGCCCAAGTCCCGCGAGTTGCTCCTGCGCCTTACCGAGGACATAGACCTCTCGCCTGACGCCTTCCCCTACATGCGGGTGCGCGAGGGGCGCATCGCCGGCGTCGAAGGCTGCTTTATGTGGCGCATCGGCTTCACCGGCGAGCTCAGCTACGAGGTTCACGTGCCAGCAGCCTACGGGCTGCACGTTTGGGAGACGCTCATGCAGCGCGGCGCGGATCTTGGCGTAGGGCCCTTCGGCGTCGAGGCGCAGCGAATCCTGCGCCTGGAGAAGGGACACTTTATCGTAAGCCAGGACACCGACGGGCTCACGGGACCCTACGATGTGGGTCTCGGCAGGATGGTCAGGCTGGACAAGTACGACTTCGCGGGCAAGCCCGAACTGGTGTGGCAGGGCGAACGCGACGGCCGCCTTCGGCTAGTCGGATTGCAACCGCACGATGGTTCGTTGGTCCCCCCTGAGGCCAGCCAGATCGTGGAGGGAAAGAGCGAGATCGTTGGCAGGATAACGTCGAGCCGCATGTCGCCCACGTTGGGGCGTTCGATCTGCCTCGGCTTCGTCGCCCCGCACCTTACCACGCCGGGAACGAAGGTCATCGTGCAGCTCCCCGATGGCGAGCGCATCCTGGCCTCCGTCACGCCGCACCACGCGCACTACGACCCCGAAGGGACGCGCCAGCGTGGTTGAGAGAGCGCCCGTCGCCCGCAGCCCTATAGCGCCGGTCCCTCCCACGACTATCGAGCACGGCTGGGAGGTCAGCGCCCGCCGTAGCGCCGCCGAACTGAAGATAACCGACTGCACCCCCCTCGCCAAGATCCTCGTTGTGGCGTCCACAGACGGCGAACTCGCCCACGCTCTAGGCGTCCCCTTCGGTCGCGCCGCCCGCGACCCGCACGGTACGCTCGTCGTCGGCTCAGGCCCAGGCGAGTGGCTCCTGCTCGCCACACCAGCAACGAGCGTGGCCGTCACACAGCGTGTAGAACAGGTGCGAGACGGGGGACTCGTCAGCACTTTCGACGCGACGCATGGGCGGGCGCTGATGCGGATCACGGGCGCCAGGGCGCCCGATCTGCTGGCTAAGGTGTGCGCCATCGATCTCGCCGACGATGTTACGCCCGACGGGGCTGCTTTCCGCAGCTCTGTGGCGAAGCTCGTAACCGACGTCGTTCGCGACGACATTGGGGGGGAGAGATCGTACATGTTACATTGCGAGCGGTCCTCGGGACAGTACCTCTTCGACGCGTTGATCGATGCAGGCGATGAGTTCGGCATAGAGGTCGACGGGTTCGTCGACCCCGGAATCAGAGGAGTCCAGATAACATGACGCTACCGAAGAACCTGGAAGTAGCTCGGAAGGCGAAGCTACAGCCGCTAGACGAGATCGCCGCTGAGATAGGCATCGGAGAGCATCTCCTGGAGCCCTACGGGGAAGGCGTCGCCAAGATAAAGCTCGACGCCATCGAGGAGCTCTCAGGCAGACCGAAGGCCAAATACGTGGTGGTATCCGCCATTACGCCGACCCCTCTTGGTGAGGGGAAGACGACGACGACCGTCGGCCTGGGACAGGCCTTCAAGCACATCGGCAAGACGGCGACGGTGGCGGTGCGCCAGGCCTCGATGGGCCCGGTTTTCGGCATAAAGGGCGGCGCCGCGGGCGGTGGCTACAGCCAGGTCGTGCCGATGGAGGCTCTAAATCTGCACCTCACCGGCGACATCCACGCGGTTACCGAGGCCCACAACCAGCTCGCCGCCATGATCGACAACCACCTCTACCAGGGCAACGCCCTCGACCTCGAGGCGCACAGTATCTCCTGGCGGCGGGTGATGGACGTAAACGATCGGGCGTTGAGGAACATCGTCGCCGGGCTGGGCGCCAGGACCGATGGCGTCCCGCGCCAGACCGGCTTCGACATCACGGCGGCCTCTGAGGCGATGGCGATCCTCGCGCTCTCCACCTCGCTTCAAGACATGCGCAGCCGCTTCGGGCGGATCGTGATCGGCACCGACGCAGACGGGAACCCGGTTACCGCCGAGGAGCTCAAGGCCGCAGGCGTCATGACGGTCATCATGAAGGAGGCCATAAAGCCGAACCTCATGCAGACCCTCGAGAACACACCTGCCCTGGTCCACGCCGGACCGTTCGGCAACATCGCCACGGGCAATTCATCCGTCGTGGCCGACCTTATCGGCATCCGCGGCGGTGACTTCCTGATCACCGAGGCAGGCTTCGGTGCCGATATGGGCGCCGAACGCTTCTTCAACATCAAGTGCCGCTACTCGGGACTCGAGCCCGACGCCGCGGTGCTCGTCGCCACCGTGCGGGCGCTCAAGGCACACTCTGGCCGCTACGAGGTAAGGGCGGGCAAGCCCCTCCCCGAGGAGCTCCTTCGGGAGAACCCGGACGACGTGTATGCTGGGGCCGCCAACCTCAGAAAGCAGATCGAGAACATCCGCCTGCACGGGGTCTCACCGGTGGTGGCGATCAACGCCTTCCCCACGGACCACGAGTCGGAATACGACGTCATCCGCGAGATCGCCGAGGAGATGGGCGCGCGGGTTGCCGTGTGCAACCACTTCTCTGAGGGCGGGACTGGTGCCGTGGAGCTGGCCGAGGCGGTCGCCGAGGCCGCAGAAGAGCAGACCGAGTTCGAGTTCCTCTACCCCGACGGAGCGTCCTTGCGCGAAAAGATAGAGGTCATCGCCACGAAGGTGTATGGAGCGAAGGACGTGGAGTACAATCCGCAGGCGGCGAGGATGCTCGACTCTTACGAGCAGAGCGGCTTCGGCGGGTTGCCCCTGTGCATCGCCAAGACGCACCTCTCCATCTCCTCAGATCCATCCCTCAAAGGAGCGCCCACGGGCTGGACACTCCCGGTTAGGGAGGTCAGGGCGTCGGTGGGGGCCGGGTTCGTCTACCCGATCTGCGGGGAGATGCGCACGATGCCGGGCCTGAGCGCCTCCCCCGCCGCCGAGGACATAGACATAGACGAGAACGGCGAGATAGTGGGGTTGTTCTGAGTGTCGAGTCGCGGAGGAAGACGATCGAGGTATTCTCTATAGACGAATCAAAGGCGGCCGATCGCACGGCAGCCGCACGGAGGTGAAGAGAAGATGCAGCTACCCACGCGGGCCACTTACGTCGTTATAGGGGCCGGGGTTCACGGCCTGAGCACGGCCTGGCACCTGGCTAGAGAACTGAAGGCCAGGGGACGCGGCTCGGGCGAGGACGTTATCGTGCTCGACAAGACCGGCGTCGCCGCGGGGGCGTCGGGGATCGCCTGCGGTGTGATCCGCAACAACTACTTCCAGCCAGCGATGCGCAAACTGATGGCCCATTCGGTCTCGGTCTGGGAATCGGACCCGGAAGAGTTCGCCTACCATCCCGTTGGCTACATGCAGATCTCACCCGAGGTGATGCATGACGACGTGGTGCAGATCTATAAACAGCAGCAGGCGATCGGCTACCCATCGACGCTCGTTGAGGGGGAGCAGGAGTGCCTGGATTATATGCGGAACATCTTCCACGACTGGCAGGCCGAGAACATCACGAGCGTGCTGCATGAGCACCGCGGCGGGTACGCGAACAACAAAGCCTCGATAAGAGCCCTTGCCGCAAAAGCCCAGGGCGAGGGGGTGCGCATCTACACCGGGGTCAGGGTAACTGATCTACGCCTCGACGGCGGCGCGGTGAGCGCCGTGGAGACCGATCAGGGTACGGTCGGATGCGAGTACCTCGTGGTGGCCGTCGGCCCGTGGGTCAGGGATATCTGGAGTATGCTGGATCTGCCCGAGAAGATTACCGTCAAGGGCCCCGACGGCGAGCTTTACCGCGACCGCGAGATGTGGACGTACTGGTCGCTGCAGGAGGGCGTGCTAGGGGTCGAGCCGAGCTTCCTTACGGACAACGAAGGCGAGATGCCGCCGGTGATCCACGTAGACACCGACGCCCCGCTCTACGACGAAGACGGTGAGCTGGTCACTGACGAGCTCTGGGGGATCTACTACAAGCCCGACTTCTACTTCAACGGGGTACAGGGCGGTGCCACACCCTACATCATCGACCAGCCCGCAAGCGAGGTCGCCGTCGACCCCTACGGGCCCGAGAGCCCCGACTTCGTGGTCGGAGAAGACTTCGCCAGGATGTGGACGTCGGCGCTCGCGCACTGCCACGGGCGCTTCGAGGGTAAGGGCTACCTGTTCTCCAAAGAGCCCTCCGGCGGTATCGGCTGCTTCACCCCCGACAGCTTCCCCGTCTTCGACACCTTCAAGGAAAATGCCTACATCATCGCCGACTCCAACCACGGCTACAAGATGATCGGGGTCGGCGCGCTGGTGGCGAAGGAGCTTATGGACGAGCCGCAGGGACTGCTCGAGCCGTTCCGCTTCTCCCGCTACGAGACCGGAGAACTGCACCCAACGAGCAACTCACCCTTCCCATGGAGCTGACACAGGGAGGCGCCGAACACCGGGTAGACAGGCCTCGGATCGAACGCGCCGTAAAGGAGATACTGGTCGCCATAGGCGAAGACCCGGAACGGGAAGGCCTCAGAGGCACGCCGCGGCGCGTCGCCGAGGCCTACGCTTTCCTCTTCGCCGGGCTCAGCGATGACCCTGCGAGACACCTTGACGTAGGGTTCCAGGAAGAACATCGCGAGATGGTCCTCGTGCGAGACATACCTCTGCATTCGCTCTGCGAACATCACCTCATGCCTTTCGTCGGTAAGGCCCACGTGGGCTACATACCAGACGGGAAGGTCGTTGGGTTGTCCAAGCTGGCCAGGGTAGTGGAGACGTACTCCCGCAGGCCCCAGCTCCAGGAACGTTTGACCGCCCAGGTCGCCGACGCCATCCACGAGAGGTTGGGATCTCGTGGCGCCATCTTCGTCGTGGAGGCCGAACACCTGTGTATGACTATGAGGGGGGTACAGAAGCCGGGAAGCGTGACGGTCACCAGCGCCGTTCGCGGCATCTACGCCAGAGACCCGCGCACCCGCCAGGAGGCCATGAGCCTCATAACGGGCCACCGCTAGAGCGGTTTGCATTTCAGCATTTCAGCCGGTCAGCATTTCAGCTTCTTGTCGCTTTAGCGCTATCGATATAATCAGCTACAGAACCTCCTCCAGCTTCGCCTTCAGGCCCGAGGAGATTGGCCCCGGTCTGCCGGTTCCGACGGGGAGTCCGTCCACTTCGGTCAGCGGCATGACGCCGAGCAGCGCGCTCGTCAGGAAAGCTTCATCGGCTGTAGCCAGCTCTTCGGTACGCACCGGGCATTCGACCGCGGTCAGGCCCATCTGCGGGGCGAGTTCGGCCAGCACGAGCCCCCGCACGGTGCCTGGCAGAACCCCCGACTCAGGGTCCGGCGTGAGGAGTGTCTCCCCGCGCGCGAGAAAGAGGTTGGCAGCGCTGGCGCAAGCCAGGTGCCCGGCCGTGTTGAGCATGAGCGCCTCGTCCACACCGCTAGCGTCGGCCTCGCGGCGAGCCAGCACGTTGTCCAGGTAGCTCAACGCCTTGATCCTCGCGAGCGGCGACCGCTCGTTGCGCGGGATGCTGCTGATGGCAGCCCGCATTCCCCGGGAGTAGAGCTCGGCCGGATAGCCGGCAAACGGCTGTGCGTGAACCACCAGCGACGGCGTAGGTTCCGGTTTCGACGATAGCCCGCGGTTCGCCGGTACGCCCCGGCTGACGGTCAGGCGTACGGCGGCATCGGAGAGCCCATTGGCTTCAAGTGTCATGCGGATCGCGCCAGAGAGCGTCTCGCCATCAGGGACCCTGGAGAGCCCGATCCGCCCAGCCCCGGTACGCAGGCGGGCGAGGTGGAGGTCGAGAAGTAGCGCGCGCCCGCCCCTGACCCTTATCGTCTCGAAGAGCCCGTCGCCCAGGGTAAAGCCCCGGTCGCGTGGGTCCAGGGCCGCCTTCTCGACGGGCACCAGCCTGTCGTTTACCCAAAGGTGTTTCGCTCGACCTACCACTCTTCCAACTCCGTCCCCAGCGCGTGCAGGGCAGCCCGGCTCTTTGCGAGGGTCTCCTCGTACTCCGCTTCCGGGTCTGAGTCGCTGACGATCGCGCCCCCCACCTGCAGATGTATCTTGCCGCGCTGCAGCACGAGCGTGCGAATGACGATGCTCGTGACCATCGCCCCGCCAAAGCTCAGGTAGCCGATCGAGCCGCAGTACACACCGCGCCGCACCGGCTCCAGTTCCTCGATGATCTCCATGGCCCGGATCTTGGGGCAGCCGGTGACCGATCCGCCGGGGAAGCAAGCCCTTAGCAACTCCACCGCCCCCAGCCCGGAACGCAACTCGCCGCGGACGGTGCTGACCATCTGCCAGACGGTGCTGTAACCCTCGATCCCGAACAACTCGGGCACGTGTACCGATCCGACGCGGCAGACCTTGCCGAGGTCGTTCCGCAACAGATCGACGATCATGAGGTTCTCGGCCCGATCCTTCTCGCTGGAGAGCAACTCCGCGCCCAACATCCTATCTTCCTCCGGCGTCCTCCCGCGAGGGCGCGTCCCCTTGATAGGCCGCGTCTGTACCCACCCTCCATCCAGCCGCAGGAACAGCTCTGGCGAGGCGCTCAGAACCTTTCTTTCTCCAAGGTCGAGGTAGGCTCCGTACGAGACGGGCGAGGCTTCCCGCAGCCGCTCGTACAGCGGCCAGGCGGAATCACGCCACTCACCTTCGAGGCGGTGCGAGAGGTTGACCTGGTAGATATCGCCGGCGGCGATGTACTCCTTGGCCCGGCGCACGGCTTCGAGGTAGTCCGCCTTGCTTACGTTCGACCGGAACCGCAGGGGCTTCAGATCCGGCACCCTACCCGCCTCTTCCAGACCTTCCGGTTCCTTCGAGGCTTTTGCGGGAGCATCCAGGCGCGCCTCGAGCTCTGCGAGCCTGGCGCGCGCGGCCGCCCCCGTGCCAGCCGGTAACCCCGTCGCGACGAGCCAGTTCTCACCCGTGAGGTGGTCGGCCGCCAGGACCCAGTCGTAGAAGCCGACGTCCAGCTCCGGCAACGTCTCGTCGGCCGGATTCGTCGCCGGCAGCGACTCCAGCAGCCGGCCGAGGTCGTAGCCGAAGTAGCCTACGGCACCGCCGAGGAACGGTGGCAGCCCCTGCGACTGCGCAGAGGGATACAAGGACAGAAGGCTCCGCAAG
>Ga0136613_10002303_pt1 | contig 10215 bp, 8 predicted proteins | sample AntDrymUQ2722106_2_FD_106649 | JGI IMG/M metagenome (GOLD analysis project Ga0136613, IMG submission 106649) | Polar desert sand microbial communities from Dry Valleys, Antarctica - metaG UQ272 (21.06) | ecosystem: Environmental > Terrestrial > Soil > Desert | place: Antarctica: Dry Valley... | reverse complement strand
GTCGGGGGTACACCTCTTCCCATTCCGAACAGAGAAGTTAAGCCCGACAGCGCCGATGGTACTCGGGGCGCAAGCCCCCGGGAGAGTAGGACGCCGCCGAATTGTCTTTCTTTGCGCCAGGGGGCGGGATCCGCTCTTCGTGGATCCCGCCCCCGTAAAGACCTCAAGCCAGCCGCCTCGCGGCGTAGCCGCTACGTGGTCTGTTGGTTCGGATCGCTCAGGCTACGTGGAGGTCTGAGCGCCAGGAGGGATCGAGGTCGCGGAGACGGGCAACGCGTTCCCCCACTGGCGGATGCGTTCCGAACAGCGCTCCCAGGCCCTCGTCGGAGAACGGATCGACCGTGTAGAGCGGCTCGGTGACGACGCTCTCCGCAAAAGAGACGAGCTCGCTCGCGCGATCGAGCCGGAGGAGCGCGTCGGCGAGTCCGTGTGGCGAGCCTGCGAGCGCCGCCGCAGACCTGTCGGCCGCGAACTCCCGCTTCGGCGAGAGGAGCACGTGGACAAACGCAGCGGCCAGTGGGCCGAGGACTGCGAGGAGCGCTCGGCGGAGCCATCCTCCGATCCGGGAAAACTCGACCAGGATGTAGGCGAGCAGGACGGCGAACGTTTGAACGAGTACGTCCCGCGTGCGCACATGAGTCAGCTCGTGCGCCAGCACTCCTTCGAGCTCCGCCGGCCGCAGCGCCCCGAGGAGGCCGGTGCTCACGGCCAGAGCAGAGCCGCGCGGCCCTCGGCCCGCGACGAGCGCGCGCGGGAAGCCGTCGACGATCAGGTACAGCTTCGGCGGCAGGATGCCGAGCTTGGCCGAGAGCGTGTCCACCGTGGAACGGAGGAGCGGGTCCTCCGCGAGCGCGTACTCGCGCGCACCCAGCATCCCCAGCACAGCGCGATCGGCGTAGGCGTAGACCGCGGCGGCGGCCAGCAGCGCACAGAACGCGAAGATCGACGCCGTTCGGTACCCGCCGAGCGCCCAGCCGACCGCGCCGGAAAGACCCGCGAGCAGCGCGACGAGCAACCAGGCCTTGACGAGATTAGTGGCGGCGGCCCGCCGCATGCTCGTAGAACGCATCTCAGACCGCCTCGAGCCACCGGGGCACGCTGTGCGGCACGATCGCGGCGTCCTCGGGCGCGCCAGCCCCGGTAGCGCTGCTATCGAGGCTCCCCCGAGCGAAGCGAGGGCCATTGCGCTCGCACCAGCCACCACACCCCGGCGGCGAAGCGTCAGTCTGAGATGCGTTTCTAGGGCGCGTCGTCGTCGCGGTCGTCGTCGCCGAGGCCGCGCGGTGGCCAGTCGGGCTCCGGGGCGTCGCAGCGGCTGGAGCAGTGGAGAGACGCGACGTTCTGAAGAGGCACGAGGATGTGCCCGTTGAGCTCGATGTGGGGGACGTCCTCGATCGAGCAATACGCAGTGAGCACGCCCTCCTGGTACTCGCCGCCGAAGAGGGCGACCTCGATCTGCTCGCCCTTGTACTTGTTCGTGTAGTCCTCCATCAGTGCTCCGTTCCGAAAGTCCGTGGTCGTTTGGGGGAGTGGCCAGGTGTGAGCCGGTCGTGGACGGTTCCCGCGCGCGTGCTGGTCGCACGTGTGCGGGTGCCGGCTGACGCCAGGCCCGGCTGGACGCCCCCAAAGCCCAAGGGAGTTGCGGAACGGAGCACTAGAGAGCCGAGTCTAGCCGCCTCAACCGTTCGTCCTCGAGGCGGAAGACAGTGACGTCGCAGTTGCCCACAGGCGCCTCCACGCGGCGCGCATCCGCGTAGGAGACCGACGCGGCGGCCGCGAGCGCCGCCCGCATCGGCCCGCCATGCGTCACGACGAGCACGCGCCCGCCCGGGTGGCGCGCTGCCACCTCGGCGAGGACGGCGAGGACGCGCGCGCCGAGAGCCTCATAGCTCTCGCCGTCGTCCCAGCCATGATCGAACTCGAGCCAGCGGCGAAAACCGTCCGGGAACCGCTCCTCGATCTCGGTCCTCGTCAACCCGGACCAGGAACCGACGTCCACCTCTCGAAGCCCTGCCACTGTCTCGACCGGTAGACCCAGGCTCCGTGCAACGATCTCCGCCGTCTCGTGCGCGCGAAGGAGCGGGCTCGCGTACACCGCCTCAATCTCCTCCGTGCGCAGCCGCTCGGCGAGCGCCTCGGCCTGCTTGCGCCCGGCCTCGTTCAACGTCGTGTCTGCGTGTCCCTGAAAGCGGCTTTCGCGGTTCCAATCCGTCTCGCCGTGTCGGGCCATCAGGATCGTCGTCACGGCGGCCGATACTCTAGCCCGATGGACTTGGGCCTAGCCGGGCGCGCGTGCGTCGTCACAGGGTCGACCAGCGGGATCGGGCTCGAGACAGCTCGCGTCCTGATCGACGAGGACGCTCTGGTCGTCACCTGCGCTCGCGGAAAGGCACCGGGGGTGGGGGAGGTCCTCCATGTCGAGGCCGACCTGTCGGAGCCAGGTGCCCCGGAGGTGGTGATCGAGGCGGCGGTACAGGCGCTCGATCGGCTCGACGTGCTCGTGAACAACGTCGGCTTTGCCGTTCAGACCCGTTTCGAAGCGGTGACAGACGAAGACTGGGACGCGATGTGGCAACTGAACGTGATGAGCTATGTGCGCGCCACCCGCGCCGCGCTGCCGCACCTACGCGAGACGCACGGCTCGATCGTGAACGTCTCGTCGACGGCCGGGAAACGCCCGTCAACGAGCATGCCGCACTACTCGGTCACGAAGGCAGCCGTCCTCTCCCTGTCACGGCTCGTGGCCGATACGTACGCCGGCGTCGGCGTTCGCTGCAACGCCGTCACGCCAGGACCGACCGCGACGGAGGCATGGCTGGCGGAAGGCGGCCTCGCCGATCAGGCCGGCGGCAGCCGTGAGGATGTGCTCGTGCAAGTTGGCGCCGGACGCCCGCTAGGACGGTTCGCGCAGCCAGTCGAGATCGCGGCCGTGATCGCCTTCCTCGCCTCCGACAGGGCCTCCTACGTCACCGGTGCCGCCTGGAGCGCCGACGGCGGCACCGTCCCGATCATCGTCTAGACCAACCCCGCGTTGGGCGGTGGGCGACGGGAACGCCGATACTCTGAGGTTGTGCCCGATCTGGCCGGACGAGTCGCAACTGCTTTCGAGGCGCGCATCCGGGAGCAGGAGGACGACACGCTCTCGCCGCTCGCCGTTCACTCCTACGAGACCGCAGGCCGCCTCAGCGCTGAGCCGGAGTGCCGGCTGCGAACGCCGTTTCAGCGCGACCGCGACCGCATCCTCCACTCGAAGGCGTTCCGGCGGCTCAAGGGCAAGACTCAGGTGTTCATCGACCCCTCCGGCGACCACTACCGCACGCGGATGACCCACACGCTCGAGACGAGCGGCATCGCACGCGTCGTGGCTCGCGCGTTGCGTCTGAACGAGGACCTGGCGGAGGCCATCGGCCTCGGCCACGACATGGGCCACCCGCCGTTCGGGCATGCGGGCGAGGATGAGCTCGATCGCTGCCTGCGCGAGCGCTTCGGTGGCGGGTTCCGTCACAACGAGCAGTCGCACCGGATCGCGCAGGCTCTGAACCTCACAGCCGAGGTCTGCGACGGCATCCTCACCCACACCGGGGAGCGTGAGCCGGCGTCGCTCGAGGGCAGGATCGTCCGGCTCGTCGACCGGGTCGCGTACATCAACCACGACATCGATGACGCGATCCGCTTCGGGATCCTCAGGCCGGACGAGCTGCCGCGCGAAGAGATCGAGTTGCTCGGCGCGACGGGGGCACGCAGGATCGACACTCTTGTCCACGACCTGGTCGAGACGTCCGAGCCAGCGGGCGAAATCGGGCAGAGCGAGGACGTCGGCGCCGCAATGCTCGCGTTGCGCTCCTTCATGTTCGAGCGCGTCTATCTCGGCCCGCACGCTTCCGGGGAGCACGAGCGAGCTCACTCCGCCGTCCGCCGGATCTTCGGCCAGCTTGCCGCGCGCGGTGATGACGAGCGCCAGATAACCGATTTCGTCGCCGGGATGACCGATCGGTTCGCGCTGTCGTACTCCGACGGCCTCTGATGGCGCGAATAAAGGACTCTTCTGTGCAAGACGTTCGGGCGGCGGCGGACATGGTGGAGGTCGTCTCTGGTCGAACGCAGCTTCGTCGATCCGGAGCCCGCTACGTGGGCCGCTGTCCATTCCACGAGGAGCGGACACCGAGTTTCTCCGTCAACGCGGTCGACAAGTACTACCACTGCTTCGGCTGCGGGAAGAGTGGCGACGTGATCACGTTCGTCCGGGACACCGAGGGACTCGATTTCGTCGAGACGATCGAGTGGCTCGCGGATCGTTTCCGCGTTCAGCTGGAGTACGAAGAGACCTCGCCGCTGATCGAGGCGAGCCGGCAGCGCCGGGAACGGCTGCAGGCGCTGCTCGAACAGGCGACGTCGTTCTACGAACGCCACCTCTGGGACTCGCCGGCAGGCGAGCCGGTCCGCGCCTATCTCTCAGGTCGTGGGCTCGGGGAAGCGGTCTGTCGCGAGTTCCGGCTTGGCCTCGCGCCCGGTTCGGGTCTGGCTCGCAAGGCACAGGAGAAGGGATTCACGCCGGACGAGCTGCGGGCAGCAGGTCTCACGAACGCGAGCGGAAACGACTACTTCCCACCGCGGCTGATGTTCCCGCTCGCCGACGCCCGAGGCCGTGTGGTCGGCTTCCAGGCTCGGAAGCTGCGGGAGGACGACCCGCTCCGCGGCAAGTACGTCAACACTCCCGAGACCGAGCTCTTCCACAAGTCCGCGCTTCTCTACGGGTTGCACCTCGCCCGGAACGCGATCGCGAGGGCGGATCGAGCCGTCGTCGTCGAAGGCAACACGGACACCATCGCCTTGCGGCAGGCGGGGTTCGAGCCGGTGGTGGCCTCAATGGGTACGGCACTCACCGAGCGGCAACTGAAAGAGCTGCGGCGATTGACGCGCCGGCTCCTCCTCTGCTTCGACGCGGACGCAGCGGGTGAGGATGCGACGCTGCGGGGCATGGAGCTCGCCACGTCGCTCGGCTTCGAGGTGCGCGTCGTGACGTTGCCCGGCGGTCAGGATCCGGCCGACGCGCCCGAAGCCTTCGAGTCCCGGCTCGCCGTGGCGGAGAGCTACATCCTCTACCGCGTCCGGCTCGAGCTAGAACGGACGGCCGATCGTCAGGAGGCATTCGTCCGGGCCCGCGAGGTCCTGCAGCGCAACGAGGACTCACCCGAGTGGCAGGACGCGCTCCGTCTGCTCGCCGGCCGCCTGAGCCTCCCCAAGGAGACGTTGTCGGGGTTGACGCCGAAGGGCGGGGTTCGCACGCTCGCGGCGGAGCTCTCACCGAAGATGCTCGAGAAGGGCGAGCGGCTCGAGCGGAACGCTCTGGCGGCGTGCGCCGCTCACCCGGCGCTCGTCAAGCTGCTGGTCGAGCTCAGCCCGGAGCACTTCGATTCCGAGCTCCACCGGCGCTTCCGGACCGAACTGCTGCAGGACGCACCCAGCGTAGACGGGGACGGAGCGCTGACGGAGCTGAGGGCGGAGCTGGACGCCCGCGCTGCACGCGAGGGCATAGATGAGCGCACGGGGAAGGAGCTCCTGCTGAACCTCCGGGAGCGCAGGCTCCGCCGCGAGCTGGCGACCGCCGAGCTCGAGCGCGTGATGGAGCTGCAGACGGCACTGACGAACGTCCGCAGTGCCTTCCTCGAGCTTCGCTAGGCGCACTTCTCGGCCCAAGCACGCCGAGGAAAAGCGCAAAGACCATCACTTTGGGGAGAGAAAGCTCAAGCTCGCCGGTGTTAGTGTCGATTCCTACCCCTGGAAGCAACACCAGCAACGCCGCCCCAGCGCTCAACGCCCTACCCTGGGGTTGGCCTGGGGCTCGTTCACCCCCCGAATGAGCTCCCTGACCCGCAACGCTGTACGACTCCTGGCCGCCGTGTCGCTCCTGGCGCTTGTCGCCGGGAGCGTCGGCGGTAGTCCCGGCGGCGCAGGTGCAGCGACCCTCGTCGGCGATTGCACGCCGGGCTCGGATTGGGGCACGTCACGGCCGGATCTGTCCGACCAGACGATCCAGCTCGTCAACGCGCATCGTGCCGGCCTCGGCCTGCGTCAACTGACCGTGTCGCCTACCCTGACCGCTTCCGCTGTCTGGAAAGCGCGGCACATGGCCAAGTACCAGTACATGGCACATGACGACCCCGCTCCTCCGGTTGCCCGCTGGGCCGGCGATCGCATGGTTGCGTGCGGTTACACCTCGAGCTGGGGCGAGAACATCGCGTACGGCTATCCGACGCCACAGCAGGTCTTCAACGGCTGGCTCGGTTCTCCGGGCCATCGGGCGAACATCGAGAACCCAAACTGGGCAGCGATCGGCTCAGGGGCCGCCTCCGGACCGGGAAACGGTCTCTCCTGGGCCCATGCTTTCGGCGCGCTGGCCGACGGCGGTGGCGCGCCTCCGACCCCGCCTCCGGCGCCTTCGCCTCCGCCGGCGCCTTCGCCTCCGCCGGCGCCTTCGCCGCCACCCCCGGCGCCTTCGCCTCCGCCCGCACCTTTGCCACCGGCTCCCGGCCAGCCTACGCCCGTTCCCGCGCCTGTTCCTGCTCCAGGCCCGGTGCCGGCGCCCCCGGGGCAGCCGGCGTCCACACCAGCTCCGGGGCCCGCACCGGCCCAGCCTGGGGCACAACCGGTCAAGCTCGTTCCTCCAGCGAGCTCGCCCGTCGTCCTGCAGAACCTGACGCTGACGCCGCGGCAGCCCGAGGCGGGTAAGAAGATGGTGAGCCAGGTCGTCGTCACCCGAAAGGGCGAGCGTTTGCGGCAAGGCCGCGTCGCGTGCCACGGGCGGATCGACGGTCGGCGGGTGGCTGTGCTTGCCCACGGGTTCCGACACGGCAAGGCGACGTGTATCTGGCAACTTCCCGCCGCTGCCGAGGGAAAGCTCGTGAACGCTGTCGTCGTCGTGAAGCAGGGCCGCACCTTGGCGAAGGCCCCCTTCCGCGCCCACGTCTCCTAGCTCAACCAGGAAGAGCCGCCGGGCTCCAGACGTAGGGGCGTGTCCAAGAAGTGGATCAGGGCGCCTGGCAGGCGTCACGCACCACGAGGCGGCGTCCTCGGTCGCGCCCACATGTCTCACCTGGGCGCTCCCTGCGTCCTTGCCTCGCGGCCCCTAAAGGATCGTCGCGACGTGCCGATAGCCAGACGGTGTCTGTACGCCACACGCTGGGGCCGCTTCGCCGGCTGATCCCTCTCGCGGGAGCGATCCTCCTGCTCTCGGCGGCGCCCAGCTCGGCAGCTCCCGCCAGCGCCGTTCCAGCCAGCACAGGTGGGGTGCTGATCGAGGGCGGTGCTCCGAAGAGCCCTCGCGCCTCCGTCAGGTTGGGGCGGGGTTCTGAGCTCCGGAAGCTCACCGCGAACGCGAAGGTGCGCAAGCGGCCCCCCGTACGCCCGATCGTTCGCCCGACGCGGAGGCCGTCCAAACCGGCCTCGAGCGCCCCGGAGACCTCGCCTCCGACGACCGCGGGCGTCGTACCCAACGATCCGCTCTGGCGTGACTCATGGTCACTCGCCAAGGTCAATGCCCTCGGCGCCTGGAGCTCGACGACCGGCCTCACCGAAACGGTCGTCGCCGTGCTAGACACGGGCGTCGATCTCACCCACCCGGATCTCCAGGGTGCATTCGTCGCCGGCTACGATACGGTCAACGAGGACGCGGATCCGAGCGACGACCACGGCCACGGGACGATGGTCGCCGGGGTGATCGCCGCTCGTTCGAACAACGGGATCGGTGTGGTCGGCGCGTGCTGGCGGTGCTCGCTGATGCCGGTCAAGGTGATCGCAGGCAATGGCCTCGGCAGTGCTGCCGACGTTGCCGAGGGTATTTCCTGGGCGACAGCCCACGGCGCCCGCGTGATCAACCTGAGCTTTACCCTGAGCGCTTGGGACGCGGGCGTCGCAGCGGCGATCGACCGCGCGCGTGCGAGTGGCGTCGTCCTCGTCGCCGCGGCTGGGAACACCGGCACTGACGCAACAACGTTTCCCGCCTCTCACCCGGGAGTGGTCAGTGTCGCCGGCTCGGATGCGGCCGACGCGCGCTACCTCTGGTCGAGCTACGGCAGCTGGGTCCGGCTGGCCGCCCCCGGTTGCAGCTTGACGACCGCGGTGGGCGCAGCCTACGGCGAGTTCTGTGGGACGTCCTCCGCCACTGCGTTCGTCTCGGGCCTGGCCGGCCTTGCCCGGTCTTACGCCCCGACCTTCTCGCCCGACGCGATTGCCAAGGCGCTGACGACGAGCACCGTTCCCGTCGGCGACTTCGTCTCGACCGGTCGGGTCGACGCCGCCCGTGTCATTGGCGCGCTTCGCGCCTCCCGCTAGACCGAAAACGCCCCCCATCGAGGGACGCGGCCGCGACGCGGGAGCCGAGCCCCGAACCATCCCGCGCAGCTTGGGGGGTCTGAACGCGGAAGAGGATCCGCGCCAGCGGATCCCCTTCCTTGCGAAAAGGAGGGGGCCCGCCTTTCGGCGGGCCCCCTTTTTGGAGCGTCGTGCTGAGCCGAGTCGTTAGATGACTGAGACCCGGACGGACTTGACCGCCTTGCCCAGCTTGAGGTTCGGAACGATCACGGAGCGGTTGGTCGCAACCTTGCGGATGACGACCTTCTGCACCTTGCCGTTCGCACCAAGCAGGGAGATGCGCACCTTCGCGCTGTTCAGCCCGCTCTTGAGCTTGAGCACGAGGTAGCGGTTGCCCTTGACGGTCAGCAGCTGAGCCGAGGCAACCGACGCCGCGGCCTTCGCCTTCGGAGCGACCTTCGCCGGCGTCGCCACCGGGATCGGGTTGCCACCGAGGCTGACGATTGCAGCCGCCGGAGCAGCAGCAGCCGGAGCAACAGCAGCCGGTGCCTGGATCACGACCGTGGTGGTCGCCGGCGGGAGAACTGCCGGCGGAGTGACGGTCGGAGCAGGCGCGGCCGGCGTCGTACCACCCGTGCCCGAGCTGTCACCGCACGAAGCGACGACGGTGCCCGCGAACGGGTTGATGTAGATCTGACGCCGGACACCCGGGTTGAAGCCGCCCGAGACGGCTGCCCGCGTGCCGAGGTTCTCGGCAAGCACGTCGACGCAGATGTTCCGCGTCTCGGTGATGAGCACACCGGCCTGGCCGTTCGCCCCGGTGGTCACGACGACGCGGTTCTCGCTCGTCTGACCGGCCGGGATCGTCTGGCCGCGGGTGTCGAAGCCGCCGTGGAGCGCGGAATCAGGCTGGATCAGGCCCTGCGGCGAGCGGGAGAACTGCACCTGCACGCCTGCCTGAGGCTGCCCGAAGATGTTGCGCACCGTCTCGACGCAGAACATCTCGAAACGACCCTTGGGCACGCAGTTCAGCACCTTGCTGGCTGCGAGATTCGTGGTCTTCGTGAGCGTGTTCGACGTCTTGCTGGCCTGATCCCAGATCACAGGCTGATCGGGGTACAGGGCCTCTGCGGTGATTGCCGACGTGAACGTCCGGTTCGCCGGCAGGTCGAGATCGCAGCGACCGTTCGAGTCGACGGCGAAGTTGAAGCCGGTGGACGGGTTGTACGCCACCATGGCCTCGCCGTGCTCATCCGTGTACACCGCGACATGATCGTCGCCCGAAGCCGAGTTCAGCAGGATCCCGGCCGAGTCGCGACAGAGGGCACGACGGCCACGAAGCGGATCCTCGCGGTCGGAGCCCAGGATGTCCCAGTAGTCGTAGAAGGCGGTCTGGAAGCCCGGGAAGTTGTTCGTGAACGACCCGGCAACACCCGACGTCTGACCTTCGTCGCCGGCTTGAGCTGCCGGGATGAGGGCCTGATAGAAGGGCGCATAGAGGTTGCCCGGAGTGTCGTCTCGGTTCGCACTGTTGCGGACGTAGACGTCGTCCTTGTCGGCCTTCTCGAGACCACCGGAACCGCCGGCTCCGATCCGCACGTCAATGCGGAGGGGAGGCATCGGCGCGTCGCCAGCGTCCGTCTTCCCGTCCGGCAGCAGCGTCTGCAGCGGGCGGAGCGGATCGAACGGACCGATCGTGGCGTCGCTGGTCACGCTGAAGCTCGAGCTCGGCTGCGTGTAGCCGAAGATGTGCGAGAACTGGCCGGACTGGCCGCTGCCCAGGTTCGGGCGCGCGTCCAGCGGCACGCAGTTGTCGACCGCATCGATGAACGGAGCAGCCAGATCGCGAGGCGTACAGTCGTTGGCGCCTGCGTGATCCGCGTACGTGCTCTGGTCATCGTGGAT
>Ga0136613_10002302_pt1 | contig 10216 bp, 12 predicted proteins | sample AntDrymUQ2722106_2_FD_106649 | JGI IMG/M metagenome (GOLD analysis project Ga0136613, IMG submission 106649) | Polar desert sand microbial communities from Dry Valleys, Antarctica - metaG UQ272 (21.06) | ecosystem: Environmental > Terrestrial > Soil > Desert | place: Antarctica: Dry Valley... | reverse complement strand
ATCCGGGCGCAGTGGCCGGTTCGCCGGCGAACACCGGTCACGGGGCTGAAGACTCAGGAGATGGTGATGCTCTGCGGCATCGCCGCCGCGTCCGCGAGCGGGACGCGCCGGGTGGTCGGGGTCGAGGCGAACGGCATCAACGCCTGCCCCTGCGCCCAGGGCCTCGTCCGTAACCGTGCGAACGAACGACTGCTGGAGGCGGGGTTCGACTCGGGCGATGTGGAGAAGATCCTCGAGCTCGTCCCGATCGCGACCCACAACCAGCGCGGCCGCGGAACCCTCTACGTAGGGACGGAGCACGATCTCGACGCCGAGACGCTCATCGGCGTCGTCGAGCGCTCGATGAGCGCGCCGATCTACGACCTCCTGAAGCGCCCGGACGAGCTCTTCGTCGTCGAGCACGCGCATCTGCAGCCGCGCTTCGTCGAGGACTCCGTGCGCCACGCCTTGCGCGATGCGCTCGAGGCCCTCCCCCAGCTCGAGGATCGCGACTTCCTCCTCTCGAAGCAGGTGAACTTCGAGACCATCCACATCCATGATGTCGTCGCCGAGCGCTTCGGCACGGTCGGGGAGATTCGCGGCGAGCTCCGGTCGGGCGAGCCGAGCGCGCGCCAGACGACGCTGGCCGACTGGCTCGCGTCCGAGTCAGTCCTGTGACAACGGGCGGGTGGCTCGGCGCGATGTGGCCGGTGGTGGGCCGCCACCTTCCTCCTGCGCCTGCCCGAGTCGTCGAGATCGGGTGCGGCCCAGTCGGTGGGTTCGTCCCGTTCCTCCTCGAGTACGGCTACGAGGCCGTCGGGGTCGATCCCAAGGCGCCCAACGCGGCGCACTACGCGCGTCTCGAGTTCGAGTCCTTCGACTCCTCTAAGCGGTTCGATGCGGCGATCGCATGCACCTCACTCCATCACGCTCGGGATCCCGGCAGGGTGCTCGACCAGCTAGGCACGATGCTTCCGACCGGCGGGCGCGTGGTCGTCGTCGAGTGGGCGTGGGAGAGGTTCGACGAGGCGACGGCGCAGTGGTGCTTCGCGCGCATCGGAGAGCATGGGTCGAGCTGGCTCCACCGCCATCGCGACGAGTGGGTCGCCTCTGGACGTGAATGGGATGAATACCTCCATTCCTTTGCGAGGCACAACGGGCTTCACAGCGCGCAGGAGCTGCTTCGGGTTCTCGAGGAACGGCTGGAACGCCAGTTCTCTGAGGACGGCCCGTATTTCTTCGCAGACCTTCCGGGGATGACCGACGCAGAGGAACGCGCGGCGATCGAGGCGGGGGCGATTCAGCCGGCGCGGATCGACTGGGTCGGGGTCCGGCGGTGACGCTTGCTCATGCGCGCCCGGGCCGCCCCCCGGCGACCGCGAAGCGGGCGCCGTCAGGGTTGGTTCACGCGACCGAAATCCGCGTTAGCGGATTCCGGTCTTGCGCATAGAGAGCTCGAAGCGGTGCTCGGTGCCACCGAGGAGGCGGCGGATGTTCTGGCGATGGAGCAGCACTACCGCTGCGGCTCCCGCGAACGCGAACGCGATTACCGGCCACGGGTATCCGATCGCGAGCACAAAGATGACGAGCGCGAGCGCTGTTGCAATCGAGGCCAGGGACGCATATCGCGTCACGAGGAACACGACGAGCCAGACCGCGATGCACCCGAGCGCGGCGAGAGGCGCGAGCGCGAGGAACACGCCTCCTCCCGTCGCGACCATCTTCCCGCCCTTCTCGAAACGAAGGAACACCGGCCGTGCGTGGCCGACCATCGCCGCGGCACCGGCGAGAACGCCGATGAGCGCCCCTCCGGCCCAGAGCCCGACGAGGCCCGCGGCGAAACCCTTCCCGAGGTCGAGCAGCGCGACGGCGATCCCGAGCCTGCGCCCGTAGACGCGAAAGACGTTCGACGCGCCCACGTTTCCGCTTCCCTGCTTGCGAATGTCCTCACCGCGAAAGATGCGCGGCAGCCAGTAGCCGAACGGCAGCGAGCCGAGCAGGTACCCGCCCACGACGGCGAGCGCCTCGATCACGAACTACGCCGTCGGAATGCGGTACGCGTCGATCCAGCCATTCACGACGCTCCAGTCGAGGTTCCGGAGGAAGGCCTCGATGTACGCGGCGCGGTCGGTCTGGTAGTCGAGGAAGTACGCGTGCTCGTAAACGTCGAGCGCCACGAGCGGCGTCGCGTTCCAGACCGGGAACGTGTTCTGCGCGTCGCCGACGTAGTTGAACAGACGTCCCTCGTCCCAGTCGTACGCGGTCCAGGCCCAGCCACGGCCTGCCATCCCCGACGCCTCGAGGTCGGCACGCCAGGCGTCTGCCGAGCCGAAGTCGCGCTCGACGAGCCCGGCGATCGCGCCGCTGGGACTACCGCCCTCGCCGCCCAGGTGCTCGAAGTAGATCTCGTGGTTCTTGATCCCGCCGATCGCGAAGGTCAGGTCGACCTTGAGCGCCCGGAAGTCCGAGTAAACCTGGTTCGCAGCCTCGAGCTCCACCTCCTCGAGCTTCCCCAAGATCTCGTTCCGCTTGCTGACATAGCCCTGGTAGAGCCGGTAGTGGGCATCGATCGTCGTCCGCGAGATGCCGTCCAGCTCGAGCAGAGCCTGCTTCAGCTCACGGGGCCTGATCTCCACGAAGTTCGCCATTCGGTTGACTCCTTGCGGCTCGGTGCGGAACGCCGCGGAGCATATCCTTCCCCCTCGGTCTCAACTGGAGAGGAGCAGGTCATGGCATTCAGCGTTCCCGCACTTCCCTACCCGTTCGACGCGCTCGAGCCGACGATCGACGCGAAGACGATGGAGATCCACCACGACAAGCACCACCAGGCGTACGTGGACAATGCGAACAAGGCGCTCGCCGAGACCGAATGGGCGGACGCGCCCGTCGAGGAGGTTCTCGCAGCGCTCGAGGCCGGAGAAGTCCCGGAGGACATCCGCACGGCTGTCCAGAACAATGCCGGCGGACACGCGAACCACTCGCTCTTCTGGGAGATCATGGGACCGGACGGCGGCGGCGAGCCGAGCGGTGGCCTCGCCGACGCGGTCAACGAGACCTTCGGAGACTTTGCCGCGTTCAAGGAGAAGGTCACGCAGAACGGCGTCACGCGCTTCGGCTCGGGCTGGTCGTGGCTCGTCTGGAACGGATCGGCCCTGGAGGCATACTCGACCGCGAACCAGGACTCGCCGCTCATGCAGGGTCATACCCCCTTGCTCGGGGTCGACGTCTGGGAGCATGCGTACTACCTCAACTACCAGAACAAGCGTCCGGACTACCTCGCCGCGTGGTGGAACGTCGTCAACTGGGACGCCGTCGCGGCGCGATACGGGACCGTTCGCTCGTAGCATCGCCTGCAAACCGGGGGTGCGCTGCGCCCGTAGCTGAGAAGCAATGCCTACGTCGCTCGCGCTCCCGGTTCGTTTCAGCACGACGCGACGGGCAACAATGACCCACGTGCAGCGCGGGGAGCCAACGGACGGCGAGCTTATCGAGCTGATCGCCGGCGGCGACCGGCCCGCATTCGAGGAGCTCTACCGGCGCTACGCACGGGCGGTGCTGGGTCTCGCGCTCCGCCGCCTCGGTGACCGCGGGCGTGCGGAGGACGCAGCGCAAGACGCCTTTCTCGCGGTCTGGCGCTCCGCGAGGACCTACGACGCCCGGCGCGGGAGGGGCGCGCCCTGGGTCTACGCGGTCGCCCGGAACGCGATCATCGACGGCCTGCGCAGAACACCCGAGCCCGCGCTCGACGTCCCGGAAGAGCCCGGAGACGACCCGGGCCCGCTCGATCGCGCGGAAGCGTCCTGGCAGGCGTGGCAGGTGCACCGCGCACTCGAGATCCTCCCGGCACACGAACGGCCGGTGATCGAGCTCGCGTACTGGCGCGGGCTTTCGCAGAGCGAGATCGCCGATTCGCTCGGTATACCCCTCGGGACGGTGAAGACCCGAACCCGAAGTGCGCTCTCGCGTCTCGCCGAGGAGCTCGACGGGACGCTCGAATGAACGATCGAGGCCCAGACTTCGAGGAGGTCGTCGGCTCGGACGTCGACCCGGCTGAGCGCGAGCGGCTTCTGCGCGTGCACGACGCTCTTCTCCAGGCTGGCCCTCCCCCGGAGCTTTCTCCCGGAACTGCGCCTCCCGTGCCGGAGGTCGTGTCGCTGAACCGCCGGCGGCGGCGGAGGGCGTTCCTCGCGCTCGCCGCGGCGCTCGGAGCCGTCGCGTTCGCCGTCGGGTTCGCCGTGGCCGAGAGCGGCGGGCCGAGCACCGATCGCGTGATCGCGATGAGCGGAGCGGGAGGCGCCAGCGCTTCGCTGGAGATCTTCGAGATCGACGACGCCGGCAACTGGCCGATGGAGCTCGAGGTCGAGGGGCTACCGCCGCCGGCGAGTGGTGCGCTCTACCAGCTGTGGCTCACGCAGAACGGAAAGCTCGCGGCGCTCTGCGGGAGCTTTCTCGTCGAGGCCGACGGCGCGACCGTGGTGCCGATGAACGCTCCGTGGCGATTCAGCGAGTTCGACGGCTGGGTCGTCGTCGAGACCGGCTCGGAGGCCCCCGTTCTGTCGACGTGAGGCCGCCGGGCGGCGCGCTATCGTCGTTTCATGAACTCCGCCAGGCCTTCGGCTGCCTCTCAGTACGAGGACTTCATGCGTCACGTCTTCTCCACGGGAGTGCCGAAGCAGGACCGGACCGGGACTGGAACCGTGAGCGTGTTCGGCCACCAGATCCGCTTCGACCTCGCCGAGGGGTTCCCGCTCGTGACTACCAAGAAGGTGCACTTCCCTGCCGTCGCCAACGAGCTCCTCTGGTTTTTGCGCGGCGATGGGAACATTCGCTGGCTGCAGGAGCAGGGCGTGACGATTTGGGACGAGTGGGGCGACGAGGAAGGCGACCTCGGCCCGGTCTATGGCGTGCAATGGCGCAGCTGGCCGACTCCGAATGGCGAGCACATCGACCAGATCGCAGGAGCCGTACATCTCCTGCGCGAGGAGCCTGACTCTCGTCGCATCATCGTGAGCGCGTGGAACGTCGCCGATCTCCCGAAGATGGCGCTGCAGCCGTGTCACGCGTTCTTCCAGCTCTACGTCTCGGACGGGCGGCTGAGCTGCCAGGTCTACCAGCGAAGCGCGGACGTGTTCCTCGGCGTCCCGTTCAACATCGCGAGCTACGCGCTACTCACCCATATGTTCGCCCAGCAGTCAGACCTCGTGGTCGGTGAACTGATCTGGACCGGCGGCGACTGTCACATCTACGACAACCACCGCGAGCAGGTCGAGACGCAGCTCGAGCGCGAGCCGTTTCCCTACCCGTCGCTCAGCCTGAGCCGTCGTCCAGCCTCGATCTTCGACTACGCGTTCGAGGACTTCGAGGTGGTCGGCTATCAACACCATCCGGCGATCCGCGCTCCTGTCGCCGTGTGAAGGTCTCGCTCGTGGCAGCCGTCGCGCGAGACGGCGTGATCGGGCTCGCAGGCGGGCTCCCGTGGCGGATCCCGGAGGATGCGCAACGATTTCGGGCTCTCACGATGGGGCACGCCGTCGTTATGGGCAGACGAACCTGGGATTCGCTTCCGGACCGCTTCCGCCCGCTCCCCGGACGGCGCAACGTCGTGGTCACACGGAACCCGGCCTGGCGGGGCACCAGCGCGGAGCAGGCCGACTCGCTGAGCGGCGCCCTCGCCCTTCTCGACGGCGCAGCGCAGGTGTTCGTCATCGGCGGTGGCGCGCTGTACGCCGAGGCATTACCGCTCGCCGACGAGCTGCTGCTGACGGAGATCGACACGGAGCTGGAGGGAGACACGTTCTTCCCGGCATGGGAGCGAAAGGATTTCGTCGAGTCGTCCCGCGAGGACCATGTGTCGGAGGGCGGGATCCCCTTCGCGTTCGTGAAATACGTTCGACGCCCGGACTGATCCGCTGTCAGCCCCCGCGTAACCGCTCCGCGCAGATCGAGGGACTGTGACTCCGTTTCGTCGCGAACTCGACCAATTGCTTTCGCACAGCGCGTCCTACACGGAATGTCGCGGGCAGTTCCGGGTCGTGCTCCAGCAATCACGCTCATACGCCGATGACGCCCTTGTGGCCTACCATTCTAGGTCAGCCGGGTGCAAGCATGCTGTCAGCCCCGAGCTTGCGCTCGTCGATCCGGTACTGGCCGAGTGGGCGCGTTCTCAGCTCGGGGACTCTGACAATACCCTTGACCGCCTGCAGGTACTTGTAGACGCTTCGCGGAGAACGTCGTTGGCAAATCGGGCCACCGAGACGCGCCTGCGGCGGTTTCCGAACCTGTCCGAGTCGAGGGAGCGGGTCTCTCGCAGGCAGGGGCGATTTGCGGTATTCGCGGGAGGCTTCGCCCTCGCAGGCGTCTTCGCCGTGGCCATGCTGCTTGCCGTTCACGCCTATGTGCGAGGAACTCCGGCAGGCGCCGACATGGCGGCGATCGACGAGCTGCTCGTTCAATCCGTGCCAAGGACGAACGCTGAAGACGAGACGTTCACTCGGCCTCGAGCAGATCAGACAACAGCTGTGACGAAGCCCGCACCGCAACGCTTCGCCTGGGCGCCGTCGCCTGGCGCGACCGCGTACCACTTCGAGCTCTTCCGCGGCTCGACGAAGGTGTTCGACGCTGACACCCAGCACACAGTGATCACGATTCCAGTTCGCTGGACATTCGATGGACGAATGCAGGCCCTCGAGCCTGGCGAGTATCGCTGGTACGTCTGGCCGCTGGTCGCGGGGATACGGGCGGCGCGGGCGATCGTTCAGGCAAGACTTTCATTCCAGGGCATGAAACCGGTAACCCAACCTCAAACCGAGCCGGCCGTAGCGAGGTAATCAGCAAAGCTAGCCGGGTGCGTAGGCGGCGGGCATGTGTGCTCGACCTCTTTCGCAAAGGCTGGTGAGCGGAATCGACAACACGGTCGCCGAGCCGTCTTCGCCCGCCAACTGCCTCGGATAGCCCGTCCCGGACGTCGAGGACAGAAGCCCAAGGTCACGGCTTGGGCTTCCTTACGTTCGTCTGATCGCGAGCACGCTGGCCTTCCAGGAGCCGCTCGGCGCCTGGACGTCCACCGTGTCTCCCACCTTGGCGCCGAGCAGCGCGCTGCCGAGCGGCGAGTCGGGAGAGACACCGCCGACCGCGGATATCTCCACCTCCATCGCCTCGCCCGCCTCGTCTGCCAGCTCCACGATCGAGCCGACGCCGACGCTCTCGTTCGTCGAGTGCTCGACGGTGACCGCGCGATGCAGCCGGTCTTTCAAGATGTGGATGCGCCGCTCGAGGAGCCCCTGCTCGTTCTTCGCGGCGTGGTACTCGAAGTTCTCGGAGATGTCGCCGAACTCGCGGGCGCGCTTGATCGCCTCGATGATCTCTCTTCGGCGCGGGCCTTCTAGCTCGGCCAGCTCGGTCTCGAGGGCGGAACGCTGCTCCGACGTCAGGTGCTCGGCTCTCTGCTCGTTCACGCCCGAAGGCTAGCCATACGAGCGGCTCACCCTCGCGCTGCACGAACCTCCCGTGCGGATTACGCTCTCGCACGACCGACCAATAGACGGGAGAAGGAGGGCAATGGTGGCGACCGACCTGGAGCGCTTCGTCGATGCCGACGGGCGTGCCGATGCCGTCAAGGAGGTCCGGCGGCGGATCGACGCCGAGGGAATCCAGTACGTCTACTACCAATTCCCCTCCGTCACCGGCCGGATCATGGGCAAAGGCGTCCCGGCACAGCACTGGGAGACAACCGCGCAGAAGGGATTCCAGCTCGTCTACGGCGCCACCGCCAACCTCTTCACCGACCGCCACGGGAACTACATCGGGTACGGGCCCGAGGCCGCCGAGCTCGTCGGAGTCCCCGAGCCGGAGACCTTCGAGACGCTTCCGTGGGATCCGCGCGTCGCGCGCGTCTGGTGTCTCTGTTTCCGCAACCGCGAGGAGCGGGAGAACGGCGGGGCGTTCCTCTCCTCGGACTGCCGCGGAAACCTGAAGCGGATGCAGGCCGAGTTCGAGGAAGAGACCGGCCTCCACCTCCGAGCGGGCACGGAGCCGGAGATGATGTGGCTCAAGCTGCAGGAGGACGGCACGCCCTCCGTCGAGGGCATGACCAAGCCCTACTGCTACCACATCGATCAGTTCTCCGAGCTCCAGCCGATCATCCACAAGGTGATCGAGTACGGGCAGAAGCTCGGGCTCGACATGATCCAGGGCGATCACGAGGATGCGCCCGGGCAAATCGAGCTCAATTTCGGCTTCGACCGCGCGGAGCGAACCGCCGACAACCTCTCGACGTTCCGGCAGGTCTGCAAAGCGGTCGGCCGCGAGCTCGGCGCCTTCCCCTGCTTCATGCCGAAGCCGTTCATGGGCGTCTCCGCGAACGGGTGTCACCACAACATCTCCCTCTGGGAAGGCGAGGAGAACGCGTTCATGCCCGACACCGACGACCAGCAGAAGCCGAGTCAGCTCGGGCTCTACGCGATCGGCGGGATCCTCGAGCACCTCTCGGCGCTGACCGCGATCACCGCTTCGACCGTCAACTCGTACCGCCGGCTCTGGGACACCGGCTTCTGGGCACCCGTGTTCGCCGACTGGGGCTTCCAGAACCGGACGACCGCGCTCCGGGTCTCGGCGCCGGGACGCTTCGAGTACCGCTCAGTCGACTCGGCCGTGAACCCGTATCTCTCGATGGCAGCGCTGATCGCCGCGATGCGCGACGGGATCGACCGCAAGCTCGACCCGGGCGAGCCCGAGGAGCGGAACATCTACGAGGCGATGGAGGCGGGCAAGGAGGTCAAGCGCATCCCGATGACCTTCGGGGATGCGCTCGACGCGCTCGAGGCCGACGAGGTCGTGAAGAAGGCGCTGCCCGACGAGATGTACCGTGTCTTCATGCACTACAAGCGGGACGAGTGGGAGCGCCATTGCGCCACCGTGACCGACTGGGACGTGTCCGAGTACCTCGACGTGCTGCCCTAACCCATGTGCGGAATAGCCGGAATCATTTACCGCGACGGGTCGCAGCATCCGATCGGCGACGAGATGACGTCGATGCTCCAGTCGATGAAGCATCGCGGCCCCGACTCGACCGGCTACGCGCTCTACGGGACGCCCGAGAACGGAAATCTCGTCATGCGCTACAAGCTCGCCGACGCGAACACGCCGCGTGACTTCGACTTCCAGGAGAAGCTCGGAAGGCATCGCTCGATCGTCGAGTCGCGGCTGGAGTCCCTGGGAGCGCGCATCGACGCGGTCGAGGAGGAGACTCCGTACGCGTTCAGAGTTTCCTTCGACTTCGACGGCGACCTCAAGCTGCTCGCCGACTTCGTCGAGGACATCCCGGACGCCGAGGTGCTCTCGCTCGGGCGCTCACTCGAGATCGTCAAGGACCTGGGCGACGCCGAGACCGTCCACGACCAGTACGGCCTCTCGGAGTTCACCGGCACGCACGCGATCGGCCATGTCCGCATGGCGACCGAGTCCGAGGTCGACATCGCAGGCGCCCATCCGTACTGGGCGTACCCGTACTCCGACGTCGCGGTCGTGCACAACGGCCAGCTGACGAACTACTTCATGTGGCGCCGCCGCCTCGAGCGTGCCGGGCGCCGCTTCATGTCCGAGTGCGACTCGGAGATCATCGCCGTGTACCTCGCCCAGGAGATGACGAACGGCGCGTCGCTCGAGGAAGCGATGGACAAGTCCCTCGACGAGCTGGACGGCGTCTTCACCTACATCGCCGTCACGAAGGACGAGCTCGGCGTCGCGAAGGACGAGCTCGCCGCGAAGCCGCTCGTGTTGTACGAATCCGACAACCTGGTCGCGCTCGCATCGGAGGAGATCGCGATCCGCGCGATCGTCGACCACGAGATCGACACCTACGATCCGTACGAGCGAGAAGTGCTGGTCTGGAAACGATGACGCAGATCACATACGACGCGCGCGGCCTCGCGGAGCCGTTCGCAGAGATTCCGAGGGTCTCCGAGATCGACGGCGATACCGCTCGCTTCGACGCGAAGGACCTGACCACGCGCCAGATCAACCTCGAGCTCCGCTGGCTCCTGTACGAGCACGGCGTCAAGGAGGTCGAGGTCGCGAATCCGGGCTCCAAGCACTCGCTTGGCGTCGGGATCCTCACGCGCTGCCGGATCCGCTTCGCCGGGAGCCTCGGCTACTTCGGTTGCGGGCTGATCGACGGGCCCGAGGTCCACATCACGGGGCGGGTCGGCTGGTCGGCCTGCGAGAACATGATGTCCGGGGT
>Ga0136613_10002300_pt1 | contig 10219 bp, 6 predicted proteins | sample AntDrymUQ2722106_2_FD_106649 | JGI IMG/M metagenome (GOLD analysis project Ga0136613, IMG submission 106649) | Polar desert sand microbial communities from Dry Valleys, Antarctica - metaG UQ272 (21.06) | ecosystem: Environmental > Terrestrial > Soil > Desert | place: Antarctica: Dry Valley... | reverse complement strand
TACCCCGCAGTGGCTTTCGGCCGGAACCTACTCACCTCTACGGGGTACGAAAAGAAAGCTATCAGGCCTCGCCCACGGTCTTCAAGGCCCCGAGCACACGTTTCTTCGCGCTCCCAGAGGTTTCTTCGCGCTCAGGCGGCGCCGCGACTCAGCCGTTGACGACGGTCGGGTCGGGCGTCGAGTCGTAGAGCGGCTTGGCTGCGGCGACGTCAAGCGACACAATCGGCGTGCCGACGTCCACGAGCTCGTAGAACTCTTCGACATCCGACATGGCCATGCGCACACAGCCGTGAGACGCGTTGTAGCCGAGCGTGTCGGTGGCAAGAGTCCCATGGAACCTGATCGCAGGAGCCGACCAGTTGATGGCGCGCGTCCCGAGGGGGTTCGAGGGCCCGGGCGCGATCTCGGCAGGCATGCTTGCACCCCATCCGGTCGGGTCGGGATTGATCCAGGTAGGCATGTAGCGCAGCTCGGTGACCTCGAACACGCCGGTCGGCGTCGGGTACTCGGGCTGTCCCGTGGCAACGGTATAGCTGCGTGTGATGTCGCCGTTCTGATAGAGGTGCACCCGGTTCTCCCCCTGGCGGAGGAGGATGACCTCGTCGTAGTCCTCCTCGGTCGTGGCCGGCTCGAGCACCTGCACGGGCAGGTTCACCTTGGTCGGTCCGCCTTTGATGGCAGCCATCAGCTTGCGCTGCGTGTCTTCCACAATGACCTTGCGCCCGGTGCGATCCTCCGAGATCTCGACCCAGCCACTCGAGTAATCGAGCTCGGAGTCGATTGGCTTCCGGTCGACGATCGACGCAATGCGGTCGACGAGGTCGCCGGGCTCCCGCTGCGGATAGGCAATGCCGACCCCGCCGGTGTAGTCGAGCCGGTCGCCGAGATAGCGCATCCGTGCGCGCTCGATGAATGAGGTCCGGCGCGATTCGGCAAGCGCCCTCCCAACGGCCGCCCTGGCGTCGCTGCGGGCACCCATCTGGCGCGGAGTCGTGCGCCACGACCTGGAGCGGTAGGACACGGCGACCCTACGATCGAGCCTAGGAGCGATCTCCATGCGGACCGCTTCGAGGGCCTCCTTGCGGGTCATGCCCGAGACGTCCACGCCTTCGACCATGGCGTGGGGAAGAATGCGGCCCTTGTAAAGGGCGGTGTAGTCCAGCGTGCCGCGCACGATCTCGGCACCGGCAAGCACAGCGGCGCCGGCGACGAGCGCCGCTAAGATTCCGATCCAGAGCCCCACTCGGGGCCTGCTCGGCAATCTGACTGCAGTACCAGCTTGAACGTGTTGCATGGGCCCCCAACGGTTGTCGAAGTTTCAACAGTCTAAGCACTACTCGGACCAAGCAGTCTAAGCACTACTCGGACCAAGCAACTTTTACCCAATCTGCTCCGTGGCCTGCTCGCGGCAGCAGTGACGTAGGCTTGGAATCAACCTTCCATGGATATCCACGACTCCGTACTGGACGCCGTAGGGCGCACTCCGCTGCTGAGGCTGGGCAAGATGGGCCGCGCCCTGCCATGCGGGCTTGTCGCCAAGCTCGAGATGCTCAACCCCGGCGGCAGCATCAAAGACCGCATCGCCGTCGCCATGATCGAGGCGGGCGAGAAGGCGGGGCACCTGCGCCCTGGAGGGACCATCGTCGAGCCCACTTCCGGAAACACGGGGGCGGGCCTCGCTATAGCGGCTGCCACAAGGGGCTACCGCTGCATCTTCACAATGCCCGACAAGATGAGCCGAGAGAAGATAGCGCTGCTGCGTGCCTACGGGGCAGAGGTGGTCGTCGCTCCCACCGCCGTGGCCCCCGAGTCGCCCGAGTCCTACTACAGGGTGGCCGACCGCCTTGCTGAGGAGATACCGGGAGCGTGGCAGCCCAATCAGTACTTCAACAAGGCAAACCCAGACGCTCACTACGCGACGACGGGCCCCGAGATCTGGGATGGGACCGAGGGGCGCGTCACACACCTCGTGGCGGGCGTTGGTACCGGCGGCACGATCACGGGGGCCGGTCGCTACTTGAAGGAACGCAATCCAGACCTCGTCGTTATCGGCGCCGATCCCGAGGGTTCGATCTACTCGGGCAGCGAGGCGAGGCCCTATCTCGTTGAGGGCGTCGGCGAAGACTTCTGGCCGGGGACCTTCGACCCCTCCGTCGTCGACCGCTGGGTGACGGTGTCAGACAGGGACTCATTCGTCACTGCGCGCCGCGCCGCCCGTGAGGAGGGCCTCCTCGTTGGGGGCTCGTGCGGCACGGCGCTGTGGGCGGCACTCAGCGCCGGCCGTGAGCTTGCCAAGGACGACCTCATGGTCGTCATACTTCCCGACGGGGGCCGCAGCTATCTCTCGAAGATCTTCAACGACTCCTGGATGGTCGAGTACGGCTTCACCGACCGGCCGGGAACCTCGGCGCGCATCGGCGAGGTCGTCGCCGCCAAGCACCGCATCGAGAGCCGCATCCCCGACCTCGTCGCGGTCCCGTCCCACGAGCGCGTCGGAGCGGCCATCGACACCCTCCAGTCCTACGGCATCTCCCAGATCCCGGTCGCTAAGAGCGCCACCCCAACCGACCTCGCGGAGATCGTTGGATCGATCAACGAGCGCAGCCTGCTCGACCGCGTCTTTCGTGATCGCGACGCCATCAGCCGCGAGGTCGTCGAGGTGATGGACCCGCCGTTGCCCGTGGTGCAAACTTCGGCGGGTGTCGAGGAGATGTTCGCCGATCTCTCGAGGGGCGCAGAAGCAATCGTTGTGTGCGACGGGTCACACCCAACCGGAGTTCTGACCCGCGCCGATCTCCTTGAGTTCCTCGCCCACCAGACCAGTATCTGAAAGTCGGAGAGCCGGGCGGCCCTCGACCCGGCGAGCGACGTTCGTCAGCCCAGGACGCGCTCGAGGTCGGCTATCAGATCGGCGGGGTGCTCTATGCCGACCGACAGGCGCACGAGGGTATCGGGAACCTCCACTTCGGAGCCGGCCACGCTCGCGTGCGTCATCTCGGCGGGGTGCTCTATGAGCGATTCGACCCCGCCTAGAGACTCCCCAAGCCAGAAGAGCTTCGTGTTGTTGCACAACGCGAGCGCCTCGGTCCTGGAGCCGAGCTCGAGCGCAACCATCCCGCCGTAGAGCGGCGCGCCGCCGGCGGCCATCTGCTTTGCTGCCACGCGGTGACCGGGAAAGTGCTCGAGGCCCGGGTAGTGGACCGACCTCACGTCGGCGCGCCCGGTCAACCAATGGGCGACCTCGGCGGCACCCGAGCAGTGGGCCCTCATCCGCAGCGCCAGGGTTTTGAGCCCGCGCAGCAACAGCCACGAGTCGAACGGCCCCGGGATTGCGCCTGCCGCGTTCTGGAGGAAGCGAAGGCGCTCGGCAAGGGCGTCGTCGGAAGTGGCGAGCGACCCTGCAACGAGATCGGAATGGCCCCCGAGATACTTGGTCGCCGAGTACACGACGACGTCGGCGCCGAGCTCGAGCGGCCGCTGCAGGAACGGCGAGGCGAACGTGTTGTCGACGGCTAAAAGAGCTCCGGCGGCGTGGCTTGCGGCCGCAAGCGCCTCGATGTCGAGGATCTTGAGCCAGGGGTTGGTCGGCGTCTCGGCGAGCACAAGGGCTGCGCCACCGGCAAGCGCCTTGCCGAGCGCATCCGGATCGGCCATGTTGACGGCCTCGAAGTTGATGCCGAGCGGCGGGGTGACCTTCGAGAAGAGCCGGTAGGTGCCGCCGTAGCCGTCGTCGGGAATGATCACCCGGTCACCGGACGCGAGCGTCAAAGCAAGGGTCGTGATCGCGGCCATGCCTGAGCCGAAGGCGACGGCATGGCGCGCCCCCTCCAAGGAGGCCAGGCAAGTCTCGAGAGCATGCCGGGTCGGGTTGTCGGTGCGCGAATATTCGAATCCTTTGTGCTTTGCTACGGAATCTTGGACATATGTCGATGTTTGATAGATAGGGACGATTGCAGCGCCGGTGGTGGGGTCGGGATCCTGGCCGGCGTGGATCGCGGCCGTCTCGAAGCGCATACGATCGGGCATGATTGCTCCTGAGTAGAGGAAACGAGCTGAGCGATTTGGATAACACGGCGCCCTGGGACGAGGATACAGACGCGGCCGAGGACTCCGCCGAACCGGCACACGAAGGGGCCGCCCCCTCATCCCAGGGCTACATCGCAGTCGTTTCCCAATGGCGCAAGGACGGTCTCGCCGTCGTGCCCATTCGCTACGCCGCCGGCGTGGCGTCGGCAGGCGGGGAGCCGGTCGTGGTCTCTACCTTCGACGCGCCCGACCACGACGATGAAGAGATCGAGGTTGTGGCTTCGGTCTCGCCCCACGATTCCTCGGTTCTCGACGGCGCCGTTGGGCTTGTGTTGCCCGGCGGCGGGGACATCGACCCCTCCTGGTACGGCGCAACCCCGCACCCACGGACTCGGAACGTGAGCCACAGGCGCGATCAGTTCGAGCACACGCTGCTCGAGGATGCGCTTGCGAAGGACATGCCGGTGCTTGCGATCTGTCACGGCATGCAGATGCTGAATGTCCACCTCGGCGGCACCCTCATTCAGAACCTCGGTGACAACCCCCGCAACCTCAACCACGACGAGGATCTCCCCCGGGCCGACCCTGTTCACGGCATCAGGATCAAAGCAGACAGCAGGCTCGCCGGGATCTTCGGAGCCCCCTCCGCCGAGGTCAACTCACACCACCACCAGGGCCTCGACCGCGTCGCAGGGCCGCTCGAAGAGGTCGCATGGGCAGACGACGGGGTGCTCGAAGCCGTCGAGTCCGACGAGCACTCGTGGGTCATCGGGGTGCAGTGGCATCCCGAGATGATGGCCGCTTCCGACGCCGGGGAGATGAGACTCTTCAAGTCGTTCGTGCAGGCAACAAGGACCTACGAGCGCGGCGAGTCCGTCGAACGCGCTTCCGCCTAGCCTCTGGTCCGCCGGCCCCCTGGCGCCCGCCGCCGCGCTGGCCCCGGTACCGTGGTCGTTAGTGGGTACCAGACACCAACAATCGACCGCACCTCCGATCGAGGCGGCGCCCGCCCACCTGATGTCCCCGCCGTCGCCTAGTGGGCGTCTTCGAGCGGGCGGCCCATCTCTAAGGCGACATCGACACCGGCGTACGAACGGCGCTCGACCACGACCGGGTTGTCGGAGTTGAGGAGCGCGATGCTTGGGCGGCTGCGGGTCCACCGCTCCACCGAGACGATGCGCCGCGATCCGCTCGGGACCGGGATTCCCTTAAGCGCGGCGGGCTCCACCGGCCCGCGCCGGCCGAGCAGTACCACGTCGACGTTGGCGTCTCTGGAACCAGGGTTCATGACGATCACCGTGTCGTCGCTCGCATCCTCGAGGCCGGGCCCGAGCGACCATGCCGTAGCTGCGCCGTCAGCTCCGAGCTCGGTCGCGATGCCGGTAAGGCCGGCCGAGCTGTAAGTCACGGTGCGTTCCGCCACCACCGGGACACCGTTGGTGGATTGCACCACCGCGCTCAGCCCCCCCGCCGCATCCGAGCTTTTGAGCACGCTGCCGAGCGCCACCGAGCTCGAGCTCTTGGGGGGGATCGGTATCTCCACCAGACTCGGCGGTTGAACGCTTCTGCTGCTGCCGTTCAAGGAAACCGTCACGATCGCCTCCCGTCGCGAGGGGTTGAGAACCGAGATCCGTTCGCTGATGTCGCCGCCTGCGCCACCCTCAGGGAAGTACCACGTCGCCGACGGCGCAGTCGCTCCCAGGGTCGAATAGACCCCTCGAATCGCACCCTCGCCGCCGTCACCGGCGACGGAGGCGGCGACCGTCTTCCATGCCACGACACGCCCCCTCAGGGCATCGATCTCTGCGGCCAGTGAGCGCCGCCTCAGGATGTAGTCGTTGACCCGCAGCGACACCGCTTCCCCAGACGGCACCGCGACGTCGGCCAGATTCGCCTTTAGCTCCTCACCCGCCGGCGTGTAAAAGGCCACGCGCGCCACCGACTCATCGGGAAAGGGGTTGTAGAGGACGAGGCGCTCCTCGACCCCGAGCGAGCTCGAGCCCTCGGCGAAGTACCAGGAGGATGCGGCCTCCTCCGAGCAGCGGGCCGCCGACGAGCCGCGGTGATCGCCGCCGGTCGCGCTCGACGCCGCACCGGCCACGACCGTGCCCCCCGAGGCCGCCACCTCGGTAGGTCCACCTCCACCGCTGTGGGCAATGAGGGTGCGGCCGGCGGCAAGGTCGCCGAGGTCGCCTGCGCCGCCGTCTCCCGCAACCGCCACGCCGACCGACTGCACCCCGATTGGGGAGGCGACCGCCACGGTTGAGGCGGCGCCCGGGGACGGGGGTGGGCAAAACAGGGTGTTGCCCTCGAAGAGGCGGCCGGAAGTGTCGGCGCGAGGGGGAGCCGAGAGATCCGGCTGCGCCCGGTCGAGCCACAGCCCCGCACCGATCAAACCTGCGACGATGACTGCGATCAGGGCCTCGGCGAAGGTTGCCCTCGAACTCTTCTTCACGCCCTCTCTCCTCGGGCAGCAGCGCGCGCCGATGTGCCCCCAGCTCCATGCCTGCCGCTGTGTCCTCCGCCGGCAACCGCCGTGATTGCGGCGACGAACCAGGCGAAGGCGAGCAGGAACGGCAGCGCTCGCCTCACCCCAGAGCTTGCATAGGTGACCTCGATCGGCCCGGCGGCGCCGGGCGGGAGGGCGAAAGCGGTGCCTGGGCCGCCGTCGATACGCTCGAGCGGGGCCCCTGCGGCCGTTGCCCGCCACCCCGGATGTGGAAGCTCGGCGAGGTAGGCGGCCGTCGCTGCCCCAGGGTCTTCGATCCCGTAGCGGGCCCGGCCCCGCTGGGCGAGCGGGGCCGCCGGGCCTCCTTTGTCGAGGGGCGCCGGGCCCCGTGTCCCGGACAGGATCCCGACGGGGCGCGGCAGGCCGGCGTAAAGACCGGCGCGCGGCAACACGGCCGTGTTCTCGAACAGAAGGAAACCGGGCTCCGTGCGCACAAGAGCGAGATCGAGCTGCTCGAGCCATTGCTCGCTTGCACTCTGCGAATCAAGGACGACGTAGCGCACGTTGTAGGGGCCAAGCAGCTCACCCCCGGCGTCGGTGCTGCCCAACTCGATCGAGGCGACGACACGGGCGAGGCCGTCATCTCCGGCCGCTCCCGGCGCGAACAGGTCACTCACGGCGGGACCGCCGACACCGGTCAAGAGGTGGGGGGAGTACGGGCGCGCCGGGGTGCGGAGCGCAGAGAGCCAGGCTTCTCCGACCCACAGAGAACGGACCGCCCCCGACTTGGTGATCCCCCCCTCCATTATCGAGGCCGCCTCCTCGACCACTCCCGGAGCAGCGCCGAGGGGAGCCGTTGGAGACCACGAGCCCCCCCAGATCCCAGGAGCGAGGCCGGCAACGGCGAGCGCGGCGGCGGCAAGCAGCCCGGCTCCTGCGAGGAGATGGCCGGCGCCGAGGCGTCGCGCAGCCAGGTCTATACGAGCGCCCCCGACTGCGACCCCAGCAAGCCCCGCCCAAGCAAGCGCAGCGATCACGCCCGCCTCGATCGGGGACGCGACGACGGGTCGCAAGAGCCCCGAGGAGGTGGCCGCCACCCACACGCCGGTGCATCCGAGCAGCGCCCACAGCAAGAGGGCGAAGCGCCGCCTGCCGGCGCGGCACACCACCACGGCCACGACACCGAGGGCCACGAGCGCATAGCCGAAGAAGGAGGATCCGCCGGGGGTGACCCCTGTGAGGACCGACTCGGCGCCGTGACCCCTGAAGGAGGCTGCGTAGCCACGCCAGGTGTCGTCCCCAACGAGCTCGGCAAGGGCTCCTTCGCCCGACGGCCACGTCCAGCTCCACGGCAGAAGCAGTGCCCATCCCCCAACGATTGCGGCAGTCGCTGCAAGGAGCCCCCTGACGATGCGGCGCGCCCCGAGCGCATCGTCGGATCTTCTGGCCCCGTCGCGCGCGACCGCGCCGCGCGCCCTATAGGGAAGCATCGCATTGGCGCCCCCGGCGATCAGGGCGGCCGCCGCATAGACGGCCAGCGAGCCGGGCACGAAGGCGGCGGAGACCGCGCTCCCGAGCAGCACGGTCGCCACGGAGCGCGTCCTGCTTGACCCGGCCGGCGCCATCCATCCTGTGAGACCAAGGACTGCCCTCAAGACGAACGGGGCGGCCGCGCCGAAGACCAGTGCCCCAAGACTCCCCGTCCGCAACCCGGCTGCGCCGAGAGGGCCGGCGATATAAGCGAGGGCGGCCGCGTAGCGTCCCGGCCGGTCAACCACGGGGGCGACAAGCCGGTAGGCGCCCGCGCCTGCAACGAGCCCGAGCAGGACGATCAAGAGCTTTTGCGCGAGTGCGGCGGATCCAAACGCGAGCGCGGAGAAGATCCCAAGGACGGCGACACCGGGGGGCCCGGGGCCCGGGGCACCGAGCCCGCTCGACTGCCACGGCGCCGCCCACGCCCTCCACAGCGCTGTGGCTCCGTCCGGATAGGGAAGCAGCTCGCCCACTGTGGTCTGAGGCGCTAACAGGAAACCCCTAAGGGCGGCCGCCGCAAGCACGACCGCGACGACGAAGGCCAGCCCCCTCCGGCCGGCCACGCGCCTGCTTGCGTCCCCCGCACGGCCCCCGAGCAAGCCGAGGCGGGCCCGCCGCCTAGCGGCCTCCTCAACGCGCTGAGACTCCTGGGCGACATAGGCGCGCACCCGAATGGAGGTCGGGACCGTGAGCCGTTTGAGCCTGCGGTCGGGGATCCGTCTCGCGGATTGAGCGCGCGCCCGCGCGTAGACGGTCGAAGGGAGGGCGATCAGATTCCACCCGAGGGCTTTGAGGATGGCTGCGGCCTCGCCGGGTTGGCCCACCACGAGGAAGCCCGCAATCTCGGTGAGCGACAGGACCACGAACATCGGGATCAGGTATAGGAGTCGGGGGAGGGACGCATTCTTGAGCACGGCCCGCATTCGGTTGCGCCTGGTGAGGTAGCGGACGGATGAGAAAGGAGAGTTGCGGCTCTCGGTGGCAAGCGCCGCAGCGTGTCGCGCCGTCGCGCGCGGCTCGACCAGGACGGACCAGCCGGCGAGGTGTGTGCGCCAGCAGAGGTCGAGGTCCTCACCGTAGGCGCGCATGCTTGCGTCCCATCCCCTCAGACGCCTAAAGACCTCGTGCCGGATGAGCATGCACGTCGAGGAGACATGGAAGACCTCGCGGCTGTCGTCGCGCTGGCCGAAGTCGCGCTCGCCTTCTTCGAGGCCGCTGTAGGGGTAGCCGAAACGGTCGGCGCCCAACCCCACCTCCTCGAGCCTGCCCGGGTCGTCCCACGCCACAAGCTTGGGCCCGACGATGGCGGTGCGTCCGCCTTCCCGGCTCGGATTCTCAGGTCCCCTGTACATGCGCTCGACCATCGCCTCCACCGAGTTGGGTTCGAGGCAAGCGTCATCGTGGACCAACAACAGCAGCTCGGCATCGGTCGTGGTCTGCGATAGGGCCCAGTTGATGGCAGCGCCGAAGCCAAGCGTCCTTGGGGTTCTAAGCGTGGTGTGCCGGCGTCTCGCCAGGTGACGTTTTGCGACTCGCCGCAGGGGCGGTGCGTCGTCGTCCTCATCCGAGCAGTCGTCGACGACCACGACGTCGATGAGGGGATAGCTCTGCGTGTTGAGGGCCACGAGCGAGTCTTTGAGCCATGCCCGCCCGTTTCTCGTGACTACGATGGCGAGAACCTCGACGAGGCGCGAGGCCAGGCGACTTGACTCTGTGGCCGGGGGCCTCGAGGCGGTTACGACCATGGGAGAACGCTCAAGCAGGAACGCCGTACAGCGTCGTCCTGCGCCTCGGCGTGCGGCCTATGTCGCTGATCAGGGTTTCCATCTCGGCGGGGCCGAGTTCCTGGCCGTGGTCGGCGCCGGCGGCGCGCGAGATGTTTTCGTCCATGAGGATGCCGCCGAGGTCGTTGGCCCCTACCTGGAGCGCGAGCTTCGATCCCTCCACTCCCATCTTCACCCACGAGACCTGGATATTGGGGATGCGCGCCCCAAGCGCGATCCGGGCGACGGCGTGCATCTTGAGCGCCTCTTCGAAGGTCGGTCCGCGGCGCGCCCCGCCTTTGAGGTAGATGGGCGCCCCCATGTGCACGAATGGAAGCGGCACGAACTCGAAAAGCCCGCCGGTCTCGTCCTCGATCTCGGCGTGCAGCCTGCGCACGACCATGAGGTGGCGCGCCCAGTTGCGCGGCCCCTCGACGGTCCCGAACAT
>Ga0136613_10002299_pt1 | contig 10220 bp, 7 predicted proteins | sample AntDrymUQ2722106_2_FD_106649 | JGI IMG/M metagenome (GOLD analysis project Ga0136613, IMG submission 106649) | Polar desert sand microbial communities from Dry Valleys, Antarctica - metaG UQ272 (21.06) | ecosystem: Environmental > Terrestrial > Soil > Desert | place: Antarctica: Dry Valley... | reverse complement strand
GCGAGGAGCTCGTGAACGCCCTGCATGAGGGCGGACGGCGTACCCGCGCGATCGTCGAGGTTTCCGACCTCGCGCAGCTGGGGGCCACCGGTGGCCGCTTTGCTGCGGACCGCCCGCCGCCGACCCTGGCCTTTATCCTCTTCCACGTGCTCCAGGAGTACGCCCGGCACACGGGCCACCTCGACGTGGCGCGCGAGCTCGCCGACGGCCTCGTCGGCGAGGATCCGTCGATGTGAGAAGGGCGGCTGACTACTGTCAGTTTTCGCTCCGCGCGAGTCGATCTTGGCGCCTTGGCTCCCTCGCAGGTCGTCGGAAAGCCGCATATCGGGCGGGGTTCGGCCAGTGAAGGAGGGAAGACGCGTTTCCTGAGGCGACCGACCTGTGCCGCTGTGACGTGTGGTGCGCCCTAGCCCTTGAGCTCCTCGAAGTCCGCTTCGTCATAGGCGTGCCGCCCGCTGCTGTCGGATTCGACGGCGGCCGCCTCGCCGGCCTTCAGCTCGACCCGCCTGATCTTGGCGGACACGGTCTTGGGCAGCCCGTCGGCTTCCGGCACGAACTCCACGCGCCGGACCCGGGCGTACGGAGCGAGGTGCTCGCGGGCGTGGCGCAGCAGGGCCAGTGCCGTCTCCCGCGTCGGCTCGTGTCCGGCCGCGAGCACCACGAAGGCCTTGGGGACCGCGAGGCGGACCGGGTCGGGGGAGGGAACGACGGCCGCCTCGGCGACGGCGGGGTGTCTCATCAGCACGCTCTCCAGCTCGAAGGGGGAGATGCGGTAGTCACTGGCCTTGAACACGTCGTCGGCGCGTCCGACGTACGTCAGGTAGCCGTCCTCGTCGATCGTGGCCACGTCGCCGGTGCGGTAGAACCCGCCGCGCATCACCTCCCGCGTGTGCTCGGTGTCCGCGTGGTAGCCGACCATCAAGCCGGTCGGCCGTTTCGCGAGCTCGAGGCAGACCTCGCCCTCGGCGCCCGGGCCGGTACGGATCTCATCGGTCACCGGGTCGAGGAGCGCGATCACGTACCCGGGGAGTGGGCGGCCCATCGAGCCCACCTTGACCAGGCTGCCGGGCGTGTTGCCGATCGCGGCTGTCGTCTCGGTCTGACCGAAGCCGTCACGGATACGCAGTCCCCATGCCGCCTCGACCTGCTCGATGATCTCAGGGTTGAGCGGCTCGCCGGCGCCGACGATCTCCCGCAGGTCGAGGTCGTGGCGGCCCAGGTCGGTCTGCGCCAGCATCCGCCACACCGTGGGTGGAGCGCAGAACGTGGTGGTGTGGGTGCGGACCATGACCTCGAGCAGCGCGTCGGCGTCGAAGCGGGTGACGTTGTGGATCAGCACAGTGGCCCCGGCGATCCACGGTGCGAAGAAACAGCTCCAGGCGTGTTTTGCCCAGCCTGCGGAGGAGATGTTGAGGTGGATGTCGCCTGGCTGCAGGCCGATCCAGAACATCGTCGCAAGGTGACCGACCGGATAGGACGTGTGGGTGTGCTCGACCAGCTTGGGTGCGGCCGTGGTACCGGAAGTGAAGTAGAGCAGCAGCGTCTCGTCGGCGGCGGTGTCGGCGTCGACGTCGAGCCGGTCGTGCCCTGCACTGTCCGCGTAGTCAAGCCACCCGTCGGGCGTCTCGCCGTCGACTGCGACCAGCCGGCAGCGCGAGCCGAACGGTTGGTAGCGCTCCGGGTCGCGTCCGTGGGTGATGATCATCGAGACCCGACCGCGTTCCACTCGGTCGGCCAGGTCATCGGCCGACAGCAGGGTGGTGGTCGGGATCATCACCGCTCCCAGCCGGATGCAGGCCAGCATGAGCTCCCACAGAGGCACGCAGTTGCCGAGGACCAGCATCACCCGGTCCCCACGGTGCAGCCCGGTGGAGGCGAGCCAGCCCGCGACCTCGCGGGAACGCTGCGCCATGCGCGCGTAGCTGACCTTGTGCTCGTCCCCGCCCTCCTCGACGATCCACAGCGCGGACACGGTCGGCTGGGTCGTTGCCAGGTGGTCGAACCAGTCGCGGGCCCAGTTGAAGCGATCGAACGTCGGCCAGTTGAACTGCGCGTACGCCCGCTCGTGGTCCTCGCGGATGGCCAGCAGCTGGTCGCGGGCCGAACGAAAGGTGGCCGTTGCGGAGCTCGCAGCGGTCCAGGAGGGGGAGGAGGCATCCATGTCCCCACCCAACACGTCGTGGCGTGTCTCGGCCACCGACGGGACGGATAGGTTGAGGACCGTGGCCGGCACCTCGTACCCGAAGCACTGGGAAGCAGACGTGCTCGTGCGGGACGGCAGCACGGCGCAGGTCAGGCCGATCGGTCCCACGGACGCAGACGCGTTGACCGAGTTCTATGCGCGCGTCTCCGAGCAGAGCAAGTACTTCCGGTTCTTCGCTCCGTACCCGGTGCTGTCCGATCGCGACGTCGAGCGGTTCACCCACGTCGATCACCACCAGCGCGTCGCCTTCGTCGTCACCCGCGGCAACTCGATCGTGGCCGTCGGCCGCTACGACGCGATCAACGAACACGACGCCGAGGTCGCGTTCCTGGTCCAGGACGACTACCAGGGCAAGGGCCTGGGGCAGCTGCTGCTCGAGCACCTCGCCCAGGCCGGTCGTGAGCGGGGCTATCGCCGGTTCGTGGCGGAGGTGCTGCCGGACAACGTCCCGATGATCCGGGTCTTCCGCGAGCAGGGGTACGCGGTGGCCGGCGGGTTCGAGGACGGCGTGATGCGCCTGGAGTTCTCCATCGACCCGACCGACACGGCGATGGGTGTCGTGCAAGCGCGCGAGCACCGGTTCGAGGCGGCCTCGATCGACCGGATCTTCAACGTGTCGAGCGTGGCGGTGGTCGGTGCCAGCCGAAAGCAGGACACGATCGGGCAGGCGCTGGTACGCAACCTCATCCTGGGAGACTTTGCGGGTTCTGTCTACGCGGTCAACCCGCAGGCCGAACCGGTGTCGGGGCTCCCGGCGTTCTCCTCGGTGCAGGAGATACCCGGGCCGGTCGACCTGGCGATCATCGCGGTCCCGGCCGAGGCGGTGCCCGATGTGGTGCTGGACTGTGCGGCCAAGGGTGTCCACGCGTTGGTGGTGATCTCTTCCGGGTTCGCCGAGACCGGTGAGGACGGGCGGGTACGTCAGCGTCGGCTGCTCGGACTGGTCCGCAGCTACGGACTACGGCTGGTCGGCCCCAACTGCCTCGGCGTGATCAACACGGCCTCGGACATCTCGCTCAACGCCTCGCTGTCCCCGTTGATGCCACCGCGGGGACGGGTGAGCTTCTTCTGCCAGTCAGGTGCACTCGGGGTCGCCATCCTGGAGACCGTCGATCGTCGTGGCCTGGGCCTGTCGACGTTCGTGTCGGCCGGCAACCGGGCCGACGTTTCAGGTAACGACCTGCTGCAGTTCTGGGAGGAGGACAACGACACCGAGGTGGTCCTGCTCTACCTGGAATCGATCGGCAATCCGCGCAAGTTCTCCCGCATCGCCCGACGGGTGGGCCGTCGCAAGCCGGTCGTGGCCGTCAAGTCCGGGCGTACGACCCAGGGAGTCCCGGTCGGTCACGCGGTAGCCCGTACGGCGGCGCCCCAGGCCGCCGTGGACGCCATGTTTCGGCAGGCCGGTGTGATCCAGGTCAACACGTTGGACGAGATGTTCGACGTCGCCCAGGTGCTCGCGCACCAACCGCTGCCACGCGGCCCGCGGGTGGCGGTCGTCGGCAACTCCGACGCCCTCGGGTTGCTGGCCGCGGACGCCGCGAGCGCGGCCGGTCTGAGCGTGCGCCAACCCGTGGCGCTGGGCGCCGACGCGACCGGCCAGGACTTCGAGCGGGCGCTGGACCGTGCCATCGACGACCCAGACGTGGACGCGGTGGTCGCGGTCTACATCTCGCCGCTGAACGTCTCCGGAGAGGGGGTCGCCAACGTGCTGGCCTCGGTGGGGGAGCAGTCCGAGAAACCGATGGTGTCGACCTTCCTCGCCAGCGAGGGTGTGCCGGAGCTGCTTCGCATCCCCGACGTGGAGGGGGCCGCCGGACGCGGGTCGGTGCCCTCGTACCCGGCTCCGGAGGCGGCCGTACGCGCGCTGGCACGGGCGGTGGACTACGCAGCGTGGTTGGCGCAGCCGGCAGGGGAGCTACCCACCTTCGGCGACATCGATGTGGACGCCGCCAAGGGACTGGTCTCAGCGATCCTGGGCGACCACCCCGACGGCATCGAGCTCGGGCATGACCAGCTGCGTCACCTCCTCGGCTCCTACGGGATCCACCTGTGGCGTCGCATCGCCGTCAGCAGCCTCGAGGAGGCGCTGGAGGGGGGCAAACAGCTGAACTGGGACGTCGTCCTCAAGGCGACGGCACCGCACCTGCAGACCCGACCAGACCTCGCCCACGTGTGGCGCACCATCGGCACCCCCGAGGAGATGACCCATGCCTGGAGCTCTCTCACCGATCTGCTCGAGGACTCGGCTCGCGCCCAGTTCGTCGTGCAGTCCATGTCGGCTCCGGGTGTTCCGCTGTCGATCGAGTCGCTGGAGGACCCGCTGTTCGGGCCGATCGTCTCCTTCGGCGTCCAGGGAGCCCCCAGCGAGCTGCTCGGCGACAGGTCGTACCGGATCCCGCCGATGACCGACGCCGACGCGGCGAGCATGGTCCGTGAAATCAGGTCCGCACCGCTGTTGCTCGGCTACCGGGGCAGCGAGATCGTCGACCTCGCCGCCGTCGAGGACATCCTGATGCGGTTGTCCCAGCTGAAGAACGATCTGCCCGAGGTATCGCTGCTCGCCCTCGACCTGGTCCTCGCCGGTGCCCACGGGGCATCGGTCCTGGACGCGAGCGGCAGGGTCGCGAACATGCCGGCTGCCCGCAGCGACACCATGGTGCGGCGCATGATCCGTCCGGTCGGACTCGGGGAAACCGACCCTGGATGACGCGTGCAAGACTGCACACCATGCCCAACCGTGGACACCGGGGAGCCGACAATCGAGCGTCCCTCACACCGACCCGTGCAGCTGCACGCGACCGTACCGGGGAGATGACCGCGGCCATCCAGGCCAGCGGCTATCACCCGGACATCGTCAACCAGGGCGTGCTGTCGGCCCTGGCGGGTGAGCCGGTAGCGGCTTTCGTCGTGCACCACGAGCCCACGTTCGACCGCGACGAGGTGCGTCGCCACATGACGGTGGTCACCCTCGGCCCGACCCGCCTGGTGGTCGTCCACACCGACGAGCACGCTGCCGACGACCTGCTGCCGTCGTCGTACACGTCGACCACCAGCGAGACGATCCCGCTGTCGGCGGTGACGTCGGTGGTGGTCACCCGCATGGTCGCTGAACCCGAGGCGTACACCCCGGAGCCCTCACAACCCGACGCGTCGGTGAGCGAGGCGTTGGTGACGATCGGATGGGGTGCGGTTGGTCGCATCGACCTCGAGCCCGCGTCCTGCTCGGATCCCAACTGTGACGCCGACCACGGTTACACCGGCACCATGACCAGCGACGACTTCTCGCTGCGGGTCAGCTCGGCCGCCGACGGCACCGAGGCGGTCACGCGGCTGCTCGCCTTCGCCGACGAGTTGTCGCACGCGACGATCGGTCGATGACCGACTGCGGGTTCCTGGCACCCCGGTACGGGGAACGCTCGCTGGGTGACCTGCTGCCCGCCGTCGGCGCCGCCGTGGGGCTGTCCGGATTCGAGGACCGGCTCGGGCTTCCCACTGCGAGCCGATACGTGGTGCTGGTGGTCGACGGGCTCGGCGAGCTCAACCTACGCCGGCACGCCGCCGACGCCCCCTATCTCGCCTCGCTGCTCGACGTGCGCGAGCCGCTCACCTGCGGCGTGCCCTCGACCACGGCGACGAGCCTCACGTCGCTCGGCACCGGGTTGCCGCCCGGTCGGCACGGACTCGTCGGATACACCTCGCGGATCCCGGGCACCGACCGGCTGCTCAACGCACTGAAGTGGGACGACTCCGTCGACCCGGAGGTCTGGCAGCCCTACCCGGGCGTGCTGTCGGTCCTGGCCGGTGCAGGTGCCGCCGTGGCCGTGGTCAATCAGGCCGAATTCGAGCTCAGTGGGCTGACCCGGTGCAGTCAGCGCGGCGTGGCGTACCACGGCACGGCCTCGTCGTGGGAGCGGCTCGACAGCGTCTGCGAGCTGGCCGACGAGCCCGGCTCGATCACCTACGCGTACGAGTCCGAACTGGACCACACCGGTCACGGCAAGGGTTGTGAGTCGGTCGAGTGGCTGCAGGTCCTGCACGCCATCGACGCCGAGGCACAGCGCCTTCGAGCGGAGCTGCCCGGTGACTGCGCTCTGCTGGTCACCGCCGACCACGGCATGGTCGATGTCGCGGCGGAGGACCGGGTCGACGTCGATGATGTGCCGGGACTGCTCGACGACGTGGTGCTGATGGGTGGCGAGGCGCGCTTCCGGCACCTGTACACCCGGGCCGGCACGGTCGAGGACGTCGTGGCCCGTTGGATGGCAGAGCTGGGGGAGCGGGCGCTGGTATGCACCCGGCAGGAAGGGATCGACGCCGGCTGGTTCGGTGACGTCGACGAGCAGGTCCTTCCCCGTCTGGGCGACGTCCTCGTGGCGTCCACGGCTGCCTGCGCTGTGCTCTCCCGGCGACGGTTCCACGTGGAGACCAAGCTGATCGGCTTCCACGGGTCGCTCACGCCGGTCGAGATGCTGGTGCCGCTGCTCGTCGACGTGGGATGACGGCGAACTGCGCGCATCAGCAATGCGGGAGAGACCGCCCTCAACGCACGCCGTATCGCCGCGCGAGTGGCGTGACCTGACACACCAGTGGCGCGCGAGCGGGGTTTCCCGCCCGGGTGAGACCCGTCTCCCGCCACTCGCGGGGTAGCGGCCGCGTGGTGGCCTACCCCGTCAGCCGTGTAGACAGGAGCACACTCGTCCACCACCCCCTGGCAGTGCTGTGCCCCGCGTCGTCTGCTTCCTGTCCGTCGTCGCCCTATGTGCTCCAGCTGCGGTTCTGGCGCCGTCGTACTCCTCACCGAACCCGGACGTCACCGTCGCTTCGGCTGTCCAACGAACGTCAGACAAGACCGTCATCAAGCGGCTACGTGCCGCCGTGCGAGCCCTGCCGATCGCACGGGAGACCCGCCGGGATTACGACCGGGACGAGTTCGGCGACTGGATCGACGCCGACGGCGACTGCCTCGACACCCGTGACGAGGTGCTGAAGCAGGAGTCGAGAGGTCGCGGACGCTGGTTCTCCTACTACGATGGGCTGACCTGAGCCACCAGGGAGGGCCGGTCCCCGATGTCGTGGGCGAAGCGAATGCGGGTGCCCGAGTTCCACCGTCTGGCTCGGGAGTCCCATGCCTCCGCCAGGGGCACCATGTGGTCGATGTCGAGGTTGAGCTGTCCGAATCGGCTGCTCCGGGTGACGAAAGCTCGGATCGGGTGACCACGCGGCCGACGAACTGGGCCGGAAACGTCACGTACAGGGCTGGGCGCGTCCACTTCCCGAGGACCGTCGACCAACTGCAGGAACTCGTCGCCGCCAGCACGAGCGTCCGGCCGCTCGGCACCGGCCACTCCTTCAACCGCATCGCCGACACCACGGGCGCCCTCATCTCGGTCGCTGACGTGCCGCAGACGTGCGTGATCGACCCCACCCGCTCGACGGTGACCGTCAGCGCCGGGATGCGGTACGGCGAGCTGGCGGCTCACCTGCACGAGGCCGGGTACGCCCTGCGCAGCCTCGGGTCGCTGCCGCACATCTCCGTCGCTGGCGCGATTGCGACGGGCACGCACGGCTCGGGCGACACGGTCGGCAGCCTGGCGACGGCCGTCGCCGCGCTGCAGATGGTCACCGCTGACGGGGAGCTCACCTACGTCAGTCGTGAGACCGATGGGGAGGAGTTCTGCGGAACCGTCGTCGGACTCGGCGCCCTGGGCATAGTGACAAGGGTCACGCTGCACGTCGTACCGACCTACGAGATGAGGCAGTGGGTGTACGACGACCTGCCGCGCACCGCGCTCGACGAGCATGTCGATGCGATCTTTGCCAGCGCCTACAGCGTCAGCCTGTTCACCGACTGGCGCAGCGAAGGCGTCGACCACGTCTGGCTCAAGCACCGCATGCACGGCTCCGGGACGGTTGAGCCGCCGACGGATTGGCTGGGCGCGACGCTCGCCGACGGCCCACGCCACCCGATCGTCGGCATGCCCGTCGAGAACTGCACCGAACAGCTCGGCGTCCCCGGGCCGTGGCACGAGCGGTTGCCGCACTTTCGCAGGGAGTTCATGCCCAGCAGCGGCCAGGAGCTGCAGTCGGAGTACTTCCTGCCTCGCGAGCACGTCCTCGATGCGCTCGAGGCGATCGAGCGCATCCGCCACCGCGTCGGCCCGCTGGTACAGGTCTCGGAGATCCGTACGGTTGCCCGGGACGACCTGTGGCTGAGCCCGAGCCACGGACACCACACGGTGGCGATCCACTTCACGTGGGTGCCGGACACGACGGCGGTGACGCCCGTGCTCGGCGCGCTCGAGGAGCAGCTGGCGCCGTTCCGACCGCGCCCGCACTGGGGCAAGCTGTTCAGCACCAGTCCCCAGACGCTGGCCTGTGGGTACGCGCGGTACGCCGACTTCACGGCGCTGATGGCGCGCCATGACCCGACGGGCAAGTTCCGCAACCAGCTGCTCGATCGGTGGTTCCCTCCCGGCTGACCACCCGGGGACGACGAGCCGCGAGCACTCAGCCGAACGGCAGCACGTCGGGAGACAGCGCCGCGGCCTTGGCGCGGGCGGTGGTCATCCGGCGCCGGTGGTGCTGACGGCAGAGCACCTCGTAACCCACGTCCGGCGCCGGTGCGTCCGTCTGCTCGACGTCACCGACGACGATGACCTCGCCCTCGGTGACCATCTCCCCGTTCTCGGTCCGTGCGTTGTGCGTGGCGCGCTTGCCGCACCAGCACAGCGCCTCGACCTGCAGGGTGTGCACCCGGTCGGCGAGCTCGACCAGCCGTGCCGAGCCCGGGAACAAGCGGGTACGGAAATCGGTGAGGATGCCGAACGCGAAGACGTCGATCTGCAGCTCGTCGGCGACCCGGGCCAGCTGCTCGACCTGTACCGGGGTGTAGAACTGCACCTCGTCGCAGACCAGGTAGTCGATACGGGCGCCGTGTGTGAGCGCGTGCACGACGTGGTCCCAGAAGTCCAACTCCTGCGGGACCTCGACGGCGTCGAGGGAAAGCCCGAGGCGGCTGGACAGGGTCGCGGCGCCGGCGCGGTCGTGACTGGTGAAGATGCGTCGCACCCGTCCGCGGGCCGCGTGGTTGTGGTCCATCTGCAGCGCGAGCGTCGACTTGCCGCAGTCCATGGTGCCCGGTGAAGAGTTGCAGTTCAGCCACGGGAGTCCATGCTGTCATCCGGGCCGCCCCCCGTGCGGACGTGGCCCGTCCGTGGTGCAGGATCGGAGTCCATGGCTGTTCCCTTGACCCCGCCACGCGCAGCGAATCCGCTCGTGACCGCAGCCCGCCTGCGTGAGCTGCTGCAGAGCGAGGCGCCCCTGACCGTGCTCGACGTCCGCTGGAGCCTGCACGGCACGGACCGGGCGGCCCACGACGCGGGGCACGTGCCCGGCTCGTGGTTCGTCAATCTCGAGACAGACCTCGCCGACCCTCCCGGCGTCGGCGGCCGGCACCCGCTGCCGCCCGCGGACCGCTTCGCGGCCAGGATGCGTGCGGCCGGGGTCAGTCGGCACGTGCCCGTGGTGGTGCTCGACCAACGGGACGGGACGGCCGCGGCGCGGTTGTGGTGGATGCTGCGCCTGCACGGGCACCCTGACGTCCGGGTGCTCGACGGGGGCTTCGATGCCTGGGTGGCCGGCGGCGGACCAGTCTCGACCGATCCGACGCCCCTCAAGCCGGGGGACTTCGTAGCAGCGGACAGCCCGGTGAAGGTGATCGACGCCCAGGGCGCGGCCGTCCTGGCCCGGACCGGCTTGCTGCTGGACGCCCGTTCGGCGCAGCGCTACGCGGGCAGCGAGGAGCAGGTCGACCCGGTGGCGGGACACGTCCCGGGCGCGCGGAGTGCACCCACGTCCGACAACGTGGGTCCCGACGGCCGGCTGCTCCCTCCCGAGGTGCTCCGTGAGCGCTTCAGCGGGCTCGGTCTGCGCGACGGCGTGGAGGTCGGCGCGTACTGCGGCTCGGGGATCACCGCCGCGCACGAGGTGCTCGCGCTGGAGGTGGCCGGCTTCG
>Ga0136613_10002297_pt1 | contig 10225 bp, 11 predicted proteins | sample AntDrymUQ2722106_2_FD_106649 | JGI IMG/M metagenome (GOLD analysis project Ga0136613, IMG submission 106649) | Polar desert sand microbial communities from Dry Valleys, Antarctica - metaG UQ272 (21.06) | ecosystem: Environmental > Terrestrial > Soil > Desert | place: Antarctica: Dry Valley... | reverse complement strand
ATCCGCTCCGGCGTCGCAGCACAGCATGGCCGTCGGAGCGTCGTAGAGTGAGATCATCGCCAAGGGTTCGCTACGCGTCTTGACGCTACGTATAACCTGTATGGGAGATATGGTCGTCATGCGCTGCAGTTTACCGTAGTCTCGGCGTCCTAGGCTTGATGCCCCTCGGCGCAATCCCTCATTCTAGTTTTGGTGGCCTGGCTCTCATCACCGGACCCATCAAACAAGCACAGAGGCGGGTCGAATCGTCCGTCGGCCGCCGTCCAGCCGCCGTCCACCAGCATAAAAGACCCGGTTACGTAGGAGCTGGCTTCGGAGGCAAGGAAGACCACCGCGCCGACCATCTCGTGCGGCCTCGCCCATCGCCCTAGGATACTCTTGTCGGCATAGGCTTCGTACCATTCGGGGTTGTCTTTGATCTGGGCGGTAAGCGGCGTCTCCACTACCCCGGGCGCCACGACGTTCACCCGCACGCCCCGGGTCCCGAGTTCGGCGGCTAAAGCCCGCAGCATCTGCACCGTCCCCGCCTTCGTCGCCGCATACACGCCCTGACCCGGCTCGACGACCTGCGCCCGGATGCTCGAAAAGGCGATGATGCTCCCCGAACCCCTCTCGGCCATGCCCCGGCCGAACTCGCGGACCAAGCGGAACGTCCCCTTCAGGTTAAGGTCCACCACCCGGTCGAACTCCTCGTCGTCGATCTTCAACAGCGGTTTGCGTACGTTCACGCTCGGCGTGCTAACCAGCACATCCGGCGTACCGGTAGTCCTGGCCGCAGCTCGCACGCTCTCCGTGTCGCGCATGTCCAGCTCCAGGGCCTCCCCCTTGCCGCCCTGATCTTCTACCTCCCGGACGGTCTCCCCGGCAGACGCGGCGTCCAGATCCGCGCAGAAGACCCTCGCCCCGAAGGCGGCCAGCCCCTGCGCGCTCGCCGCCCCGATGCCGCTACCCGCCCCGACCACGAGTGCGGTCTTGCCGGAGAGGTCGAACATTGAGCGGTAGTCGAACACGTGCTCCTCCTTCAAGAATCGTCCCGGCAGAAGTACATGGCGGTCGCGGCGTAGAGGCGACAGGTAGCCAGAAGCTCGTCCACGTCCACCCACTCGTCCTTGTGGTGGGGGATCGTACGGTCTCCCGCGCCCGTGGTGACTATCGGTATATTAGCCCAGGCGTGCAGGAAGGTGCCGTCGGTCGCGCCGGGCACCCCATTATAACGCGGCGACTCACCGGACAGTTGGGTATAGGCTGCGCTCATAGCCTGTACCAGGGGATCTTTTACGTCCGTCGCGGTCGGCGGCCGTTCCTCTATCACCTCCAGGTCGGCATCGAAGTCCGGATCTTTGTCTCTGAGGCCGGCGAGGCACTCTTCGAGACGCGCGACGATCTCTTCGTGGGATTGGGCAGGGACGGTGCGTATGTCCAGGGCCACGTAGGCGCTAGCCGGGATCACGTTTATCTGCGGCTCGCCGCTCTCGGGACCGAGCAGGATGGTCGGGGTGATGCTCGGGTAGCCGAGGAACTCGTCTTCCCCGTGGCACGAGATCTCCTGCCGCTCCAACTCCTCGACGGCCACGACGAACCGCGCCGCCCGGGTAACAGGGTTGACACCACTCAAGGGCATCGCCCCGTGCGCCATCTTGCCCCGCACCGTCACCTCCACCCGCATCGCCCCCTTCTGGACCACGCACAGCTGGTTCTCCTCCGGCTCGCAGATCACGGCCCCGTCCACCCCCTCCGCGTGCCCCTGCCGGATGAAGTGCTTGATACCCGACATCATCCCCTCTTCGTCCACGGGGTGGCACAAGAGGAGCCGGCCCGCGAAAGGAACGCCGGCGTCTTTGATAGCCTTGACGGCCATGACGGCGGCGGCCAGGTTCCCCTTCGTGTCGCAAGACCCACGGCCGTAGATCCGGGACCCCACGATCTCGGCTCCGAAAGGAGGATAGCTCCACTCCTCGGCCCGTCCCTCGGTCACCACGTCAGTATGCCCCTCGAAAAGCAACGTCTTGCCAGGACGGTCCCCACTCCACAGCGCCCACACGTTCGGTCGATCCCGAGAAACCTCTTCCACCAGAACATCGAAACCATTTCCTTCCAGGTAATCGGCGACGTATTGTGCCGCACGAGCCTCGTTTCCCTCGGGGGTACCCGGGCAGAAGACGCTGGGAATACGGACGAGATCCCGCGTGAAGCGGATCAACTCGTCGCGATCTATCCGCTCCAACACGGCCTCCAGACGTTCGAGGAGTTCGGGGTCTCCCGCGGCCCGTTCAGTGATCCCGAAACCCTCCCGGCCCGCTAAAAAACTATCTTCCGGCGATTTCGCATCTTGCTCCGACAACGCGTTGCCTCCCCTGGCACGCTACCTTTCCCTCGCGGCAAGCATAACATAGCCTTCGGCCGGCTAGATCTACTTGACAGCACGTCTATCGGGTGTACGTTAACTCCTACCTGGATGGTAAGGAGATGGCGAAGTGAGCGAGACGGAGAAGATCACGATAAATTTGGGACTGGTGGATCTCGGGCAGATCGACCTGCTGGTGCGCGAGGGCTTCTACCAGAACCGCACCGACTTCATCCGCACGGCGATCCGCAACCAGATCGGAGAACACGCCGAGGCGGTCAAACAGACGGTAGCCCGCAAGACGCTGGCGCTCGGCCTGCAAAACTACACCCGCCGCGACCTGGAGGCGGTGCGCGCTGCCGATGAGACGCTACAGATCCGGGTACTCGGCCTGGCAACCATCGCCGACGACGTCCCCCCGGAGCTAGCCCTGGAGACCATCGACTCCATCGAGGTGCTGGGCGCATTCCGGGCGAGCCCGGCCGTGAAGGCGGCGCTGGCGGACCGGATCCGCTCGTCGTGATGCGTAGATCGAACACATACGAACACCCCACACCCGGGCTCCAGTAGCGGACCGGCGCTGCGTCGTACGGTATGCCAGCCTGGCTTTAGACCCGATTTAGAGTTCCTCGATCTCAAAGGTGCGCACGTCGGAAACCGTCCAGTACGCAGGGCCAGAAGCGACGTAATATTCGAAGCTACGCTATCCAAGGATTCGCCTTGTCAACCCCGTGAACGAGTCCGTTTGGCCATCTTCATTCTATCGGAGAGCTTTGCCAGACTCTTCCCCGGTTTCTAAACCTGCCCCTTAGCCATACGAACATCCAGCCCATGCATCTACATCGAGGGCTTCTATCGAGAGCCCGGCGCGACGATGATGGAGGAATAACAGCCGACGAGCAGACTTGAACCGCCAACCTCTCATCGTTAGCGCGGGCGCCTCTATTCGTTGACGGATGACCAGGCCGCAAGATCCGCACGACCAGGCCGTATCTATAGAAGCGACCACCATATACCTAGAGCCGAACCCCTAACATCGGACCCAGTCTGCTTGACAACGAATCTTTAGCCCTTTACCATCCATGTGGATGTTATGGAGATGGTAAATGGAGTCTAGAGAAGGAGAATGGGTTTATGCGCGACCAGATGCAGGCCGGCATGGCGGAGGCTACTCGCCTCACACGCGAGGGACGGCTCGCCGAGGCGACAGCCGTCATCCAGCGCACCCTTGGGGGCACCTTCGCCCCGACGCCAGAGGGTTCTGACGGTACCGACGAGCCGAACGAGGCGACCTTCCGCATCGTGGATGAAGCTTCGCAGCCCACGTCGACCAGGTGTCGGCGCGCCACCAGGCGTGGATCGGGAGGGGTCGCGCGGCCCACTCCCGAGCCGCCTCTACAGCACTTCCGGGACTTACCAAGCTTGTCCAATAGCTTAGCTGGCGTTCTGCCAGGTGCGGTAGAAAGGGCGCCCGCGCCCGCCGTCGTTCCGGCGGGGGGACGATTCATCGATCGGTCCTACACAGATCGGGCCGGGAGCCGCGCCTACAAACTGTACATCCCGAGCGGCTATGTTGTCGGGCAGGTGGCGCCTCTGGTCGTCATGCTCCACGGTTGCACCCAGAACCCCGACGATTTCGCCGCTGGAACTCACATGAACGTGCTCGCCGAGGAGCACACCTTCCTTGTCGCCTATCCCGCACAAGCCCAGAACGCCAACATATCGAAGTGTTGGAATTGGTTCGAGACCGCCGATCAGCAGCGCGGGCAGGGTGAGCCGTCGCTCATCGCCGGCATAACGCGCCAGATCGTCGACGAGTACGACGTCGATGCCGACAGGGTATACGTAGCCGGGATGTCGGCCGGTGGGGCGATGGCCGCGATCATGGGGGAGGCTTACCCCGATCTGTACGCTGCGGTCGGCGTCCATTCCGGTCTCGCCCCAGGCGCCGCCCACGACCTCTCCTCCGCGTTCACCGCGATGCGAGGCGAGAGCCCCGGTGGAGCGGTTTCCGCGCGCCGAGTCGCCAGGGAATCTGCCCGGACCGTGCCGACGATAGTGTTCCACGGGGATCGCGATACGACCGTTCACCCGCGCAACGGGGACCAGCTGCTCGCATACTTTGCCAACACCGGCGGCCAGGGGACCAAAGAAACGCCGGCCCTGCGGGCGAGGGTACGCCAGGGTCAGGTGCCCGGCGGGCATTCCTACGCTTGCTCCACCTACCATGACGCCAGCGATCGCGCCGTCGTGGAGCGGTGGACCGTCAACGGTCTCGGGCACGCCTGGTCGGGCGGGAGTCTCCCCGGCTCGTACACCGACCCCAAGGGACCCGACGCCTCGGCGGAGATGATACGGTTCTTCGACCAGCACCCTCGACAGGAACCGACGACGCGTCCGGCCGATTAGCCGCTAAAATCTGAGGCTCATAAGAGGTACGCGTAGGAGCTGCGCGACAACTGTCGAATCTTCGAGAAAGGCCCGAAGTTCATTCGGGCCTTTCCTCATTGCACGTTCGTCCGCCAACCGGCGCTCTAGTGACCGGGTCTACCGGCGACCCTGAAGCAACCGCCGCACGATCACAGAGGCCAGTACGGTCGAAACCGCGGTGGTGCCCCCCTTGAGGACCGCTTCCAGGACGTCATCCTTTATGCCCCTGCGCTCGGGCACCCTTATGAACCGCTGGGTCACCAGCCGGCTCAAAGCGAAGGTCATCCCCGCCGCCACCGCGGTCACCACCCGCCGCTGAGTCTCGTTGTTCATGCATCTCTCCTTCCGTCGAGCCTCTCGCCTGCTTATATCCCTACGCGGAGGAGACTCGAAACCAAGAGAAACACCGGGACACCGGAGCGCCCCGTTCTTGAGTCTGCTAGCGCCGGTGCCGCCTTTGCTAGAAGGACCACACAGAACGCCATGCGCGGCTATCGGGCGCATACACCCGCCTCGCCTGGGTCAGCGCGGCAAGATCCAACCGCGACCGTCAGAGATAAGTATCGGGATTACTGCTGGTTGCCGGAGTTCTTTAGCTCCTCCCGGAGGTAGGCTACGGCCTCCCTCTTGAGTGGTCCGAGTTCCGCGCTCACCCGCTCGGCCATACGAGTCCTGACCCTTCGGCTGTAGCCCCGCTTCTTTATCTCGTCGGCGAGCTCCGGATACAGATCCTCGGATTCCTCGATAAACTGCTCGACACTCCTGCAAGTCCTGTGATCCAGCCACACCGCTCTTGGAAAGTAGTAGTCGGAGAGCTCGCTCAAGCGCTGGGTGACCTGCTCCCTTCTCTGGGCCGGTTCGTCCAGGTAGTCGACGTTCTCGTCCGCGTACGCCGAGCTCCACGCAACGAAACTGCCGTAGACTTCGATCAACCGGTCCCACACCTCGGAGATCACGCTCGTCGAGAGGTCACCGCGGCTCCGTGAAGGTTGGACGGCCGCTCGCCTGTACGCTGCGGGGATCGATAGGTACTTCGCTCGTCTCATCATCTCTTCCCTCACGAATGCTGTCTCGTCATCCTATATATTACCTCTTTAACCATGTCCGATAAACGCTCCGGAACTTCGTCGGCTTGATCTTCTACGGAGCATGTCGGCGGGAAGAGACGGACTTCGGCAGAGGGTAAGAAGCCCGGCACTGGTACCGAATAGAGTGGGCCGGATTTCACCACCATAACCTACGCGGGTTCGTGAAAGTCGGTGAGAACCTGGCGATCCGGAACAAAGAAAATCCCCCGAAACGGGGGACAAGGGAGCTGCCGGACCTGGATTCGAACCTTCTGATCCAGAGCTAGTCTCCCTACGCTCCGGCCCGTTATGATGCGTCCGACAAAATCGCTTACCTATGAGGTTTTCGGTAATTTCGAAGGTCCCGTACCGTCCCGTATCTGCCCGGTTACAGTACGCTAGCAAAGCTAGGCTCGCCTCTCCCACTCCTTCACGGAGGGATCCCAGCGGACGAGGTCCGGATCGTTGCGGAGTACCGGGTCCACGAAGTGTGCCACCTCGGCCACAGCTTCCTCAAAGCTGGCCGGCATGGCGGGGAGACCGGATCGGTCGAGGAACGCCCTCCAGTCACGCTGCCGGGCAGTGGGGAGTGTGTCGAGGGTCTGGGCCAGCGGCATTAGCTCCGTCCCCCGGTGGACGGCGGTCTCTTCGAGCGCCTGGCGGAGCCTTCGGGCTTCTACAGGATGGATCTTCGAGAGCGCCAGGATGTCGGCGTAGTCGCGTTCGCGAGTGTTTGCGTCGCCGAGGGAGAGCATAGTCTCGACCTTCTCGGCGATCACGGTCTCCACCGGATAGCCCAGCAAGCTGAACTGCTCATCCGAGAGCAGGGTCGGGTACTCTACCTCCTGCGCGCCGCCTGGGTCTCCGACGTTGACGTCCAGGCGTAGCTGCAACCGGGCCGTGCCCAACGTGGCCGGGACGACGATCCTCGTGCCCGGGTAAGCAGCGTGCTCTCTAATAGTCATGGCTCGCGCCTGCGAGATGTCGAAGGTCATGCCGTCGTCCACCGGGATGCCCGCCACCTCCTCGACAACGGCGAGCAAAGAGCCCTCGTCACTCGCGACACCCCGCGCCAGCACGTCGGCGTCGCGTGTCGGGCGGCGAACTCCCAGGACCGTGAGCAGGAGGCCACCCTTGAGCACGAAGCGGTCGCGGTATCGGGAGACGGAGAGCCTGTAGAGGAAGCGTTCGAGCAGATAGAACTCGAAGAACTCCTGGGTGCCCCGTCCCTCGTCCCTGGCTCTACGTTGCAAGGCGCGATAGACCTCCTGCGGCGTTCGAGGCTCGCTCAACCCGTCAGCACCTCCAGGGCGTCGGCCATAGGTCCCCCGGCCCTGAGCCGTCTCGCGAGACGCAGCAGTTCCCCCGCAGAAGCCTCGGGACGTCTCAAGTAACGTCTGAGGGCCTCGTATGCGACGCCGGTCCCCACGCGACCCCTGAGGCGCACGGCATCCACCACGCTGCGCTCTGGGGAGTAGACCTGGATCTCCTCGCCGGACTCGATGCGGACCCGCTCGCGTCCCAACTCGAAAGTACCAGCGGCGAAGACGTGAACGCGGACGGGCGGGTAGGAGATCCTGGGCCGGTGCGATCCCCTGGGCACCGCCAGGTGGACCTCCGCAGGAACCTCGTCGGTCAGGTCCCAGAAGGAGAGCGCCGAGTTCAGGCAGATAGATCCCCGGGGGCTACGCTGCGAGACGGCCACCAGGTCCAGGTAAGGGCTCATCTCAGCGTCCGCCAGACGGTAGACCCCTCGCGAAAGCTCGACCAGGAAGCCCTCGTCCCGCAAGGCATACAGGTCCCTCGGGTGGACACCGGCCTCCGCCGCATCCCTGGCCCTAAAAGAGCCTCCCGAACGCCGGGCTATATCCTCTAAAACGTGCTGCATCTCCATAGCATCTAGATAGAATTCTACACACATAATTACTATATGTGTAGGTTTTTATCCGTCCGGTGAGAGGAATGTTCTATGGGGCACCCGAACCAAGATTCGATCTGCGAGTAGTCGCCATTGTGGATCGGCGTCAGGAGACGCTGTGCCACGCCAACATCTCCGAGACGATGAACACCTACTCCCACGTACTGCCGGGCATGGGCAACGCGGCGGCCGGAGCGATGGACGAGGCTCTGGGTTGAGCGGGTTGCACAGCACACCATGAAAGCGTATTCCATACTGAAGAGATAGCCCACTTACACGGCAGGAGATTCGAGATGATCGACGGTGAGGCGTGATGGCTGATAAAGCGGCAAGGTCATTCGACCTGGTAGACGAAAAGCTAGCCGAGGCCGACTTCTTTCTCGACAAACTCAAGGACAGTTCGTTGAATCCCTTCGAGGCTCGATGTTATTTCAGTGCCTTCGTCTCAGCCGCACGTAGCGTAACCTTCGCCCTTCAAGCTGTTATGAAGTCTCGGGTGGACGGTTTTGGGGAGTGGTATGAGTCAAAGCAGGAGGAACTCAGGCAGGATCCCCTCGCACGCTTCTTCCATGATGCTCGAACCGAGGTGCAGCACATGGGTTTGAATCTGGTCAATGCGGGTCGTGTGAGGACCATTGACGGCAAACTGGTGGCGGACCTCTATTTCCAGAGCAGCACACTCGGGACTCCCCTCAAGAACGCTCCACCGTATGACGTGGTAACCAGTTGCACCCGTTACCTAACGGCTATTGTCTCCCTGATACGCGAGTGCTATGAGGTCTTTGGTGCTGCGATCGATCCTCGTCAGTATCTAACCGAAGAGAACTTCAGTAAGCTCGGCCGCACCATCGAAGACGCAGAGGAGGAGGTCTTTGGTGTACGCGGCTGGACAGCCGTCCCTGAGGCATCTCTCGAATCCAGGTGGCAGATGCTCCGCGCCTCCGTCTCTGGCTCCGAGATCGGTTGGATCTTCGACAAGTACTTGGCCAGACCGATCTGAAGAGCGTTCGGAGATAACAAGCAAGAACATCCCCACGTAGCGCGTTGCAGTACGGTTGCAGCAAAACGGCCCGGCGCTCTTGCCAGGCTTTTATTGTTTTTTGCGTTTTGCGGGGGATTTCGGGAGCTGCCGGACCTGGATTCGAACCAGGACTAAGTGATTCAGAGTCACTCGTGCTGCCGTTACACCATCCGGCAATGCAACGCGGGATATTGTAACCCCTCATCGGTCTTCCGTCGAGTCCTTTAGCCCACTGTTTCGGGTATACCGCCGGTCTCCATGGAACGCAGGATCTGTATGCGCTCTTGCATGGGCGGGTGGGTGGAGAACAGACCCTTAGCGCGTTTTTCGAACTTCTTTATGGGGTTAGCGATGTAGAGGTGGGCGGTGGCGCGGTTGGCGACCTCGAGGACCTCGCGGTCGCCAGCGATCTTCTGCAGCGCGTCGGCCAATCCCTTTGGGTTGCGGGTGAGCTGCACGGCGGTGGCGTCGGCCAGGTACTCGCGCTGGCGGCTTATGGAGAGCTGCAGCAGCCGGGCGAATACGGGGGCCAGTATCGCCAGCACGATGGCGACCACGATCATTATTATTTGAGCCTGCCCGCCCCCCTCGCGCCGGCTCCCCCTGCCGCCCCCGATCCAAAGGCCGCGCAAGAAGAAGTCGGAGATCAGGACCGTGGTGCCTACGAGGACGCCGACGAGCATCGCGTAGCGAATGTCGAGGTTGCCGACGTGGGACATCTCGTGGGCGATGACGCCCTGTAACTCGTCCCGGTCGAGCTTCTCCAGGAGGCCGGACGTGACGGCGACGGAGGCGTGCTCGGGATCTCGGCCCGTGGCGAAGGCGTTGGGGGCCGAGTCCTCGATTATGTAGACCTTGGGCATCGGGAGACCGCCGGCGATAGCCATCTCTTCGACGACGTTGAAGAGAACGGGGGCGTCGTCGTGCGTGACCTCGCGGGCCCGTGAAGCGGCGAGCACCATGCGGTCGCCGCCGTAGTAGGTGACCAGGCCGGAGATCGTACCCGCGGCGAAGGCGAGGCCAAGGCCGAAGAGGGCGCTTACCGGGTCCCCGATCCAGGCGTACCCGATCACATACCCGAAAACGGTGACGAACGTTAGGAAGACCAGGATCAAAAGCAGGCTGTTGCGCCTGTTGACCGATATCCGATCCCGGAAGGTAACGTTCTCCACGCCGAGCCGCTCGCGCTAGTCGTATGAGACCGTCACGGACTCCCGCTCGGGGCCGACGGCCTCGAAGTACTCCTTCTCCGCAAAGCCCATCGCCCGGGCGAAGAGTACCGCGGGGAAGCTCTGTATCTGCGTGTTGTAGCTCTGTACCGAGTCGTTGTAGTGCTGCCTTGCGAAGGAGATCTTGTTCTCCGTGGACGAGAGCTCCTCCTGGAAATCGAGCAACACCCTGTCCGACCTGAGTTCCGGGTAGTTCTCCGCCACCGCGAACAGGTT
>Ga0136613_10002296_pt1 | contig 10229 bp, 12 predicted proteins | sample AntDrymUQ2722106_2_FD_106649 | JGI IMG/M metagenome (GOLD analysis project Ga0136613, IMG submission 106649) | Polar desert sand microbial communities from Dry Valleys, Antarctica - metaG UQ272 (21.06) | ecosystem: Environmental > Terrestrial > Soil > Desert | place: Antarctica: Dry Valley... | reverse complement strand
CGTTTACCTGCGTGTACGTCTCCTTTTTGATCCTCCGACGACGTCGTATCTCATTGCTTCATTGAAGGAACAAGTTCAGGAGTTCGAGTGGCGTCTTAACATCTATCGCGAGGGTACCGCATGGGTAGATCCAAATCCATTCCTTGAAGAGGAAGATCTTATTCTTGACGGTGGAACTCCCTAAGGAGGATTGATGGAAACTACGTTTCAACTCCGTCGGGGTATGGCCGTTGAATGGGAGATCAAGAATCCTACCCTCAAATCTGGTGAACCGGGGTACGAGATTGACACAGGTCGGTACAAACTTGGTAACGGTAGCACTCGATGGATTGAGCTTCCTTATTTTCTGAATGAGGATGGGATTTTAGCGCTGATCAATGAAGCGGTTATTCCAGGAGGTAGTTCAATCATCGAAGTGCACGTCAACGATCTAACCCCACACCCGGTCTACGATGACGGACCATCGTTGGAACTACTATACCAGAATGCGAAGGTGTAAACCGTGTCACTTCAATCGCGTATCGGCGACCTCATCACCGCAATCGGGACCGACTACAAACAGATCCGAACCTGGATCTCAGGGTCTTCGTCTGGTGATCTCACAGGTCTCACTACAACAGACAAGACTTCTCTCGTGTCGGCTATCAACGAGACCAAGGCTGGCAACTCAGGCTCGCCCGCGAGCGCTAGCGAGACTGTCTCGGGTATTGCCGAACTTGCCACGCAAGCCGAGACGAATACTGGAACTGATGACGTCCGTATCGTCACTCCTTTGAAGTTTCAGACTCGTCTGTCTGCATTTGCTCAGCCGCTTGCCGCTAACTTGACCACTCTCGCTGGCGTAGTTTCTGGTGTGATGGGACGTACGCTCCTAGGAGCCGCGGATGCTGCTGCTGCTAAAACTTCACTCGGTTTGGCCGTTGTCGCGACCTCTGGGTCGGCTACGGATATCACGATAGGCACTCTGCCAACCTCGGTTATGCCTCCGTTGGCCATCAATGAGGTCTTCACTGCGGCGACGCAGGCTGAGATGCTCGCCCTCACCGCACAGCGTGGTGACGTGGCCATGCGTTCGGACATGGGTAACAAGATGTTCATCCTGGCATCCGACTCGCCTGGCACGCTGGCCGACTGGAAACAGATCATGGCTGCTGGCGACGTTGTGTCGGTATCTGGGCGCACGGGCGCGATCGTACTTACCAAGGCTGATGTGGGTCTCTCGGCGGTAGATAATACCAGCGACGCTAACAAGCCCGTCTCAACTGCGCAGGCTTCCGCAGATGCTCTGAATCTCAAGATTGCGTCGAATCTCTCAGATCTAAACAATGTCGCTACTTCCCGGACGAACTTGTCCGTGTATTCGCAGACTGAGCTCGGTAACCCCGAGACTGACCTCGTGGCTGCCTACACCACTGCGAAGGCGTGAGTCTTCAGACTCGTCTCGACTCTCTTATCGTGGCTATCGGGGCGGATATTAAGTTGGCTCGCAAGTTGACGTCTAGACTTACTGCTGCGGTTACGAACTCGACGGTTACATATACCGCGACTGGTTTGTCAGTCACACTTGTTGCCGGGAAGACATACCGGTTCAGAGCCTTTGGGCAGTATCAGACTGCTGCGATTACAACAGGTATTGATATGCGGATCGGTGGAACAGTCACAGCCACGAGAATTCGTTACAGCACCTTCTTGTTTGGAGTTAACAACACCACCGTGACATTTCGGTCTGGAACTTCGATGAATGCAAACTTGACACCCTCGTCTGCTGTCTTTGCTGCCAATACCGACTACCCTTGGAATATCGAGGGTCTCATTGTCGTCAATTCCGGTGGCACACTCACCATTGAGTTTGCATCTGAGGTTGCCGCATCTTTGACAACAATCCAGGCTGACAGTTACCTCGAAGTGCAAGAAGTCGCGTAATGTCAGGACTGTTGAACACAACTATAGAAAGGAGTTGACATGGATACCCTCGAGACAGTCCTCGCCCATTATGGCATTAGGGGAATGAGGTGGGGCGTTAGGGGCGCTGGTCGAAGGGGTTCAAAACCCGCGGCATCTACAGATTCAGTGAGAGCCAAGACTTACAAACAAAAAGTCAAGAAAGGTAAGACTGATGCTCTCTCTACCAAGGAATTGCAAGAGCTGGTCGCGCGAATGAATCTGGAGCAGCAGTACTCCAGACTCAGTCCAAGCAAGAAGGCTAAGGGTGGGAAATTTATAGCTGACATTCTCTTAGGAGCCGGCAAGCAACAAGCGACGAAGATCGTGAACGATCGACTCACCAAGCAAATGGAGAGTGTGCTCAAAAAGTAGGAGAAAGGAGGATTGGCGATGACACTATCCAATAAAGCGACACCGACCTACTACGGTCAGTTTCGTGATGCGGTACTACGTGGTGACATCCCCGTAAATAGGGAGATTGCTATGGAGATGAATCGCATCGACGCGCTCATCGCCAACCAAAACGTCTACTACGACGACCAAGCGGTTGTTGGTTTCATTTTCTACTGCGAGAATGAGCTGACACTGACTGATGGAGGTGATCTTCATCTGCTCCCTTCATTCAAGCTGTGGTCTGAGCAGATTTTTGGGTGGTATTACTTCGTTGAACGAAGCGTTTACCAACCGTTCTCAGACAATCACGGCGGACATTACGTCACGAAGACGATCAAGAAACGTCTGACGACAAAGCAGTACCTTATTGTCGCTCGAGGCGCGGCAAAGTCGATGTATGCCTCATGTATTCATAGCTACTACCTAAATGTCGATACATCCACCACACACCAAATCACGACGGCACCTACGATGAAGCAGGCGGATGAAGTTATGTCTCCCATCCGTACGGCCATTACCAGAAGTCGAGGTCCCCTCTTCAAATTCCTGACCGAGGGCTCTATGCAGAACACAACAGGATCGAGAGCCAACCGCGTTAAGCTAGCTCCGACCAAGAAGGGCATCGAGAACTTTCTTACCGGATCTATAGTTGAAGTTAGGCCTATGACTATCAACAAGTTACAGGGTCTTCGTCCTAAGGTATCTACCATCGATGAGTGGTTGTCTGGCGACATTCGAGAGGACGTTGTCGGTGCTGTTGAGCAAGGAGCATCGAAGCTAGACGACTATTTGATTGTTGCTATCAGTTCTGAAGGAACAGTCCGGAATGGTTCTGGAGATACTATCAAAATGGAACTCGCTGACATTCTTAAGGGTGAATACCCGGCACCTCACGTTTCAATCTGGCATTACAGGTTAGATGAGTTGGAAGAAGTCAACAATCCAGCTATGTGGTTGAAGGCAAACCCGAATCTTGGCAGGACAGTCTCTTATGAGACTTATCATCTTGACGTTGAACGAGCCGAGAAAGCACCCGCTTCGAGGAACGACATCCTTGCTAAGCGGTTCGGCATCCCAATGGAAGGCTACACATATTTCTTCACCTACGAAGAGACGTTGCCGCATCGCCCGCGCGAGTTCTGGCAGCTGCCGTGTTCACTTGGAGCGGATCTTTCACAAGGAGACGACTTCTGCGCGTTCACATTCTTCTTTCCACTGTCGAATGGTTCTTTTGGTGTTAAGACACGAAGCTACATTTCGTCTTTAACTCTGATGAAACTTCCTGGTGCCATGCGATCGAAGTATGACCAGTTTACCGCTGAGGGAAGTCTTCATGTTCTAGAGGGTACAATCCTCGACATGATGGAGGTCTACGATGATTTAGATCACTTCATCCAGGAGTCTCAGTTTGATGTTCGTACTCTAGGTTTCGACCCTTACAATGCTAAAGAGTTTGTGACTCGTTGGGAAGCAGAGAACGGGTCTTTCGGCATTGAGAAAGTTATTCAGGGGGCTAGGACCGAATCTGTTCCACTTGGAGAGCTAAAGATCCTGAGCGAACAACGCTTGCTCATCTTCGATCAGGACTTGATGACATTCACTATGGGTAATGCTATCACGCTTGAAGATACAAATGGAAACCGGAAGCTCCTAAAGAAGCGACAGGACGAGAAGATTGATAATGTCGCGGCATTGATGGACGCTTACATCGCATACAAAGCAAATAAGGAGGCGTTCGAATGATGCTGCATGAGGATCGACCGACCATCGATGAACTTCAGCATTATGGCAAGTTAGGTATGAAATGGGGAAAGCGTAAATCAACTGGACAAGAAATTCGAACTGCTCGTGGAAGCGTCAGAAGAGGTCATAGAGAACTCAAAGGTCAAAGAAAAAAGATTCGGGCTTCGACGACGGAATCAGGTAAGGCCAAGGAAAAAGCAACCTACGCCAAGATGAAAACATCCTTCCTCAAGAATCCGGATCGGGTCACTGCTCTCAAGATGTCCAAAGGCGAAATTGCGGTTAACCTGTTGATGGGGAACAGGTATACTGTTGGCGCAGCCGTTGCTACCTCTGCTGGTCGTAGGCGCATTGCTTACAAGCAGAAGACTGGTGCTTACGATAAGAAATGACTTAACAACTCCATATTTGAAGAAAGGAGGTGAGTAATGGCCGGCTTCGCTTCTAGGCTCATGCATGCGTGGAATGCTTTCACGAATCAAGATGGTAAGGATCGTATTCAGTCCTTTGGCGAATATGGAGCGAGTTATGGCTCTCGTCCTGATCGTGTAAGACTTCATTTCTCGAATGAGCGCTCTATCATCTCTTCGATCTATACACGTCTCAGCATTGATATCGCATCGATTGATGTTCGGCATGTTCGTCTAGATGACGGCAAACGTTATGCTGAAGACATTGACAGCGGTCTCAATAACTGTCTTACTCTCGAAGCGAATCTCGACCAGGCAGCTCGTGCTTTCCGTCAAGATATTGCGATGACACTTTTTGACAGAGGTGTTGCTGCAGTTGTTCCAGTGGATACCACGCTGGATCCTCAGCAATCTGGTGGATATGACATCAAGACTTTGCGAGTCGGAGAGATTGTTACATGGTTTCCGAAACACGTTCGTGTCAGTTTGTACAACGAAAAGATAGGACGTCGCGAAGAGATCACACTCGAGAAGAAGATCGTCGCAATTATCGAGAATCCACTCTTTGCTGTGATGAATGAGCCAAATTCAACACTTCAAAGACTCATTCGGAAGCTCAATCTTCTGGATACGTCCGATGAAGTGTCTAGCTCGGGTAAACTCGACATTATCATCCAGTTGCCGTACGTCATTAAGTCTGAGTCACGTCGATTGCAGGCAGAACAAAGACGAAAAGACATCGAGTTTCAATTAAAGGGCAGTCAGTATGGTATCGCTTATGCAGACGGCACCGAGAAGATCACCCAGTTGAACCGACCAGCCGAGAACAACCTTCTCAAACATGTCGAGTACCTAACGATCATGTTGTATGGACAACTTGGCCTAACAGAAGAGGTCATGAATGGTACTGCTGACGAGAAGGCCATGCTCAATTACATGAATCGAACCATCGAGCCTGTTCTTGCCGCTATAGCAGAAGCCATGAGGCGCGCTTTCCTAACCAAGACTGCTCGCTCCCAACTTCAGACTATCATGTACTTCCGAGATCCATTCAAGCTTGTGCCGATTGCCGACATCGCAGAGATTGCCGATAAGTTTACTCGGAACGAGATTCTGAGTTCTAATGAGATTAGACAAGTCATCGGAATCAAACCGTCGGTTGACGCAAAGGCCGACGAGCTCCGAAACAGCAACATGCCGGCTCCGTCGGGGCCAGTAACTTCAGACCCAGCAATTCAGGAAGGAGACAGTCAAAATGGTAGCTGATTTCAGTGGTTATGCCACGAAGACTGGCCTCAAGTGCTCCGACGGTCGAACGATCATGCCTGGTGCTTTCAAAGATTGCGATGGTATGACAGTTCCTCTGGTTTGGCAGCACGGCCACAACGAGTCCAGCAATGTCCTCGGACACGCTGTTCTCGAGAATCGTGCCGACGGGGTCTACGCGTACGCATACTTCAATGACACAAGTCAGGGTAAGAATGCTAAGGCTCTTGTCGTGCACAAGGACATCACAGCGTTATCGATCTACGCGAATCAGTTGGTTGAGCGCAGCAAGAATGTTCTGCATGGTCTCATTCGTGAGGTTAGTTTGGTGCTTTCGGGCGCCAATCCCGGGGCGCTTATTGACAACATCAACCTCGCGCACGCCAATGGCGAGACTGAGATTCTTGAGGATGAGGCTATTATTTATACTGGTCTTCCTCTCGAACATGAGGATGAGCCTGCGACTGCCAGTCATTCATCAGACGATCCGACTGTTCAGGAAGTCTATGACTCGCTTTCGCAAGAGCAGAAAGATGTCGTGAATTTCATGATTGGAGCCGCCCTCGAGCAGGCTGCCAGCAACTCTGCAGCACATTCCGATGACGCCGACGGTGATGACACCAATGATGATGACATCAACGATGATGATACCAATGACGAGGGCGACCTCAACCACCAGGAAGGAAACCGCGACATGACTCGCAATGTCTTCGAGCAGAACGGTGGCGCTACTACTGCGGCACGCCCGAAGCTCACGCACGATCAGCTTCAGACCATTGTCGAAGACGCGAAGAAGATGGGTTCCTTCAAGGAATCGTTCCTCGCGCACGCCGTTGAGTATGGGATTGAGAATATCGACTTCTTGTTTCCCGATGCCAAGACGATCGCTGATTCCCCGGAGTTTGTCAGCCGGAGGATGGAATGGGTGTCTCAGGTCATTAACGGGACCCGGCACTCGCCATTCTCTCGGATCAAGTCGTTGTCGGCTGACATTACTCTCGACACCGCCCGCGCCAAGGGTTACGTCAAGGCCACTATGAAGAAGGAGGAGTTCTTCGCTCTGTCAAAGCGTGTCACTACGCCGACTACGATCTACAAGAAGCAGAAGTTGGACCGTGACGATATCATCGATATCACGGATCTGGATGTTGTGGCCTGGCTTAAGGCCGAGATGCGCGTCATGTTGGATGAGGAACTCGCTCGTTCAATTCTTATCGGTGACGGCCGCGAGGTTGACGATGAGGACAAGATCAACGAGACGAACATCCGTCCGATCGCGCACGACAGCGACTTCTACGCTCACCGCGTGGTTGTTCCGACCAACACCAGCCCGGACGGTCTTGTCGAGGCAATCCTGCGTGCTCGTAAGAACTACCGTGGTTCGGGAAACCCCACTATGTTCTGCACTGAGGACGCGCTCACTGACCTTCTTCTGTCGAAAGACAAGATGAATCGTCGTCAGTACGGAACCCAAGCTGAACTCGAGAACGCTGTTCGCGTCTCGAAGATCATCACGGTCCCGATCATGGATGGTGCGACTACGGACGACGGCGATCTGCTGTCGGTTCTGGTTAATCTTTCGGACTACACCGTGGGTGCGGACCGTGGCGGCAATATTTCGATGTTCGATGACTTCGACATTGACTACAACCAATACAAGTACCTGATCGAGACCCGGGTCTCCGGTGCTTTGACCAAGTACAAGTCGGCCATGGTTATTTCACGTACTGGCGGTACTTCGGTCACTCCGGGCGTTCCAACGTTCAACAACTCAACCGGTGTCATTACCGTTCCGTCTACCACAGGAGTTGTCTACAAGAACGGTGACACAGGCGATACTCTGACTGCTGGCGATCAGACAGCCATCGCGATCGGAACCATGTTCGAGGTTGAGGCCAGTGCTGCAACGGGTTACCACTTCCCGGCCAATATCGATACTGACTGGGAGTTCACTCGCACTGCCTGATAGGGGAGCAACATGGCAAAGTTTTACGGCTTGATCGGCTATGGCGAAACTGTAGAGAAAGCTCCTGGAGTTTGGGAGGACAATATTGTCGAGTACTCATATTTTGGCGATGTTGTCCGCAATACCCGAAAGCTTACAGAGGGGGAGAACGTCAACAATGACCTCTCCGTCAACAACTCGATCAGCATCGTCGCAGATCCGTATGCCAACGAACATTTCTTTGCCATTCGCTACATCAAGTGGATGGGGGCTTTGTGGACGGTTTCAGACGTCGAAGTGCAGAGCCCCCGTCTACTTTTGAGGTTGGGAGGTGTTTACAATGGGCCTAAGGCTTCAACTCCAGAGTCTCCTTGAGGAGGTTCTTGGGACTGACAATGTTTACTTCCAACCACCCGCCAATGTGCAAATGCAGTACCCGTGCATTATTTATGCAAGAGATGCTGCGGTTACTCGGTTCGCTGGCAATAAACCATATCGCTACACTAAGCGATACCAGGTGACCGTCATTGATAGGGATCCCGATAGTGAGATTCCTGAAAAGGTCGCCAACCTGCCACTCTGTATTCATAACAGATATTTTACGGCAGACAATCTCAACCACGACGTCTTTAATCTCTACTTCTAAGGAGTAGTAATGGGTAAGCTCAACTGGGACCAGGTTGGCGAGCGTCTCTACGAGACCGGTGTCGACCATGGCGTCCTGTACATTCCCAACAACGCAGGAGCGTACTCCAACGGCTTCGCATGGAACGGATTGGTGTCCGTCACCGAGTCCCCTTCCGGTGCTGAAGCCAGCCCGCAGTACGCAGACAATATCAAGTACCTTAATCTGGTGTCTGCTGAGGAGTTCGGCGCCACCATCGAGGCGTTCACCTATCCCGAGGAGTTTGCTCAGTGTGACGGCACTGCATCTCCCGAGTCTGGTGTCTCGATCGGCCAGCAGTCCCGCAAGATGTTCGGCCTGGTGTATCGCAGCCGGGTGGGAAATGATCTGGACGGAACCGACCATGGCTACAAGCTTCACCTGATTTACGGTGCCCTCGCAGCTCCATCGGAGAAGGCATACAGCACGATCAACGACTCGCCTGAGGCGCTGACGTTCAGTTGGGAGTTGGCTACCACCTCCGTCGAGGTCGGAGTCATCGGTGGAGTGGAGTACAAGCCGACGACCAGTCTCATGGTCGACTCGACCAAGGTGGACGCGACTGCTCTAGTCGAGCTCGAAGATCTGCTCTTCGGAACAGTCGGCGGAGACCCCAGGCTGCCTTTACCGTCAGAGGTCTTCGATTTGTTCACCGGTACCACTGTCGAGGTAACCGCCGCGGCTCCGACATACAACTCCACAACCAAGGTCATCACCATCCCCACAGTGACTGGCGTCGAGTACCGGATTAATGATGAGGTCGTCACAGATACTGTCACCATTACTGTGGATACGGTTGTTGTCGCCAATACGACAGCCGGCTACAGGTTCCCAGCGGTCTTTGACAATGACTGGTTCTTCGACTTCTGAGTTGAACTTAGATAGGGAGGTCAGAGAGTGCTCACCATCAAAGTACCAATGTCTGAAGCTTTTGACGAGAAATTGAATGAGTTTGTAACTACAGACGCTTTCACATTGGAGTTGGAGCACTCTCTGGTCTCTCTGTCAAAATGGGAGTCATTCTTCGAGAAGCCCTTCTTAGGACTGAATGAAAAGACTACAGAAGAAACACTGTGGTATGTCCAAGCCATGACAATGACCCCTTTTGTTCCTCCGGTAGTTTTCCAGAAACTCTCTGGTGACAATTTCGATGCAATAAACAACTACATCAACGCCAAGATGACTGCAACTTGGTTTAATGAGAAAGAAGGACCGAGTTATAGTCGTGAGATCATCACCGCAGAGATCATCTACTATTGGATGATTGCGCTCACTATCCCGTTTGAGTGTCAGCATTGGCATTTGAATCGATTGTTGACACTAGTCAAGGTTTGCAATCAAAAGAATGCGCCTCAAAAGAAGATGGGCAAACGGGATCTGGCAGCAAGAAACCGCGCTCTTAACGAGCAGCGTAGGGCACTACTCGGAACTAGAGGATGAGAGGAGGAAAGCGACATGCCGAGACTTAATTGGGGCGCAGTAGGTGAGCGGTTCTATGAGACAGGCGTTGATCGCGGCGTTCTGTATACTACTGACGTAGGCGTCGCTTGGCCTGGTCTTATCTCGGTTACCGAATCCCCTTCAGGAGGCGAAGCAAGGTCCTATTACATTGACGGAATCAAATACGCCAATATCGCAGCTGCGGAGGAGTTTGAGGCCACACTCAAAGCTTTCTACAGTCCTCCTGAGTTTGATCGGTATGAAGGCAGTTTGTTGATTCAATACGGGCTGTTCGCAACACATCAGCCAAGGAAGTCTTTCGATTTTAGTTACAGGACAAAGCTTGGAAATGATGTGGACGGGGTGGACCACGCCTACAAGATTCATCTCGTTTATAATGCTCTTGCAGCACCAGCGTCACGTG
>Ga0136613_10002295_pt1 | contig 10229 bp, 5 predicted proteins | sample AntDrymUQ2722106_2_FD_106649 | JGI IMG/M metagenome (GOLD analysis project Ga0136613, IMG submission 106649) | Polar desert sand microbial communities from Dry Valleys, Antarctica - metaG UQ272 (21.06) | ecosystem: Environmental > Terrestrial > Soil > Desert | place: Antarctica: Dry Valley... | reverse complement strand
GCACACCTCCGTCTCGCCGAGCTCGGAGTCGCCGGCGACGCCGCCGTGCGCGTGCAGCTCGACCGCGTGCTCGACGAGCTCGGCGTCCGCGAAGAGCTCGACGACCTCGACGCCGGCGAGCGCGCCGTGCTCCTCTCCTTCGCCCGCTCCTATCTCGGCCAGGCGGTCGATCTGATCGAGGATCCGGCGCGCGCGAGCGGATGGAGCCACAGCGACGCTGTGCTCCTTCAGGCACAGGGCTCGGCGTCGGCAGTCGTAGCCACGCTGATCTCGGAGGCAGGGCTCGGGTCTCCCGGTGCCCGCATCCTCGACGTTGGCGCGGGCGTGGCCGGCCTTGCGACGGCGTTCTGCAAGGTCTTCCCCGGCGCCACCGTCGTGGGCATCGACCCGTGGGCGCCCTCGCTCGCGATCGCCCGCGTCAACGTCGCGTCCGCGGGTCTGGACTCCCGAGTCACGCTCGTCGACACGACGATCGAGGAGTTCGATGACGCCGACGGCTTCGACCTCGTCTGGCTCCCGTCGTTCTTCATCCCGGAGAGTGTCCTCGACGTGGCCGTCACTCGAGTCTTCGAGCTCGTGCGAGCCGGCGGTACCGTCGTCGTCGGAGTGAGGTTCGTGGACGAGACGGATCCGGTGATGGCAGCCGCCGACGATCTGTTCACCGTCCGCTCCGGCGGCTCGGTGCTGGACTCCGTCCAGGCGATTCTCCGGCTCGAGCGAGCGGGCTTCGCGGACGTGCACGAGGTCCCGCGGACCTGGAATCCGCCACTCAGGTTCATCGCCGGCCGCCACGCCTAGCTTCCGGTCGTACCCTGCGCGGAATCCGACGTTGCCGGGGTTGCGTCCCACGGCTCATGCGCTAGCCTGAGATCACCCGGAGAGCTTTGATCGGCAGCTTGGCGACCGGGTTACCAAACGCCTAAAGAGCTTCGCGAGCCTTCCGGCTCCCGACCTCTTAGACGGGAGCCGTTTTCGTGGAAGACATTCGAGCACACCTCCAGCATCTGCTCGCCGAGCGCATCCTCGTGCTCGACGGAGCGTGGGGCGTGCTCATTCATCGCCGGGGACTCTCGGAGGCGGAGTACCGCGGCGAACGCTTGCGTGACCACCCGAAGGACGTTCAGGGCGATCCTGATCTCCTGAACCTGACGCATCCGGAGATCGTCACCGAGATCCATAACGCCTACTTCGAAGCGGGCGCCGACATCGCGACGACCAACACGTTCACGGCGACCCGCATCGGGCAGGCGGACTACGACCTCCAAGACCTCGCCGCCGAGATGAGCCTCGAGGGCGCGCGGCTCGCGCGGCAGGCGGCGGACGACTGGACGCGGCGAACTCCCGAGAGACCACGCTTCGTCGCCGGCTCGCTCGGCCCGCTGAACGTCACGCTCTCACTCTCCCCGCGCGTCGAGGATGCCTCCTACCGCGCGGTCACGTTCGATCAGGTGCGCGAGACGTACGAGGAGCAGGTCGCAGCGCTGCGCGACGGTGGCGTCGACCTGCTGATGGTCGAGACGATCTTCGACACTTTGAACGCCAAGGCCGCGATCGTCGCGGCCCGCCAGATCGCACCCGAGCTTCCGCTCTGGCTCTCCTTCACCGCCGTGGACAAGAGCGGGCGCAACCTGTCCGGCCAGACCGCCGAGGCCTTCTGGATCTCGGTCGAGCACGCGGAGCCCTTGATCGTCGGGGTCAACTGCTCGCTTGGCGCGACGGAGATGCGGCCGTTTCTCGAGGGTCTCGCCAACATCGCCTCGACCTATGTTTCCTGTCACCCGAACGCGGGCCTGCCGAACGCGCTCGGGCTCCACGACGAGGAGCCGGGGGATACGAGCCGGTTCCTGCGGGCATTCGCGGAGGATGGTCTGGTCAATCTCGTCGGCGGCTGCTGCGGGACGACGCCGGAGCACACGCGCGAGATCGCGAGAGCGGTCGAAGGGCTCCCGCCGCGGCGCGTGCCCGAGCCCTCGCGGCTACCGCGATTCTCTGGTCTCGAGCCGTTCATCGTCGGCCCCGACACCGGCTTCGTCATGGTGGGCGAGCGGACGAACGTGACCGGCTCCGCGAAGTTCCGCCGCCTGGTCGAAGCCGACGACTACCAGCGCGCGGTCGACGTGGCGCTCGAACAGGTGCGCGGCGGGGCGAACCTGCTCGACGTGAACATGGACGCCGACCTGCTCGACGCCGAGGAGGCGATGACCACGTTCCTCAACCTGATCGCCACGGAGCCGGAGGCCGCGCGCCTGCCGATCATGGTCGACAGCTCGCGCTTCTCGGCGCTCGAGGCCGGGCTCAAGTGCCTCCAGGGCAAGGGGATCGTCAACTCGATCTCGCTGAAGGAGGGTGAGGAGGTCTTTCTCGAGCAGGCGCGGACGATCCGTCGCTACGGCGCGGGTGTCGTGATCATGGCCTTCGACGAGAGCGGCCAGGCCGAGACCGTCGAGCGGAAGGTCGAGATTCTCGGCCGCGCCTACGATCTCCTGATCGCCGAGGCCGGGTTCCGGCCGGAGGACATCATCCTCGACCCGAATGTCCTCGCTGTCGCCACGGGGATCGAGGAGCACGCACGTTTCGCCAGGTCGTTCATCGAGGCCATCCCGCTGCTGCAAGAGCGCTGTTCTGGTGCACTCGTGTCGGGCGGCATCTCGAATCTCTCGTTCGCCTTTCGCGGGAACGACGCCGTCCGCGAGGCGATGCACGCGGCGTTCCTGTACCACGCGATCCGCGCAGGGCTCGGCATGGGCATCGTGAACGCGGGACAGCTGGCGGTGTACGAGAACATCGAGGCCGACCTCCTGGAGCGCGTCGAGAGCGTGCTCTTCGACCGCCGCCCCGATGCGACGGAACGGTTGGTGGATCGAGCCCGGACGGTCACCGGCGGTGCAACCGAGCGGGAGCTCGATCTCTCTTGGCGCGAGGCGCCGGTGCAGGAACGGCTCGCGCAGGCGCTCGTGCAGGGGATAGTCGACTTCATCGAGGAGGACACCGAGGAGGCGAGGGCGGCCGCCGGGCGCCCACTCGACGTCATCGAGGGGCCGTTGATGGAAGGAATGAAGATCGTCGGCGACCTGTTCGGCTCGGGGAAGATGTTCCTGCCGCAGGTGGTAAAGAGCGCGCGGGTGATGAAGAGGGCGGTCGCCTACCTGGAGCCGTTCATGGAGGCGGAGAAGACGAGCGCCACGAGGGCGACCCGGATCGTGCTCGCCACCGTCAAGGGCGACGTGCACGACATCGGCAAGAACATCGTCGGCGTCGTCCTCGGCTGCAACGGCTACGAGGTGATCGACCTCGGGGTGATGGTGGCCGCGGATCGGATTCTCGATACCGCCCTCGAGGAGGACTGCGACATCGTCGGCCTCTCGGGCCTGATCACGCCCTCGCTCGACGAGATGGTGCACGTCGCCAAGGAGATGGAGCGACGTGGGATCGAACTGCCGCTCCTGATCGGGGGCGCGACGACCTCCAAGCAGCACACCGCGGTGCGGATCGCCCCCGAATACGGCCGCCCGACGCTGCACGTGCTCGACGCGTCGCGGGTCGTCGGAGTCGTGGGGGACCTGATGGACGGCGTCCGCCGTGCGCGGCTGGACACGGAGAACCGTGCCGAGCAGGAGCGCCTCCGAACCCTGCACGCCGACAAGAGCCGCAAGCCATTGCTGCCGATCGGAGACGCGCGAGTCAATCGGACGCGAATCGACTGGCACGAGGAGGACCTGGCGGTACCCGTGGTACTCGGCTCGCGGTTGGTCGAGGCCGACATCGGCGTCCTCCGGGAGTACGTCGACTGGACCTTCTTCTTCCACGCCTGGGAGCTCAAGGGTCGCTTCCCCGCGATCCTCGACGACCCGGAGAAGGGCGAGGCGGCGCGGGAGCTCTTTGCGGCCGCCAAGCAGCTTCTCGACGACGTCATCGTCGACGGGTCGCTCCAGGCTCGCGGCGTGTACGGCTTCTGGCCGGCTCGGGCGGAGGAGGACGATCTCGTCCTGGACGGATGCCTCCACTTTCCGATGCTCCGGCAGCAGGCCTCGCACGAGGACTCGCGGCCGAACCGCTCGCTCGCCGATTTTGTGGCGCCGGCCGACACCGGTCTTACCGACCATGTGGGCGCCTTCGCCGTCTCGATCCACGGGGCGGAAGAGCTGGCGGACCGGTTCAGCGCGGAGCTGGACGACTACCGCTCGATCATGGTGCGCGCGCTCGCAGACCGGCTCGCCGAGGCGTTCGCGGAATGGCTGCACCAGCAGGCACGCCACGAGTGGTATGCGCCGGGCGAGCAGCTTTCCGGGGAGGCGTTGCTCCGCGAGCGGTTCCGCGGCATCCGTCCCGCCTACGGGTATCCCGCGTGCCCCGACCATTCGGAGAAGCGCGCGCTCTTCGCGCTGCTCGACGCCGAGCGCATCGGGATCGGACTCACCGAGTCGTACGCCATGACACCGCCGCCGAGCGTGAGTGGCCTCTACTTCGGCCATCCGCAGGTGCGCTACTTCTCGGTGGGGCGCATCGGGCGGGACCAGGTGGAGGACTACGCGCGCCGGAAGGGCATCGAGCTCGCCGAGGCCGAGCGCTGGCTTCGGCCGAACCTGGCGTACGAGCCGTCGGGGTAGAGGCTTGCTGTGAGATTCACGGCGGGGCCGGATGACGGCCACGACACTACGCCGGATCGCCACCCTCCCTCGCCGTCCAGGCTCACCAGCCTGCACGACGAGTGAGTGCGTCGCCCGGCTTGGTCGTGACCGTCCCCGGCTGCGCGCCATCTCACAGCAAGCCTCTAGCATGGAACAGATGCGCTCGTTCCTCGCCGTCACTGCCCTGCTCGTCTTCCTCGCGCTGAGCGCGAGCGCTCTGGCAACGCATCAGGACCCGCAGAAGCGGCTCACCAAGGCTGATAACGCCGGTGCACGAGCGATGCTCGTGAAGCGGACGGACCTCCCAGCGGGCTTCCAGCCGCAGCTCTCCGGCGCCGCAGACCCGCACGTCGACTGCGCCGCGTCGGTCGGTGAGTCGGAGCTCACGCTCACCGGAGACGCCGAGGGACGGCAGTTCGTCCTCGGAGTGGGGTTTGTGAGCTCGGCCGCGCAGGTTTACGAGTCGGTCGCCGACGCCTCCGCGTCTTGGCGACGCTCGACCGGCGCGGCCGGAACGAAGTGCGCGACCGAGCTCCTTCGCCAGGAGTTCGCGAAGCAGGGAGTCGACCTCGTCTCGCTTCGGAAGGTCTCGTTCCCGCGTCTGGCCGAGCGCTCCGTCGCGTATCGCGTCACGCTGTCGGCGATGACCGCACAAGGCAAGGTGCCGGTATACGTCGACCTCGTTGCCATGTTGCGCTCGCGAGCGCAGGCGACCGTGATCGTCGGCTCGGCGCTCGTTCCGCCACAGAAGGTGGAGGAGCTGCGGCTCGCACGCATCGTCGCCGGTCGGATGGCGACTGCTCTACGAGGCTGAGAAGCCGCCAGCGAGGTCGCTCCGGGACGGGAACCTTTCCGCCATGCCTGTGTTGAACAGGCCCTGAAAGGCCGTAGAGAGAAGCCGGAGCAGGTGGTAGCTTCAACGACGCCGTGGAGAGCACTCGCCGTCTTGGCCTGCTGCGCCGTTCGCCGTCGTTCGGCCTCCTCTTCCTCGCGACCGCCGGGTCCGGGATCGGGACGTATCTCGCCGCAATCGCGCTGACGCTGGACATCTACGCGCGCACCGACTCGGGCGTGTGGGTCGCAGTGCTCCTCATTGCGGACTTTCTGCCGATCGTCCTCGTCGGCCTCCTCCTGGGGCCGCTGTTCGACCGCTTCTCGCGCCGTCGTCTGATGATCGCCTCGGACCTCGCGCGCGTCGCAGTGTTCGCCGCGCTCCCCTTCGTCGACAGCCCCATCGCGATCGTGGGCCTCGCCGGGGTCGCCGGGGTTGCGACAGGGTTCTTCAGGCCCGCGGCGTACGCCGGACTCCCGAACCTCGTGCCGGACGACGAGCTCACGAACGCGAACTCGCTGCTGCAGACGATCGAGAACGCGGCGTGGATGATCGGCCCGGTTCTGGGCGGCGTGCTGGTCTCGGCGTGGAGCCCGTCGGTTCCTTACGCTGTCAACGCGGTCACGTTCCTCGTGTCCGCAGTGCTCGTGGCCCGCATCGCCGATTCGCAGCTTCGCTCGGAAGAGTCGATCACGAGCGGCCACTGGCGCGATGTCGCCGACGGCGCCCGTCTAGTCGTGACCGCTCTTCCACTTCGTACCGTCCTCATCGTGTGGAGCATCGTCGGGTTCGGGAGCGCGGCGATCAACGTCGCCGAGGTCTTCTTCGTGCGGGACACACTAGGAGCCGGCGAGATCGGCTTCGGCGTAATCATCGGCGCTACCGGATTGGGCCTTGTACTGGGAAGCTTCTTGGCGGAGCCCGCGCTCGGCAAGGCCGGGCTACGCCGCAACTACGCGGGCTCGATCGCGCTGATGGCGTTCGGCTGGGGAGGGGCTGCGCTCAGTCCGGCGATCTGGGTCGCGGTGCCCTTTGTCGTCGGGGGTGCGGCGGGTAACGGCGCGGCGATCATTTGCAACCAGATTCTCGTGCAGCGCGGCGCCCCTGACCGGTTCCGAGGACGTGCCCTGTCGACAATCATGAGCACGAACTTCCTGATCATCGGGCTTGCGATGGGCGTCGCGGGTCTGCTTATCGATTTGTTGGGGGCACGCTGGGTCATGATCTCGGCAGCGGCGATCTGCGCGATCGGTGCTCTCTTCGCGATCCTCCTCACCCGATGGCTGCCGGTGCATAGCGTGGACGAGGATCACGTGCTCGAGGCGTACGGCGAGGCGGCAGCGGGCATGCTCGTCTCGTTGGACAGCGTCCGGCGTGAGCCTTTGTCGCCCGCGCCAGCGCTTGCGCCGGCGCGCCAGTCCCCACGCGAGGGCTCGGCCGCGGCCGGGCTCGAGCGCATCGCCGTCCTGCTGGAGGAGATCGAGATCCGGCGGGAGAACGAGGCCAAAGCAGCGCGCCGGTCGGTTACCTGACGGCGACCGCATACAGTTGCCCATCGTGGCACGGAAGGAATGGGCCCTTGCTGAGCTGACGAGCGGTGTCCGTGCGGGAGACCGCCGCGCGCTTGCTCGAGCAATCTCCTTGGTCGAGAATGGCGATCCGGTCGCGTATCCGCTCGTTCGCGAGCTCTACCCGGAGACGGGGAAGGCCGTTGTGATCGGAGTCACCGGCCCGCCAGGAGTGGGCAAGTCGTCTCTGATCGGCGCGCTGGTCGAACATCTGAGGGCAGGCGACCGCACCGTCGGCGTGGTGTCGGTAGATCCGTCCAGCCCCTTCTCGCGCGGAGCGCTCCTCGGCGATCGCATCCGGCTCGCGGACCACTTCCTCGATCCGGGGGTCTTCATCCGCTCCATGGGTACGCGCGGGCACCTCGGCGGGCTGGCCGAGACAACACTCCAAGCAGTTCTGCTCCTGGACGCTTCCGGGAAGGACGTGATCTTCGTCGAGACCGTCGGCGCCGGACAGAGCGAGGTCGAGGTCACCGGGATCGCGGACACGGTGCTGCTCGTGCTCATGCCCGGCTCGGGCGACTCCGTGCAGGCGCTGAAGGCGGGGATCATGGAGATCCCGGACGTGATTGCCGTCAACAAGATGGATCATCCAGCGGCGAAGACCATGCTCAACGAGGTGCGTTCGATCGTGGGACTCGCCGAGCCGGCCTTCAGACCGGCGATCATCTTGACGGAGGCGCTCCACGGCCAAAACGTGCCGGAGCTCTGGGAGAAGCTGGAAGAGCATCGCGCCGCGCTCGCGCACGCTGGCAAGCTCGAGGAGCGCAGGCGGAGAAATCTCTCTCGCGAGGTCTTTGCCGTTGCCTCGAGTCGCGCGAAGACGCACCTCGAGGCCGCGGTCGCGGACGATCACGAGCTCCAGCGCGTGCTCCAGGCCGTGGAGCGACGCGAGCTCGACCCTCTGAGCGCGGTTCGCGAGATCATGGAGAAGGTGTTCAAGATTGGCTGAAGCGCCGACGATTGCCGGCATCGAGGCCGCGCGCGCCCGCTTGGCCGGTGTCGCGCGCGAGACGCCTCTCTACCAGACGGAGACGTTCTCGCGGCTCTCCGGCCGGACCGTGCTGCTCAAGGCCGAGAACCTCCAGCGCACGGGCTCGTTCAAGATCCGCGGCGCCTACAACACGATCTCGACGCTTTCCCCCGAGGAGCGTGCGGCGGGCGTTGTGGCTGCGAGCGCCGGTAACCACGGACAGGCCGTCGCGTGGGCCGCGCGGGAGGCGGGAATCTCCGCCACGATCTTCATGCCCGAGGACGCGCCGATGGCGAAGGTCGAGGCCACGCGCGCATATGGCGGGCAGGTCGAGCTTGCCGGCGACGGTTTCGAGGGAGCGGTGGCGGCGGCGCAGGAGCACGTCACGCGCACCGCGGCAACGCTCGTGCACGCCTTCGAGGACGCGCGGGTGATCGCCGGCCAGGGGACGATCGGGCTCGAGCTCGCGGAGCAAGCCCGCGACGCCGCGACGGTCTTGATCCCGGTCGGCGGCGGGGGTCTAGCAGCAGGGATCTCGCTTGCACTTCGAGAGCGGCGCCCGGGACAGCGGATCGTCGGCGTTGTCTGTCAGCCGGGTCTCACAATCGCGGACGGCATCTCGGTCAAGTCCCGCGGCGAGCTTCCGGGCTCGATCCTCGACCGTACGCTCGACGACGTCGTCGAGGTCACGGACGAGGAGATCTCGGACGCTCTCGTTCTCTGCCTCGAGCGCAAGAAGCTGCTCGTCGAGGGCGCCGGTGCGGTCGGCCTCGCTGCAGTGCTCAACGGGCGGGGTGGGGGAGATGACCCGGTGGCAGTCGTCCTCTCCGGAGGAAACATCGACGCGACGACGCTCATCTCGGTGGTGCGGCTCGGTTTGACCCGGTCGGGCCGCTACCTCGCCATGCGCATGCTGATCCCGGATCGACCCGGTGAGCTCGGCAACGTCCTCGACCTCGTCGCGCGTGAACGCGGCAACCTCGTCTCGGTCGACCACCATCGGGAGGGCACCACGAGAACCGCGCTCCAGACCGAGGTCGAGCTCGTCGTCTCGACGCGGGACGAGGAGCACTGCCAGGAGATCCTCGCGGCTCTTCGTCAGGCCGGCTATGCGGTCGAGCGCCTCGGCCCACCTGCCTGATCAGCGTTGTCGAGCCGTCGGGGCATCCTTCTCACCTGTGGACAAGCCGGCGCACTCTTGGCGCTCTTTCTCGGCGCAGGACGCCCGAACTCCATGTCCGAATCGGACACGGCCAGGGTCAGACCCTCGTGACGATCTCAACTACCGCAGCGGCGAAACTCGACCGTCGGTTTGCCGGCTTCTCGCCAGGCGTCGATGCCTCCGTCGACGACGGGACGCGCGTCGTATCCCCGAGCGGCGAGGATGCTCGCCGCGATCGCGGCGCGGGGGCCGGACTCGCAGATCGTGACGAGCGGTCGGTCGGTCGGTAGTTCTACCGCGCCGAGCGCAAGGAGCCGATAGGGAATATTGCGGCTGCCGGCGATATAGCCCGAGTCGCGCTCGTCCTTCTCGCGGACGTCGATCAGCTCGGCACCGTCTCGCAGAAGCGCGTCGAGCTCCCCGACCCGCACGAGCTCGAGCCCCTCCGAGCCGCCGCCCAGGACGTACCCCGAGATGTCGAGAACGCCGACCGAGCGGAGGTTCCGCACCGCCTGCCGTGACTCGCCTTCATCGGCTGCAACGACGACGAGCGGCCGGTTCGCCCCGAGCACGAATGCAGCCTTGGTCGAGAAACGCGTACCCGAGACGGGAACGTTGACCGCGCCCGGATGGTGTCCCTCTGCGAAGGCCTCGAGAGGCCGGACGTCGACGATCTGTGCGTCAGCGGGGGGCAGCGGAAGCTCGGGCGGCGCGGGCAGCGCCCCGAAGAACGGCCCCCGGTTCAGCTCCACGATCCGCTCCATGTTGGGCGGCCGCGGAGCTGAGATCCCGGACGACTCCGCGACGAACGCGGCGACATCGTCGCTCGCCAACACGTGGTTGAAGCGCCGCTCGAAGCCGATCGTGGTGGAAGACTTCGAGCTCATGGCCTTGCCGCACAGCGAGCCCGCTACGTGTCCCGGATAGACCTCGACACCGTCGCCGAGCGCCACGAGACGCTTGAGCGAGTGAAAGAGGCCCTTTGCCCCCTCGCGCGCGTCGACTGCCAGATCCGGGCGCGCCGAATCGCCTACGAACAACGAGTCTCCCGTCAGGACGAGCCACG
>Ga0136613_10002293_pt1 | contig 10229 bp, 9 predicted proteins | sample AntDrymUQ2722106_2_FD_106649 | JGI IMG/M metagenome (GOLD analysis project Ga0136613, IMG submission 106649) | Polar desert sand microbial communities from Dry Valleys, Antarctica - metaG UQ272 (21.06) | ecosystem: Environmental > Terrestrial > Soil > Desert | place: Antarctica: Dry Valley... | reverse complement strand
GTCCGATCACGACGCCGCGCGGCCCGTCGCTGAAGTGGAAGCCGGGCACCCCCAGACGGGCTACGGCGGCGGCGGGGAAGGTGCGCTTGTGGTAGCCGCCGCGGCCGAGGTCGGCCAGGCCGGCCCAGAACGGCAGGTCGCCGTCGAGGCACCAGCGCCGCTCGTCGGGGGTCATGGCGGCAACGAGCTGGTGGGCCTCGTGGCGCGGGTCGGCGCCGCGGGCGACGGCACGCGCCGCCCGGTCGAACGCCTCGGGGTCGGCGGGAGCGTCGCCGGGCGCGGGGTCGGCCGCACCGGCGCCGGGCCCGCCGTCACCCGGCCCGGTCATGGCCTCCCGCTCCCTGGAGGCGGGGCTCAGACGGTGCTCGCGAGGCGCCGGGCGCGCAGGATGCGACGGCGCTCGCGTTCCGAGGCCCCACCCCACACGCCGTGGTCGATCCGGTAGGTGAGGGCGTACTCGAGGCACTCGGCCCGCACCGGGCACTCGGCGCAGATCCGCCGGGCCCGCTCCACGCCCACGCCGTCGGACGGGAAGAACTCCGCGGGGTCGAGGTCGCGGCACCGGGCATCCAGCATCCACGGCTGGACCTCGTGGTCAGGAGGGGGATCGTGGAGGATGTCGTCGGTCATGTCGGCCTCTCACCGGCCTGCTCACCCGGCCTCGGGGGGACTTTGAACGGTCGCTCGCAGCTTCCGTCGGATGCAACGATACGTGCGCCCTGCGGGTTCCCGGCTCGCTGCCAGGGCGCGCTCAGCGCGACGTGGTGAACTGGAACGTCTTCGGCGCACGAGACGTTGGGGATGACGAGACCAATCTTCGCGCTTCCCGGCGCGTCCGGCGACATCGAGCCCATACCAGGAGCGCGCACGCCCATGCCCGACCCCGACCCGGCCCGCCCCACCGAGCCCACGCCGTCGGAGGCACCAGCGCCCGACCCGATCGTGAGCGACGCACCCGAAGTGCGCACTGGCGGCGGGCCCGGCGACCGTCCCGAGGTGACGGCGCCGTCCGAGGAGCCCACCCAGCCGGTCGCGGCGGGCCCGCCACCGGGCCCGCCTCCCATGGTGGCCGACCAGCCAGCCCAACCGGCACCCACCGCACCCGTGCGCCCCGTCCCGGCGGCACCGCACCGCTCCGGACGCGGCCGCCAGTTCCTGGCCGGCGTCGTCATCGGCGGCCTCTGCGGTGCCCTGGTTGCCACCGGCGCGCTGCTCGTCGCCGACGACGACGGCTCGGGCGGAGGCACCACTGGGGCGCGGCGTGCCGAGCCGGTGGTGACGCGGCGATCCTCGACCATCGGCGGCGGCGAGGAGGGCGACATCGCCACGATCATCGCCGAGGTGGAGCCGGCGGTCGTCGCTATCTCGACCGGGGGCCAGGCGGCGGGCGAAGGCGCCGGGACGGGCTTCGTGATCACCGCCGACGGCACCATCGTCACCAACAACCATGTGATCGAAGGCGCCGATGAGATCGAGGTGCTGTTCTCCAACGGCGAGCGCTACGAAGCAGCGGTGGAGGGACGCGACCCGAGCGCCGACCTCGCGGTGCTCGACATCGACGCCGAGGGCCTCCCAACGGCGAGGCTCTGCGACTCCGACAAGGTGCAGGTCGGCGACGAGGTGGTGGCGATCGGCAACGCCCTGGCCCTCGAGGGCGGGTTGAGCGTCACCCAAGGCATCATCTCGGGCCCGCCGCGCGAGATCGGCACCGAGATCGGCACCGCGCTCGAGAGCGTGCTCCAGACCGACGCCGCCATCAACCGCGGGAACTCCGGCGGTCCGCTCGTCGATGCGCGCGGCTGTGTGATCGGCATCAACACCGCCATTGCCGATCCCGCGTTCGCCCAGAACGTCGGCTTCGCCATCCCGACGACCCACGCCCAGCCGATCATCGAGGATCTGCGGGCCGGCCGGAAGCCCGCCTTCCTCGGCGTCGCCACCGAGACGCTGACACCCGAACTGGCCGACGACCTGGGCGTCGATCTGGAGTCGGGCGCGGTTGTCACCGACATCACCAACGGCTCGCCGGCCGACGCCGCCGACATCCGGGGCGACGACGTCATCGTCGAGCTGGGCGGTGATCCCATCGAGGACGCCGGCGATGTCCCCACCGCGATCCGCCGTCACCGTCCGGGCGACACGGTCGAGGTGGTGGTGGTGCGCGACGGTGATCGCCGCACCATCGAGGCCGAGCTCGCCGAGCGCCCCGACACCGAGTGAGGCTCCACCACGCCCCGGCTCGGGCGGCGCAGGATACCTACGCCGCTGATCCTCGCCTCCCGCTCCCCGCTCTTGGCGCCTACGGCGCCGGGCCGCTCGGGCCCCGGCTCGGGGCGGTGCAGGATACCTGCACCGCTCACCCTCGCCTCTAGGGTGGCATTGATGGCCCAGGAACCCGAAGCGCTCGAGGAGCAGCTCCCGCCGCAGGGGCACGTGAAGGTGGTGTACCTCGGCCCGGTGGCTCCCCACTGGGAGGTGCACGGCGTCTTCGGCGACGCCCGTCTCGTCGACGAGTTCCGCCAGCGGGTCATCGCCCGCCTCCAGCTCTTACCCCCCCACGACCCGCAGTTCCGCCGCAACCGGGAACGGGTCGCCCGCGACGCCGAGCGCGAGCGCCTGGTCCTCGACTGGGACCTCGGCTACGACGAGGAACCCGCCTAAACGTCTCGGTCGCTCGCTGCGGGGCGGGATACCCACCCCGCGGCCGCTCGCTTCCGGTCGGCTCCGCTCCCTTCGGTCGCTCCGCCTAAACGTCTCGATCGCTCGCTGGTTCCGCACGGGGCGCCCCTCGAGGTCAAATAGCTCGGTCGCTCGCCGCGGCCGCCGGCCGCCGGACGCCGAGGCGAGCCGACCAGGATCTAGGCAGCAGGGTCGGCGGCACGCCTGTAGCGGTGGTATGCCTGGCGTTCGCCGGAGCCGCGGCCGAAGTAGTGCCAGGCGGGGAAGTTGAAGTCGGCGGTGAGCGAGGTGGGCAGCAGAAGCGCCGCCTGGAGGAACGACTCGAGGTCGGGGACGGCGTAGAGGTTGACGTCGTGACCCCAGCGGTCGAGTCGGTCGAAGACGGTCCTCGCGTGCGGACCGCCCCACGCCAGCGACACCCGGTCGATCCCCCACTCCCCGATCCCGGCGAGCACCGCACGCGCGTGGGCCGGCGCGCCCAGCACGAGCGGCGTGAGGAAGTCGATCGGGCACTGGACCACCGCGCCCGGCCGGGCGGCGCGCAGCTTCCGGAAGCCCTCCTCGCCGAGCGACTCGATCCCGCCGTTGAACCACAGGTCCTCGTCGTCGACGCCCAGGTCGTCGAGCAACCCGAGCACGCGGTCGAGCCCCTCGCCGCCAGTCTTCAGGTCGAGCTTGACCGCCCGGTCACGCCCGGTGACGGCGACGAGCGTCTCGGCGAGATCCGGGCAGCGCTCCTCGGGTGACCACGGCGTCTCGTCGAAGCTGTCGTGGCGGAGGACGAGCCGATCGAGGGGGTCGACCCGCACGTCGCACTCGCACCAGCGAACCGCCGACGCGAGGAACTGCCGGAGGTTGGCGACGTCGTTGACGCCGTGCCACACGAGCTGGACGTGACCGGGCAGCCCGCGCTCGGAGATGAGCGCGGTGACGTCGTAGCTGCGCCCGCTCACCGTGCCGGCCCGACGCTGCGCCGCACTCTCGTAGATGGTGTCGGCGTGGAGCAGCAGCGCGTCGTCGCACACGCCCGACCGCGCGATGGCGTCGAGGTTGGCCGGCTCGTTGTCGACGACGGCCACCACCCGGCGTCCGGCGGCGCGCAACGCCCGCAGCCCGTCGACCTTGCTGTCGGCGACGCCCTCCTCCCAGTCGCCCGAGTTCATGTGGAGCAGGTCGGAGTCGAAGTAGACGCGGTACTCCTGGCCGAGCGTGTTGAGGCAGCGCAGCGTGTCGGCTCGCAACACCTCGGGCCGGCCGGTGTTGAGGGCGACGTCGGTGCCGGGCTGGAGCTGGAACCACCGGATCACGTCGAGCACACCTCGGTACGGCCGGTGAGCGGCGAGCATCGCCTCGGGCTGCCAACGCCGCTCCAGGTACCACGCCAGTACCGCCTCGCGCACTGCGTCCGGCATGGGGCGCTCGGCGAGGAACCCCTCGACGCGGTTCTCGTGGACGTCGATGTCGTCGGCTCGCAGCCCGTGGAACCAGTCGGTGTGGTGCTGACGGTCGTAGCCGAGCAGCACGTGGTGCACCAGGTGGCGCAGATCGAGGATCGTACCGTCGATGTCGAACACGACGACCAGCTCGCCGCCCGGATGGCTGCGCCGCATGCGCTCGTAGTGCTGGGCCAGCTCGCGCATCCAGTGCCGCCGAGCCCGCTTCGAGCTCATGGCCACGACGGTACCGGAGCAGCCTGAACGCCGGGTGACGTCACGGCGACGCATTGGGGAACTTTCGTATCCCAACGCCGAGTGATGCGTGCGGCAGCAGGAACCTTTGACACCGCAGACACGGCGTCCGAGCGAGCGAGTCATGGAGGGGGTATCCCGGCCCGCAGCGAGCGAGGCAGGGGTGTTGCCGCTACCAGTTCTTCTCGTAGCGGTTCCGCAGCAGCACCGCGACGAGGTTGCAGAGAAAGGTGATCGCCATGAGGACGAGGATCGCCGCGGGCGCGAGCGCACGCTTGAACTCCCGGTCCGCCTCGCCCGCCCAGTTGTAGATGACCATCGGCAGGGCGGTGAAGCTGCCCTGGAGCTGATCGCCGAATGACTCGTTGGGTGCGGTGAAGTACTCGACGAAACCCTCGTTGGGCGTGTTGTAGAAGAGCCCGAACACCGCCCCGACGAGGATGAGCGGCGCGGTCTCGCCAAGGGCACGCGACAGCGCGAGCACGGTGCCGGTGAGGATCCCGGGTGCGGCGTTGGGGAGCACGAGCCGGCGCACGACCTCCCACCGGGTGGCGCCCACGCCGTAGCCGCCCTCCCGCAGCGATCCGGGCACGGCTCGTATCGCCTCCGACGCGGTGATGATCACGATCGGCAGCACGAGGATGGCGAGGGTGAGCCCGGCCGAGATGACGCTGGTGGCTCCGGTCAGGCCCTCCCCGCCGTTGAACCCGGCATCACGGCCGAGCAGCTCGACGAAGATCGCCAGGCCGAGCAACCCGTACACGACCGACGGGACACCGGCCAGGTTCCGGATGTTGAGGGCGATGAAACGAGTCAGCCAGTTGTCGGGCGCGAACTCCTCGAGGTACACCGCGGTGGCGATGCCGAGCGGGAAGGCGATCACCGCGACGAACGCCGCGATCATCAGCGAACCGATGACGCCTTGGGCCACACCGGCGCGCGATGGGCTCGTCGACAGCTCATCGGTCACGAAGCCGAAGCCGCGATCGGAGAACGTGCCCCACCCGTCGGCGAGGACGGTGCCGACGAGGGTCACGATGAACGCGAGGCAGGTGAGCAGGCAGAGCACGAGCGCTCCCTGGAAGACCAGGCCGCGCACGTCGACGCGCGAGCCACGCAGCGACTTGCCGACGACCGTCGCGGTGAAGCTCGAGCCCCGCTCGGGTGCCACTCCGCCGACGGCGTCGGCCGTGCTCATCAGTAGCGCTCCCGGACCCGGCGCACCACCCGCTCGCCAATCAAGTTCAGCAGGAACGTCGTGAAGAAGAGCATGAGCCCGAGGAGGAACAGGCTCTTCACCGGGTCGACCTCGCCTACGCCGGCCACCGCGTCGGAACCGGCGGCCAGGGACGCCATCGCGGCCGTGACGGTCTGGCCCTGGCGGTACGGGTCGGTGGTGTACTGCACGCCACCGGAGGCGCCGGCGGCGAGTGCGACGACCATGGTCTCGCCGATCGCGCGCGACATTGCCAGGATCAGCGAGGCGACGATCCCGGAGATCGCCGCCGGGAACACGACGCGCAGGCTCGTGGTCACCCGGCGGGCGCCGAGGCCGTACGACGCCTCACGCAACGACCGGGGAACGGCACGGAGCGCGTCCTCGGTGACCGACGCCACCAGCGGGGTGACGAGCACCCCGACCCCGATGCCGGCGGCGGCGAGGTTGAAGTCGGTGGCGCCGGGGTTGAACCGCTGGACGATCTCGGGGCTTATCCACACGAAGGCGAAGAACCCGACGACGATGCTGGGGATGCCCGCCAGGATCTCGAGGATCGGCTTGAGCACCCGCCGCACGCGGGGGCGGGCGTACTCCGCCAGGTAGATCGCGGCGCCGAGGCCGAGGGGCGTCGCCACCAGCATGGCGATGCCCGTGACGACGAGTGAGCCCACGAAGAGCGTCTTCAGGTCGAAGGTCCCGCGGCGCGGGAACCAGCCGGTGGTCCACAGCTCGCCGAGATCGACCTCACGGAGAAAGCCGGCAGCCTCGGCGGTGAGCGAGAAGATGATCGCCGCCGTGATGAGTAGCGACGACAGCCCGGCGCCGAGGAAGCAGGCGCGGATCACCGCCTCTCGACGGTGGCGGGCCGGGTTGCCCGACAGGTCGGGGAGCTCGGGATGCGCGAGGACGGCGGCAGGTGGCGGGGTCATGGGACGAGCGCGGGGGGTGGGTCAGCGAGCGCGGCCCGGAGCGTAGCGGGGGGCGGAGGGGGGTAGTCCGCCCCCCGCTCTCCGGGGAGGTGTGCGACGCGCCGGGCGCCGCCCGGGATCACCCGGAGGCCTGGTCCCAGGTGTCGCCGGTCGCGGCCCAATCGTCGTCGGGCACGTTGATGTAGCCCGCCTCGGTGACCGAGTCGAAGCCGGTGTCGCCCAGGTAGAAGTCGACGAAGTCGCTGAGGGCGGCGTTCTCGGCGGCCTTGGCCGTGTTCACGTAGATGAACAGCGGCCGCGACACCGGGTAGTCGCCGGTGGTGATCGTCTCGTCGGTGGGCGCGGTACACCCGTCGCCGCCGTCGACCTCGAGCGACTTCACCTGGTCGGAGTTCTCCTGGGCGAACGCGTAGCCGACCCAACCGAGGGAGGAGTCGCTTCCGCCTACGCCGTCGATGATCGTGTTGTCGTTCCCGCTCGACTGGTAGTCGGGCCGGGTGGTCTCGGCCTGGTCTTCGCTGATCGAGCCGGCGGTGACCCGCTCCTCGGCGATGTCAGCGAAGACGAGCTCGATGAAGCTGCCGTAGGTCCCGGACTCCTCGCCGGGCCCTGTGATGTCGAGCGGAGCGTCGGGCAGCTCGGTGGTGGAGCCGAGCTCGCCAGCGAGAGGCTGAGCCTGTTGCCAGTTGTCGAAGCCTTCCGCCTCGGGGCCGACCAGTGCGTACAGGTCGGCGAACGTCAGGCACTCCACGTCGTCATTGCCAGTCGAGGTGATGATCGAGAGCCCGTCGATGCCGACGTTGAGCTCGACATACTCGACTCCCCCCTCTTCACAGGCGGTGATCTCTTCCTCCTCGATGGCACGCGACGCGTCGTTGATGTCGGTCTCGCCCTGGCAGAACAGCTCGAAGCCGTCGCTCGTCCCCGGTCCGTTCACCTCGACCGAGACGTCACTGTTCTCCTCGGCGAAGAGCTCGGCCACCAGCGCGGTGATGGGCTCGACGGTCGAGGAGCCCGACACGACGATCGCGCCGCTCGCGCCCCCACCGCCGCCACCGCCGCTGTCGTCTCCGTCGTTACCGCAAGCAGTCAGGATCAGCGCGAGCACGCCCACCACGGCAGGCAGGGTGCGACGGGCGGACTTCCAAGATCGAAGAGGCATGGGGCAGTCGTCTCCGGGTCGGGGGTCGTGGGCCCTTGGCGCCGGTGACGCTACGCAAGGCGGGTTTCGGGCCTCCGTCCGCCAGGTGAACCGGAGGTGAACGCCGCCGCAACCTTTGCCGCGGCGGCGGCGCTACATCCCCTCGGTGCTGGTGGCCCGCTCGGGAAGCTGGCCGGTGATGACGAAGCGGGTCCACACGCCGATGCCGACGGCGTGGTCGGCGACCCGCTCGTAGAACCGCCCGACCAGGGCGAGCTGGACCGCCTGGGCGAGACCCGACTCGTCGGGCTCGAGGCTGGTGAACACCACCCGGAAGAGGTCCTTCTGGAGATCGTCCATCACGTCGTCCATGTCGGGCAGGGCGGCCGCCAGGGACTGGTCGTCGTCGGCGAACGCGTCGACTGCAACGCGGAGCTGGGTGCTGGCCTGCTCGCCCATCTGTGCGATCAGTCCCCGCACCTTGGGGGGCAGTCCCACCGGGTACAGGCGCCGGGTGGCCTTGGCGACGGACACCATGAGATCGCCGGTGAGCCCCAGCTCGTGGAGGATCCGCAGCACCGCGATGAGCGTCCGCAGGTCGATCGCCATGGGCTGCTGGCGGGCCATGATCTCGTAGACGCGCAGCTCGAGCTCATGCTCCAGGGCGTCGATCTCCCGATCGCCCGCGACGACCAGCTCGACCGTGGCGAGGTCGCCGTCGAGGATCGCCTGCGTCCCGGCGCCGATGGACTCGCCCACGAGGGCGGCCATCCTGATCACGTCGGTCTTCAGCTCGATGAGCTGCTCGTCGAAGTGCTTGCGAACGTCGTGCTCGTGGTCAGTACCGTTGCTCACCGCGTCTCCTGTACTCGCCCGGACGGCCGGCACGCCCACCGCCCGCGATCGCATCATGGCGCCGTGCCCGCGAGCGATGCGTGGGCGTGCTCGGTCGTGCACCCAGTGTTCACCTGGACGCGTGACGGCGTCCACCTTCCCGCAATGTCAGCTCCCATACCATCGCCGGGGCGACGCCGTCCGGCCGGCGCCTCGGCACCGCGACAGCCGTTCCGGGTAGACATTCGAGGAGCTCGAGCCCGGACGGACGGAACTGCGCCGAGGTACCACACCATGCCACCCACTTCAGGGGAAGAGCCCGACATGCCGAGCACCGTGCAGGATCTCCCACGCGACCGGACGCACCCGCCGATGCAACCGCCGGAGGTTCAGGCGGACGACTCGCAGCCCACGGCAGCGCCGGGTACGAAGGGCGAGGAGCCAGAAGCGGCACCGGAGCCCGTCTTCGAGATCGCCGGGCTGTCGGTTGCGTACGGGCGCTCGGTCGCCATCGAGGACGTCACCTTCGACGTACCGGCGCAGCGGATCACTGCGCTGATCGGCCCGTCGGGTTGCGGGAAGAGCACGTTCCTGCGCTGCCTGAACCGGATGAACGACCTCATCCCCGAAGCACAGGTCCGGGGCACACTCACGTACCACGGCGTCGACCTGTACTCCAAGGAGGTCGACCCGGTCGAGGTGCGCCGGCGCATCGGGATGGTGTTCCAGAAGCCGAACCCCTTTCCCAAGTCGATCTTCGACAACATCGCCTTCGGCCCCCGCCTCAACGGCCAGCGGCGCGGCCTCGACGAGGTCGTCGAAGGGGCACTGGTGCGCGCCGCGCTCTGGGACGAGGTCAGGGACAAGCTGCGCGACAGCGCGCTGGCGCTCTCGGGCGGTCAGCAGCAGCGGCTCTGCATCGCGCGCTGTCTTGCGGTCGCGCCCGACGTGATCCTCATGGACGAACCGTGCTCGGCGCTCGACCCGATCGCCACCGCCCGCATCGAGGACCTCATGGCGGAGCTGAAGGAGGACTTCACCATCGTCATCGTCACGCACAACATGCAGCAGGCCGCACGGGTGTCCGACATGACGGCCTTCCTCACCACCGACGTGCACGAGGGTGGGCGGATCGGGCACCTCGTCGAGGTCGGTCCGACCGGAACGATCTTCACCCAACCGTCCGACCCCCGGACCGAGGGCTACATCACCGGCCGGTTCGGGTAGCCGCGGACGAGAGGTAGGGTGCGCACCGACGTGCGGCATGCGGCGAAGCGAATGTGCGGACGAGCGTCCCGGAGGGCGGCGCCGGGTATCCCGGCGCCGAGCGAGGGCGCCAAGTGGGCGCAGCGAGCGTCCGCGGGGCGGGTATCCCGCCCGGCAGCGAGCGTCCGAGAAATGTGGGCCTGATCCCGTGTTCGTCATCGCCGTGCTCGCGGTGGCAGCCGCGCTGATCGCCACCGCTGTGGCGGTCGGCCTCTCGGTCCGGCTCCACGCCGTGCGAGCGCAGCATGCGCACGAGCGCCGCAACGCCGACGAACCCGCCGAGGCCACCGCCCGCCCGGCGCTGCGGGAAGCCGAGCTGCTCGCAGCGGCGCTGCGAGGCCTGCACGACGGGATCGTCGTGGTCGCCGCCGACGGCACCGTCGTGGCTCGCAACGCCGCCGCCGCCCGGTACTCGCCGGCCCGCCACAGCGACACCCTCGCGGCGACGGCCCTCGACGAGCTGCTCAGCGCCG
>Ga0136613_10002291_pt1 | contig 10232 bp, 10 predicted proteins | sample AntDrymUQ2722106_2_FD_106649 | JGI IMG/M metagenome (GOLD analysis project Ga0136613, IMG submission 106649) | Polar desert sand microbial communities from Dry Valleys, Antarctica - metaG UQ272 (21.06) | ecosystem: Environmental > Terrestrial > Soil > Desert | place: Antarctica: Dry Valley... | reverse complement strand
CTCGCCTACGCGAAGGCCGCGGGCTCCGGCGATGAGGCAGAATCCGAGGCTACGACGTAAGACGACTCTTTCCGCTTCTTCTCTGCCTCCTGTGGGCGCTCTCGGCGCTCAGACAGGCCTCCTCAGCGGCCTCGACCCCGTCCGAGACGCCGATCGCGCGCGCCCCGCCCCAGACCCTCTGGGTGCCTCAGGCGAAGTTCAGCTTCGCCGCGTCGGAGGCCGCGCGCGCTTCGATTGCCGCCTCGACGGCGGTGCGTGGCGGCGGTGCGCGTCTGGGGTCGTCTTCCGCGGGCTCGAGGTCGGCTGGCACGAGCTCCGCGTTCGCGCGATCGACGCCGCGGGGAACCGGGATCCGAGCGCCGCGATCCGACGATGGCGCTACCAGCCGCGAATCGGCTAGCGCTCGACCCTGTCGCTAGGCTTCGCCGCCGTGCCGGCCCAGGCTGACATCGGCGTCTTCGGCGGCTCGGGGTTCTACTCGTTCCTCGAGGACGTCGAGACGGTCGAGCTCGAGACGCCCTACGGCAAGCCGTCCGGCCCGTTCACGATCGGCGACGTCGGCGGCAAGCGGGTCGCCTTCCTCCCGCGGCACGGGCCCGAGCACGAGCTCCCGCCCGCGCAGATCCCGTACCGCGCCAACGTCTGGGCGATGAAGGAGCTCGGCGTCCGCCGCGTGATCGGGCCGAACGCGTCCGGGTCGCTCAAGGCGGAGATCGGCCTGGGCGAGTTCGTCGTGACCGACCAGTTCGTGGACCGTACGTCCGGACGCGCGGACACCTTCTACGAGGGGCCGGATACGACCCACGTCTCCGCGGCCGACCCGTATTGCCTGGACCTGAGGCGGCTCCTGGTCGAGACGGCGCGCGAGCTCGAGATCCCGGTGCGCGACGGCGGCACGGTCGTCGTCATCCAGGGGCCACGGTTCTCGACGCGGGCGGAGTCGAAGTGGTTCCAGGACATGGGCTGGGACACGATCAACATGACGCAGTACCCCGAGGGCTATCTAGCCCGCGAGCTCGAGCTCTGCTACGCGAACATCTCGATGGTCACGGATCACGACGTCGGCGTCGCGGGCGCCGACCCCGTCTCGCACGAGCAAGTCGTGGCCGTCTTCGAGGAGAACAACGAGAAGCTTCGCAAGCTGCTCTTCGCCGTCATCCCGAAGATCGGCCCGCAGCCCGACGACACCTGCGCGAACGCCCTCCAGGGGGCGCGGATCTAGGAAGGCTCGGCGGACGCAGTCTGTGCCGCCGGGCGCACGCTGGCCGCCCCGCTGCTGCGTCCTCAGTCGGCCCCGTAGCCTCCGGCTACCCGTAGCCTCCGGCTACGCGACCTCCCTGCGTCCTTGCCTCGGAACGACCATCGCACACCCGACGACGAACGGCATTTCGCCAAGCCCTCCTGACCGCCCGCATCCTGACCGTGTGATAGAAGTCCGCGCGGCGATTCGGCTTCCCGCGTGGGTTTTTGCGGTTTCAAGGGAGTCGGCGAAGGCAACTTCGTGAGAGAGACAGGGAGCGATCGGTGAGCGAGTTCTTCCAGGATCACAGCGTGCTGTTCGGCCTTGTTTGCGCGGGGCTCGGGATCGCGTGGGCGGTCTTCCTGACCGTCCGGCTCTTGCGGCTCTCGCCCGGGAACGAGCGGATGCAGGCGATCGGGCACGCGATCCAGGAAGGCGCCTCCGCGTACCTGCGCCGCCAGTACCTGACGATCGCGGGCGTCGCCGCCGTCCTCTTTCTCGGCATCGGCCTCTGGAACGAGCTCGGCTGGGGCACCGCCTTCGGCTTTCTGATCGGCGCCGTCTTCTCGGCCGCCGCCGGCTTCATCGGGATGAACGTCGCCGTGCGTGCGAACGTCCGGACCGCAGAGGCCGCCCGGCGCGGGGTCAAGGCCGCGCTGAGCGTTGCGTTCAACGCGGGCAACGTGACCGGGCTCCTCGTCGTCGGGCTCGGGCTCCTCGGTGTCGCCGGCTACTACGGCATCCTCACGAGCTGGTTCGACCGCGACTCCGAGGAGGCCACGCGGGAGCTGATCGGCCTCGCCTTCGGCGGCTCGCTCATCTCGGTCTTCGCCCGTCTCGGCGGCGGCATCTACACGAAGGCCGCCGACGTCGGCGCCGACCTCGTCGGCAAGGTCGAGGCGGGGATACCCGAGGACGATCCGCGGAACCCGGCCGTGATCGCGGACAACGTGGGCGACAACGTCGGGGACTGCGCCGGCATGGCCGCCGACCTCTTCGAGACCTACGCGGTGACGGCCGTGGCTGTCATGTTCCTCGGCGCGATCCGGTTCGGGGACACCGACCTCGTCGTCTATCCGCTCGCGATCGGCGGCATCGCGATCATCGCGTCGATCATCGGCAGTCAGTTCGCACGGGTCGGGCGCGGCGGCTCGATCATGAACGCGCTCTACAAGGCGGTGCTCGTCGCGGTCGTCCTCTCGGCGCTCGGGTTCATCCCGGTCACTGCGGCCTTCGACACGGCTGAATTCAGCTTCGGCGAGCTCTACGGATGCACGCTGATCGGCCTCGGCGTGACCTTCCTGCTCGTCGGGATCACCGAGTTCTACACCGGCACGCGCTGGAGCCCGGTCAAGGGCATCTCGCGTGCCTCGCTGACAGGCCACGCCACGAACATCATCGAGGGGCTCGCGATCGGGATGCAGGCGACGGCGCTCCCGGTGATCGTGATCGCCGCGGCCATCGTCGGCGCGAACTCGCTCGCGGGGCTCTACGGGGTCGGCGTTGCGGTGATGGCACAGCTCGCGATGACCGGCCTCATCGTCGCTCTTGATGCCTACGGCCCCGTGACCGACAACGCGGGCGGCATCGCCGAGATGGCCGATCTCCCGGACGATGTGCGCGGCGTCACCGACCCGCTCGACGCCGTCGGGAACACGACGAAGGCCGTCACGAAGGGGTACGCGATCGGGTCGGCCGGGCTTGCGGCGCTCATCCTCTTCGACGGGTTCACGTCGGAGTACGCCTTGGAGGCGGGAGAGGCGATCACTTTCAACCTGAGCGACTCCTGGGTGATCGCCGGGCTCTTCATCGGCGGTTTGATGCCGTTCCTCTTCGCCTCGCTCGCCATGCAGGCGGTCGGTCGCGTCGGCGGTCAGGTCGTCGAGGAGGTGCGCCGGCAGTTCGCCGCCGACCCCGGGATCATGGCGGGGACCTCGCGCCCGGAGTACGGGCGGACGATCGGGATCGTCACGGGCGAGGCGATCAAGCGGATGATCATCCCGAGCATGATTCCCGTCCTTTTCCCGATCATCGTCGGGATCATCGAGCCCCGGATGCTCGGCGGCCTCCTGATCGGGACGATCGTGACCGGGATCTTCCTCGCGATCTCCATGACGTCGGGCGGCGGCGCCTGGGACAACGCGAAGAAGCTGATCGAGGACGGCGAGCACGGCGGCAAGGGCTCCGAGGCGCACGCCGCGGCGGTCACGGGCGACACGGTCGGAGATCCCTACAAGGACACGGCCGGCCCAGCGATCAACCCGATGATCAAGATCGCGAACGTTGTCGCGATCCTCATCATTCCGCTGCTCGTCGCGATCCACACCTAGCGCCGACCCGGCATGGTTTCGGCACAGCTCGCGCACCACTCGTGCGCTTTTCCGGCATAGGCTGAAGCCGAGCAGGGGGCGGGTCGGGACCCGTATTCAGACGCGCGCGCGGGTAACTACCGTCTGACTCCCAGCGAAGCCGGAAACCGTGAGCTCGAGACCTCCGTAAGGAACGGACGGAAACCGAGAGCCGAGGGACGAGGAGTTGGACGCCGATCGAGTCGAGCGGGACGTCGAGGGCGTCGAGCGCCTCGAGGCCCATCCGTCGCACGGAAGCGCGAGCGACGCTCGGGCGCTCGCCGTACCCTTTGGGCTATGCGGCGCGCACTGATCGTCCTCGTCTTTGCGCTAGCTCTGGCGCAGGCGGGCTGCGGGGGCGACGGGAACGACGCGGCCGAGCAGCATTCGCCGACGCACAAGGCCGAGACCACCCCCGCGGCCCATCCCGTTGCCGGTCACTTCAAGCAGGACGAAACGACGCTCGCGGACTGCACGCCGGCCGACCAGCGCTGCGTCGAGCAGGCATACGGCAACCTCGCCTATGAGGAGGGCCCGGAGAAGGCCCTCGCTGTCTTCGACGAGGCGATCGCGACGAAGCCCGAGATCGAGTCGAACTGCCATCGAATCGCGCACACGATCGGCTCAGCCGTCTTCGCGAGCCTCGACGGCAACGTTTCCGAGGCCTTCGCGCGAGGAGCAGCCTCCTGCTGGTCGGGCTATTACCACGGCATCCTCGAGCGCGCCTTCATCGGCGTCGCCTTGCGAGACGAGATGGGGAAGGTGGCGCGCCGGCTCTGCGGCGACCTCGAAGAGGGGAGCACGACCTTCCTCCTCTACCAGTGCGTCCACGGGCTCGGCCACGGGCTGATGATTCGAAACGGCTACGACCTTCCGTTCGCGCTCTCGATCTGCGACCGCCTGGCGACCGACTGGGATCAGACCTCGTGCACCGGCGGCGTCTTCATGGAGAACATCTCCTCGTCCTACGGCGTGAAGTCGAAGTGGCTGCGCGATGACGACCCCGTCTACCCATGCCCCGAGATGAAGGAGCGCCACAAGCTCTACTGCTACCTGATGGTCACGTCCCGGGTGAGCGAGCTGAACGGACACAACTGGCGCAAGACCGCGTCTGCCTGCGCCGGCGTGGAGCGCGACTGGGTCTCGACGTGCTTCGAGTCGTACGGGCGCGACGCTTCGGGCTTCTCGCGGCAGGATCCGCCCACGGTCTCCAAGCTCTGCGGCTTCGCGGCGCGCCATGCGGTGAGCTGCTTCTACGGTGCCGCCCGGGACATGACCTCTAACTACGCGAACGGACGGCGAGCGGGCCAGCTCTGCGCCCTCGCCGCCCGCCCGCTCCGGGCGCAGTGCTACTACGGGATCGGAACGATCCTCGGGAACCTCGCGTCGTCGAGCTCCGAGCGCCGCCGTTCCTGCCGCGAGGTCGCGCCGCGCCCGTACTTCGCCTCCTGCCTCTCCGGCTCGGGCGAGCGAATGAGCGGCGTCGTCGAGTCGTCCAACTAGGCCGAGCGGCGCCGGCGGACCTGCGGGCCCTGCTGCTGCCCGAGAGCCGCGTAGGCGAGGGCGCCGAGCGACTCGTTCAACGTGGAGAGCTCGTGCGCGATCCGAGCCAGTGACTCGGCCGAGTCCGTGCGGCGGTTCAGCGCGCGAACCTCGTCGCAGAGCGTGTCGAGCCGTTCGAGCAGCGCATCGAGCTGGCGATCGCCCAGAGGCTTTCGCTCGGTCACTGCGCCGGATGGTAGCCAGCCGCGGCGGCCAGCTCCTCCGGCGTCGTGACGACCCCCTCGAGGTGCGCAGAGCCGACGCGGATCTCGGCCACGGAGCGAGCCACGCCGAGGTGGGCGAGCGCAACGCGGGCCAGCTCCTCGGGGGCGTCCGTGGTGACGACGACCGACGCCCCTCGGGATCTCAGGGCTCGAAGCGCCGCATTCGCGGCCGGGTCGGGACGCAGGTGCACGGGCGCATGATCCTCCGCGAAGCGCGTCAAAGCGTGGCGCCAGTCTCCGACGCCCGTCGCCGCCCAGGCGTCGAGCTCGGCGGCGGCCGCCACGCGGTCGCGCGGGAGCGCCGCAGGGTCGAGCCGCGCGATCGTGGCGAAGCGCCGCGCCGAGTCCGCGAGGAAGGCGTCCCAGAGCGTCCGTGTGTCACCGAGGGCGCCGTCGAGGTCGACGAGGACGGTGTCGCTCAACGCCGCCGAGCCAGCACTGCGACGCCGGCGACGACTCCGGCCGTGTCGATCGTCCAGTCGAGCGGCGACCCGACCCGACCTTCGACGAAGGACTGGTGCACCTCGTCCGTGGCCGCATAGAGCGAGCCGAGCGCGACGGCGACCGGGGCCGCGCGAAGCGCCCGAAAGAGAAGGGCCCCGAGCAGCGCGAACTCGAGCGCGTGCCCGATCTTTCGCCCGACGAGATCCCACGTCCCCAGGCCTGTCCCCAGGTCGGGGATAGAAGAGAGCAGGAAGATCACACCGGCCCAGACGACGACCGGCGCCCACACGAGGAACCGGTCGAGGGCCATTTCGCCAGTGTAGGGGCGGGGCCTGGCCCGCCCGAGTTGCCGACCCGCCGAGGTGTTAGGGTCACGCCCACATAAGGGCGAGCGGTCAAGGGAAGCCGGTGCAAGTCCGGCACGGTCCCGCCGCTGTAAGGGGAGACGCTCCTTCGCCACGACGTCACTGGCCTCGGCCGGGAAGGCGGCGAAGGGGGGAGCCCCGAGTCAGAAGACCTGCCGTTCGCCGACCCGTTCCCCTCGTGGAAGGAGGAAACGTGCTCTATCGCACCCTCGTCTCCCTCGGCGCCGCCGTGCTCGCGCTCGCGCTTGCGGCCCCCGCCCTCGCCGTCCGCGTGCACGTGCGCGTGGAAGGCGCGAAGGTCAACCTCTACGGCGCGACCGAGCCCCGGCTCACGCCGGTGACCGGAACGATCACGCCGCCATCAGGGTCGGACGTGACCGTCAATGCCGAGACGCCTTTCGGCGCGCTCGAGGCCGCGAGCCGCGCCGGCGAACTCTTCTACCGCGTCGAAGCCTTCTCGTTCGGCCCCTACGTCGCCCAGATCGGACGGCTTCCGGGCACGGCCACGACCGGCTGGGTCTACAAGGTGAACGGCATCTCGCCACCCGTGGCGGCGACGGCGTACGTCCTCGAGGAAGGCGATCGCGTCCTCTGGTACCACGCGACGTTCGGGGCGACCGGTGGGCCGAAGACGCTGGTTCTCCGGGCCTCCGGGGTGACCGGCTGCGCTGCGGGCTCAGGTGGCTGCCAGACGACGCTCCGTTGCATCCGGGCGGTGCTGCAGGACGATAACGGCCGCCAGACCCGCGCGGCCGGCGCCCGGTTCCTCGTCGACGGCCGGCTTCGGCCCGGCCGAAATGGCGAGATCTGTCCGCGCGGCCATTGGCACTCAGTCCGCGCGAACCTTGCGGGAGCCGTGCGCTCGCAGGTCGTCCTGAACCCGCGCCGGAGCTTCTCGTCTGGAGCAGGTGGCGGTGCGCTCGCCGGCCGTGCGTAGCGTCTTCGTCACTGCCTGCCTTGCGCTCATCCTCGCCCTCGCTGCGTGCGGGGGCGAGGAAGGGAGCGCCCCCCGGGCCGATGCGGGCGGCCATGGGCCGACTGCGCAGCTCTGGGTCACCCACGACCGCGGCCAGAAGGTCGTTGTCGACGCGACGGTGCCGGCCGGGCTAAACGCGATCCAGGCGCTCGACCAGCACGCGAAGATCGAGACGCGCTACGGCGGCCGCTTCGTCCAGGCGATCGAAGGCGTCGAAGGCGGGGTGGAGCGTGGCCGGGACTGGTTCTACTTCCTGAACGGGATCGAGGCCGACCTGGGCGGCGCGGAGGTGACTGTCCGCGCGGGCGACATCGTCTGGTGGGATTTCCGCTCCTGGCGGGACGAGATGCGCCGTCCCGTGGTCGTCGGCGCCTTCCCCGAGCCGTTCCTGCACGGCTGGGACGGGACACGCCGCCCGGCCGAGGTACGCGGGCCGCCCGAGCTCGAGGCGCAGGCGCGCGCCCTTCTCGAGCGTCTTGGCGGAGCGCGAGGCGAAGGGGAGCCCAATGTCTTCGAGCTGCGCGTGGAGCCCGGCGCCGAGGGCGCGACGTTGACCGCGAAGCGCGGCGAGCGAAACGACTCGCCCGTGGTCTTCACCCTGGCCGGCTCCCCTGCAGCGGTCGAGGCGGTCGCAGCCGCCCTCGTGACATCCCCCGAGCTCCTGCGCTTCCGCTACGAGGCGCGCTTCGACGACGAGGGGCGCATCGTCGAATGAGGCTCGCGCCCGTCCCAGCCACCTTGCTCTTCGTCTCCGCCGCCACCGCCGCGCTCCTAGCGCGCCATCTCGGTTCGCTCGCAGTCCTCGCCTCGGTGCTTCTCGTCGTCTGCCTGCGCGCCCCGGTGAGCCGCCGCCGCGTCTACCTCTTCGGCGCGCTCACGACCGGCGTCGGGATCTTTCTCGTCTCGCCCTTTCTCGCGGTCGTCGGCTCCGACGTGCTCTGGTCAGGTCCCCGCGTCCCGGTCATCGGCCGGATCGACGTGACGACGGAGGAGCTCGAGCTCGCAGCAACGAGCGGCCTGCGCGTCATCGCCGTGGCGCTTGCGTTCGCTGCGTACGCGCTCCTCGTCGACCACGACCGCCTCGTCGCCGCCGCCCGGTTCGCCCCGCGCTCGGCGCTCGCCGCGGCGCTCGCCACGCGCCTCGTCCCCTCGCTCGAGCGTGACGCCGCAGGTCTGCGCGACGCTGTGCGCGGCCGCGGGATCACGGTCACCGGCGTGCGCGGCCACGCGCGGCTTCTCTCGCCCCTCGTCGCCGGCTCGCTCGAGCGCGCGCTGAACCTCGCCGAGGCGATGGAGGCGCGCGGGTACGGCCGCCCGGGCCGAACCCGCGCCCCGTCGCCGCGGTGGGGCACCCGCGAGCGGGCGGCCGTCGCCGCCGCGATCACGCTGGTCGCCCTGGGGGCGTTGTGGCTCTAGCGACGGTCGAGAGGCTGACCTTCACGTACCCGGGCGCCTCGTCCCCCGCGCTTCGCGACGTCTCACTGACGCTCGAGCCGGGCGAGGTCGTCGCGCTCCTCGGGCCCTCCGGCTCCGGGAAGTCGACGCTCATTCGCGCGCTCGCCGGCCTCGTGCCGCACTTCCACGGCGGGCGCTTCGCCGGCCGGGTCGAGATCGCCGGTAACGACACGCGGCGCACTCGCCCCGCCGAGCTCGCGGGCACGGTCGCGACCGTCTTCCAGGATCCGGAGGACCAGGTGGTCATGGCGCTCGCCGGGAACGAGGTCGCCTTCGGCCTCGAGAGCCTCGGCACGCCGCCGGAGGAGATCTGGCCGCGCGTGGCCGACGCGCTCGGCCGGCTGGACGCAGTGCACCTGGCCGAGCGGCGAACCGCCGAGCTTTCGGGAGGCGAGCTGCAACGGGTGTGCCTGGCTTCAGCGCTCGCAGTTCGTCCCTCGCTCCTGCTCCTCGACGAGCCGACTTCGCAGCTCGACGCGTCCGGCGCCGAGCTCCTCCTCGACGAGGCGGAGCGGGGCGGGGCGACCGTCGTCTTCTCGGAGCAGCGGCCCGAGCGCGCGCTCGAGGTCGCTGACCGCGTGCTCTTCTTCGAGTGCGGGAGGCTCGTGCTCGACGCGCCGAACGGCGAGGCGCGGGATTGGCTCGCCGCGAACCGCCCCGCCTACGTGCGCGAGGGAGAGGGCGAGCAAGCGCCGGAGACGCCTGCGGGGGAACCGGTTCTGGCGGTTCGTGGCCTTGGCTTCGCCTACCACTCGGGCGTTCCGGTGCTCGACGAGGTCGACCTGACGGTTCACCGGGGCGAGGTCGTCGTCCTCGAAGGGCCGAACGGCTCGGGCAAGACCACGCTCGCCAAGCTGGTCTCCGGCCTGCTCGAGCCAGCGGCAAGGTCGGTGGAACGACAGGGGAGCGTCGCCCTCCTCCTCCAGGATCCGGGCCGGTACCTCGTGCGGGAGACGGCCCTCGACGAGGTCGCCCTCGCCGTCGGCGGTGACGTGACCCGGGCCCGGCTCGCGCTCGAGCTGGTCGGCCTCGGCTGGGCCGAGGATCGCCACCCGCGCGACCTCTCGAGCGGCGAGCGCGAGCGTCTCGGTCTCGCGGCCGTTGCCGTCGCCGACCCCGACCTCCTCGTCCTCGACGAGCCGACGCGGGGCATCGATCCCGAGCGGAAGGCGGAGCTCGCCGAGTGGCTCCTCGCCTACGCCCGCGCCGGCCACGGCGTCCTCGTCGCGACGCACGACGCCGCGTTCCCCGCCCACCGGCGGGTGTCCCTCGCGGAGGAGACCATCGCCCTTGCGCTCTAAGGCGTTCTTCGCGGCGGCCGGGCTCGCGCTCGGCGCCGCCGCCTGGGCAGCGCTCGACCCCGGGCGCGGCGGCCTGGCCGTGCTGCTCGCCGCCTTCGCCGTGCTCGTGGCGGGCGCGGCCTGGCTCGAGGACTCGCCCGGCTCGGTGCGGGATCTGACGCTGGTCGCGACGCTCGGCGGGCTCGCTGCGGCGGGCCGCGTGCTCTTCGCCCCTGTGCCCAACGTGCAGCCGGTCACGGTCATCGTCGTCGCCTCGGGCGTCGCGCTCGGCCCGCGCCGCGGCTTTGCCGTCGGCGCCCTCGCGGCGCTCGCGTCGAACTTCTTCCTCGGCCAGGGG
>Ga0136613_10002288_pt1 | contig 10239 bp, 7 predicted proteins | sample AntDrymUQ2722106_2_FD_106649 | JGI IMG/M metagenome (GOLD analysis project Ga0136613, IMG submission 106649) | Polar desert sand microbial communities from Dry Valleys, Antarctica - metaG UQ272 (21.06) | ecosystem: Environmental > Terrestrial > Soil > Desert | place: Antarctica: Dry Valley... | reverse complement strand
GCTGCTGGTAATGACGTCATTGGCAGAGAAGGAAGGGCTCAAGGGCAAGGTACAGACCATCTACCTCGACCCGCCTTACGGCATCAAGTTCGGCTCCAACTGGCAGGTGAGCACCCGCAAACGCGACGTGAAAGACGGCAAGGCCGAAGACGCGACGCGCCAGCCCGAACAGGTGCGCGCTTTCCGGGATACGTGGAAGCTCGGCATTCATTCTTACCTGGCCTACCTACGCGACCGGCTGGCAGTCGCCCGTGATCTGCTCACCGAAACGGGCAGTGTCTTTATGCAGATTGGCGATGAGAATGAGCATCTTGTTCGGTGCGTTCTCGACGAGGTGTTCGGCAGCGACAACTTTTGTGCGCGCCTCGTTGTCGTCAAAACGGCGGGACAGAGTACCGAACTAGTTTCAAACGTGTGTGATTACATTCTCTGGTACGGAAAAACCCGCACGATAACCAAATTTCGCCAGACATTTCGTTCAAAATTTGATGGCGGGGCTGCACACTACCGATGGGCTGAGCTATCCGATCAAACGCGACGCGGACTCACAGCGGCAGAGCAACTCGACCCGCCGCTCATTCCGAATGGAACTCGACTATACGCTCCAACCTCCTTGATTTCCCAAGGTGCCACGAGTACTGGCAGCCAAGACTTTATTTACAACGGAAAACACTATTCGTGCGGAGCCGGAAATCACTGGAAGACTACCCTTGAAGGCCTGAAGCGACTTGCCAACGCTGGTCGAATCCACGTTGCCAAAAATTCTGTTCGCTTCGTCCGATACCTTGAGGATTTCCCAGCGATTCCGCACACAAACTTTTGGGACGACACTGCGACCGGAAACTTCACTGAGGACAAAATCTATGTAGTCCAGACCGCAACAAAGATAGTCGAACGTTGCTTGCTGATGACCACCGACCCCGGCGACCTAGTGCTCGATCCGACCTGCGGTAGCGGCACCACCGCCTATGTCGCCGAGCAATGGGGACGGCGCTGGATCACCTGCGATACGAGTCGCGTCGCCCTGGCTGTGGCCCGCACCCGCCTGATGGCCGCCAAGTATCCCTACTACCTGCTGGCCGACTCGCCAGAAGGCATCAAGAAGGAAACGGAACTGACCGGTAGGAGGCCACCTGATTACAAGACAGAAAGCGACATCCGCAAGGGCTTCGTTTACAAGCGCGTGCGGCACGTCACGCTCAAATCCATCGCCAACAACCCGGACATCGAGGAAGGCATGACGCGCGAGCAGATCGACACCGCCATAGCCCGCCACAGCGACACCGAAACGCTCTACGACCAGCCTTACACCGACAACAAACGGGTGCGAGTGTGCGGGCCGTTTTCGGTGGAAAGCCTGTCGCCGCACCGAGTGCTCTCGACCGCCGACGAGAATCAGGACGGCACGGTGACGGAGCAGGAAGCCCGCAAGCAGCAGGACTTCGCCACCATGATCCTGGACAACCTCAAGAAAGCAGGCGTGCAGAACACCCGGAAGGGAGAACGACTCAGCTTCAACCGGCTCGACCCCTACGCCGGGGCATGGCTGCACGCCGCGGGCGAATACACCGCCGCCGACGGCAAGACCCGGCGCGCCGCTGTCTCCATCGGCCCGGAGCACGGCACAGTCGGTCCGCAGCAGGTGAAGGAAGCGGCCAAGGAAGCGGTGCAGGGCGTGGGATTCGACATGCTCGTCGTTTGTGGTTTCGCCTTCGATCCGCACGTCGCCGAAGAGGTGAAACGCTACGGCAAGCTGACTGTGCTGCCCACCAAGATGAACCCCGACCTCGTTATGGGCGATGAACTGCTCAAGAAGACCGGCGCGGGCAACCTGTTCATGGTCTTCGGCGAGCCGGACCTGGAGATCACCAAGCAGAAGGGTGGCCAGTTCATCGCAGAGATCAAGGGCGTGGACGTGTACGACCCGACCACCGGGCAGATTCGCAGCGCCTCCACCGACGACATCGCCTGCTGGTTCATCGACACCGACTACAACGGCGAGAGCTTCTTCGTGCGCCACGCCTACTTCACCGGAGCCGATGAACCCTACGACAAACTCAAACGGGTGCTACGGGCGGACATTGACGAAGCGGCCTGGAGCAGTCTGTACAGCACGGTGAGTCGGCCGTTCGGCAAGCCCGAATCGGGCAAGATCGCCGTGAAGGTCATCAACCACTACGGCGACGAAGTGCTGAAGGTGTTTGAGGTGTAGTGGAAAGTAGGCACCGCAGCCAGTAACATCCATCGACGGGTAAAATTGACTGATGATTTCTGCAAAATCGGAGCAATGAATGGGCGGCATCGGTAGCGGGCGGAGCTGGCCGCGGGCCGGGCTGCTGATTCCGGGGCGCGGGTTCGGCTAGCAATGGACACGGGACGGTGAAACGGTGGCATCCACGGGGGTGCGCGTGGAAGCCGACCGGATGATCCTCAACTATCGCCATCGAAGCGGCGGCGGGGAATGGAAGGCCGAAGAATATCCGGTTCGCCTTGACGGAGGCGCCATGCACCTCCGGCGGGGCCCGGGACGAACCACGGCGCGCCGGAACTTGTGAAGCCAGGTCCAGGCCGTTTGGTAGGTCCCCAAAGCCAGCACCCGTTGCAGGCCAAGGGCACTGGCTCCATGCTTCTGGCTCGTCCAAACCAAATGGCGAAGAACCAGTCTCGAAGTGGTTTGCGTGTGCCTTCAAACAAGGTTCCCGCGGTGACCGAAACCTCGCCCCCGCAGCTTCTGCAGTGCATATGCCCCCGCGCTGTGACCCAGGGATCATTGTGTACACCACCACGAGGACACTCAAAACCATCGCGCCACCGCAGACGGATAAGATAGTCCCGAAAATGGGCCTCGCTGCCGAACCACGCCTCGAACTCTTGAACCGTCCGTGGATAGTCAATACCACCTTCGGGTCGATGTCCCTCGTCCCCCTCCCCATACTACATCTTGGGGTCACTTGCGCGAAGTGGATACCCACTTTCCAGAAATTAGCCTTTCACTGCCTCGCCCCATGTTTCCCAAGGCTCCGAAAGCTAGATCATCTTGATGTAGGCTTCCTTCGACAGCCGGATCTCCACGCGCCCGCAGCCCTCTTTTTCCTTCCCGGTCCAGAGTGTTTCACGTTGTCGCGGTTGCTCAGCTCCTCAATTCTCTATCAAAACTCCTCTGCCAGGGCGGAAAGTGACTCCCTAACCCCTTCGACCTTGGATAAAGCCGCGCCCCAAGTCTCCCGGTCCAATAGCTTCACTACGGCGTTCTCAACCAGCTCGCCCAAGTACTCCGGCGTAAGTGCGTCCAGCTCCCATGATGATGTCCCAAACTCCACCCGGTAAGCCTGAAAGCGCCTATCGGTTGTCTTGGCTGGATTCTCTGGCGGTCGCAGCTCTTCGATCTGCTCCATGTTGAGGGCGAGCCGCGCTACCTCTACGCACCCCCCAGTGTGGTGCTCGACAAACAAATTCAGTCTAGCCTCAATATCGCGGGTCATGTCGAGTCCCGATGGATCGTGATCGCCGAAATACAGCACTACGGGGATCTGCCCTGCGTTAACGGCCAACACCAGATCGCCGGTGGCAAATTCATGAAGGACAGACGCGCTGGCGTAGCCTCGGGCCGCCAGTAGCGGGATGTCATACTTACGGCAAACAGGATCGAGCACACCCGTAAGTGCCGCTTTCTCCACAATGCAAAAGACTCGGTATCGCTGACCTAACCACATGTCCTCATGGTAGGACTCGGCCGCAGCCCGCAGGATGGCCGCACCCGACTCCCACCGTGTGGCACTGATAAAGTCACGGCCTCGATCCTCGATCGCGTCCCAGTCCATAAGGCCAGCCATGCGTGCGTCGTTGCATAGGGCGATGATCCGTTGGTACTCGCGCTCGTGGTTGTCGATAAGAGCCCTCGCCACCAACTGGTAATAAAGCTGCCGAATCGTGAGTACGTACCCCCGCTTTAGGTAGCTCCGGATGATCTCGTTGATCGTACCCATCATTTTCAGGCTAGCCTGATGAAACCGTTTATTCGTGTAGGCGATCGTAGTCATGCCGCGCCCTCACGCGACTCGAAATCCTTGCACCACCGGCGTACGTTTGGCCACAATGCTGGTTGCCGGTGTGCGGTCCCCTCACCCTGGACCTTGCAGTCGCCGATACCTGCCCCGTCTCCTATGGTGTCCCGCTCGAAGTGCCGGCAGTCGGCACAGCGCACGCGCGAGGTCAATATCGCTTTGGCAAGCACCGTGATCCGGCCGCACCGTATGCCCTCTGCAAAGCTCCTGGCGTAGGCGTTGAGCGTATTCGCTGGGATATGCCCACCCTCGATGTCCTCGATGTCCTCGGGGCTTAGGAGTGAGCGGAAGGTCGCAGCGTCAATGCCCTCAACACCCTGGCAGGCTTCGGTGAGTAGGGAGGTCAGATCGACGCCTTCGGCTTTTGCGTTTTCGGCCCGCTCCTCGAAGGCTTCGCGGAGGTCTTCGGCGTCGGGGCGGCCGTCGGGTGCTTCGCTCCCAGACTTTGCTACTGCTACAGTTGCTATTCCTGCTACAGTTTGGGCTTGTTGTGGATCAGGAATAGCAGGAATAGCGGAAATAGCAGTAGCAACCCTCCCAGGTTCACGTTTGCGAATCAGGTCGGCGAGGGTCATGACGTGCCCCCGAGCAGCGCCGGGTTAACCTGAACCATCACCCGCTTGCCGTCTTTTGCCAGGCGCACACGCGCGCTCTCGGCAAGCTCGGTCAACGCCGGGTCGAGATCGCTCTTGCTCCGTAGCGAACCGGGGCCATGTTGCCGAACGTGGTTTTTCGGAACCGCCGTCACCCGCTCCCGTCGGCAATACTCGATCAACCAGGCATCCAGCCGCACCGCATTTCCCAGTTCCACCGGTAGGGCCAGTTCGCCGAAGAAGCGCCTGAACTCGTTCAAGTGCCACGCCGCGATACGGCTTGCCCCCTCGATCGCTTCGAGACCCACGGTGCCGCCCATGCCATGCTCGAACACCTGAAACAGTGCCGCCAGCCGTACAGCGTTGTCGGCGGTTTTGCTCGCCACGTCGCGCACGTCGTACAGCTCACCACCACTGGCAAGCTCACCCTCGATGGCGTCGTGGAAGGCCACCCACTCGGCTTTCGCGGCCGGTGTCAGCGTCAGCACGATCGGGGACAGAGCCCCGTCGTCATCAATCGATACAGGTTGATCCAGAATCTCGGTAATGCGCCGGTCGAACGCGGCCAGCGCGGGCCAGGTTGCGGGCGGCTCGGTGAAGGGTCGGAAGCCCTGCGTCGATTCCGGCCAGGAGACAAGGAACCGGGAGAGGAACCCGGTGCCCCGAGCCAGTCCTTCAGATCGGTCGAAGAAGCTGAGCAGGGTTGCTTCCTGCACTTGTAGTGACAAAGTCAGCCGCGCCACGCGCACGGTGAATGACTCCGACGTGCGCCGCCCGATGGACAGGGGTCCGCCGTCCCACAGGATGTTCAGCAAGGCCAGGTTCCGCATGACGTTGTCTTTGCCCATGCCGTGTGATCCGAACACGATCCCGGCCTCGTTCGATGCCACCACAGCGGAAGGCCACTCCTTCGCGAGTAACCAGGCCAAGTGCTCGGGTGTCTCATCCATACGCAAGAGCTTCGGCACCCTTGGGGCTTTCGGCTTGTCGTGTTCGAGCTGCTTGAGATCTTCCCCAAGCAGACAAGTTGCCTTACCGTTCTTTTTCGCTTGCTTGATCGCCAACAGGATCCCGTCACGCTCAGCCGTCCATTTTCCTAAACTCGCCGCGTGGTCCTTCAGGATAGGTCCGGCCTTTTCAGCTTCGGCCTTTTCATACTCGCGGATCGCCGACGTGTAGTAACTATCACACGTCGTTTTCCGCTCACCCGAATCGGCGATCGTCAGCAAGGACAGGCTCGACGGGCCTTGCAGTTTCTCAGCCCTCTTCACGTCTACATGGGCCTGTACTGGTCCCGACACCGCCCCAAGCGCCGAAGATGCCACCAACGGCACGGGCGCCTTAGTGAAGGACTGAACCTCTTCCACCGAAGCCCGAATGGTCTTGGGCAGGGCGTCCAGCGGGTAAGGCTCCGCCTTCGTCCCTGCCAGCAGCGGCATAGGCTCCGGCCATTCCTCGCCGCCGGATACGCCCACCGTTGCGTTGTCCGTGCTGTCCCTATGCGATCGGCGCACGTCCTCTCGGCGTGAACTTTGCGGCCCGTCCACCATCTCCCGCAGGTCGCCCCAGCGTCGATCGGCGCAGGAGTTATGCTTACAGTCGAAGCCCAGGGTGCCGTCCGCGGCGCGAAACACCGCGGCCTCACCAAACCCGTGCTCGGCGTTGAAAGGGCAGTGCGTGAGCTTGTAGCGCTCGCCCCCGGCGTAGGCGTCTTGTGTGTACCCGATGCCCAGGCGGCCCAGGAAGGCATCGAGGTCGAACGCGCCCGCGTAGCGGTCCCGCGCAGTGGCATGCGCCGGTGCCGGTGGCGCCAGTCCCCGTAACTGATCCAGGGTGACGACGGCCTCGCGCTTCGGCGCTCTCACAATGCGGGATACTCGCCAGGGCGTTCCCGGTGTGTGATCGCCTTTATTGGCCACGGTCCCGTACAGCTTCACGATTCGCCCGGCGTTGAAGCCGGATTGATCGAGTTTCACGCCGTCCGTGTTGAAACGCTGGGCCAAGCCTTGCAGCGCGCCTTTGACGATTGCGGTAGTCTCGGGGTCGTTGGGCAGGTCTATCGGGTAAAGAAGGTGAACGCCGTTACCAGACCAAGCTACGACGGGATCAGGCCACCCCTCGCCCCGCAGCATCTTGAAGCATTCCCGGCCCAGGGCCTTGGACGCCGCAAGTTGTACCTCGGTCGCGCTCGTGTCCTTTGGCCTTACGGGGTCTAAGTCGATCAGCAGCCAACGCCGGCGGATCACATTGGCGTCGCTCGTGGTAACGGCCGCTCGATCCTCGATGCGGTTGGCGTAACGCCCGAGCAACTGAGGGTCAATGACGTTGAGCGTCACATAGACCGCAGCGCCGTCTTTGTTCAGGCGTGCCGCTTCGCGGATCAGATCGTCCCGATGATCGCCGTCGTAGTAGCCGCTAGTAACATACTTGCGACCGCGGGTGAATAGCGCCCGAAGTTCGACGATGGCATTAGGCTCGAACAGAACGCTCAGCGCGCGGGCTATCTCGATGGCATCGGGTGCGGGGAGCGTGATATAATTCGTTTCGCCTTCCCATGGCAATCGTTGTTCTCCAGCGCCACGTTCCACCGTGGCGCCTTCATTTGTGCCTTCCATGGGTTCACGCTCCTGCCTTGTGGCTGTCAAGCCAGCGCTCGAACAGGTCAGCGTCGATAAGGATCCGGCGGCCTACGTTTAGGACGCAGCTATCGAATCCGTTGCTGGAGCCGTTAAACCGAAGCCAGCGCAACGCGCCTTCGGTCATCGCCGGGTACGTCTGAGCCGTTTGGCGGACGGTCAGGTATCGCTTTTGGGTTGAATGTAACTCAGACATTAACGTCACCTCAGTAGTCGCGCGGTGACACCAATGTCGCCGCTTATAACCCTCAAGGTGACGGGTTACAGAGAATCGGTGACAGATCTAGGGCGCTTGAGAAAACCAGCGCAATATTAGCTGGTTATGTAATGTGTTGTCGCTGCGGTGGTCGATTCAAGGCAGGGTGAAATTTCACCGTGCCGATTCAAGCAGTGGTGAATTTATCTGTATAGCCTTGCCGCATCTCCTGCTGGTAGTCCTCGCCATCATCGTCAGCGAGGCGCCGCTCCCGCTCGTCCTGGATAGCGCTGGCATCAGCCTGGAGATTGAAAGCTGCCACGTACCCGACACCCTTCCTATATACGATAGGGTCGTCAGTGATCCTAAAGAACAGTCGTAATTGACCTCGTAACTCCGATATCCGTTTCTTGAAGGTATTAGGGGAAACAGCGGGGGAAACATCGTTCCAGGTTTTGTCCGATGTACTGACGATGGCAAGGCACTGGAATGTTTTCCAGCATTGGTTAGGCTCTGCCAAGAGGCTTTTACGATTCTTGAAGCCCATGGCGTCAAACGTAAAAGTTTCGCTCCGCGCGCGTGCCCTGATGCGGACGGCGTCCTGCTCAGTAAACGTTATGGTGATCTCGGCCCACGCAAGCCCGTCCATGTCTTTGAAGACATTATCCCCAACGCGCACCGGAGGGGCGCCCGGTTCCTCCGGTATCCCGGCCGGGTGTTCCTCGGCAGACGGGCGATCATCCGGTTGTTCGAAAGGGTCCGGCCAGATCGCCAACACGCCCCTACGCTGAAACCGCAGGTCATTCCAATAAGTAGCAGTGCGAGAGAAGTCCTTAGAAGGCCCAGCGAAATAATAGGGCTCATACCGGAACTCGAGATCGAGCCACAGTAGTGACGGTATCTCCTTCCGATCACCCTCGCCGTTCGCCACCCCGGACGCGGTCAGCCTACCCGCTCGCAGCGCCTCGATTACCGCTTCTTCTGCATTCGCGATTCGTGGATAGCAAGCACCATTGCGACCCAGATCCCGAAGATCCATTATCGTGAACGTGCTTTTAAAAGGCTCCGGTGGACTGGCATCCCGCACCACGGCACGGTTTCCAAGGTAAACCCAAGCCAACACCTGCATCAGGGTCCACCATTGCTGCTCGAACGGATCGGGCTTGTCTGCCGGCGCGAGCCATTCAGGCGGCGTTCTATCGGCCCCTGCGGCCGCTACAATGCGATCAGCCATCGTCAAACCTCTCGCGTTTGGTGGTGGTCAGGGTGCCGGGAACGGCAGTATCCGTCCCGGTTCCCGTTATCGAAATATCTTGGCGTTCATGGACTCGACCACGCGGGTGGTATGGGCCTGCGATAGATGCGCGTACCGCTTCACCATCGCCAAGGTCTTGTGACCGAGCACCTCGGCGATCTCGGCGAGCGTGGCGCCGTTCATGGCGAGATAGCTGGCCGCGCTGTGCCGTAGGTCATGCCACCGGAAATCCTCGATACCAGCTCGCTTCAGCGCGGTCTCGAAGGGAAAGCGAAGGTCCACCGGCCGGTTCCTCTTGCGTCCCGGAAACACCAGATCCGTATCGATGCGCCGTACCTTGGCGCGGTCCTCCATGAGGTCGAAGGCATGGCCGACGAGCGGCAGCGAGCGGATCTCGCCGTTCTTCGTTTCGAGCAGAGTGATCGCACGGCGGGCGAAATCCACTTGACCCCACCGCAGGCCCAGGACCTCCATGCGGCGCGCGCCGGTACTGAGCGCAAGCACCACGGCACAGTAGAGGTCGGGCGACTCGCTCTTGCGGCATTCTTCGAGCAGCCGGGCGCGCTCTTCGTCCCCGAGATACCGCACGCGCCCCCTCGACTCTTTGGGCTTGGTGACCTTGCGTAGTGGGCTGTCTTCGACCCATCCCCACTCCTTCACGGCAATTGCGAAGGCATGCGACAGCGCGGCCAGGTAGCGGTTCACGGTGGACGGGGAGCGCTGCCCGCCGCGCACCGTCACGCCCCGAGCGAGCTTGTCGCGGGCCTCGGCGATCACGGCCGGCGTCACGTCGGCAAGGGACCGCGCCCCGAGCTCGGCGCGCCACCACGCAAGCTGTTTCGCTTGGTCGCGAGCCCATGGGCCTTTCTGTGGGATCACGTCGCGGGTATAGCGATCGATCAGCTCGGCGAGCGTGCGCCGTTGTGCCTCGCTGGTCTTGAAGTAGCGCCGCTCGCGGATCGCGACCTCGGTGGACTGCGCCCAGCGCCGGGCGTCGGTCAGGCGCTCGAAGGTGGCGGACTGCGGCGGATGGCCCTTGATGCGGACCTTGATGCGGTAGGTGATGCCCTCGCCGGTGTCTCGTTTCTCGATGGTTGCCATGTCGCGGTCCCTGTTGTCGGCTATCGTGACTGACAGCCTACCGCAAGACGCAACTAATGGCAACTAGTGATAGTCAATCCGTTGCTACAAGCTCGTAACGCACTGAAAGTCCTTGACAGGCGTGTCATACACAGCAGTCACGGGACACTCAGGGGACAATCACGGCCGGAAATGCGGGCGATCGCGTGCCGGTGATCGGGGCGGTCCCCGGGCGGGCAAGCCGAGATGAGAAAGGATCTTGGCAATCACGGGGGGATGTTCGATGGCGGGTGATGAGAGGTACCATCAAAGGGTACATCGCCTTCACTTTTTTACACACCCTTTGATGGTACCTCATTGACATCCCGCAAGTTCAGCAGTACTTCCCCTCGCAAGCGAAAAGAACGTGTAAAAT